>OFEK01000480.1_pt1 | contig 43389 bp, 31 predicted proteins | sample 1521131 | NCBI WGS metagenome assembly OFEK01 (sample SAMN05720209, study PRJEB24109) | activated sludge metagenome | isolation source: Anaerobic digester | place: China | collected 2015-12-16
CCATAGGTCAGAGGCCTGATGGCTATTCCTGGACAGGATTCCAATCACACAATTTATCAAAGAACAGCGGATTTATTATTATATACAGGGAATTAAACGAGAATACAAGATTTAGTATAAAGCCATTGTTTATGGAGGAAAGAAGTGTACATCTACAAAGCCTCAGCGATAAAACTTCTGATATAACTATTGAAAGATATAACGGAGATGGCATTGAGATACAACTTGACAATGTAAACAGTTTCAGATTGTATTTCTACCAATTGTAAGGTAATTACAGCATTTTCTACTGCTGTTAATTATAATAAACATATCGTATTAGGAGGTAATATTTATGAAAAGAATACTGTCAATAGTATTGATTCTGTGTATGGCGTTAAGTTTTACTGCTTGTACAGTATCAAAAGACAGCAAAGACAGCAATTCAAAGATTACTACAGGAACACAAACTGCAGATGATCAGAAATCCGGAAAGGATTCAGATTCTGATGCTAAAACTGGCGGGCTTGTATTGCCTATTTCAAAAAACAAAATTGAAATAGAGTATTTGATTTCCCAGAATGCAAACAATCCTGTAAAAGAGGATTGGATAGTATTCAGGGAATTGGAGAAGGTAACAAATATTAAGCTTAAGCTTCAAGTGGAAAGTACAGACTATAATGCCAAACTTAATATTTTACTTGCATCCAACCAGCTTCCTGAATTAATCATATCAAATGTTGACTTTGGCAAGAAAAATGGATTGGAAGGATCATTGATACCGGTCAGCGATTACCTTGATAAAATGCCAAACTATTCAAAATATCTAGCTGAGAATCCCAGTGTAAAAAAAGATATATCGGCATCAGATGGCAAAATATACAACTGTGTACATTATGGACACGAAGTTTTTGGTATGGGTTGGCTTTACAGAAAGGATATTTTTGACAAAAATAATCTCTCTGTTCCAAAAACGTATGATGAATTCTATGATGTTTGTAAAAAACTGAAGCAGATATATCCTGAGAGTTATCCTTTGTCACATAGGCAAAAAAATGACCTGCTGAACCAAATCGGTGTTCAATGGGGAACAGGTTATAAAGTATATTACAATATGGATACAAAAAAATTCCAATATGGATGTTTAGAGGATAATTTCAAGGAAATGCTTATGTTCATAAAGAAACTGTATGATGAAAAGCTTCTGGATAAAGATTGGGCTACTATCAGTACAAAACAGTGGGAAGACAGTATTACCAGTGATAGTGGTTTTATTGCATACGATTATCTTGCTCGTATAAAAACCTTCAATCCGGCAATGGCTTCAAAAAATCCTGAATTTAACATTGAAGCATTTTTACCGCCGAAGGCTCCGGACGGCAAGGCTTTATTAAAGACAACATTTGATAAAAGCGGAAGTGCTTTGGAAGGTTTTGCTGTTTCAAAGAATAACAAACATCCTGAAGAAACATTCAAGTTTTTAGACTTCCTTTATAGCAGGGAGGGTGCTATAATAACCAACCTTGGAGTTGAAGGGGAAACCTGTAAAAAGGATAAAGACGGTAATCTGGTATGGATTGATGATATAAAGAGCTCAATAAGTCCAAATGGTACAAAACACTATATTAATGATTTCGGATTTATAGCACTTGGAACATATTGTGTTGTTACGCCTGAAGCCAGGATGTTGACAAGAGAAAAGGGATATAAGGAAGCTATCGAACTTTACGAGAAGAATGATGCAGCAACAGGAAGAGAACCTCAAGTAAGCATGACTAGCCAGGAGTTAAGTGTTGTACAAGATATGGCTTCATTAAGCGGCTATGTTGACGAACAGGTTACAAAATTTGTTCTTGGAGAAAATGACTTATCTGAATGGGATAATTTTGTTAAGGAAATCAAGAAAAAAGGTGTCGACGAACTTCTTAAAGCATATAACGATGCACTTGAAAGGTACAATAAAGTTAACTGAGAGAACCCAAAATAGCTAACACAAGCAAATTAAGGATTAAAACCAAAACATCATCCTGACTTCTGCTAGTCAGGATGATGTTTTACAGATAACTACCATCATTAATTTACAAGGGGGATTTTATGAAAAGCCTCTCTAAAAAAATAAGTATTATTATTTTAAACATTTTTATATTAACTATGGCAATAATACCGGTTCATGGAATTTCCGATGTACCGCTCCGGGAAAAATTTAATTATGGTAATGAAAATAACAAGGTGGAATATTACCGTAAGGTGAATGAGCCATATTACCAGACATTACTTAAGGAGTATGAAGAAAATGGATATAACAAGCCTGATATTCCGGCAATTTTGATAGAATCAAAAGATATTTCGCTGCCTGAAGGTAAGGAACTTATACTGGAAACAGAGTTAGGCAGCAGCGGATACCCTGGATTTAAATGGACGGATGATGTCCCATGGCTTGAGTGGAATTTCGAAATTACTGATGAAGGTTTATACAAGATTGATTTAGAGTACTATATGCTTCCAGGGACAGGCAACCCGGCTGCACGATCCCTTTTATTAGACGGGAAAAGACCTTTTCTTGAAGCATCAAATATAGTTTTCTACAGAGGTTGGAAGGATGAAGGAGAGCCAATTGTTAATACTATCGGTGACGAAGTGAGACCCAGTCAGGTTGAAATACCGGGCTGGCGAATAGTAAGCCTTTGCGATGCATTAGGATATTACTCCCATCCGTTCTATTTACACCTAAAGCCCGGAAGTCATACCATTCGTCTGGAATATGTAGATCAGGACATGGTAATTGGCAGGGCATGGATACAACCTCCAAAAGATTTACCTGCATATGAAAAGGTAAAGGAAGAATACGTTAATAAAGGCTATATGAAAGCTGTCAAAACTATAGAATTTCAAGCTGAAAGTACAGCTATTGAAAAGAGCGATCCTACAATTAGAAGAGAAAGAAATGGCGATCCTATTTGCAGACCTGGATCTTCTTTATATAGAAAACTAAATGTTTTGGGAGGATACCGCTGGCGTAAAGGAAACCAGAGCATAACCTGGGAATTTACAGTTCCTCAAGATGGTTTATATAAAATAGCAGCAAGAGCAGGGCAATGGTGGAACGATGGTCTGCCATCATATAGACAGATAGCTATAGATGGAGAAGTTCCTTGTAGGGAACTGCAGGAATACAAATTCACTTTTAATAGAAAATGGCGCACCGAAGTTCTTGATGATGAAAATGGGAAACCTTTACTTTTTTATTTGACTAAAGGAACACATACATTAACAATGACAGTTAAAATGGGTGAACTGACACCTGTTATTTTATCCCTGAACGATGATGTTATATTACTTTCTAATATAATAAGGGATATTACTAAAATAGCCAGCAGTAACCCTGACCCAAACTATGACTATGATTTTTTCAGAACAATACCTTATTTAAAAGGAAATATGGAGACTTTAATTGAAAGTCTGCAAATAAAATATGATATATTAAAAAAAATGTCTGAGAAGCTTCCGGCCATGGCAAATAATCTAATGACTATAAAAAGCCAGCTTGAAGGTATGGTGAAAGATCCTTTTAGCATTGCCAGAAGGTTAAATGACTTAAATAATGCTCAGTCTAATCTTGGAAATTGGTACTTAAGTTTGCAGAACCAGCCGTTAATGATTGACTATTTCTTAATTGGAAATCCAGATGAAGATTGGGGAAATGAGCAGTCTACTGCTTTTCAAAAGCTGAAAGCTACCATTGATAACTTTTTTGTTTCTTTTAAAAAGGATTACAATAACATAGGCAGTGTTGTAGAAGAAAATATCGACATAAAAAATACAATTAATCTTTGGGTATCCAGAGGAACAGAATGGGTTGAATTAATAAAAGAGATGGCGGATGAGGAATTTACGCCCAAAACGGGCATCCTGGTTAATATCAATGTATTTCCTGCAGGACAATTGCAGGCAGGTTCTGTTAATGCATTAATGCTGGCAATAGCCTCAGGCAGGGCACCAGATGGTGCATTAGGAATTGATTCAGGATCTCCTGTTGAGTTTGCTATAAGAGATGCAGTACATGATTTAAGCAAATTTAAGGATTTTGATGAAATGTCAAAACGGTTTCTGCCAAGTATGTTTACACCTTTTAAATATAATGGAGGTGTTTTCGCAGTCCCGGAAACTATGAATTTTATTGCAATGATATACCGTAAAGATATAATCAGTGAATACGGAATAATCCTTCCCAACACAAGAGAGGAATTATATAATTATGTCCTTCCTATGTTATACCAAAACGGACTGCAGTTTTATTATCCAGCTGACTTTAGCCAGTTTCTTTTCCAGCATGGTGCAGAATACTATCTGGACGACGGAGAAAAATCAGGCTTGGATACACCGGAGGCCTATCAGGCTTTTAAAGAAGTAACAGAGCTATATACTCATTATGGAGTGCCGGTATCTGCCAGTTTCTTTAACCGTATGCGCACAGGGGAAATGCCTATAGGTATAGGAGATTACAATCTATACATACAACTATCTGTAGCTGCACCAGAACTTGCTGGAAGATGGGGTATTGCACCTATACCGGGAACGGCTCGGCCTGATGGCACAATAGATCGCTCAAATGGCAGTATAGCAGGCCAAGCAGGGGTTATTATAAATCAGTCGGCGAAGAAAGATGATGTTTGGGAATTCTTTAAATGGTGGACCAGCACGCCTGTTCAGACCAAATTCGCAAGGGAACTTGAAGCCATAATAGGTACAGAAGCTCGTTGGAATACTGCTAACCTGGAAGCTTTCACAAACATGGCATGGAAAAAAGAAGATTTGGAAGTAATAAAGGAACAGTGGGAATGGTCCAGAGGTGTTCCTGTAGTTCTTGGAGGATATTATACCAGCAGATATTTGAACAATGCATGGAACAGTATTGTAATAAGTGGCGTTCCAGTAAGAGATGCACTTGAAACGGCGGTAAAGGAAATAAATCGTGAACTTAGAATGAAAAGGGAAGAACATGGTATATTTGACAATAAAGCACAGGGGGTGAGGAAATAATGGCAAAATCAAAACAAAAACCAGCTTGGAGAAAAGGTTTAATAGGTTACGTCTTTATGCTGCCTTTTCTCATCCTGTTTTTTATATTTATAATAATCCCGGTTTTTGTTGCTTTAGGAACAAGCTTTACAAACTATAATATGCTTCAACCTGTAAAATGGATTGGACTAACCAACTATAAGCTGCTTTTTTTAGACGATGCGATTTTTCTAACAGCAATTAAAAACACCCTGATATTTGCCTGTATAACGGGTCCCATAGGTTATTTTATGTCTTTTGTTGCAGCCTGGGTCATAAACCAGCTCCGTATGCGCAACGCTTTTGCTTTAGCTTTTTATGCCCCGTCTATTACAAGTGGTATTGCTATGTCAGTTATTTGGTTATATTTCTTTTCAAATGATAGATATGGTTTGTTTAACAATATACTTATAAACCTTGGTTTAATAAAAGAACCAATATTATGGACTCTTGATGCAAAATATATCCTTCCGGTAATTATACTTATTTCCATATGGATGAGCATGGGCACAGGGTTTCTGGTGTTTCTTGCTGGTCTTCAGAACATTCCCAGAGAATACTATGAAGCAGCTTCCATTGATGGTATAAAAAATAAATTCCAGGAACTATGGTTTATAAGCATGCCGCTTCTTAAGCCGCAGCTGTTATTCGGTGCAATAAACTCAATAGTAGGTTCTTTTGGAGTTTTTGATATAGCAGTATCAGTAGCTGGCATGCCAAGCCCCAACTATGCGGCTCATACTATTGTGGCACATCTTTACGACTACGCATTTATAAGGTTCCAAATGGGATATGCATCAGCAGTGGCCATGGTATTATTTTTAATTACATTTATATTGGGACGCGTTGTTATGAAGATGCTTTCACCTAAAGGGGAATAAGAAAGGGAGGTTTATGATGGAAAGTAATGTAGTAAAACGAATTGCAGTAAATATTATAAAAAAGATACAAAAAAGGCGGATTGATAATAAAGCACCTGCGAGAAGGTATGAGAAAACAACTGCAGCTGACGTAATTCTTCATATTTTTATGGTGCTGCTGGTAGCTTTTACATCTTTACCGCTGGTTTATATGATTAGTACTGCGTTTAAACCATTAGACGAACTGTTCATATTCCCGCCACGTTATTTTGTCAGGAAACCAACGGTTCAAAACTTTTTTGACCTTGCAATCTCCCTTGAAAGTTCAACAGTTCCATTTATACGTTATGTATACAACAGCCTGCTTGTAACAACTATTACAGTTGTATGTACTGTTATTGTATCAGCACTTGGTGCATACGGACTTGTTAAGCATAAGCCAATTGGCTCAAAAGTGGTGTTTAATTTTATCATAGCAGCATTGATGTTTTCGCCCCATGTAACTCAGATACCCCGTTATATGGTTGTAAACAAGCTTGGACTCCTGGACAGCTATTGGGCACTGATTATACCGAGTATTGCTGTAGCTTACAACTTTTTCCTAATGAAGCAGTTTACAGAACAATTCCCTGATGAACTTCTGGATTCTGCAAGAGTAGATGGTGCCAATGAATGGATCACATTTTGGAAAATCGTGATGCCTTCTCTTACACCGGCATGGTCTACACTGGTAGTATTCAGCTTTGTCAGCAACTGGAATGACTATTTTTCACCACTTATATATATAACGGATAATGCAAAAAAAACTTTGCCGCCGGCACTTCAGACTATTTCAGGCGGAGGAAGTATTGGCAGGGCGGGTGCAGTCGCAGCAGCTACAATGCTTATGACTTTGCCTACTATAATTATATTTACAATAATGCAGGCAAGGGTCATGGAAACCATGACTTATTCAGGAATAAAAGGGTAAAGGAGGAAATACCGTGAAAAGAAGCAAAAAGTCAGGCATATTAATCGTATTAATCCTAACGGTAGCAATATCAGTGATATCCTTTGCACAAGAAACTTTTGCAGCAAGTCGTGATTACACTATAAATGATGGAAAGCGTGTACCTATCCCTGAAACATATGTATTGAAAAAAGTCATAAATAATATAGGAAGCAAGGGAGAGGAGCCCGTATACCTAAAAGAACCGGAGGATTTATTTATAAATTCACAGGGGTATATTTTTATAGCGGACACAGGAAATAATAGGATAGTAAAGATTACATCTGATGGTGAATTGGTGGATATATTCAAAGGTTCACCGGGAAAACTCTTAAAAGCTCCTAAAGGAGTCTATGCAGATGACAATGGCAATATGTACATAGCAGACACAGGAAATCTAAGAATAGTACACCTTTCATCAGAAGGAGAGCTTGTAGAGGAATTCATAAAACCGGATTCAGAGCTTCTGGATGAAACCTTTACTTTTGACTCAACAAAACTCTATTTAAGTCCTACAGGTTATATTTATGTGTTAAAAGGACAGAGCATACTTGCAATGGATGCATATAACCAGTTCAGAGGCTACATTGGACAAACTCAGATAGGGTTTAGTCTGATAGACTCTCTTCTTAGAATATTTGCCTCAGACCAACAGAAAAAGATGATAAGCAAAAGAACAGCTGAAGCGTATACAAACATTACCATGGATGAGAAGGGCACTATTTATGCCACAAGTCTGGATAGATCAGAGGGAGAGATAAAAAAGCTCAACTCTGTAGGTAAAAACATATACAGAAAATATGGAAGTAATGACTCTGAACCTAAATTTTTAGAAAAATTATTCGGTTCTTTTAATAGACTGAATCTTAGAGAAAAGAGTTTTACCTTTGGCGAGACAAGAGATGATAATGGAAATCCAATAAAACCAGTATTCAAAGATATAGCTGTTGGAGAAAACGGCATAATTACGGTGATAGAAGAACAGACAGGTAAGCTTTACCAGTATGATCAGGAGGGAAACCTGCTGACAGTGTTCGGTGGCAAAGGTGATCAAAAAGGTAGGTTCGTTATGCCCAGTTCTATTGTTAATGATAATGAGGGTAGAATATATGTACTGGACAGGTCAACGGGAAACATACAGATGTTTGAACCTACTGAATTTATAAAAGCAGTACACAAAGCTGTAGAAGAATATTCAAAAGGAAAATACAATGAGGCGTATGATATCTGGGGGCAGATATTATTGATAGATGAAAATTATCAGATGGGTCATTTTGGTCTGGCTAATGCATTGTACAAACAGGAAAAATGGAAGGACGCTATGAATGAATACATGATGGCAGATGACAGAACAGGTTACTCAAAGGCATATACAGAATATAGATACGACACATTCAGACAGTACTTCGCCATTGTTGTGCTGGCATTGTCAGCTATAATTACAGCACTGGTACTATTCATCAAATGGATAAAAGGTTTGTCTTTACATGCCCTTGAAGAATTCAGAAATACTCATTCTAAAAAAGTTCATGTAGCAACAGGACTTAAGATGGCTTTTGGTGTGATATTCCATCCCGTTGAAACTTTTGAGGAAATAAAGAATGGAAGAGGAAAGTTGAATCTTGTTCCGGGAGTTATAATTCTTTTATCAGTGCTGGCAGCAAGAATATTTTACTTGTTTGTAGTACATTATCCTCTGGCTGATATAGACTTGAAGGATTCAAACATATGGCTTGAAGCTGTAAAGCTCCTCTTGCCTGTTATTACATGGGTAATTGCCAGCTTTGCTATTACAGCCATACTTGACAGTGAGTCAAAGATAAGTGAGATATTTCTTGCAACTACTTACTGTATGGTACCATATATACTGGTTACATTTCCGCTGGCAGTGCTGTCAAGGATACTTACAAGGAATGAAGCTTCATTTTATGGGTTTATACTGAACTGCACATGGATATGGATATTATTGCTGTTTTTCATTAGCCTCAGGACATTAAACGACTACAGCATATCAAGAACAGCTGCAGCTTACGCAATAAGTGGCGGCACTATGGTTTTAATATGGTTCGTGTCTCTTCTTGGATATACATTAACGGGGAAACTTTACCAGTTCATAAGCGGTATAATATACGAAATACGTATGACATGGCTTTAAAGAGAGGGGGAGAGCTACAGTGAACAGTTCAAAAGTATGCTGTATATATTTATATCTTAAAAAGTCAATAATTTTATTTTTAGTCTGTGCTATATTGATTTCTTCATTATGTGTAAACTTTTCAAACATAGTGCTTGCTGCAAATGATGTGCTTGAGGAATATGAAAAAATAGCAGAGACACAGGATCTTGTTCTTTACTGCAGTATGAAAACAGGAAATATAGCTGTAAAAGATAAAAGAAATAATTATATATGGACGTCGGCTGTTGATCAGGAAGTATGCGATCTGTCAAATTCCAATGATGTGTGGAAAACATATATGACGTCCTTGTTTACTATAAGTTGTATCGATAAAAAGGAAAAAGAGACTAGAGAGAACACTTATTATCCTGTATCTGATGGGAAAATAGTTGAGGCTGCACGTATAAACAATGGAATATCTTTAAACTATGACTTTACCTCTCTGGGTATAGGGCTGACCCTGGAAATAAAGCTTGACGGGGACAGTATGACAGTGTGTATACCTGCAGATAAAATACAGGAAAGCGAAAATAAGGGAATTAAAAGTATTGAACTTATGCCGTTTTTTGGTGCAGCAGATCATACAGTAGATGGGTATCTGCTTTATCCTGATGGATGTGGTGCTATAACAAAATATGCCAATGTAGATCAGAGGTCAAAAAATGTTAAGGCATTCACTTGGGATATATATGGTGCTGAACAAGTTGATTTTAATGAATGCAAGCAAATGGAGAAGGATCAGAAATACCAGGCCATGCTTCCAATATACGGAATAAAGAATGGTGATAATGCCATCCTTGCTGCAGTTGAAAAGGGAGCGGAAGACACAAGTATTAAGGTTAGTCCTGATGGTTTTATAGTAAATCTTAATCGTGCAAGCTTTGCATTTAACTACAGGCACTTTTACAAGATAAACCTGTCAAACATTGTAGTAAATGGGGCAAGTGTATTAAGAAACACTATGGGAACCAGGGTAGACAAGGAAATGATAAAGACAGACAGAGAAGTGCGTATTTTCTTTCTGAGTGGGGAAACTGCAAATTATAGCGGGATGGCGAATACCTACAGGGAATATTTGATTAAAAGCAATCTCCTGAAGAAAGTAATAATAGAGAACGATAATATACCGTTGGCTCTTGAATTATTCATGGGTATAAAGGAAAACAGGCTTCTTTTTGATAAATACGTTACAATGACTACCTTTAAAAATGCCATATCCATAAGTGAAGAGCTTAAAAATGCCGGAGTTGATAGTATGCAGGTTATGCTTAAGGGCTGGACAAAAGGGGGCTATGGCTTATATCCGGTTAACTGGCCGCCTGAGAAAAAGCTAGGAGGAAAGAAAGGACTTAGAGAATTTTCTGATTATGCTCGGAAAAATAACATGCAGATTTTTATGAGAAATAACTTTATACAAGCAGATTCCAAAAATAGGGGATTTTCAACCAGAAATGATGTAGTAATGCAGGGCAGCAATCTACCGGTAACAGGTATGGGAAAGACAGAATTTCTTTTTAATCCATTTTTTGCATTGCAAAGATTTGTTAGCTTCTTTAATGAATTTTCAAGATGGTGCAGTGAAGGAGTTGCTCTTGAAAGAATTGGCATTAATATATACCATGACTACAACAAGGCAAATCCTGCCGGCAGAGCGGAGACCATAGAAAAGTGGGAAGATATGCTGGATACTGTAATAAGAAATCAAAGGCCGGCAGCAGTAGAAGGCGGAAATCAGTATGTATTAAAATATGCAGACAGGTTGTGTGACATACCTGTAAGAAGCTCTCAATACAATATAACTGATGAGGAGGTACCGTTCTACCAGATGGTAGTTCATGGAATGATACCATATACATCAGAGGCTGCAAATTTATCGTATGATCTTACAATGCATAAGTTAAAATTGGTAGAATATGGCTGCATGCCATATTTTGAACTGACATATAGCAAATCTACAAATCTAAACAACACAGAATATAACAAGCTGTTTACTTCTTATTACATTAACTGGTATAAGCAGGCTGCAGATATCTATAACGAATTCAATGAAAGGCTTAAATGCGTGTGGAGCCAGAAGATAATAGAACACGATAAAATGGAAGAAAACACATATCGTATTAGATATAGCAACGGAATTACGGTATACGTAAATTATAGTAAAAACGATATAGAATGTGATGGCTATAGTATAAAGGGTAAAGACTATATTGTAGTAGGAAAAGGGGGAGTGATTAATTGAAAAAGTTAAAACTCAGTATGGAGAAAAGGAATATGGTTGAGGGATACATATTTATATCACCTTTTTTACTTGGAACACTGATTTTTTTTGCATTTCCTCTTTTCATGTCCATAAAGCTCAGCTTTGGAAAGATATTGAAGATGGAAGGTTTTAAAATTAAATGGATTGGGATTGACAACTATGTACGGGCCTTCCTGGTAGATATTAACTTTGTGCCAATGTTTATAAATGTGGTAAAGCAGACATTTATCAAAGTATTACTTATCATTATATTCTCGCTGCTTTTGTCCATACTAATAAATAAAAACATAAAATTCAGAGGTTTTTTCAGGACTGTATTCTTCATTCCTTTTCTGCTTGGTACGGGAGATGTAATGAAGCAGCTACTGGGACAGGGGGTTGATAAACAGGTAATCTCTCTTGCAGATGGTACATTAATTCCCAGGGGGATGCTTGCGTACCTTGGAACAAATGTTGTAACAGTCATAGATGTATTATTCAGCATTATTGTAGTTGTCCTTTGGAGCTCAGGAGTACAAATTCTTCTATTTTTGTCCGGGCTTCAGACAATACCCATATCGCTTTATGAATCATCTAAAGTTGATGGAGCTACAGAATGGGAGATGTTTTGGAAAATAACACTTCCTATGATATCGCCGATAATGCTTTTAAATATAATATACACACTGGTAGACTCATTTACAGATGTGACTAACCCCATATTAAGCTATATTCAGAACACTGCGTTTATTAACCTGAATTTCGAATATGCTGCGGCAATGGGATGGATATACCTGTTATTTATTTTTATCCTTGTTCTGCTTGTAATGAGGGTGCTCAAAAGTTATACCCATATGGATGATGTGAAGGGAGTGAATAAAAATGCAAAAAGGAACGACTGATGTATCCATAGAAAGAAAAGTAATATACAAAAGTGGCAATGTTGTACTACGTAATGTTATGGAATGGGTGAAAAAGCCTCAAAAAACAGGTGAAAAAGTAGCAAAACTGGCTACATATGTGCTCTTGTTTGACCTTGCTTTTGTATTCTTATTTCCGTTCCTTTATATGATAGTGGAATCACTGAAGACAAATGCAGATCTATATGACCTTACAGTAAACTGGGTACCCAGAACATTGAAATTCCAAAACTATGTGATTGCTTTTAGAGTGCTTGAATATACCAAATATATAAAAAACTCCTTGGTAATTACAATTATGGCAACCATAGGGCATGTATTGGCCTGCTCATTTGTAGGCTATGGATTTGCGAGACATGACTTTCCCGGAAAGAACTGGCTGTTCATCCTGGTTATTGTTGCACTGATAGTACCGGTGCAGACCGTTATTGTACCTATGTACATGCTATATGCAAACCTTAAATGGCTTAACACCTATCTTCCGGTGATTCTGCCTACGTTTTTCGGATATGGCCTTAAGGGTGCGCTGTTTATATTTATATTCCGGCAGTTTTACCTTGGACTTCCGAAAGAACTGGAGAATGCAGCAAAGATTGATGGGTGCGGCTTCTTGAGAACTTACTGGAATATTGTGCTACCTGTAGCAAGATCCGCTTTCATGGTAGCAGTTGTTTTATCTCTGGTGTGGCACTGGAATGACTTCTATGAACCTGCTATATATGTAACAAAGCCTGTACTGACCATTTTACCTGCAAGGCTAAATTCACTGGTAACTCTGGTAAATAATCCGCCCGAGAATCTGTTTGCTGAGATGAGTATAGGGGATGGAGAGGATACATTGAATAATGCTGTATTAATGGCAGGGACATTTATGATTGTATTACCGGTAATAATAAGTTTCGCATTTCTGCAGAAAAAATTCATACAGGGAATTGAACGTACGGGTTTGGTAGAATAATTTATAATTAAGGTAAAAGCGAGGGGGAAATAAAACAAAATTCCCCCTGCTGCAGTACCTCTAAATTTGAAAATGCACCTAATAAAATAAACCTTTTATCTTTTAATTCCTGTAACCGCAAAAAGCATTACCGATGCATCAGTATCTCCCTTTGCAGCAAGTTCCACAGAAACAATAGTCTTATCCTTATATGGATTAATCCATTCATATCCATACACAGTAACATCTTTACCTGATGATGTTTTTGATTGTATATATGCATCAGCAAAGTAAGTTGAAACATAGCCCTGATGGCGATAATAAGCATGTTTTAAAGGTTCACCATATCTTTTGTACCATACTCCAATATTGGCACCATATTCAATGGGTACTTCCAGTCTGGTACCGTCTTCATATTCTACGATATATGAACCAATTTGATAGGGATTTTTCCACGGAATGCGCTCAACATTTTCTCCTGCAGCATGCAGAAAGATTAAACTATCAAAAGCATGATTAACAGGAATAGTTAAAGTCTCATAACTTTGACCCATACTTGATGTTTTTGTCAGTACAACCTGTGGTGCTCCAATGTTAAATGGCAGTCCATTTAATGTATGTCCACCTTGCTTTCCCAAAATTGTTGAGAGTTCCCATGGAATTGGAGCCGTGCTTTGCTGTTCAGGGAGAACAACAGGTAAACATCTCTTTGTTTCACTAAGAGATGGATATGCTTCTCCATGAATTTGTGAACGTATTCGAGGCATCAGCCGTGATATAATAAAGTCATAGCTAAGGCGCAGGTCACTTCTGTAAGAAGAGGACCACATCATGTTGGCTGAATAGATAAAATCATAGATTTTGCCTTCAAAACCCATATTATATTCGTCCATACGCTTCCATGTAGATACTTCCGCCCCAATGATACCATTCTCCCTTGCACGTTTTTCAAAGCGCGGATAGTGGCTGGAGTACATATTGCCCATAATTACTTTAAAACCATGATCCAGCAGATGCTCTTCAATATCTTTATCAAGATGAAAATACCAGATAAAGTCCAATAGGACTATGTCTTTAGGTATTTTATCAATTGCAGGTGGAGTTTTATATTTAGTTACATTATGGAGCATGTCGCCCCAGATCATCATTTTTAAATTCTTGCTAGCAAGATAGTTATATAGCTTATTAACATCAGATGCATACAAATCTGCATGATCCTTATCCTTACATAGAGGACAAGTGCCCATTGTATAAACCTCATCATGCCCCATGTGTACATATTCGGTTGGGCGGACAACCTCAACAATTTCATCGATTAAATCGAATATGATTGAATAGCTCTTTTCATTGGAAGGACAGTAGCTGTCTTTATAAAATTTGTCCGGCGGTGCATCTTCTTTCTTAAGGTCAATATCAGCTTTATCCTTATCTGTATTATTATCTTCATATTCAGTCTCTGCTACTTCCGGATACGCCTTTGTAATATATTGAACATGCCCTAAAGACTGTACTTCCGGGATTACTTCAATACCGTAGGACCGGGCATAGTCCACCAGATCGGCAACTTCCTGTTTCTCAAGAACCGATCCACCCGAAACCATATCTCCATGTGGAAATGGCGGCCATTTCCCGTCTTTAGCCTTTTTATTGCCTTCTTCCCAAACTTTATTTATTTCAGGATGCCTATCATAGCGCATACCACCTGCAAATTCAAGAAAAATTGTGTTCATTCGCATTGGCGCAAAAACATAGCGTATCAACCGCTTGATAAAAGGTATTTCTTCACGGGGAGGAAGTCCAAAATGTACACCGCGGATTCCCATAAATGGATAATCATTTACTATGCATGCAGGAATTTCCTTATCATTAATTAACATAAGCAATGCTTCGACACCGTATATAAGGCCTCTTCTGTCTGCCCCCTGCAGATATACTGCACCTTCACATGCATTGATAATATAGCCTTCTGCAGATGGTGCACTGTTTATGCCTGAATCAAGCATAGCAATTTCATTACATTTACCGAGAACAATTGAGTTGGAATGTGACTGCAATTCTTCTGAGTATACTATCGGCAATGAAAGAGAATAATTTTCATGTAATTTTTCTTTTAAAAGATTTGCAGCAAATGCAGTGTCATCTGATGACTCTTTCCCGATTACAATGTGTTCAATATTAGATATGTGCATTGCAGTACCCTTGCTCATATTAATAGAAGCAGGTACAGGGTACACCATATAGTCGTCAAATACAGCTCCTATAATGTCAAGCCCTTCAATAACAATATCTTTAAAGCATGCGTCAAGTCTGATGATTATATTTTGCGCTTCAACACCCAAGGTTACTTCAAGATGATTGCTTTCCAGCATTTCGCTAGTCGCTGCATCAACCCTTCCTTTGCAGGCATATACACCATCGGTGTCAGAACATAGTGCTCTTACCGATTTGACAGCTGATTCGCTGCCCTGATGAATTGCAATACGATCAATAAAACATGGCTTATCAAGTTTAATTACTATATCTACACCTATATCAAGAACTGTAAGCCACTTCCAGCCAATGGTTTCTTTATTAAAAAGGCTTCCTTTTTCAAATGGAATGCATTCATTACTTGCACTGTTTTCAAGACTTGAATCTTTAAGTAAATCTAAATGCAAATTTTTGTGCGGTTCTGAATACAAATCCGGGTATAAGTCCGGAAAAGAAGGTATACATGTTCCACGGCGCATATATGTATATGAACCGGCAATACCTGATTCTTTTTGTGCAATACTTCCTAAATACATAAAACCTAACCTCCTTGTTCAATTGTATATTTACAAAAAACCCATTACAAAATCTTTAGTATTATTGTTATATTAAGCAAAAGATCTCGCAATGGGTTAATTGTACTATATAATTACATTATATATCAACAGTTTATTATTTCATATATATGTCATATGCGTCTTGATAAACTTTTTGCAGATCATCAAGTCCCATTTTCTTAAGTTCTGATATATAGCTGTCCCATTCTTTTTCGATTGAGCCATCACCTGTAATCCATCTTGCTTGCATGGTATTCATGTACTCAAAAATATCAGTTTTTAAATTTGCAAGCTTGGCAGTTTGTTCTGCTGTAAATATAACATCAGGAAGATAGTTGTTGCCGATATATGGCTTGTACACTTCTAATTCTGCATTATCTACTTCCATGTTATCGTTAGGAATAATTTTATTGGCAAAGGTTTCTGCTGTAATTGCAAATGGCCCTATACCAGGGGCAGCGTGCAATCTGAATTCGCCATAACTCTTATCGGATGGAGTAGGAAGGTACTCTATTTTACCATCATCACGCTGTTTCAAATTTACTCCAAGCGGACCATATTGCAGTTGTATTGAGACTGTTTCGTTATAAAGTTCATCTGCCCATCTCATTGTTATTTCAGGATACTTATTCTTTGATGTTATAGCAAAATAACCTCTCCAAAAAGCAGGGGACCTTGATAACCACATTTGATGGCCCTCAGGACCTTTTACTTGAGCAAAGGGGATATAATTTTCTTCATATCTTTCATTGCCTACTATTTCAGCGCCGCCCCATCCAAAATATAGTCCATATATCATGTCACTTCCTGAGCCTTTTGCAGAATACTGTGAGCCGTCTTGAGTGAAAGCTTCCTGATCTATCAGACCTTCTTTGTAAAGTTTGTTAAAATACAGGATTGCATTCTTATATTCGTTAGTTGTTGGTGTAATTATTACCTTATTATCTTGTACGCTGACATGATTAGTATTTTCAAGGCTTCCAAAAGCTCCGAATAATCCATAATGCCCATAATTGTGATTTTTATATCTAAATGACATAGGAATTTCATCTGGTTTTTTATTTCCGTTGGGATCTTGCTCTTTAAATGCTTTTAATACTTTATATAGTTCATCGGTTGATGTTGGAATTTCAAAGCCCAATTTCTTAACCCATGTTTTATTTATATACATTCTTGAGAAAACAGTATTTGATTCCAGTTCCTGAACAAAAGGCAGGGTATATATATGGCTGTCTGGTGATTTTGAAACACGTAAGACATCAGGCTTTTTGGCAAATAGGGATGTAATATTTGGAGAATAATCATCAATGAGTTTTTCAAGAGGTATAAGAACCCCCTGCGGACCGTATTTCATAATATCATCAAGACTTAATCCGCCTGCACTGGTTCCGAAAAAAGCATCCGGTAGATCATCACTTGCAAGAAGCAAATTTTTCTTTTCAACATAGGATTCGTTAGGTATTAGATCCCAGCTGATAGATACATTTGTTTTAGCTTCAAGCTCTCTAAATGTTTCTATATCCGCAAAGTTTTTCTGATAATGCCACTTTGCTGCCATCATTTTAAGGGTTACTTTATCTTTAACTATAGGAAGCCCTGTTTTATTTATGTTATCGGTTTGACTTGATGCTGAATTTTTACTTTCATCATTGATATTGGTTTTATTGTCTTTCCTGCAACCAACTATTGTAAATGATAGTATCATAGAGAAAACTAAAAAAATAACTACTACTTTCTTTTTCATAATAAATTACCTCCATATTTCATAGTTTATCATATTAATAACATGATATAATAAAAGTGTGTGGGGAAGCTGTAATTCACCAGTTCATAAACCACAATTTTATTTAATGGTTGAATTTATAGCTTCTTCATTTTGACCAGACATATAATTATGTGTATCACATCTCCTCCTTCCTAATTCAGTAAAGCCGGCTGTGACGTCTCACCTCCTTCATGTTAGCCTTTTATGGCTCCAATCATTACTCCTTTAATAAAAAACTTCTGAATGAATGGATATATAATTAATACCGGCAGACTGGCTACTATAATTATACCAAATTTAATCATATCAGCTTTATTTTGAACCTGGTTAACAGAATCAACCAAGGCATCATGCATTTTTTCACGCATCATATTAGCTAATAATATGTTTCTGAGAATTAACTGCAAGGGATACATTTCTTCATTGTTTAGATATAAAAGTGCATTGAAGAATGAATTCCAGTGAGCTACACCATAAAAGAGTATCATAACTGCAATCAGTGCTTTAGATAATGGCAGTACAATGGAAGTATAGAATCGCATATTTGAACAACCTGAAATCAAAGCTGCTTCCAGCAGTTCATCAGGAATAGTGGATTGGAAAAATGTTCTGGAAATTATAAGGTAATATACTGATAAAGCATTTGGAATTACCATTGCCCAAATAGTGCCAATAAGGTGCAGCTTTTTTACTATAAGATAAGTAGGTATCATTCCACCAGAGAAGAACATTGTAAATATAAATACAAACATAAGCAGATTTCTGCCTGCAAGGTCTTTCCTTGATAGTGCATACGCAGCAGATAGTGTAATAATAACATTTATAATTGTACCAAGACAAGTATAAATTAATGTGTTTTTATATCCTATCCCAATTATAGGATCTTTAAAAATGCTTTTATACCCTTCAAAATTTATACCCTTCGGTAATAACCATACTTCTCCGTTTGCAACAAAATTAGGATTACTGATTGATGCGATTACAATAAAATATAGTGGATATATTACAATTAGTAATATTAATGTAAGTATAATATAATTAATAGTATCAAAAAATTTATCATGCAGTGGACTTCTTGTTTTTACCATATTGTTATCCTCCTTTTAACTTACCACAAACTGATATCAGTAAGTTTTTTTGATAGTCTGTTAGTTCCAATAAGAAGTAAAAAATTTATTGCAGAGTTAAATAGGCCTATAGCTGCAGAGTAACTGAAATCAGCACTTACTAAGCCAATTTTATAAACATATGTTTGAATAATTTCTGAAGACATAACATTTAGGGAATTCTGCATAAGAAATGCTTTTTCAAATCCAACGCTCATAAGATTTCCTATATTTATTATTAATAATGTAATAACTGTTGGCATAATTCCCGGTATGTCTATGTATTTTGTTCTTTGAAATTTGTTTGCACCATCTATAATTGCGGCTTCATGCAGCTCAAAGCTGATATTGGATAAAGCTGCAATATATATAATTGCAGACCACCCGGATGACTGCCATATATCGGAAAAGACATATAATGATTTAAACCACTCAGGCTTTGCTATAAAATGTACAGGTGTTCCTCCGAAAGATTGAATAACAATATTAACAAAACCGCTTCTTGGCGAAAGGAATATAAGCAACATTGAAACAATTACTACTGTTGATATAAAGTGTGGAGCATAGGTAACTGTTTGAACAAGGGATTTAAAGAACTTGTTCTGAACATTATTTATTGAAAGAGCCAGTAAAATAGGTATGGGAAATCCCAGCAGCAATCCATATAAACTTAAGAAAACTGTATTTTTAATGACTACTGAGAATTGAGCTGAATTAAAAAATCTTTTAAAATGTACAAATCCAACCCAAGGGCTCCCGGATATGCCTTTAGTTACAAAATAATCTTTAAATGCTATTTGCAGACCATACATTGCCCCATAATGAAATATAATTATATATACTAAAGCAGGTAATACTAACAAATATAGCTGGTAGTTCTTTAAAGTATTTTTCAGTAACCTCTTAAGTCTCTTCTTATTTTCCTTAGATATAGATACAGGTGTTTGCGCCCTTTTCTTTTGTATTGCCATCCCCTTCATTTATGCGTTTGCCTCCTTAATATAGATTTAAATTAATATTGATTTAAAATTATTGCTGATTTAGATTCATATAATTTTTATCATGAATTCTTATTAAAGTAAATATGCACTTTATAACTCTGTTTGCATGATATTACAATTGAGAATTTGCTTTAGTATAGCGTATTTCCAGGCTTACAGATTATGTAATGATTTGTTGATGTAATAGGAGGCATATATAGTAACAAGAGGCACATATGCATTATATTCCTGCAATTACTAATATGCATCTTGCTTTAGAATTATAAATTTAAACAATTAAATATTAGCTGGGTTTATTTACCGGATTTTTCTGGACTAAAGGTAAGTTTTCTGTATTCTCCGGGTGTCATTCCTTCTACTCTTTTAAACATTCTTACAAAACTTGCTTCGCTAAAATAGCCAATTTTTGTTATAATATTTCGTAAAGGTTCATCTGTAGTTTTTAACAGATACTTTGCCTTTTCAATTCTTTGAAGCATTATATAATCTGTAATGGTTATGCCAATTTGGTCTTTGAAAAAACGGCTAAGGTATGATTGTGAGACATCCAGGTCTTGAGCCATAACTCTTACAGAAAAATTCGGGTCTTCACAGTTCGTTGAAAGGTATTCTAAAACTCTTTCTCTAAGATTACTGTTGCAGCTTTCCTTTGACATACTTATAATATCGCATATATCAATACATAATTCTTTTATTATGCCAATCAATTTATCTGCTGTATCACAACTGCTGAATGCATCAAGATAATCATTGCTTGTTGATTTAAAGCCGATATCAAGCTGGTTCATAGTTTTTATAACTGTATTGATAATGTCATAACATACACAGCGAACCATAAATAGAGGAGCATTATTCCTATTTATATTGAGAATAATACTTTCCAGTGATTTTACTATCTTTCCGGTATCACCTTGTTTCATATAGAATGGAAGATCATTCAATTCATTAATGGGGTAATCTATGTCTTTCTGTGAGTTGTTTATTTCATCAAAAAAGATAATCTTGTTTTTACCTAACACAAAGGAATAGTCTAGTGCTACAGATGCTTCAATATAAGATTGGGGTATATTTTCGTGTGATATATGCAAGCCACCTGCTCCAATAGTAATATGTAGCCCCCATATATCATTTATGGCTTTTTGCAGCAGAACAAGAGTTTCTTTAAACGAAGCTGATTTTATCTTATCAGATGCCATGATAAAAATCAGGTTGCTGCCTTCAAAATTATCAATGCCGTATACTTCGGCAAAGTCAATGAAATAGTTTTCTATATACTTAATTATATCATTTTTCGGTATTTTATCGGCAACAGTATTATATTTTTCTGTAGAAATCAATATAACTCTAAAGCAAGGCTTTGTAAAAGCAAGATTTGCTTCTTCTGCTGTATTATTAAACTCTTCTATACTGCTGAATCTGCCTTGAAGAAGTGTTTTTAATAAAAACTCTTTGACAGCGGGAACACTGTCTTTAATTTTTATTCTCAAATTTTCATCACTTTTCTGCATCTGCCCAATAATCGATTTTATTGCTTCAATTTCATTGCTGTAACCGGCATCGCTGGTTTTATGCTGAACTGTATCCTGACTTTTATCCCATGTCCGGTCGGCAAATTCCTTTAGTTGTTTTATGGGATTATAGTTATAGTTTACCAGAAGATATATAATTAAGCTACCAAAAAGAAATATGCTTATCATAACATAAATACTTCTTTTCCTTACATCAAATACATATTGCATAGCATCCTTTTCTGGTATTAGCGTAAGAAACGTCCATTTGGTAATTTCTGATTTCATATAAAGATAATAATATTTGACTTTATCAATTGTAATAATTCCCGAATTGCCGGTTTTATTTTGCAAGATGCTGCCTATATTGATTTTAGACAAATAATCCGTATTCTGCGTACATGTTATTATCTTATAATTATTATCAAGAATAAGAGTATTTGCATTATGCATTTTTATCACATCAGATATACTGTTTTTAATTGTATCTTCTCTTAGCAAAAACAGTATGGACATAGAAGGATACATTGAGTTTGATGGTAATTGCTGGGTATACGCAATATATCCGGGAGTATAATTATCTGCTTTAATTTCGCTATGACTTATGTTTTCCGATATTAACCCGGAGTTGCTGTTTGAATTTAGAATGCTGCAAAATTCTTCATAGCTCCAGCCATTATACTTGTAAACATCTATAAAGCTATTTATTGTATAGGTGCCGGAGGAAGTATAGAGGTATCTATCATCATAAATATATAGAACCAGCTTTTCTATAAGGTCGCTTCTTATGCTGTAATTCTTCAATTCGTTAATTGCACTCATCTTTGAAATTGTATTCTTGTTTATAGCATATGAGGTCAACTTGCTGTTGTTCTGAATTTCGTTTGAAATAATTTTGAACTGATAAATTTCATCGTCAATTTTATTCCGTATATATTCCAACATATTAGAGTTGTTTATTATAATTTCATTTTTGAAAATATTTATAAAGTAATTATATGAAAATAGCAAAGTAAAAACTATTGGTATTAATAGTATAATAAAGTAAGATACAAGATATTTTGCGAATATTGACTGAAATAAAATTTTGTTTTTCAGGGGAGACACTTTATCACTTCCATATTCTATATTATTTTGCACCTTGTATTTTAAATATTTTATTATTTAATACAAATAATATATCACAAACTTTTGCAGATATCAATTTATTTAAATAATGCCCTATAAATGGGTGCATTTTCCATATTTGAGGGAAAATATGGCAAGAAGCGATTTCCATGTATAATATTCACTTCAGCAACGGATTGTAGCGTTTAAGTCTACAGAAAAATTCTACCCGTCACATTCATCATCCATGATTCAGGTGACGGCTCACGACATCCGTGTCGTGAATTACGAATTTTCCCTTGCCTTAAACATAACAATCCGTAAACTTTGTTCAAATTTTATACTCGGAAAATCGTTTGCTGCCATATTTTGTTTCATAGGAAGAAAATGCACCCCATATTAATTTTCACCCTATTGACATTACAAGGATAGATATTTAAAATATAACTAAAAAAGTATTCAAAATTTAAAATTAAAGAAAAATTTATAGAAAATAATAAAAAAATGTTGCATATACATATAGAAAAGAAATAGAATATATTTAATAGATATATTTTGTAGATAATTAATTTAATGGATAATTAATTCAATAGATATTTAGAAGATATCTGGAATTAGAGATATATAAAAAACTATGATGGGGAAAAGTACCCAATACTGCCGGCAGGGAGGGGACATCCAGGACTGAGAGTGTTCCCAGGAAAAAGGTTGGTGAAAGAACACCCCGGAGTTGGTTTGCTGAAAGATTATAATCAATATATTTGGTATTAATTATTATGAACATACAATACGGTATCAATTACCATGACTAAGCATAAGTTGGTATCTATTTGCGAAATATTGTATATACTGATTATAATTTAGTAGGTTAATCCGTATGCCCGACGTTAAAGGGGCCTGAAGTGGGTTTTTTTATACCTAATAGGGTGGTACCGCGGGAAACAACCTCTCGTCCCTGATGAATGCAATAAATGTTTAAGTCAGGCGGGAGGTTTTTATATATAGGTTTTTATATAATGAAGTATTTTAGAGGTAATGAATATTAGATTTTTTTATGAGAGGAAGATGAGAATGCTTACAAAAGCTCCTAAAGGAACCAGGGACATACTTCCGGAGGAAGTGTATAAATGGCATTACTTGGAAAAAGTTATTTCAAAAATATGCAGGAATTTTGGGTACAAGGAAATACGTATTCCTGTTTTTGAACATACGGAGCTTTTTCAACGTGGTGTTGGAGATACTACCGATATTGTGCAAAAGGAAATGTATACTTTCCAGGATAAGGGTGGAAGAAGCATAACCTTAAGGCCTGAAGGTACTGCAGGCGTTGTGAGAAGCTATATTGAAAATGGTATGGCATCTCTTGCACAGCCTGTAAAGCTTTATTATAATATTACGGCCTACAGGTACGAAAATGTTCAAAAAGGAAGATACCGGGAGTTTAATCAATTTGGGGCAGAAGCTTTTGGTGCAGAGGGACCTTCTGTTGATGTGGAAATTATCAGCCTGGTTGATTTGTTTTTCAAGAAGCTTGGATTAAAAGAAATTGAGTTGAATATAAACAGCATCGGTTGTCCTGAATGCAGGAAAGAATACAATTTAAGATTAAAAGAGTATTTACAGCCATTACTCGTTGATCTTTGTCCCGTTTGTCAAGAACGGTATGACAGAAATCCATTGAGAATATTGGATTGTAAAGAAGAAAAGTGCAAAAACCTTGTTAAAGATGCACCTGCTTTACTGGACAACTTATGCAGTGGTTGCAGAGAGCATTTCGAAGGATTGAAAGCCGGCCTTGAGAACCTTGAAATTAAATATAATATAGATAAGAATATTGTAAGAGGCCTGGATTATTATACAAGAACTGTATTTGAATTTGTATCATTAAATGTTGGAACTCAGGGGACTATTTGCGGGGGAGGAAGGTATGATGGATTAGTAGAACTATGTGGAGGAACACCTGCACCAGGAATAGGATTTGCCCTTGGAATGGAGCGGCTTCTTATGGAAATGGATAAGCAGAATGTGGAAATTCCTATGCCCGACGGAGTAGACATTTATTTTGCATCCTTGGGTGAAAGAGCTTCCAGGTATGCATCAAAGCTGGTATTTGAGTTAAGGGGTGCAGGAATAAATGCCGAGAGCGACTTGATGGGAAGAAGTCTTAAATCACAGATGAAATATGCGGATAAATTAGGTGCTGCATTTACAGTTGTAATAGGTGATGATGAAATTGATAGTAATAAAGCCATTTTGAAAAATATGAAAACAGGTGAGCAGAAGGATGTGAGCCTGGACTCAATACTGACACGGCTAAAGAATAAGTAACAGATAGGAATTTGTAAAATTTGTTAAAATAAATATGAGACTGTCAAAATAAAGAATGATATGACAGATTATGGAGGGAGTATATATGGAAGAGTCAATTTATGGTATGAAACGCACATATATGTGCAATGATTTACGACCGGATAATGTAGGAAAGACAGTTACAGTTATGGGATGGGTGCATAAGAGAAGGGATCTGGGGGGCGTAATCTTTATAGATTTGAGAGACAGGTCCGGTATTCTGCAGGTTGTATTCCGTCTTGACCAAAACAGTGAAATTTTCAGGAAAGCTGAAGGTCTTAGAAGTGAATATGTTATTGCAGTAGTTGGTGAAGTTGTCAAGAGGGATCCGGAGACTGTAAATCCAAAGATAGATACAGGAGAAATAGAAGTTGCAGTAAGAGAATTAAGGATTCTTAGTCAGGCCGAAACTCCTCCTATATATATTGAAGAAGACTCTGATGCAAATGAATTGCTAAGGCTTAAATATAGATATCTTGATCTTAGAAGACCGGACATGCAGAAAAATTTCATTCTAAGGCATAGAGTGGCTAAAATTGCCAGAGATTATTATGATTCAAAAGGATTTCTTGAAGTGGAGACCCCGATGCTTACAAAGAGTACTCCTGAAGGTGCCAGAGATTATCTTGTCCCCAGCAGGGTGCATCCAGGCAAATTCTATGCTTTGCCTCAGTCACCACAACTTTTTAAACAACTTTTAATGGTTTCTGGGTTTGACAGATATTTTCAAATAGTCAGGTGCTTCAGAGATGAGGACCTAAGAGCTGACAGACAGCCTGAGTTTACACAGATTGATATTGAAATGTCTTTTGTTAATGTAGAGGATGTTATTGAAATAAATGAAGGCTTCATTAAAAAAGCTTTTAAAGAAGCACTTGGAGTAGAGTTTACCGAACCATTTATCAGAATGCCCTACCAGGAGGCAATGGACAGGTTTGGTTCAGATAAGCCTGATATAAGATTTGGCTTTGAACTGGTTAATATTTCTGATATAGTCGAAAACAGCGGATTTAAAGTATTTTCCGATGCAGTTAAAAATGGCGGAAGTGTAAGGCTCATTAATGCAAAGGGCTGTGGCGAAAAATTCAGCAGACGTGAGATTGACAGCCTTGTTGAATTTGTAAAAACATATAAAGCAAAGGGTATGGCCTGGATTGTAGTTGAGGAAAATGAATTGAAGTCTGCCATTACAAAGTTTTTAACGGAAGAAGAGATAAAGTCTATACTTGAAAGGGCTGAAGCAGAACCAGGTGACTTAATTTGCTTTATGGCCGATAAAAACGAAATAGTATATAATGCTCTTGGTCAACTAAGGCTTGAACTGGCCAGAAGACTTGAATTATTAAATAAGAATGAATTTAAGTTTTTATGGGTTACCGAGTTCCCTCTCCTTGAGTTTGATGAAGTGGAAAAGCGCTGGGTAGCAAAGCATCACCCATTTACTTCTCCAATGGATGAAGATATACAATATTTGGAGTCAGACCCTGAAAGAGTAAGGGCAAAAGCATATGATATCGTATTGAACGGAGTTGAACTGGGAGGTGGGAGCATAAGAATACACAACCAGGAGCTTCAGTCAAAAATGTTTAAACTCCTTGGCTTCAGCCAGGAACAGGCATGGGAAAGATTTGGTTTCCTGCTTGAAGCTTTCAAATATGGTACTCCTCCCCATGGAGGTATGGCCTTTGGCTTTGACAGAATGATAATGCTTATGACCGGAAAAGATTCCATAAGGGATGTAATAGCATTCCCGAAAGTACAGAATGCTTCATGTCCTATGACTAATGCTCCAGGTGAAGTGGATGAAAAGCAGCTTAAGGAGCTGCGGATTAAGGGGTGCTAAGGTGCTAAGGTGAGGGGACATTCTTCTATAATGAGCATTGTCACAGGTGTATTTAATTTAAGTGAATAAAATATTGGCAGGGAGCGTAACGACAGCTTCTGGTAATTATTTCTTCACTTTTGGTAAATGCACCCCACTGTCCCCTTTTATTGATTTAAATGAAATGGAGGGATTTCTTTGGCGGAGAACCCTATTTTAAAAGAAATTCTTGATTGGGTGTTGCATATAGCTTTTGCTATACTTATAGGACTGTTTATTGTAACATTTATAGCTCAAAGAACTATAGTGGATGGCAGCTCCATGTTACCTACATTGCATCATGGTGATCAACTGATAGTTGAAAAAATTTCTCCCAGAATAGGTAAATTAAATAAGGGTGATATTGTGACATTATATATTCCGGAATACCTGGAAAAAGGTAAGGAGTATGTTGTTAAGAGAATTGTTGCAATGGAAAATGATATTGTTGAAATAAAAGATGGAAAAGTTTATGTTAACGATGAGGAGTTGAAGGAAGACTATATTAATGGAAGCCTTACCAATGATGTAAATCCTGATTATAGTAAAATTACAGTTCCCAAAGGCTGTGTATATGTTCTCGGAGATAATAGACTTCCTCACGCAAGCCTTGATAGCAGAAGTTTTGGTCCTATTAATGCTAAAAAGGTAATGGGCAGGGTTTTAGTAAGATATTATCCCTTTAATAATATGGGTTATATATAAAGCGAATATTGGAATTATTCTGATTGTCATAATCCATTTTACTGTAGAATAATTATTATAGTATGGATTTTAAATTATTTTACAGCAGGTGGGTATATGAATTATCGTGGTAGTTATTACAAAAATAAATATAAGTATAATAGGAGTTTATCTGGCAAGCATGCACCTAATAGATATGCATCCAATAGACATGCATCCAATAGACATACGACTGGATATGCAGCTCAAAATCATACATTGTACAGATATGTTAATAAAAGGAGTATTACAGGTAAGAGTTATTCACGTAGATTAATTACCAGGGCTGTTGCGGCAGTCCTGGTAATACTGCTTTCTTTTGGAGCAATACTTATAGGAATCGAAGGCGGTAATTATGTATATAAAAATAATTTTCTGTTTATACGGGATGTTGATATAGAAAAGTACAAAGAAGTATTAAATAATTCTCTGCCTATTATTAAAATAACATATAATAGTGGAAATATTGGAAATCCAATATCGGTGCAGTTAAAAGCATTAATAAAGAGTATTTTTGGTTTTGACTTAAACAGTCCTTTTACTATTCTAAGCACACAGTCCTCTTTTCTCCATTTATACTATAATAATTACTTTCCATATATTTCTTTTGCAAACAATGAGGATAATATGGATAACAACACAGATAAAAGCTTTAACGGAGATAAAGGTAATAATACCGATAATGCGGGTAATCCAGGCGTAAACACTGATAATAACGGTACAGCATCTCAGGACGATGATGCATCAAGAGGAGGGCAAGACAGGGAAGAAGCCAATCGCGAACCAAACCGTAATAATAGCAATAATAGTAAACCTGAAGATAATCTTAAAGGTAAGCTTGATGAAAACATGGAAGACCTTGGTGATGAGGGAATAATAAGCTGTTATTATTATGAAGGGGAGGAGGAAAAGCTTGAACCTCCTAAAGAAAATATAGTCAGTGAACAAAAAATAGAAATTATGAACATGACCAACTTTAAAATAAATACATCTGAAATAGATAAGCTTCTAAAGGAGCCCCTGAATATTAAATTTGACCGTAAGGGACCTAAAATATTAATACTTCATACCCACACATCAGAAAGCTTTCTAAAAAATCTGGGAGATTTAAATAAAAAGGGTATCCCAGACTGGTCATCAGATCCCCAGGAGAGTGTTGTTCGTGTAGGCCATGAACTTGCAGAGCAATTTAAGAAGAAGTATGGTTATGATGTAGTTCATAATGGTACGGTACATGATCGTCCGAACTACAACAAATCATATAATAATTCGTATGAAACAATAGATAAATATCTTAAGAGCTATCCTTCAATAAAGCTGGTACTCGATATACATAGAGACGGGCTTAGTTCAGAACAGCCCAAACTAAGGGTGGCCAAAAAAATTGAAGGCAAAGATGTAGCACAGATAATGTTTGTTGTTGGTACTAATGGCAATGGACTCTATCACCCTAATTGGAAGGAAAATCTTAAACTTGCGATAAAACTGCAGGAAAATTTAAACAATCAGTACCCGGGTTTAGCAAGGCATATATATATAAGTAATAACAGATATAACCAACAGTTTTCCCCGGGCTCTTTAACTGTTGAAATTGGTGGTAACGGCAATTTGTTGAGCGAATGTCTTGAAAGTGTAAAATATTTGACTAAAGCTATAGATGAAGTTATTAAATAATTTTATATGGTAATAATAATTATATTAAAAATCCATATAAAAAGGTGATGGGTTAACATGAGCAGATTTGAAAAGCACAAAAACCTTAAAAAATATAAAAAATATTGCCGCCGTGTATTCTATTTGTCATTATTACTGGCCACGGTTGGAGTTATAGCAGCTGACCATTCAATAAATGGCCTTATGGGCAATAATGGTAAACTACGGATTGTTTCTTTTGGAAGTGAAGACTCACGGTTTGAGATATGTATAATGAATTATAGATTTCATCCAAATGTAGAGTTTTTTGTTAAGCTTGCTGATAATATAAAAAATGTTCTGAAATAAAAGATCTTGGATGCATTAAAAGTTTTTGAAGAAATATATTCCAGAAGCTGCCGCTACAGTACTTAGAGCCTTTAAATTCAGCTACGGGCAAAATCAAACTCACAAAATAATATGAATAAAAGTTTTGTAATTATTTTGTTCAAACACTGATTTTGCTCCTCCTTTATTTTCTTTACTTAAATAATATGTACCCCTATGATATTAACCTGCTATATCCACTGTAATTATAAACCAGGTATTGACGTTGAATGAGTTTTTATGTCATAATCACACTATAATATTAGTTTGTTCAAGTATAACTTCGGATATTTTAATATTAGCTGGAAATAGTTGGTACGAGATCACAATAGTTAGTATTGATTGGTAATCGGAATGAAAGGAATGGACAGATGGCAAGCAAACGTGAAAAAAGAATAAGAAATTTTTGTATAATTGCCCATATAGATCATGGCAAGTCCACTCTTGCCGACAGATTGATTGAAACTACAGGCCTTTTAACTGAAAGAGAAATGCAGGAACAGGTTCTGGACAACATGGATATTGAGAGGGAACGTGGTATTACAATAAAAGCAAGGGCAGTAAGAATGATTTATAGGCATAAGGATGGTCAGGATTATGTTTTCAATTTGATTGATACGCCCGGTCATGTAGATTTTAATTATGAAGTTTCCAGGAGCCTTGCTGCCTGCGAGGGGGCAGTATTAGTTGTGGATGCCGCCCAGGGCATAGAGGCCCAGACATTAGCCAATGTCTACCTTGCTCTTGAGCATAACCTGGAGATAGTACCTGTAATAAATAAAATTGATTTGCCCAGTGCCCAACCTGATCATGTAAAGAAGGAAATCGAAGATGTCATAGGTCTGGAAGCAGAAAATGCCCCGCTTATTTCTGCAAAAAATCGTATTAATATTCAATCTGTATTGGAAAGTATAGTTGAAAGAGTTCCAAATCCTGAAGGTGATGAAGATGCTCCATTAAGAGCCCTTATATTCGACTCCTACTATGATAATTACAAAGGAGTTATTACCTTTGTAAGGATTAAGGATGGCAAAGTAAAAGTTGATGACGAAATAAAAATGATGAACACAGGGAAGGAATTCATAGTTACTGAAGTTGGCTATTTAAAACCTGATGCTTTGGTACAATGTGAAGAACTCTTTGCGGGAGATGTTGGTTATATAGCTGCAAGCATTAAAAATGTAAGGGATGCAAGGGTTGGGGATACAATAACTCTGGCAGCCGATCCTGCTCAGAAGCCTTTACCTGGCTATAAAAAAGTTAATTCAATGGTTTTCTGCGGAATATATCCTGCAGACGGGGCAAAATATGTTGATTTGAGAGATGCTCTTGAGAAACTCCAGCTTAATGATGCTGCTTTAACTTTTGAACCTGAAACATCAGTAGCTCTTGGGCTGGGCTTCAGGTGTGGTTTTCTTGGATTACTCCATATGGAGATTATGCAGGAAAGGCTGGAGCGGGAGTATGATTTGGACCTTGTTACTACTGCGCCTAGTGTTATTTACAGAATAACAAAAACCGATGGAGATGTAATTAATATAGATAATCCAACAAATATGCCTCCTGTAACTGAAATAGAAAAAATGGAAGAGCCTGTTGTTAAAGCTTCGATAATGACACCTTCTGAATATGTTGGAAATATTATGGAGCTGGCCCAGGATAGGCGTGGCACATTGAGAAATATGGAATATATTGATGAAAACAGGGTTATGATGAATTATGAAATGCCCCTAAATGAAATAATATATGACTTTTTTGATGCATTGAAATCAAGGTCCAGAGGATTTGCTTCCTTTGATTACGAGCTTTTGGGATACAAAGAATCGGAACTTGTAAAACTTGACATATATTTGAACGGAGAAATTGTGGATGCTCTTTCATTTATTTTCCATAAGGACAAGGCTTATACCAGGGCAAGAAAAATGGCAGAAAAGCTAAAAGATGCAATACCAAGACATCAATTTGAAATTCCAATACAGGCATTTATAGGTGGAAAGATAATTGCCAGGGAAACAGTAAAAGCTTACAGAAAGGATGTTTTGGCCAAGTGCTACGGTGGTGATATAAGTCGTAAGAAAAAGCTTCTCGAAAAACAAAAAGAAGGCAAACGCCGCATGAGACAGGTAGGTTCTGTTGAAATTCCTCAGGAAGCATTCATGAGTGTGCTGAAGCTGGATTCATAATGATAAGAAGTGGGAAGTGGAAAGTGGGAAGTGAGAATTGAATGATATTGAATGATGGGGAATTAGGGTTATATGTTCACATACCCTTCTGTAAGTCAAAGTGCTATTATTGTGATTTTAACTCTTATGCTTCAAAAGAGTATCTAATATCTTCATACTGTGAAGCTCTTATTAAAGAAATTGAATATTACGGGAACCTGGCAGGTACAAATAGAAAGCCTGGTGAACATTATAACAGTTACCAAATTAAATCCATATATCTGGGCGGTGGGACACCAACCCACATTCCTCCCCAATTTATATTGCAAATCATAGAAAAGTGCCGTAATAATTTTTTCATTAAGGATGAAGCTGAAATAACACTAGAAGCAAATCCAGGAACTTTGTCTGATGAAAAACTTGAAGTTTACAGAAATGCCGGCGTCAATAGGTTGAGCATAGGACTTCAGGCATGGCAGGATAGACTTTTGAAGATGCTTGGAAGAATTCATAATGTGCAGGACTTTATATCTAATGTTAATGCTGCACAAAAATTGGGTATTGGTAATATAAGTGTTGATTTGATTTTTGGGCTTCCAATGCAGACTTTAGACGAATGGTTTCAAACTCTTGATGAAGTGTTGAAACTTAATATTATGCATTTGTCCTGCTATAGCTTGAAAGTCGAAGAAGACACTGTATTGGAAGAAAAAATCAGGAAAGGGGAGCTGCCTGTTCCAGATGAAGATATTGATAGGGAAATGTATCATAATACTATATTAAAATTAAAGAGTAAAGGTTTTAAACACTATGAAATATCAAATTTTTCCAAACCTGGTTTTGAAAGCAGGCATAACCTGATTTACTGGAAAGCGGAAGAATATATTGGGCTTGGTGCTGGTGCACACTCTTACTTTGAAGGCAAAAGATACAATAATGAAGTAAAACCAGAGAAATATATTTCCGAGATTCAAAAAGGGAATATTCCCATGAGAAATATAGTAAGCTTAAGTGAAAAGGATCGAATATGTGAATTTTTAATTCTTGGTTTAAGATTGACAGATGGTGTTGACACGCAGGAATTTAAAAACAAGTTTGGCAAAGATTTATTTGAATTGTATGGAGCTAATGTTGACATTCTAATAAAGCGGGGACTTTTAGAAATAGAAGGAGAAATAATTAGACTTACTCCATTGGGTTTGGACCTTGCCAACCAGGTTTTTATAGAATTTATATAGTTGATTTTATATAGATAACATACAAAAGCAACTGCTTTGTTCCTTGTAAAATCATTTTTGCGTTATATATAGATATTTAAAAAACTCTTGACAAAAAAAACTACTGGTGGTATTTTAAATATAGTATTAGCACTCGATATAAACGAGTGCTAACAAGAGGAGTGTTGATGATGTTACTGGATGACAGAAAAAGAATGATATTAAAAGCAATCATCGATGACTACATTAGCACTGCAGAGCCTATAGGCTCAAGGACTATTGCTCGTAAACATGAAATTGGGTTGAGTTCGGCAACAATAAGGAACGAGATGGCCGACCTTGAATATATGGGCTTGCTTGAACAGCCTCATACATCAGCAGGGAGAGTACCATCCGACAAGGGGTACAGAATTTATGTAGACCAGTTGATGACCGAGAGGTCATTAACTGCCTCTGAAATTGAAAGTGTAAAAAGTGCATTAAAGCTTAGAATTAGTGAACTGGGGCAGTTAATAAAACAAGCTTCTGCAGTTGTATCAGAAATTACAAAGTATACATCGATGGCAATAACACCACAAATGAATAAATGCACCATAAAGACTCTGCAATTGATACCTGTAGAACATGATAAGCTGCTCATAGTTGCTGTTACAAATGCAGGTGTTATTAAAAACAGTCTTGTTAAGACTGGCTGTAAAGTATCTGTAGACTCTTTGATTAAACTTACAAACTTGCTTAATGATGTACTTTCAGGACTTACCCTTGAGAAGATAAACCTTGCAGATTTAATGTGTGAAGCAGAAAATCTTTTAGAAAAAGAAAAAGAAATCATTTTGCCTGTTTTAGTGGGAATTAAAGACTGCTTGAACCAGGTTTTTAGTTCGGAGGTATATCTTGAAGGTACAACGAATATGTTTAACTTTCCTGAATTTCAGGATTTAATAAGAGCAAGACAGTTTCTAAATATTCTAGATACAAAAGAAATTTTATGTACTCTGATGTATAACGGAATTGAAAACGGAGACATAAAGGTAAAGATTGGTGCGGAAAATGAACTGGATGAGCTCAAAGACTTCAGCCTGATAACTGCAACATACAGTCTGGACTACGAAATAATAGGTTCTATTGGAGTTATTGGACCCACAAGAATGCAATATCCAAAAGTTATTGCATCTCTTAATTATATAAGGAGAGAAATTAACAGAGAACTTAACAACCTTATCAGAGAAAATACCGACGATTCCAGCAGGTAAATATCGGGTTTTAGGTTCGCACAGCAGTTATGTTTTTACATTATTCAGGTTGCCGAAAAAAATTATTAAATAAGGCGGTGAAATACTTGTGAACAAAGAGATTAATAACGATATTGATAACAATACTATTGAAGAAAGAAAAGCTGAAAATCCTGAAATAAGTAAAGATGATTTGATAGTTGAAAATGAAAAATTAAGTACTGAATTAGAGAATGTTAAAAGTGAACTTGAAGAAAAATTAGCTAAGTGCGATGAATATTTAAATATGCTGCAAAGGACAGCTGCAGAATTTGACAATTTTAAGAAAAGGACACAAAAAGAGAAGGACGCATTAAGCAAGGAAGTTGTTTGCGATACTGTTTCAGCATTTATTCCGGTAGCCGACAACCTGGAAAGGGCCATGAAAGCAATTGATAATGACTGCAATTACAAGACTGTAATAGAAGGAATAGAGCTTGTTTACAGACAGTTCATGGAAGTGCTGGAACATTTAGGCGTTGAAGAGATAAATTGCATAGGAGAGAAATTCAACCCGGAACTGCACAATGCAGTTATGCATGTGGATGATGAAGCACATGGGGATAATGAGGTTGTGGAAGTATTCCAAAAAGGTTATATTATGAAGGATAAAGTAATAAGGCATAGTGTGGTAAAAGTAGCAAACTAAACAAAGTATACTAAAAATAAATACAAGCTTTATGAAAGCTTTATATAAAACAGGAGGTAGAAAAATATGGGTAAAGTAATTGGTATAGATTTGGGTACAACAAATTCATGTGTTGCTGTTATGGAAGGCGGAGAACCTGCTATTATAGCTAATGCAGAGGGAAATAGAACCACTCCGTCAGTAGTGGCTTTTTCTAAAACAGGTGAAAGACTCGTTGGGCAGGTTGCCAAAAGACAAGCTATTACAAATCCTGATAGAACCATAATATCAATAAAAAGAGACATGGGTTCAAATAGAAAAATAAGGATTGACAATAAGGATTATACTCCTCCGGAAATATCTGCAATGGTACTGCAGAAATTAAAAGCAGACGCAGAGAGCTATCTTGGAGAAACTGTTACACAGGCAGTTATTACCGTGCCGGCATATTTCAGCGATTCCCAGAGACAGGCTACTAAAGATGCAGGTAAGATCGCAGGCCTTGAAGTGCTTAGAATAATTAATGAGCCTACTGCAGCAGCTCTTGCATATGGACTTGACAAGCAGCATGATCAGAAAATTATGGTTTACGACCTCGGAGGCGGAACCTTTGATGTTTCTATCCTTGAAATAGGTGACGGAGTATTTGAAGTCCTGGCGACCAGCGGTAATAACAAGTTGGGTGGAGATGACTTTGACCAGCGGGTAATGGATTATATTGCAGATAATTTTAAAAAAGAAAATGGAATTGATTTGAGAAATGACAAGATGGCCATGCAGCGGCTCAAAGAAGCTGCAGAGAAAGCAAAAATAGAGCTTTCAAGTGTACCAAGCACTAACATAAATCTACCATTTATAACTGCTGATGCTAGTGGTCCGAAACATTTGGATATGACATTGTCCAGGGCAAAATTTGAAGAACTTATTGCTGATCTGGTTGAAAAAACCATGGGACCTACAAGGCAGGCTCTTGGGGATGCCGGACTGACTCCGGACAAGGTAGATAAAATATTATTGGTTGGTGGCTCTACGAGAGTACCTGCAGTTCAGGAAGCTGTTAAAAAGTATATAGGGAAGGATCCATTTAAAGGCATTAACCCTGACGAATGTGTTGCTATCGGTGCAGCAATACAGGCCGGAGTTCTTTCCGGTGATATTAAAGATCTCCTCCTTCTTGATGTAACTCCATTGTCACTTGGTATTGAGACTCTTGGCGGAGTGTTTACAAAGCTTATTGAAAGAAATACAACTATACCTACCAAGAAAAGCCAGACATTCTCTACTGCTGCCGATGGACAGACAAGTGTTGAGATCCATGTACTACAGGGTGAAAGAGAAATGGCAGCATATAACAAGACCCTTGGCAGATTCCAGCTTACAGGTATACCGCCTGCTCCCAGAGGTGTACCGCAAATCGAAGTTACTTTTGATATAGATGCTAATGGTATAGTTAATGTTTCTGCAAAAGATCTTGGAACAGGCAATGAACAAAAGGTAACCATTACTGCCTCAAGCAACTTATCAAAAGATGATATTGATATGGCTGTTAAAGAAGCAGAGAGATATGCAGAAGAAGATAAGAAGAAAAAAGAAGAAATTGAAATCAGAAATAATGCCGATTCTCTTGTTTACCAGTCTGAAAAAACTTTAAAAGACATGGGCGACAAGCTGGGCGGTGATGATAAATCAAAAATTGAAACTGAAATAGAGAAGGTTAAGAGCGCTTTGAAAGGCTCCGATCTGGAAGCTATAAAGAATGCAACAGATGCTCTCCAAAAAGTTTTCTATGATGTATCGTCCAAAATATATCAGCAGCAAGGTCAACCCGGTGGAGGAGCAGGTTTTGACCCTTCAGGCTTTAATCCCGGAGCAGGGCAGGATGGGAATGCAAATCCCGGACAGGACGGTAATGTTTATGATGCCGACTATAAAGTAGTAGACGATGACAAAGAAGATAAGTAAAGCGGGTGGAGTAAAATCATTTCATTTTACTATAGAAAGGGCGGATAATTTCCGCCCTTTCTATAATGTTAAGGGGAAATTTAATGTTACCACAAAACTAGTTGTATAAACCTATGTTGTTATGTTAAAATAAATGCGGTCGGAGAAATAAAATCGTTTGGGCAGATGGTAAGTAGCAAGGAGAGGATAGGATGGCAAATAAAAGGGATTATTACGAAATACTTAATGTTGATAAAAATGCATCAGATGATGAGATAAAAAAAGCATTTAGAAAACTGGCTAAAAAGTATCACCCGGATGTTAATCAAGGTAATAGTGAGGCCGAGGGAAAATTTAAGGAAGTAAATGAAGCATATGAAGTTTTAGGTGATCCGCAAAAAAGAGCAAAGTATGACCGGTTTGGACATTCAGCTTTTGAACAGGGTGGCTTTGATGGCGGCTTTGGTGGTTTTGAAGGTTTTGGCGGTTTTAACGATATATTTGAAACATTTTTTGACGGAGCTTTTGGCGGCTCAGGTTTTAGCAGCAGAAGTTCAAGGAGCAGAAAAAGTCCTCAACGGGGCGCTGATTTGAAATATAGAATAGAGGTTACTTTTGAAGAGGCTGCTTTTGGTACTGAAAAGGAGATTTCTGTAACCCGTACTGAAATATGCGATAACTGTGAAGGAAGCGGGGCCAAACCCGGAACTGGTCTTGAAACATGTAAACACTGTAATGGTACAGGCCAGATACAATATAAACATAATACACCTCTTGGTAGTTTCATGAGTATTAAAACTTGTGATGTTTGCCGTGGTGAAGGGAAAATTGTAACCGATCCATGCGATACTTGTGGTGGTAACGGAAGAGTTAGAAAAAATGTTAAAATGAGTGTGAATATACCTGCAGGTATTAACAATGGGCAAACAATATCATTAAGAGGTGAAGGAGAGCCTGGTTACAAGGGTGGACCTGCAGGGGATCTTTATATTGATATTTTTGTAAAACCGCATCCGATTTTCCAGAGACAAGGGAATGACATAATGTGCGAGATACCTGTAACATTTGTTCAAAGTGCTCTTGGAGCGGAAATTGATGTGCCCACTCTTGAAGGAACACTAAAATACAATATTCCTGAAGGAACTCAAACAGGTAGTGTATTTAAAATAAAAGGGAAGGGAATACCAAATATAAGGGGAATAGGCAGAGGAGATTTATTTATAAAGGTCAACATAGAAATTCCAAGGAAGCTAAATGAAAAACAGAAGGCTGTTCTCCGCGAATTTGCAGCTATCAGCGGTGATGAGGTATATGAGCAGAGGAAAAGCTTTTTTGATAAAATGAAAAATGCGTTAGGCCTATAAAAGTTAGAAGTAGAAAGCGGAAAGTGGGAGTAAGGAAGGAACTGATTTATGAAATGGATTGAAATTACAATAGAAACAAACAGAGAAGCCTGCGATGCAATATCTGATATGCTTATTACTATTGGAGCAGGCGGAGTAGCTGTTGAAGACCCCAATGATATATTTGGGGAAATAGCTGGGACTCAATATTCCGGCTCTATTTATGAATATGTGGATGAAAACATTCTGAACAAATTTAATGGGATATTCAATGCTGGCGAAATAGTTACAATCAAGTCGTATTTCCCCGAAAGTTCAAATTCAGTTGAATTAATGCAACTTATAAAGGAGAAACTGTCTGACATATCACAATATCTGAATACAGGCGATTTGAAGCTTCGATGTTCAGAGGTAAAAGATGAAGATTGGGCAAATAATTGGAAAAAGTATTACAACACATTTAATATAACAAAAAAGGTTGTTATTAAACCAACCTGGGAGGAATATGAAGAACAGGATGGTGTAATTGTAATAGAGATGGACCCCGGGATGGCTTTTGGGACCGGTACTCATGAAACCACAAAGATGTGTGCCCAAATGCTGGAAAATTATATTAATGCAGGGGATACGGTAATTGATGTGGGTTCAGGCTCCGGCATTCTTTCTATCATTGCGGCCAAACATGATGCAAGAAATGTAATAGCACTGGATATTGATAAGGAAGCTGTGAGAGTAACTATTGAAAACTGTAGTAGAAATAATGTACTTGACAGGGTTGCTGCTTTTCAGGGGACTCTTAGCGATGTTAATGCATTTGACACTCCTGGATTTAAAGAAAAAATTAATGAGATTAGTGAAGGCAGAAAAGCAGACTTAATAGTCGCCAATATAATAGCCAGTGTTATAATTGATTTGTCCGATAAAATTGATAAATTCCTAAAACCAGGTGGATTAATCGTAGCATCAGGTATTATAAAAGAGAAAAAAGACATGGTGTTAGATAGCTATGAACCAAGAGGATTCAAATGTATCGACCTGATGGAGGATGGAGAGTGGGTGGCAATAGTATTTAAATGTCCAGATTCTTTATAACTGATGATAACATTTACTCTGATAGTATAATAATATCAGGAGAAGATTTTAACCATATAAAGAATGTACTTAGATATAAAACAGGTGATTCTCTGATTTTATGCGATGGAAATGGCAGGGATTATTATGTGTATATTGAATTTATTGGTGATAAAGAGATTAAAACAAAAATAATTGACGTTTCAGAAAATCAGACTGAGGCTTCTGTTAATGTTACACTTTTTCAGGGCATGGCAAAAGGCGAGAAAATGGATTTTATAATACAAAAAAGTGTTGAACTTGGTGTCAGTAGAATTGTACCTGTAATAACAGAAAGAACTGTTGTGAAGCTTGAAAATAGCAGAGATAAAGAAAAGAAAAGAATAAGATGGCAGAGGATAGCCCTTGAGGCAGCAAAACAGTGTAACCGGGGAGTTATACCTGAAGTTGGGTTACTTGTAGATTTTACTGTAGCTTCAGATTTGATGCATAAATTTAACTTAGCCTTGATACCATATGAAAAAGAAGAAAAATTAGCCTTGAAAACTGTTTTGCTGGAATTTAAGAATAAATATTCAAACCTCGACAAGGATAAATATCCTGAAATTGCATTGTTTATTGGTCCGGAAGGAGGTTTTTCTGATAAAGAAATTATCCGGAGCCATGAGAAAGGTATTATTCCAGTTACACTGGGGCCAAGGATTTTGAGGACTGAAACAGCAGCATTGACTGTTCAATCAATAATTATGTACGAATTAGGAGATATTATCGGCTGAAATCTCAAAAAGACTCTTTAAATTGGCTGAGATTATGATATAATACTTATCTGTAAAGCGAATAATAAGAACGAGGGAAGATATATGATAAGAAGCATGACAGGCTATGGTAGAGGTGTAGCTCAGGAAGCAGGGAAAATATTCAATGTTGAAGTAAAGACTGTAAACCACAGGTATAGTGATATTTCTGTAAAAATGCCCAAACAGATATCTTTCATGGAAGATAGGGTAAGAAGCATTGTAAGCAGGTCATTGTCAAGAGGGAAAATTGATATATTTATTTCATATGAAAATTCTGCCGAAGGATCCAAAAAAGTAATTGTTGATGAAATTTTGGCAAAAGAATATATTTATGCAATAAGACATCTGAGAGATGAATACAATTTGGCGGATGATATTACAGTATCTTTGATAGCCAGGTTTCCTGATGTAATAAAAGTAGAAACTGCAGAAGAAGATGAAGAAAAACTTTGGGACATTTTAAAGAGAGCCATTGTATCCAGTCTCGATTCTCTTATAGAGATGAGAGAAAGGGAAGGGCTGAAGCTAAAGGAAGATCTACTTGTAAAATGCGATTTTATAAGTAAAAGTTTGTCGGAAATAAAAAAACGTGCTCCCAATGTGGTAAAGGAGTACGGACAAAAGCTGCAAAACCGTATTAGCGAATTATTGGATCAAACAATAGTAGATGAAACCCGTATAGCCATGGAAACTGCTTTATTTGCAGACAGATGCAGCATAGATGAAGAAATTGTAAGGCTGGAAAGCCATATCCAGCAGCTTGGTGAAACTCTCAATATCAATGAGCCTATAGGTAGAAAATTGGACTTCCTTATTCAGGAAATGATAAGAGAGGCCAACACTATTGGTTCCAAAGCAAGTGACCTGGCAATAATAAGGGAGGTTTTAAATATAAAAAGTGAAATAGAAAAAATGAGAGAGCAAATACAAAATATAGAATAACGGGGAGGTATTATTAGTGAAATTGATAAATATAGGTTTCGGAAATATTGTGTCGGCAAGCAGAATAATAGCCATTGTCAGTCCTGAATCTGCACCTATAAAGAGAATCATTCAGGAGGCAAGAGACAGAGGAATGCTTATAGACGCAACATATGGGCGCAGAACGCGTGCAGTCATTATCACAGATAGCGACCATATTATTTTGTCTGCAGTGCAGCCTGAAACTGTTGCTCACAGATTAAGCCAGAAGGATACAATTGATGTAGTTGCAGATGATGCTGAGTTTATCGATGAATAGGAAGGGGCAGTGTGGAAATTATGGTCCACAGGGGTTTGTTGGTTGCTGTGTCAGGTCCTTCCGGTACGGGTAAAGGCACTGTGATTAAAGCATTAAGAGAGAAAAATAATAATATTACTCTTCTTCCCTCTGCTACTACAAGAAGTCCAAGATACGGTGAGAAGGATGGAGTTAATTATTACTTTAAATCGAGAGATGAATTTTTAAAAATGATAAAAAATGGAGAATTTGTTGAGTGGGTTGAATACTGTGGAAATCTTTATGGTACTCCTGCAAAACAATTGAATGAGTCTCTTGAAATGGGGTTGGATGTGGTTTTGGAAAAGGAAGTAGATGGTGTCCTCAAAATAAAAAAGGCATATCCTGATAGTGTTAGTGTTTTTATTCTGCCCCCCTCTTTTGATGAATTAAAAAGAAGAATACAGGGGAGAGGTACCGAAACTGCTGAAGCAATTCAAAAAAGACTTGATAGGGCATTGGAAGAAATGAAGTATGCAGTTGATTATGATTATATAGTTGTAAATGACTTTATTGAAAGTGCCTCAAATGCTGTAAACTGCATAATAAATGCAGAAAAATTGAGGACTAAAAGGAATTGTGATATTATTAAACTAATAATTTCGGAGTAGCACCGGAGCAAATGGGAGGTTAATGTAGTATGATATTTCCTTCAATAGGTTCTTTGATGGAAAAGGTGGATAGTAAGTATACACTTGCAGTAGTAGCTGCAAAGAGAGCTCGTCAGCTGACTGAAGGAGCTCCAAGGCTTTCAAACTGTTCTTCTGAAAAGGAAGTTACAATTGCAATATACGAAATAAATGAGGGGAAGATTAGTTATGTACGTACAAAAAATGTCATAAAATAGATGTCACTACGGAAGGGAGGTTTAAGAATGACCGTCAATAAAACAATGGATAAAATTGTTGCAATGGCTAAAAATAGAGGTTTTGTTTTCCCCGGTTCCGAAATATACGGAGGCCTTGCAAATGCTTGGGATTATGGACCTTTGGGTGTTGAACTGAAGAACAATGTTAAAGCTGCATGGTGGAAGAAATTTGTAACCGAGAATATTTATAATGTTGGTGTGGATTGTGCAATATTAATGAATCCTCAGGTTTGGATTGCTTCGGGACATGTAGGCGGTTTCAATGACCCGCTTATAGATTGCAAAACATGTAAATCACGTCAAAGAGCAGATAAAATGATTGAAGAATGGAATAGAGAGCAAGGAATTGATATTTCAGTTGATGGCTGGGATAATCAGGCTTTGGTCCAGTACATAAAAGATAAAGGTGTAACCTGTCCAGAATGCGGAGCAAGCAATTTTACAGATATCAGAAAATTTAATATGATGTTTAAGACCTTTCAGGGTGTTACTGAAGATTCCAAGGCTGAAATTTACTTGAGACCGGAGACTGCCCAGGGTATATTTGTTAATTATAAAAATGTTCAAAGAACTACAAGAAGAAAAATACCTTTTGGAATATGCCAGATAGGTAAGTCTTTCAGGAATGAGATAACCCCTGGTAATTTCACTTTCAGAACAAGAGAATTTGAGCAAATGGAGCTGGAATTTTTCTGTGAACCCGGGACAGGCCTTAAATGGTTTAAATATTGGAAGGATTATTCATACAACTGGCTTTTAAGTCTGGGTTTAAAACCTGAAACTTTAAGAATGAGAGATCATAGTAAAGAAGAACTTTCATTCTATAGTAATGCAACTACAGATATAGAATATTTGTTCCCGTTTGGTTGGGGTGAGCTTTGGGGAATAGCTGACAGAACCGATTATGATCTTAAACAGCATATGGAGCATTCGGGAGATGATCTTTCGTATTTTGATCCTGTAACAAATCAAAAATATATACCCCACTGTGTAGAACCATCCTTAGGTGCCGACAGGGTAACTCTTGCATTTCTCTGTGAAGCTTATGACGAAGAAGAGCTTGCAGAAGGAGATGTAAGAACTGTTTTACGTTTTCATCCTGCTCTTGCACCTGTAAAAATTGCAGTACTGCCATTATCCAAAAAATTGGGGGACGAGGCATTCAAGGTGTATGAAACACTTATAAAAGAGTATCCCTGTGAATACGATGAGACAGGAAGCATAGGTAAAAGATACAGGAGGCAGGATGAGATTGGAACACCCTACTGTATAACTTTTGATTTTGATTCTCTTAACGATGAAAGTGTAACTATAAGAGAAAGGGATACCATGGAACAGGTAAGAATTAGAATAAGCAAGCTTTCTGATTATTTTAATGGAAAATTCAACTTCTAGCCTTACTTTATTCAAAGTTTTTTTTTCGTTATCTT
>OFEK01000488.1_pt1 | contig 42840 bp, 37 predicted proteins | sample 1521131 | NCBI WGS metagenome assembly OFEK01 (sample SAMN05720209, study PRJEB24109) | activated sludge metagenome | isolation source: Anaerobic digester | place: China | collected 2015-12-16
CTCCTGCTTTCGTTATTCATGCTGGTAGCTGCCGGGTCGCGAACAGCAATGGTGGCACCGCTCCTGGCCATTGGACTGGTACTCATAGAAAGAAGGAAGTTCATCCTACCCTCCCTGGCCATCCTTCTGCTTTTCATCGTGATCTCGTTTCGCTACGAATTACTCCTGCTTTCGGAAGACACGGTATTCTTTCAATACATCTCTCTGGTTGTCACCAGCATCGATAACTGGAACCAGCTAAGCCGCGTTATGCTATGGAAATCATGGAGCATAGAAATGGCCGGCTTCAACTGGGCTGACTGGCTCATCGGGAAATCTTTCGCTGCCTCATTTGAGGCCAATGCTGTGAACCTGCATTTCCGGACCTGGTTTCACAATGACTTCCTTTCGATCGCATTTGCCTATGGCCTCCCTGCCCTCCTTGCTTATGCAATGATCTTCAGCGAATTCTACCGGAATCATCGACGGGAGATACAACACAACGCCTATGTGTCCGTGTTCTTTTACACAATGATATTCGCCGCTATTTTCAATGGATATTATTACTATTTCCCGGTGTTGCTGTTGCCATTGATTTTTATCATGCTGCGGCCGGAAGACGCGTCATCATTACCAACCAACAGGCCTCCGGGTCAGGCAGCAGATGAAACAGGACATTGAAGATATTGCCCGGCAGCAGGTCCTGACAGATGAAACTGCCAGCATCGCCAGAAATGCCGGATATGGACTGATTGGCCTGGTTTTTTCCAGTTTGCTGGCCTACGTCAACAGCGCCATCCTGACCAGGTATCTTGGCGCTTCTGATTATGGTCTTTACGTTCTAGTAACCCAGTTTGTTTTACTGTTGGGCACATTGGTCTCACTGGGCTTACCGATTGGAACAGTCCGTTTCATCTCTTTTTATGCCGGGCAGGGATCCACCGCGTCCATAAAAGGCAGCCTCTATTTTTCCATGACGCTTGTCGCCGTGATAAGCATTGTAGCAGGATTACTTCTGTTCATTTTCAGTGAACCCATCGCCATCGCTCTTGGATATGAGGAAGCAGGTCCATTGCTGCGCATCCTCGTGGTTTTTCTGCCTGTTGGTTCTTTGTTGACGCTGGCGCTGTCCGCCTTGACGGGATTAAAGCTGGTTTCATGGCAGGTGGGGCTGGAATATTTTAGCAAACCGCTGATATGGCTTGCATTGCTTTTGCTGATCATACAGACAGCCCAGGGAATCACTGGGGTGATCTGGGCATTCAATCTGCTCGCTATCTTGTTGCTGCTGATGGCTTTCTGGTTGATTTCGCATCACTTTACGCATAAATTCCGGGCCATAACACCTGTTTACGAAGGCAGGAAACTACTGCGTTTTTCAGCCCCTTTATACGTCAACGACCTGATTTCACAGGCCATCCTGTTCGTGCCCCTCTACTTTCTCGGGATTTGGGCCAGCAGTGCAGAGATTGGCATATACAATATCAGCTACAAAATCAGCATCCTGGTTGGCTTGCTATCGACCACGGCCTTTTTACGCATCTTCGGTCCAACCATCTCTAGCCTCTATGCCAGAAACGAAAAAGCCGTAATCCATTCCCTGCTCAGAACCACCTCGAAATGGATTATGTCTATCAGTATCAGCATCTTTATCATTCTTACTTACTACAGAAAGTCCTTACTTGGATTCTTTGGAGAGGAATTTAAAGAAGGTGAAGTTGCCCTGGTGATCCTGCTGGCCGGGCAACTGGTTTTTGCCATTACCGGTCCGGCCGCTGCTGTATTATTGATGAGCGGAAGACCCAGACTGATCATGATCAATGCACTGATACATTTCGGACTTACGCTTTTGTTATGCTTGTTCATGATTAAACCCTTCGGACTGCAAGGTGCTGTCGTTTCTGTCTGCATCTCGATGGGACTGATGCCGCTGTTTTATCTGGTCCCTTTGTACCGGCATGAAAGGATGACTCCCTTCTCAATCAAGTATTTCAAGCACCTGCTTTCGGCTGTGTGTGGACTGGCAGGCATGATATTGACTTCCAGTATATTTAATAACAACCCTATACTCTCATTCGTCCTGGGCTTGTTGGCCTATGCAGTTCTTTACGCCATCTGTTTATTGCTCTTGAAACCGGATGCTGAGGATCAGATTGTTATTGATAAGCTAAAGCAGAAGTTCGGATGGAGGTAAGTAACTGCCTGACCTCAGTAAGGATTTTGTTAATTTTGAACCTGGCATTACCCAAATCGTGAAACGCAACTCCTCACACCATCTGCCCCTGCTTTCGTTACTCGGCACATTGATGCTGCTGAACGGCTACTTCGTTGTGGGTTTTGCCGCGCATTATGATTTCTTTCACCGCAGCTACAGTTCCCAGAACCTGTTGTTGTATCTATACCTTAACCTGGTATGGATTGCCCTGGTGATCATGTCAGGTGGACTGAAAGACAAACCTGCACAGGGTTTATGGGCCTTTCTTCAACCGGATATCCTGGCCCTGGGTTTCTATTTTATCTCCTTTCTCCTGTTTTTCCAGGTATTCGAGATAGGATATTATTACCAACGTGAAGAAGTAAAATGGGTATTGTTGCTGTTTGCCGGCAGTGTCATATTATGGAAAATCCTGGCATTCAATATTTATTATGCGTTCCGGCGTAAATGGATGAAGGATGTCCGTGCCGTCATGGTTGGATATGGGGAGAATGCGGCTATGCTGAAAAAGTATCTGCAGGAGCACCCTTCTGAGAATATCCATCTGGCAGGGATTTTCGATCATCGACCACTCAATGATCCGCTGTATTTGGGGGATTATGATGATATGAAAAAGTACTTTCTTGAGCATGAAACCGATGAAGTCTTCTTCTCGTTGAGCCAGATACCATCTGAATACCATGATGATATCAGATCAATTATCAATACTGTACCTGTTAATATCAAGTTCATCCCCAACCTGGCCGGGTTTTCATATCTGAATACCACCCTGGTAAATTATGATCTGATCCCGGTGATTGAAGTGACCCAGGGTCCATTGAGCCAGTTTTACAACCGCTGGATCAAGCGCTTGTTTGACATGGCCCTCTCCGGGTTCGTTATACTATGTGTTTTGTCCTGGCTGATCCCATTGCTCTGGTTGATTTACCTGATTACCGGGCAGGGCAGCTTGTTCTTTATTCAGAAACGTTCAGGTTTGAACAACCGCACTTTCTCCTGTATTAAATTCCGGACAATGGTTGCCCATCCTGACGCAGAGTTCATGCAGGCCAGTGAGCAAGATCCGAGGGTGACGGCTCTGGGTAAGATCCTGCGAAGAACCAATGTTGATGAGCTGCCACAGTTTATCAATGTATTGATGAACCAGATGTCGGTGGTCGGACCAAGACCGCACATGCTCTCTCATACTGAACGCTATAAGCTGATGGCAGATAAGTTCATGATCCGGCAAACGGTGAAACCCGGTATTACCGGCCTGGCTCAGGTTCGCGGATACAGAGGGGAGATCAGAAACCATGAAGATCTCACCGGCAGGGTCCGGCTAGACCTTTTCTATATGGAACGCTGGCGCTTATGGCTCGATGTCAAGATCATCCTGCTGACATTATGGAATATGATCAGAGGGGACAGGCATGCTTATTAGATCATTCACATAAAACCTATCCGTCTATGTCTAAGACGCTGACAATAACCACTATCATAATTCTGATCGTACTTTCGGCCTGCTCCAGCCGGCCAAACCAGCCGGTATCAGCCTATCATCAGCAAATCCTGGAAGAAAGACACGCCAAGGATTCGAGCTTCATCTTTGATATGGATAGTCCTATCCCCGACAGCCTGAGGAAGACATTTGAAGGTCTTTCCTATTTCCCTGTAAATGAAGACTTTATAATGAATGCCCGATTTACATTGAATCCTGATCAGGTACCATTTGAGATGGCGACAACCACTGACCGGCGACCGGTATATGTCATGTTCGGCACCGCGGAATTCGAGCTGGAAGGAAAATGGCATAAGTTGGAAATTTACCGGAATCTGGAGCTATCCTCGAGAGAAGGCTATGAGGATCATCTCTTTATACCTTTCAGAGATCAAACATCAGGGAAAGAAAGCTATGGGGGCGGCCGCTATATCGATGCCAAAATCCCAGTTGATTCAATGCTGGTACTGGACTTCAACCAGGCATATAACCCCTATTGTGCTTATAATGAGCGCTATTCATGCCCGATTCCACCTGTAGCCAATACCCTGAAGGTAGCCATCATGGCAGGAGAAATGAAGCCTTCTTTTGGGCATTGATCAGATAAAGGTCAGGTTCACTTCTTTGAGGAATTTGTCTTCCAGAAGGCGGACGATACGGCGCACGACAGTACGTCTGATCTCGAGATCGACCGGCAGGTTGGGATCCTGGTGGGCAATATTGATCTTGGTGCCGATCAGGAAATGGATCTCGTCACTTTCCAGCAGCAATTTGACAATGCTGTCAGCCGGTCCCTTACCCAAAGCAGTGGCCGGACCATAATTGCGAAGGATATCCGTAACCTTGGTCAGGGTAAGAATACCTTCTGTGATCAGGTCAACGCCTTCCATAGAGGAGACAGGAGGCAGATCAGGGTCTTCAAATACAAAGCTGTCTATGATCTCCTTCTTTAACTCACGGGCGATGATATCCGAGGTTGTGGCCCCGCAGATGATTTTCATTCCTTTGAAATCCCTGACAGCCTCAGCAAGGACTTTATCATGAGTTTCATCGAATGGAGGGCCGGTGCATAAAAGCAGCTTTCTGGGCTCCCGGAAGTAGATTACGCCACAGGATGTATCGTCTTTGAGATTGTATTGATCGTTGATATGGGCCAGATTGACAACCTTGGAAGCCAACTTCTTGGCAGAAATCTGAGGATCATCCCCAACCAGTTTCAGCGCATAATCGGATACCGCTTCCCTGCCCCATCCAAACGGAAATTTGGCCGAACCAAGTCCACTCTGTGTTATACCATCACTAAAGAAAAGAATGCGGTCCTCTTTGCGGGCATAGAAGGAACAGCTCAGGATCTCCTTGCCGGCATTTTTATCACTCGTGAGCATGATGCACTGCCAGTTGGGGTGAAACTCCTCCCCGTCTCTCAGGACAACAGCCTGAGGATTATCATATTCCATGATACGGATCAGGCCGTCCTGCTCTATATCGATAATCGTAAACGTTGCATAGCTCATCTTGCGCTCAGAGCATACCGGAAGGGTGTTCATGATGATATCGGCAATCCGGCTGAGCTCTTTATGCTCTTCGGTGAAGTTGATGGCCATGGTAGAGGTCAGTGTTGCCAGCATATTGGCTTTGACGCCATGGCCCATGCCATCGGAGAGAACGACAATAATCCTGCCCTCTTCTTTCACCTTACGGGAGATGAAAACATCACCGCAGATGCGTTCCTGGCCGTGGCTCTTCTGTTCACAATGGACCTCTATGAAGAAACGCTCATCCATAAGGCTTACTTCTGTTGACCGGAACGGTAGGTTTCGATAATTGAATTGAGCATGCGTTCGGTTCTTGCTGCACCTTCACCGAGCAGGAACCCAATTTTCTGAACCATGCCCAGGTTTTCTGTGATGACCTCCGTTACACGCTTGATCACTTCTTCTTTTTGTACTTCAGGCATATACATATCCCTGATTACAGCCCCGACCAGTTCATGCTTTCTGATGGTAAAAACGGTAACATTCAATAACTTATCATCGAGATGCACATCCCTTTGGATAAACTCATCGCCATTCTGAAGGACATAGGCGAATACATTGTAGAACGGGTGTGGCAGCAGCGTTTTCAGGTCAGCGCCTATGAGTCCGGGAATGATTTCATTGATTTCATGTGCTTCATCCCCCAGCAAGTTGATAAAGTTCTGGTTGGATTGGATGATCTTCAGTGAGGCATCCACTGCAACCACGGCTGAATGAAGCCGCTGCAGTATCGCCTGGGCACGCTCATTGGCCTGTTGCGCTTTTACCAGGTCTTCCTTTGTCGTCTGCCCACTGCTGATCATCTCACGTTGCACCTGTTGCAGGCGTTCATTGTTCTTCCTGAGGCTGCGGATGTACTCATCCCGGCTGCGCAGGGCATACTGGGTACACATCTCGGTACGCGCCAAACCATGTGCCACATGAACGGCAAACTCCCGGCAATTATGAAAGCCACATCCCTGGCAATTACCATGGCTGTCCGGGTCTTCCCTGCCGATGAGTTTCAGTATTTCCGCTACTTTTTCCTCCGGAGGATCAGGAAGCCGCTGGTCGTTGGCCTTAAATGAGGCTGCCAGGTTCAATTTGGAAAATCGCAGAATGTAAGACTCCCAGGCCCGGATGTCAAAATCCTTGAGACGCTTGACGGCATAGCGGGTCACCGCAGTGCGCCTCAGCATCACGTTCCCGCCGGGTGAGGTACCGGGACCCATCATGCATCCATTACAATAGAAGAGGTTGACATGCCGGCCAATGTCCTCTGTATCACCTTTGAATTCATTCACAGCCCGTATCATTTCAGCCCCGCCATGAATGGTCAGGACCTCTCCTTCGAGCATATCTTCAGATATGGCAGCTGCCTGTAACAAACCATTGGGTATGGGATAGAGCGATCCTTTATAACCGAAGGGTGGATCAAAGTCCGAGAACTCAAGTTTACGCTCATCAATGCCAAACTCAGAGAAAAGCTCACGGAGTTCCGTATAGGTCAGGACTGCACCTATCTCAGGCTCATCATCATAACGGGTCACTTCATCCTTGGCTGCGATACAGGGGCCGATGTATACCAGGTCCACCATATCCCCATAGATCTCGCGCAAAACCCTGGCCGTAGCAATCATCGGAGAGACGATGGGTGCCAGGTTGGTGAGCAGGTCGGGGTGATATTTTTCGATATAGGATACTACTGCGGGGCAGTTGGCTGTGATATAGTACTTACCCTTATGATCTTCAAGAAGTTGCTTGTATTTCAAGGCGATAAGGTCCACACCGAACGACACTTCATGGACAAAGCTGAAGCCCAGTTCCCGGATCATCTGCACAAACTTCCGGTAATCTTTGATATCCTCGAACTCACCAGCGATGCTAGGCCCCACCATGGCTGCCACCTTTCGGCCGGAGGCGAGCATTTGTCTGACCTGATGCACATCAGAGCGATAAACAGCCCTGCCGGGTGCGCAATCTGTGATGCAGCTCCCACAACCAATACAGCGTTCAGGCACCACCCGCGGTCCCGGCCAGTTCACCTCACTCACGATGGCCCGTACCGGGCAAACGCGGATACATGCATGCCCGTCATCAAAGGCAACCTCCTGGAGGGTGATCAGTGCTTCGCCGTGTGAATTGCTCATCATTTTATCTCTGTATGTATTCGCACAACGGCTGTCATAAAATCATTTCAGCCTTGATTTTCAATATTGAGGAAGCCCTTCAATTCTGCCATCAGGATGTCATTGAGGTCTTCCTCTTCCACATGCTCAAACGTCTTTTCGCCAATCCTGAGGATCGCGCCTTCGGCACATTTCCCGCAACAGTGGGCGCCATGAAAATGGACTTTATCCCTTATTGCATGTTGATCGAGGAATATGTTGATGGATTGTACGGCTTTCTTATTGCCCCTGGAGAAACAGGAACTTCCCAGACATATCACAATCTCCTTGCGGTTTCCATTACCTCCTGACCCTTTATCCATCTTAATCACTGCTTAATGAAGCCTGTGCAAAGTTAAGATCAATAATAACAATGTTAACATTCTAACATTGTTATTCTATTAACAATAATTTGTATTTTTGTATTTCGTTGGATAAAGATAGAAAAATCCTACAATGGATCAAGAACTGAGTCAGATTCTGGAACGGTATGCGCAGGGAAATCCGGACACGCTTATTTCCATTTTGCAGGAAGTACAGCGTCATTATGGTTATCTCCCCGAAGGCATCTTCTCTCATATTGCACGCCACGTCGGCATGGCGCCCAGTCGTGTATACGGCGTGGCGACTTTCTACGACCAATTCCGGTTTGAACCTGCCGGAAGGATTCATATCCGTCTATGTGCCGGCACCTCATGCCACCTGGAAGGGATGCCTTCCCTCACCAGGGAGCTTGAGCGCCTGCTCAACATCAAGGAAGGTCAGGTCAGTCGCGATGGCATGTTCAGTTTCGAGAAGGTACAATGCCTCGGCGTATGCGGTCATGCCCCGGTTCTTGAGTCAGGGGGCAGGTATTGGGAAGGCGTGACGCCGGAGAAACTGCGGGAGATCATACAGGAACTAAAATCCAGACCCTCATTGGTATGAGTACAACATCGACAACCAGGGCAGGTAAAGATGAATGGCTGGTCGGCTATCTACTTGACACCACCGGGCAGCATTCGGATCAATACGCAGAACGTCTCCGCATCCTCCGCAACGAGAAGCTGGACAAGCCCCTGATCACCCTGCTGTCAGGTAGTTGCAGCCAGGTTCACAAGGTCGAAGATATTGAGACAGCTATTCAGCACTACCTGGAAGACAACCAGCGTGATGCCAGGCTGATAAGGACCGCCTGCAATGGCCTTTGCGCATTTGGACCTCAAATGGGGATTCAGCTGCCTGGCAAGTATACCCTGCTGCTTCAAAAAGTAGATACGGGGGATGTCTTTGATATCCTGGATGCCGCACTGAATTATAATGCTGACCCTGAGCATATTCTATGTCAGATTCCGGTACGGGGGGCCGAGCCCTGGCCAGGGATACAGTTGTTTTCCCAGTTACCCATGATCCAGGGCCAGAAACGCATCCTCATGGAATGGAATGGCATCATAAATCCGGAACAGATTGATGCCTACATCGCACATGGTGGTTACCGTTCCTTCATAAAAACGATTTTCAATTACCCCGCTGCAAGGGTCTGTGACCTCATCGAAGAAAGTGGACTCAGAGGCCGGGGTGGCGGTGGTTTTCCAACCGGCAGGAAATGGAAAATTGCCCTGAATGCTGCCGCCGACCAGAAATACCTCGTTTGTAATGCTGACGAAAGTGACCCGGGGGCCTATATGGATCGTGAACTGATCGAAGGCAACCCACACCAGGTGGTCGAAGGCATTGCCCTCGCAGCTTATGCCATCGGGGCCAGCAAAGCATACATCTACCTTCGTCATGAATACACCCTGGCGATACACAGGTTGGAAACAGCCGTGCAACAGGCCAAGTCATTGGGACTATTGGGTTCCAATATCCTGGACAGCGGCGTGAGTCTCAATATCCAGGTCGTCCACAGTCCGGGCGCCTTTGTTTGTGGCGAAGAAACCGCCCTGCTGAACAGTATGGAGGGCAGAAGGGGCATGCCCAGAACCAAGCCTCCCTACCCTGCCACCAGGGGATTGCAAGGTAAACCCACAGTGGTCAACAATGTGGAAACCCTGGCCAATATCACGCATATCATGGCCCATGGGCCCCGCTGGTTCATGGATATCGGCACCGGCAATAGCAAAGGCACCAAACTCTTCTCGCTGGCAGGCCGTGTCAAATATCAAGGCATGGTGGAGGTAGCGATGGGAACCAGTCTGCGGGACATTGTGTACCGCATGGCCGGAGGCGTCAAAGACGATAGCAATCTGAAAGCCCTGCACCTGGGCGGCCCCTCCGGCATCCTGCTGACACCCGATGAACTCAATACAGCCGTCGATTATGAAGACCTGAAATCTCTGGGTGCCGGTATGGGATCAGGAGGCATGATCGTTCTGGATGAGCATGCCTGCCTTGTAGATACGGCACGCTTCTATATGTCTTTTATGCAGGCAGAAAGCTGTGGCAAGTGTATCCCATGTCGCGAAGGATCCAGGCGCATGCTGGATATTTTGCACAGCCTGACACACCGTCCTGCCAACGAAGCCGGCCATGAAACCCTCGAAAGATTCAAGGGGGTGATGCAGCTCGAAAGCCTGGCTCAGGTGATGAAAGACACTTCTTTATGCGGTCTTGGACAGAATGCCCCGAATCCTCTGCTCAGCGCACTGACCAAATTCAGGGATGAGTTCGAAGAGCACATCTTCGACCGCAAATGCAGGGCCAATGTATGCCGCGAACTTCGCGTATTCTACATCGATGTGGAGAAATGTACAGGCTGCACACTCTGCGCCAGGAAATGTCCCTACGATGCCATCATCGGGAGTCCACAATACCCCCATTTCGTTGTGGAAGAAAAATGCACCGGCTGCGGCATCTGCCAGGCTGTATGTAAGTTCTCCGCCGTATTCATCAGATAAGTCCAGCACATGATTTTTGATATAGAAGTCAACGGAAAAACAATCAAGGCCAGGCGGGGTGAAATGATACTGGAAGCCCTTGAACGGAACGGTATTGCCATTCCCACCCTCTGCCATATGAAAGGACTCAGTCCGTCGGGTGCCTGCCGCATGTGCGTCGTAGAGGTGGAGGGCGTGAAAGAACTGGTGACCTCCTGCTCCCAGCCTGTTGAGGAATGGATGAAAATCACGACCCATTCTCCCCGGGTTGTCCATGCACGCAAGACCATTGTGGAGCTGTTGCTGGCCAACCATCCCGACGACTGCCTCTACTGCGTGCGCAACGGTATGTGCGAACTGCAGGACATGGCATCGGAACACCACATCATGGAGCGGCGTTTCCCAGGTAAGCGCCTTCAGCTCAAAACAGACCCTTCCAGCTCCTCCCTGACACGTGATCCGGCCAAATGTATTCTCTGCGGGCGCTGCATCCGCACCTGTGATGAGGTCATGGGTATCACCGCCATTGATTTTACACACCGGGGCAATCAGACCATTATAGGAACCACTGCAGGCAAAGGACTCAACCTTTCCAGCTGCATCACCTGCGGCCAATGTATCATGGCCTGCCCCACCGGAGCACTGCATGAGAAAGAGCAATTGTCGCTTGTTCAGCAAGCCCTGCACAGAAAGGATAGTTATGTGACCATTTCCTATTCGCCAACGCTGGCCGTCTCTATCGGAGAGATGCTAGGCCTGAAATCCGGCAAGGATCTCTCCGGCATGCTGAATGCAGCCCTGCGGAAAGCGGGGTTCAGGAAGGTCTTCAACAACGTAGCGGCCAGTGACATCAATATTTCGCTGGTGGCTGACCTGGTCGTCCAGCGTCTGAAAAAAGGGATACGTCAACCCCTTTTCTCCTCCTGTTGCCCGGCCTGGGTAAAAATGGCAGAGCAGTTTTATCCGGAGCTGCTCCCACAGCTGACACCCGTCAAATCGCCACAACAGCTCATGGGTGGGCTTGTAAAATCATACCTGGTGAACGCGCCAGGCGTCAGACCCGATCAGATATTCCATGTGGCCGCCATGCCCTGTACAGCTAAGAAATTTGAGGCGCAGCGGGAAGAGATGACCCATAAAGGCATTTCAGATGTGGATGCTGTCTTAACCACACGCGAACTGGTACGCCTGATCAAGTTATATGGTATTCATATCCTTCAACTCGAACCTGAAGCTGCCGACGATCCCTCCGCAGCCGGGGGGTTCTCGAGTCATGTGACCGGAATGTCAGGCGGCGTCGCGGAAAGCGTACTGCGGGACGTCTACTTCAAATTGACAGGGAAAGAAATTGCCCTGAACAAGCTTGGAAAACTACGTAGCCAGAAATCATACAAAGAACTCATCGTCAAAGCCGGTCCCCATGAAATCGGCGTAGCCGTGGTGAACGGCAGCATGGCGCTCAGGCAAACAATCGCCAGCCTGAAAGACCGCAAAGACCTGCTGTTCATCGAAGTCATGGCGTGCGAGGGAGGATGTGTAGCTGGAGGCGGCCAGCCACTCAAGTCCGATGAAGACGACATCCGTAATCGGGCCCGCGCTTTGGCCGATCTGGACAGCAAAGCAACCATGAGGGCTGCCGGAAAGCAGCAATTAATCGAACCCTTGCAACAGGGCGTCAATACATTACATCCCGACACAGGATGGGATGCCCTCTGCAAGACCATATTCGCAAAACGAAGCGTTATCTGAGGAAATGGGACATTCGCACAGAACACAACTGGTATATACTGTCAAGGATAGGTGCAGGGTTTGTTACACCTGCGTCAGAGAATGTCCTGTCAAAGCCATCAAGATTATCAACGGACAGGCGGAAGTGCTCAATGAACGCTGCATCGGATGCGGCAATTGTGTGCAGGTGTGCTCCCAGGACGCAAAGGTATTCGTCAGGTCAACGCAGGAAGTGGAAGATCTGCTGAACACCCGTGAAAAGGTGATTGCCTGCGTGGCTCCCAGCTTCCCGGCAGAATTTACCGAGATCAACGACTACCGCATTCTCGTCGGAATGCTGCGACAACTGGGATTTTCCCAGGTGACAGAAATCGCATTCGGAGCAGATATGGTCGCCCGCGAATACGATAAGATCATGCGGGACCCGCAGCAGCGGCCCACCATCTCATCCGATTGCCCTGCTATCGTCTTCTTTATCGAACATTATTACCCCGAGCTGGTACCAGCACTGGCTCCCGTTGCTTCCCCTATGGTGGCGATGGCCCGGATTGTAAGGGAACGCTATGGCCATGACAGTGCCGTGGTATTCATCGGCCCCTGTATTGCAAAAAAAGCAGAATCCGACGAAATCGACGAGGCACTGACCTTCGTAGAACTCAGGCAAATGTTTGAAGACAAAGGGATTGGACCAGAAACAGCCATTCCTTCAGAGTTTGATCCACCCCACGCCGGTAAAGGTGCCATTTTCCCCATCAGCCGGGGACTGCTGCAAACCATCAACCGGACGGAGGATGTCATGGAAGGCAATGTTCTGGTAGCCGAAGGCCGCGTCAACTTCCGCGAAGCTATCAAAGAGTTTCACAACGGCTTACTGGATAGCCAGCACCTGGAACTGCTTTGCTGTGATGGGTGTATCATGGGACCAGGGATGTCCCCGAACGGAAGACATTTCTCAAGGCGCAAACGGGTAACGGAATATGTAAAACAGAAGCTGCAGTCACAAGAGCAGCAAGGATGGGAAGAGGAAGTTCATAAGATGGAACATGTCCCACTCGAACAGGAATTCCATCCCCTGGATCGCCGTATTCATCAGCCACAACCAGATGAGATCATCGAAGTGCTGCATTCCATGGGCAAGACATCGCCCAGGGATCACCTCAACTGCGGGGCCTGTGGATATGACACCTGTTATGAACATGCTGTGGCCGTCGTTCAGGGCCTTGCCGAAAATGAGATGTGTCTGCCATTCACCATCGAAAAGCTGCATCACTCAATCGAGGAACTTAATATCTCAAATGATAACCTGGCCTCAGCCCGCGAAGCATTGAAGCAAAGTGAAAAGCTGGCACATATGGGTCAGCTTTCGGCTGGTATCGCCCACGAGCTGAACAACCCCCTGGGTGTTATCACCATGTATTCCAACCTCCTCATCGACGAGGCTCCCGAAGGTGATCCGGTGCGCAAGGACCTTGAGCTCATCGTAGAACAGGCAGCACGCTGTAAGAAGATCGTTGGAGGTCTGCTGAACTTTGCCCGGAAAAACCAGGTCAACCGCACCGAAACCAACCTGCTCCACCTGGTGAAAGCTGCCGTTGATGCTATCCATGTGCCACAGCATATTACTGTCAATATCCGCAACAAGATAATGAATCCGGTCATCATGCTGGACAGGGATCAGATGCTGCAGGTGCTTATCAACCTGGGAAAGAATGCCATGGATGCCATGACCGATGGGGGTATACTGAACATCATCCTGAGTGAAACCAGGACAGATTGTGCCATCTCTCTCCAGGACACAGGCACAGGTATCTCTAAGGAAAACATGGAGAAGATCTTCACCCCCTTCTTCACAACCAAAGGACCAGGTAAGGGGACCGGCCTTGGCTTGCCCATCATTTATGGCATTGTCAAAATGCACCAGGGAAAAATCGATGTCCATTCCAATGCAGATCCTGAAACTGGGCCTACGGGGACGAATTTCACGATCATATTACCAAAAATTATTGAAACAGAATCAGTTACATAATACACCCATACCATGCAGAAAAAAACGATCCTGATTGTCGACGACGACCCTGATTATCTCTTTCAGATGAAACTGAAAGTGCAGCAATTCGGGTTTGAAGTAATCACTGCCGACAGCCAGAAAGAAGGTGAAAAAATCATCGAGCACAGCAGGCCGGATCTGGCTATCCTGGACCTGATGATGGAAAATGAAGACAGTGGCTTCATCCTCAGTTATAAGATCAAACGGAGGTATCCTGATGTTCCCATCATCATTGCTACCGCAGTGACCGCTGAAACGGGAATGACATTTGGGATTCATAGTGATACGGACAAGCAATGGATCAAGGCCGACCTATTTCTCGATAAGGGTATTCGGTCCGACCAACTGCACCGTGAAATTAATAAGCTCTTAAAAATCTGATATGGCAGTTTTTAAAGTACTGGTAGTGGATGATGAGCCGGGTATTCGTTCCGGCACAAGAAGGATCCTTCAGAATTTCAGGGTGGATTATCCTTTTATGGATGAACATGTGGAATTCGAAATCCTTGAAGCCGGCAGCGGGGAGGAAGGCATCGAGATCATAGACTCTCAAATGCCGGATATTGTACTATTAGACAATAAGTTACCCGGTATCGAAGGCATCGAGGTGTTGGAATATATCAAAAACCAACACTATGACATCCTGGTCGTCATGATCACTTCCTATGCCTCATTGGAGCTGGCCGTTAAGGCTACACGGGATGGCGCATACGATTTCATTCCGAAGCCCTTTACGCCACAAGAACTCAGAGGGAGCCTTGAGAACATCACCAAGCAGCTCTTCCTCAAACGAATGACACAGAAACTGAACAAGGAAGGGAAACAGATACGCTTCCAGTTCCTTTCAGTCCTCTCACATGAACTGAAAGCCCCGCTGAACGCCCTGGAAGGTTATGTCAGAATGATACAGGAACGACAACTGGGAGAGGATATCACTGCCTATGACGATGTACTGGAACGCTTGACGGCCCGCATCAACGGGATGCGTACACTGATCCTCGACCTGCTCGACTTCACCAAAATTGAGACCGGAAAACCGACGCAACGCAACCAGCAGGTGGATCTCAAGCACGTGGCAAGAACAAGCATGGATACCGTTCGTCCCTATGCCATTCAAAAAGATGTGAAGGTCCTCCTGTGTGTTCCTGAGGACATAGTGATTGAAGCCGACGCAGGCGAAATGGAAATCATTTTCAATAACTTATTGTCGAATGCGGTAAAATACAACAAGGACGGCGGCAGGGTTGACGTAAGTATCCGGCAGGATGAAAACCGCGTAGAGATAAAGGTTGCCGATACCGGTATCGGCATGGAAGCGGATGAAGCTGCCCGACTGTTCAAAGATTTTGTCAGGATTAAGAACCCAAAAACCAGAAATATTACTGGAAGCGGATTGGGTCTGTCCATTGTAAAAAAAATCATTGATCTTTATGACGGTGAGATTAAGGTAGAAAGCCAGCCCGATGCAGGCAGCACCTTCACTGTTCTCTTACCCAAACGCAAGTAAAACCAGAGCAGAACCCGTGAAAAAGATCCACAAACTGCCCGGAAAAACGATAGAACGCCTCAGCCAGTACAGGCGCACCCTCCTGCTGCTCTCAACAGAGCACAAATCCCATATCTTCTCACATGAACTGGCCGCATTGTTGCATATAACACCCGTCCAGGTCCGACGCGATATCATGTTGATCGGATACACCGGCACTTTGCGACAAGGTTATGATATCAGCGAGCTTATCGACCTGATTGGCGATATCCTGGACAGCCGGGATGGCCAGAAAGTCGCGGTGGTTGGACTGGGGGACCTCGGCAGGGCCATCATCCGCTACTTCAGTGGGAAGAGAACCAAACTCACAATAACGGCAGCTTTCGATATCAATCCTGAAAAAGTAGACCGCGTTTATGGCGGTATCGCCTGTCATCACATTGACTCCTTGCAGGAAATCATTCAACAGGAAGGAATCAGTATCGGAATTATCACCGTACCTGCCTCCGAGGCAAGCAAAGTGACCGAAATCCTGGTGATGTCGGGCGTCAAGGGCATACTCAACTTCACACCTACACCAGTCAACGTGCCTGCACATGTCTATCTCCAGGAATACGATATGATTACCAGCCTGGAAAAGGTGGCCTATTTTGTAAAGAAAGGTTCGTCTTAGCAGGGTTAAGATCAATAAAGACCATGAGAATATTCAGGGACCTGGAAGAGGCGGGGATTATTAAGAATCCGGTTGTAACAACCGGTTCATTCGACGGGGTGCATCTGGGCCACAAAACAATATTGAACCGTCTGAATGTGCTGGGTCGCAATCTGGGCGGTGAATCCACCCTGATCACCTTTCATCCGCATCCACGTAAAGTCTTGTACCCTGAGACAGCAGGGAAAGACCTTCAACTTATTAACACACAGCGCGAAAAGATATACCTACTGGATAAAGCCGGGCTGGATAACCTCATCATCATTCAATTCACACCCGAGTTTGCGCAGACCAGCTCAATCGATTTCATCCGTAAGATCCTGGTAGGACAGCTTCATGCGCGTTGTGTGGTAGTTGGATTCAACCATCATTTCGGGCATAACCGGGAAGGTAGCTATGCCTACCTGCACGACCTTGCCGAATACTACCATTTCCTTGTTGAGGAAATCCCTGAACAGGACATTGAAAATGAAACTGTTTCGAGTACCAGGATACGAAAGAGCCTGCTGGAAGGAAAGATCCAACGCGCCAATGCCTACCTGGATCACCTCTACATTATTATGGGAATTCTCCGGCCAGGGCAACCTGAGCACCTCGCTGCCGGGTTCTCCTGTCTGGATGTGGAAATTGAAGAGGATGTTAAGCTCATTCCACCCGATGGCATCTATGCTGTCCAGGTGGATGGGAGTAATCAGACACACAAGGCCCTTGCTGAGATTTACACGCCACAACAGGGCAGACAGCGTCAGGTTGCACTGCATTTTCTGGAACCAGGGCAACTGCTCCCTGGTCATGATGTCAGGGTGAGCTTTCACAAACAGATCCGGGAGGGGGCCTACAGCCTCAGTAGCCCACTGGAAGGCCACATCATCCATAAGGATAAACAGTTTATTGATGAACTTATCTACTAACAAGTCATGCCGAACGGACTGACCTCTCCTTCTTCCCTATCCCTGACTTTCCTGGGAACAGGCACCTCCACCGGCGTTCCGGTCGTGGCTTGCGACTGCCATGTTTGCCAATCAACCGATCCAAGGGATAAACGGCTTCGCACCAGCGTGCTAATCGCGTATAAAGGCCATAAAATCGTCATCGACTGTGGCCCCGATTTCAGGTACCAGATGATACGGGAACGTGTTGACAATGTCGATGCCATACTTCTGACCCATGAGCATAGGGATCATATTGCCGGACTTGATGACATCCGTGGGTTTAATTATGTGCTCAATAAAACCATGGACATCTTCGCTGAAGAACGGGTCATCGAAGCCATCCATATCGAATATCCCTATTTCAAGACTGAAACCCGCTTCTTCGGAGCGCCCCAATTGTCCTTTCATCCCATTGACAATCATCAATTTACATTACTTGGCATGCCTGTTATCCCGATCCGTGCCATGCATAACAAGCTGCCCGTCCTGGGTTTCCGTATCGGTGGACTCACCTATATCACCGATGCCAGTGAAATCGCCATTGACGAACTGGCCAAGATAGAAGGATCGGAGGTCATCGTCATCAATGCCCTGCGGAACTCACGACATGTTTCCCATTTTTCACTTGAAGAAGCGGTTGAGCTGCTGAAACGCTTCAATCCGCCCGGTGGGGGATATCTTACCCATATGAGCCATTTCATTGGAACCCATCAAAGCCTGGAAGAAAAACTCCCGGCCAACATACATCCAGCTTACGATGGACTCAGGCTGAACATCGTTCAGGGCCATTAAGCCCATTCATATTTCGTATCTTTGAATAATTATTGAGGCCAAAAGCCGAAAACAACCTTAACGCATGCGATTCACTCCCGAAAAATGCAGCATACCTGATCAGCGGATGAAACCCTTCATCGATCCGAAGGAAATCCAGGATCTCATCGACCACACCCATCCCACCGCAGAACAAGTCAGGGCCGTCATCGCCAAATCCCTGAACAAGGAACGGCTTACCATGGCTGAGACTGCTGTTTTGCTCAATGCCGAAGACCCTGAGCTCATCGAAGAGATCAAACAGGGCGCCAGGCAACTGAAAGAGATGGTGTACGGTAACCGTATCGTTCTGTTTGCTCCCTTGTACATAGGAAACCGCTGCAGTAACAACTGCAAGTACTGCGGATTCCGGAGTTCCAATAAGTTCGCGGTACGCCGCACCCTGTCGGATGAAGAAATCATCCGTGAGGTTGAGGCGCTGGAGGACAATGGACAGAAACGCCTGATACTGGTCTATGGTGAACATCCGCAATATTCGCCGGAATACATCGCCCATACAGCCCAGCTTGTGTACGGTGTTAAAAAGGGGCCAGGAGAGATCCGGCGTGTGAATATCAATGCGGCTCCGCTGGATATTGAAGGATTCAGAACCGTTGCCAAAGCCGGCATCGGAACCTATCAGGTGTTCCAGGAAACCTACCATCCTGAAGCCTACACCTGGTATCATCTGGGAGGGAAAAAAGCGGATTATGAATGGCGGCTCACATCGCTGGATCGTGCCCAGGAAGCTGGTGTCGACGATGTCGGTATCGGTGCGTTGTTCGGACTCTATGACTGGAAGTTTGAGGTCCTCGGCCTGGTCAGGCATACCAACCATTTCGAGGCGTGCTATAATGTCGGACCTCATACCATCTCATTTCCCCGCATCCAGGATGCTGCAGCCCTTGACATTGACCCAAAGTACATGGTAAGCGATGATGAATTCGTTCGCCTCGTGGCTATCCTCAGGCTGGCTGTTCCTTATACCGGTATGATCCTTACTGCCAGGGAAAACGAGCGCGTAAGAAGAGAGGTGATGCGTTTCGGCGTCTCTCAAATCGATGGCGGCACCAAACTCGAGCTCGGCAGCTATTCAGATACCGTCAATGAAGACCAGGACCTGAACAAGGAGCAGTTCAAGATCAACGACAACCGTTCCCTTAACGAGATCATCGACGACCTGCTGCACCAGGGTTACCTGCCTTCCTTCTGCACGGCCTGCTATCGACTTGGACGCACGGGCGAGCACTTTATGGAATTTTCCGTCCCGGGATTCATCAAACGTTTCTGCACCCCCAACGCCATCCTGACACTCGCGGAATACCTGGAAGACTATGCCACCCCAGATGTGCGCGAAAAAGGATGGAAAGTCATTGAAGACAACCTCAGGGATTTGGATCAGAGTAAGATCGTTCCGGAAGTCAGACAGCGCATTGCAAAGGTGAAAGCTGGTGAAAGGGACCTGTATTTTTAATAAAATAAACATAGAAAGATGGAAATCCGCATCATGGGTATACTCATTAACGACCGGGTCAAAGAAGCCGGACTTACCCAGCAAATTCTCAGTAACTACAGCGATATTATCAGAACGAGACTGGGATTCCATGAGGTTACCGATGCCGTGTGCAGCCGGACCGGTGTCGTGATCCTCCAGCTTTCCGGTGACTCCAGGAGATGGGATGAACTGGAATCGGAACTGCTGAAGATAGGTGGGGTGGAAGTTCAGACCATGCGTTTCATTTAATCTTTCAGACCATGCAGGAAACACGGATATTGGGCATTCAGATCAACAAAAGAGAAGAAAATGCCATTCGCGTACAGGAGGTGATGACCTTGTACGGCTGTTCCATCAAGACACGACTGGGATTGCATGAGATCCATGAGGGGCAATGCAGCCAGGCGGGCCTCATACTGCTGGAACTCACCGGTGATACGCTGGAAGCCGACCGTCTGGAGGCCGCACTGCGCGAAATCCCGGAGATCATCGTCCGCAGAATGGACTTTCCCCTACCCTCATAAGACGCTGCCATGGATATACACAGCCTGCTGTTCAGGGTTTTGTTTTTCTCCCTGCTGGTCATTCTGATCGACACTGTGCTGTGGTTCAGGCTGAAACATGCGGCTCAAAACAATGCCTGGATACGACGAATCAGGCTTTCCATCCCCATCATTACGCTGTTGTTCGGACTGAGTCTGGGTCTTTATTTCTGGCTTGCCGGTAAACCCGGCCTGGATCCGGTGGCCTACCGGCGGGTCTTCATTTTCACAGGCCTTTTTCAGATTATCTGGTTGCCGCGACTGGTATATGTCGTATTGGACCTTATCACCCTGGTGTTCCTGCTGATCTGGCGAAAAACCAGGGTGGCCCTCCATCGCAATCTCCTTTATTTAAACCTTGGCATCGGGCTCCTGATGACCCTTGCCTGCCTGCATGCCGTTTTCATCGGGAAGCATGATGTCAGATTGCGCGAAATCCACCTGAATCCTGAAGGCTTACCCGTTGCTTTTCAGGAGATTAGCCTGTTGCAGATCAGCGATACGCATCTGGGTAGTTTCGGCGATATTGAGAAAGCCAGACGTGGACTTCAGCGCGTGTTTGAGACCAGTCCTGACATTATCGTCGTTACCGGAGACCTGATCAATATCATTGCTGAAGAAGCCTACCCTTATGAAGATGTACTGACATCCATGCGGGCACCGATGGGAAAATATGCCATCCTGGGCAACCACGACATCGGGGATTATGTGAAGGGCGACACCATTCGTCCACCGGAAATAAACCGCGCCCTGTTGCGGGAGTTTTACCGGAGAACCGGCTTCATCCTGCTGGAAGACAGTGCGGTGGTTCTGCATAAGGACGGAGATAGCCTTTTGCTGGCGGGCGTCGACAACTGGGGTTTGCCGCCCTTCCGCCAGGAGGGTGACCTTGCACAGGCGCTCAGCGGAAGAGCACATATGCCGGCCATCCTGCTCAGCCATGATCCAACCCATTGGGATGCTGAGGTGCGACAGCATCCCCAGGTCCTGCTAACCTTATCGGGTCACACCCATGGCATGCAGCTGGGTTTTCGCTTCCCCGGATTCCAGTGGAGCCCGGCGCAGTACAAATACCCCCGCTGTGTCGGCGTTTATCAGGAAGGATCGCAGTATCTATATGTGAATCCGGGCTTTGGATTTATTGGCATGCCCTCGCGCCTGGGTATTTATCCGGAACTAAGCCTCATCACACTGGGCGGTTCCTAGCCCCCTTGCGGAAAACGCACTATCCATTCTCAATCACCTTCATACATCCCCTTCGCCAGCATCACCAGTGTACAGTCCTCGGTGACCCTGATTCCATGTGCAATGGCCTTCTCTGCCAGTACTGGATTGTAGGTTTTCTTATTGAAGATGATTCGCCTGGGTCGCAGCGACAAAATATAATCGACATATTCGTGCTGTGCTTCCGGCTTAAGATAAAGGCTGATGGTATGGATTCCACGCAAAACAGGAAAACCTTCAAGCACTTGTATGCCGGCAACCTCGCCCTGCCTGGGACCGACGGCCACCACAGGGAAACCGTTGTCCAACAAAGCCAGGATCGTCCGGTAAGAATGTCGCTGGGGCTTCATGCTGGCACCCAACACCAGGGTCTTCAGTATCATAGCCACAAAGATCATCAATTCCTACGTTTTTCTGCATGCCTCTTTTATTTGATTAATCAAAATGAAATATGCCATTTCGTCATACCTACATAAATGAGATGCGCCATCTTGACACAAGCCACTTCACAAGGACTGCTGGCAGAGAATTTGCGGTCTTCCGGAAAAAGGAGACCCATGAACCTTCAGTCATTTACCATAAAAGCTCAGGAATCCATACAGAAGGCGCAGCAAATTTCCATGAGTATGGCCCATCAGGCCATTACGCCATATCACTTGCTCAAAGCCATGATGGATGTGGATGATCACGTTATCCCTTATCTGTTCAAAATCACCGGGACCAACCATGTCATGGTTGAGAAGGCTGTGGAACAGCAATTGAAAAGTATGCCCAGGGTCAGTGGTGGAGAACAATATTTCCCGAAGGAAACATCCTCTCTGTTGCAATCCGCCATCCACCAGGCTACGGCGATGAAAGATGACTTCGCATCCATGGAACACCTCCTGCTGGCCCTTGTCAACTCCAAAGACCAGGCGGGCTCCATTCTGCGGGATGCAGGATTAACAGCCGATGCGCTCATTCGGGCCATGGAATCTCTCAGAAAAGGCAGCCGCGTGGATAGTCCCGGTGCCGAAGAATCTTATCAGGCACTGGGTAGGTACGCCCGAGATCTGAACAGCCTTGCCATTGCAGGAAAGTTGGACCCGGTGATTGGCCGTGAAGATGAAATCCGGCGCATTCTCCAGGTCATCTCGCGCCGCACCAAAAACAACCCCATACTGATCGGGGAGCCTGGTACAGGTAAAACCGCCATAGCGGAAGGGCTCGCGCATCGAATCGTGAACGGAGATGTTCCCGAAAACCTCAGATCAAAGAAGGTATTCAGCCTCGATATGGGCGCGCTGATTGCCGGCGCCAAATACAAAGGTGAATTCGAAGAACGCCTGAAATCCGTCGTGCGTGAAGTTGTTGATTCCAATGGTGAGATCATCCTGTTTATCGATGAAATCCACACCCTTGTGGGAGCCGGTGCAGGAGAAGGTGCCATGGATGCGGCCAACATCCTGAAACCAGCCCTGGCCCGCGGTGATCTCCGTGCCATGGGCGCAACAACCCTTCAGGAATACCAAAAGTACATCGAGAAAGACAAAGCCCTCGAGCGCCGCTTCCAGCCTGTCATGGTGGATGAGCCGGATATCGCCTCCTCTGTGTCCATTCTGAGAGGATTAAAAGAACGATATGAAACGCATCACCAGGTCAGGATCAAGGATGAAGCCATTGTGGCCGCAGTCTCACTTTCACATCGGTATATTACCGACAGGTTTTTGCCTGATAAAGCCATCGACCTCATCGATGAAGCGGCAGCACGGATTCGGCTCGAGATAGATTCGGTTCCCGAAGAAATCGACGACTTAGAACGCAATATCCGTCAGCTGGAGATCGAAAAGGAAGCCTTCAAGCGGGAGCAGGATGAGATCCAACTAAAAGACATCAACATCAGGCTTTCTGCGCTGAATGAACAACGGCAGGAACTCGTAGCCCGCTGGAAATCAGAGAAAGAAATCATCGATGCCATACAGAAGTGTAAAAAGGAAATTGAAGAATATAAGTTTGAAGCCGACAGAGCCGAACGCGAAGGTGATTATGGCAAGGTGGCTGAACTGCGCTATGGTAAAATCATACAGACCGAAAATGAGCTGAGGACATTGCAGGATAAACTGGTTGAGACACAGAGGGAACGAGCAATGATAAAAGAAGAAGTGGGTGCGGAAGAAATTGCTGAGGTCGTGTCACGATGGACCGGTATCCCTGTCAGTCGGATGCTTCAGAGCGAACGCGAAAAACTGCTGAAACTTGAGGATGAACTCCACCACCGTGTTATCGGCCAGCATGAAGCCATCCAGGCCGTGGCCAATGCCATTCGTCGAAACCGCGCCGGATTGCAGGACAACAAGCGCCCCATCGGCTCATTTATCTTCATGGGCACCACCGGTGTCGGTAAGACCGAGCTTGCCAGATCCCTGGCAGCCTACCTGTTCAATGACGAAAACGCTATGGTGCGTATCGATATGTCTGAATATCAGGAAAGACATGCCGTCTCCCGCCTCATTGGCGCACCTCCTGGTTATGTTGGATATGATGAAGGCGGGCAGCTGACAGAAAAAATCAGAAGAAAGCCCTATTCTGTCGTTCTGCTTGATGAAATTGAGAAAGCCCATCCCGATGTGTTCAATATTCTGCTACAGGTTCTTGATGATGGTAGGTTAACAGACAATAAGGGTCGTACTGCCGATTTCCGCAATACTATCATTATTATGACCTCCAATATCGGCTCAGGACTAATCCAGCAGCGATTTGACGCGATGAGCGATAACAACAGGGATGCATGGCATGAAGAGACTCGCAGGGAGGTGATGGTCATCCTGAAACAAACCATACGGCCAGAATTCCTCAACAGGGTGGATGAGATCCTTATGTTCCAGCCTCTCGCCCAACATGAAGTGCTTGAAATCGTGAAACTGCAGCTGAATATCCTAAAGGAAACGTTGGCATCCAACGATATGGTTCTGGAATATACTGAAAAGGCTGCACATTACCTGGCGGAAAAAGGCTATGACCCACAGTATGGCGCCAGACCTATTAAGCGCCTCATTCAGAAGGAAGTACTTAACCACCTGGCACAGGGCATCCTTTCGGAAGAAATCGAAAAAGGCCAGACCATCCTTCTCGATGCAGAAATTGCTGGCCTGATCTTCAGAAATCCCTGAAAGAAGTTGGCGTAATAGAGAGCTGTAGAAAGATTACCGGTTGATCCCTACCGGCCACTGACGGGCATCCGTCTCCTTGAAATCCTGGTACCTGTAAATATGGGTATGGTGGTTGATGAACCCATCTCCCGGACGTTGTGAAAATTGATACGCAGATTGAAATCCATTCATTTTCATCTCGTTGAGACAAGGAATGAAGCTCTTTCCGTATTGAAGCAGGGCTGACATGAAATACCGTGTTATGTCAAACCCCATGAAGGCATACTGATCCGGCTCGGCCCCAAAACGCGTACGGAACCCACCTACGAAGGTGTGAACCTCCGGCCGCTGATAGTCCACCCAGGTATTGGCATACATATGAATATTCAGGTTAACCAGATAGTCGGCCTCCATGCCTGTAAATTCAGGCCAGGAAGGCAACCCAAATATGATGAGTGGATAGTCTTTGGCAATGATGGAGATGTTGCGCAGGAAATTGAGGACATACACCTGGTCGGAAGATAAGGTATACAAGACATTCATCCGGTCCGGGTGGAGTACTTCCCTAAGTTTCGCGGTACTTACATAACTGCCGCTGAGTAACTTATAGTCCCCGGTATCCCGTTCAAAACGGGGAAGGGTTTCATTCAGAACGGTGATGAAGGAATCAGCAACCCGGATCTCCCGTTCCACCTGCCGGTGAAGGACGATAAGCCTGGGGTTTGAGTATTGCTCAAGGGCAAAGGTAGAAACCGCTTTCATCCGGTCCACACTCGATGGGATCAGCTTAAAAACCCAGGGATTGCCTTCGACAATCTCGTCACGCTGCGACAGCGGATTGATGACAGGGATGCCGTGGTGGGCAGCGTAGTCAGAAATGATGCTGAAAGGAGCAGAAAACAAGGGTCCAATGATCAGGTCCATATCCTGCAAGGATTTATCCCTGATCAGCCTCAGGCTGTTAAGTGTATCTTCATCGATGTCATAGACAAAGAACTCGGCATTCATGCCCTCTGCCCGCAGGCTGTCCAGCGCCATCAATGCCCCTTCGTAAAACTGGATGAACCGGAAAGAAGGATGCTCCTCATGCCCTACAGCCACCACAGGGTCCGTATGTATGCCATCAACCATCCTGGAATAAAGTGGCAAAAGCAAGGCTATCTTATACCTGTTACTTTTCGAGACAGCCCTTTGGCAAGGTTTGGACTTGTCTTTTCTTCGTTCTGTCCACGTTTCAGACTCCCCCTCCTTTGCCTTTTCCGTGTCATTGGCACCAGACAACTGCCCAAAATGGGGAATCCGAAGCTGTGTACCCCTTTTGAGCCTGCCGATCCCCTGGTCCAGACCTTCATTATACTTTAATATGTCGTCAACCTTAATCCCATACTTAGCCGCCACATCCTGAAGGTTTTCATCTTTCCGGATCTCATGTACGATGAAGGTCGGTGTTTTAGCTGCAACGGGGACCTCCGGGAGTGGAATACGCAGCCGTGTGCCCTCCGTTAAGCCCTTTTCCGATCCGGGATTGGCCGCGGTGATGGATTCTACACTCACTTCATAAATCCGGGAAATGGCATACAAAGTCTCTCCTTTCCGGACGACATGAAAGATAGTATTACGCGTATCCACCTGATCCTGAACCTTTTCTCCTGCTTCAGAAGTAGCCTGACCTGCAGGAATGAGGATTTTCTGTCCTATAGACAACCCCTGATCCGCGCCTGGGTTACTCAGGACGATGTCCTCCATCGTGACCTGGTAGGCTTTGGAAATGCCGTAAAGGGTATGGCCTTTCTCTACCGTATGCTCAAAATAGGGTTTACCATCCCGGGTAACCCTGGTGGTGGAGGGCGTAATCACAGGTTGCTGAGCCAGCAACATACCTGCCTCTGCCAGCAGACAAAGAAAAACGAAACATCTTACTATCTTATGCATCCTTGCTGTATCATCGGTTGTCCGCCGACGCGGCTCAGCGCCGCATCAGATAACGTATAATTGCTGTCTTTTATTCCCACTCTATGGTAGCAGGAGGCTTGGAACTAATGTCATAAACGACACGGTTAATCCCCCTGACTCTATTGATGATATCATTCGATACCCGCGACAGAAACTCCGGTGGAAGATGCGCCCAGTCCGCTGTCATGCCATCTGTGGACGTGACAGCGCGCAATGCAACCACATCCTCATAAGTTCTCTCATCTCCCATAACACCCACGGCCTGCACCGGTAAAAGAATCGTTGCTGCCTGCCAGACTTCTTCATACAAGCCATATTGCTTCAATCCCTGTATGAAGATGGCATCCGCTTCCTGTAAGATACGAACCCTGTCGGGGGTGACTTCTCCCAGAACACGGATACCGAGGCCGGGGCCCGGGAAGGGGTGACGCTTCAATAATTCCGGCTTCATCCCAAGCGCAAGACCCACTTTTCTCACCTCATCCTTGAACAGACTCTTCAGTGGCTCAACCACCTTGAGCTCCATCACATCCGGCAAACCTCCTACATTGTGATGTGATTTGATGGTGGCTGAAGGACCCTTCACCGAAACCGACTCAATGACATCAGGGTAAATCGTTCCTTGTGCTAACCAGCTAACACTTTGTATTTCATGTGCTTCCCTATCAAACACTTCAATAAAAACACGTCCTATGGCCTTGCGCTTCAGCTCTGGATCACGGATCCCTTTCAGGGCATCGAGAAAAGCAGAAGAAGCATCAACCCCTTTCACATTCAATCCCATATCCTGGTATGAATGCAGCACATCCTCGAATTCGTTCTTGCGCAATAAGCCGTTGTTGACAAAGATGCAGTAAAGGGCAGGCCCGATGGCGCGGTGCAGCAGCATAGCAGCAACACTGGAATCAACGCCTCCCGATAAACCCAGGACCACCCTGTCATTGCCCAGCTTATCCTTTAATTCCTGTACCGTTGACTCGATAAACCCGGCCGGTGTCCAATCGCCCTGGCATCTGCAGATATCTATCACGAAATTACGCAAAAGGGCCATCCCATCCGTCGTATGATATACTTCCGGATGAAACTGGATTCCAAAGATATCCTTGTTATCAAACCGGAATCCAGCCACAGGAATGTCGGCTGTTGATGCGATGATGCTGCATCCTTCCGGCACCTTCAGGATGCTGTCGCCATGAGACATCCAGACCTGGCTGCCTTCGCGGATATCATGAAAGATACCCGTATCTGCGCTGATGCCCTGAAGGTGGGCCCTGCCGTACTCCCGGTGAAGAGAAGGCATCACCTCTCCTCCCTTTATCCAGGCCATGTATTGTGCTCCGTAACAAATGCCCAGCACAGGATAGGGTGTGCTAAAGATATCCAGGGCAGGTGCCGGTGATCCCTGATCCCTAACCGAATACGGACTGCCCGACAGGATCACACCTTTGATATTGGCCGTTGATTCCGGAATAAAAGTATAGGGATGAATTTCACAATACACATTCAACTCCCTGACCCTCCGCGCAATGAGTTGGGTGTACTGGGAGCCGAAATCGAGGATTAGAATCATCTCTGTCATACGGCAAATATAAAGCAATAAAGCAGAGCGCCCAGTGCTGAAATACAGCTTATCACGATGACACTTCAACACATCGGGAGGTTGCCCTGGCATTATTCCATTTCCATGAATCTCAGATTTCATACCTTGGTTCACATTCCCGGCATCGTATCTTTGCATGCTGCTGCATGAACATGACATCACAAACAAAAGCCGTCCTGCTGGCCCTGGCCAGCGTCCTGCTATGGTCCACAGCAGGGTCTGCATTCAAACTGACCCTGTCGCACCTCAGCCCGGCTGCCATGCTGTGGATCGCCAGCGGCACAGCCGCCCTGGTGCTGTTCCTGCTGTGTTTTCACCGCGATGGTTGCGCCGGTATTAAGCAATACCGTCTCAACGACTGGAAGAATTCTTTGTTACTGGGATTTCTCAACCCCTTCCTCTATTACAGCATCCTCTTTCCAGCCTATGACAGGCTTCTAGCGCAGGAAGCATTGGTTTTAAACTATCTCTGGCCCGTTTTCCTCGTGCTGCTGTCCATTCCCCTTCTGCGGCAACGGATCGGATGGGTCCAGATCATCGGCATTTTTCTGGGATTCGCTGGTGTGGCAGTGATTGCTACCGAAGGAAACCTGTTGGCCCTGCATTTCACAGATCCGCTGGGCATTGGACTGGCCGCAGGCAGTGCCATCATCTGGGCCCTGTATTGGATCTTCAATATGCAAGATCAACGGGATACCCTGCCTAAACTTTTTCTCAGTTTCCTTTTCGGATGGATATACAGCAGCTTGTTCCTGCTAATATGGGGAGACGATTTTAATTTCAATTTCCCGGGTATTGCCGGAGGCATTTACATAGGCTTATTTGAGATGGGCATCACCTTCGCATTGTGGATGAAAGCCCTCACCCTTGCCAGAGATACCGCCCGGATCAGTAACCTGGTGTTCCTGTCTCCTGTATTGAGCATGGTCTGGATTTATTTCCTGGTGGGAGAAAATATCAGGACAAGCAGCCTGGCCGGACTCCTCTTCATTCTGGCCGGAATAGCCCTTCAGCGAATCAGGAAGTCATCACAGCGACAGTAATCATATCTAATATTGTATTTTTGTCACTCAACCAGGAATACTGCCGGTTATGAAGACGATGGAATGGAAAGTTCTGCAGGATACCGTCTGCGAGATCGCGCGCAATGCCGGCCGTTTTCTCCGGGAGGAAAATAACCACATACGGAACAGCGATATCGAGGTGAAAGGTCTTCACGATTATGTAACCTATGTGGATCGTCAGGCAGAGGATATGATCGTATCGGAGCTGAGAAAACTTCTTCCCGGTGCAGGTTTCCTGGCAGAGGAAAGCACGCGTGAAGCCGGACAGGCCGATCTGCTTTGGGTGATTGACCCCCTGGACGGTACCACCAACTATATCCACCATATTCCTGTCTATGCTGTTAGCATCGCACTCCTGGAGAGAGGCCGGGCAGAGTTGGGAATTGTGTACGAGGTAAACCGTGATGAATGCTTCAGCACCTGGCTTGATGGTCCGGCCCTGCTCAATGGCCTGGAAATAAAGGTATCGGAGACGACCGACCTTCGTGAATCACTCATAGCGACTGGCTTTCCATATACGGATCACAGCAGACTGAAAGGATACACGGGTATACTGAGTGTTCTGATGGAGGAAGCCCGCGGAATAAGACGACTGGGGTCAGCAGCCGTGGATCTGGCCTATGTTGCCTGTGGCCGCTTCGATGGATTCTTTGAATACGGGCTCCATCCCTGGGACGTTGCTGCCGGTGCCATGCTGGTGCAAAATGCCGGGGGAAGGGTGGGCAACTTTACAGGAGAATCCAGCTATCTTTACGGCCGGGAGATCGTTGCTGCCAATCCCCATATGTATCCCCGACTCCAGGAACTGACCATGCAGCATTTTAAAGTAGAATGAGGAAACCTAATCGAATAATAATGCAAGCCTTTTTAAGATGAAACTGGCCACCCGCAGTGTTTCCGCCAAAACTGACCCCAGAACCGTCAAGGACTCCCCTACCCGGAGTCTCGTTAAAGCCATCAGCTGGCGCATTATGGGTTCCGCCTCCACCTTTCTGATCGCCTTTGTTATCTTTCGCCAAACGACAGAAAAAGGGTTCTATCAGGTATTGGAAGGAGCTTCCATCATCACGATCTTTGACTTCATTTTCAAGCTCCTGGCTTACTACATCCATGAACGGCTCTGGGCCAATATCAGCTGGGGTAAATACTGGACCCGCCACTACTGGCGAAGGCGTGCCTGGAGAAAACTCTACCGTCAAAAACACAATTCCTGAAGCCCTGGCACATGCATACATCGACCTGAAAGAATAATACTACCTTTGATGTCCCTGCGCTACTTTCAGATCACTGGAAGACAATGCATCTCCCCATGACTGAGCAAAAAGGCAGGGTTTATTTTCAAACCATATGTTAGAAAAACGTTTCATCTTACTGGTTCTGTTTGCCTTGGTATCCTTCACTTGGCTCACAGGGCAAACCGGGGATACCCGCAAAGTCTACGTCTTCCAGATGAGGGAAGAGATCGCCGCACCCATGCAGCGAAAAACACAACTTGCCTTCAAGGAAGCCGCCGAAGTTAAAGCAGACCTTATCCTGATTCATATGAACACCTATGGAGGGGCGCTGGAGGCAGCGGATACCATACGAACCCTTATTCTCACTTCAACCATCCCCGTATGGGTGTTCATTGATAACAATGCAGCTTCGGCCGGCGCCCTGATTTCGATTGCCTGTGACAGCATATACATGCGCGAAGGCGCCAGCATCGGTGCCGCCACTGTTGTGGACCAGACGGGGGCTGTAGTTCCCGACAAATACCAAAGCTATATGCGTTCCATGATGCGCGCCACAGCCGAAGCCAAAGGGCGTGATCCGGAAATCGCCCAGGCCATGGTCGACCCGCGCATCGCCATTCCTGGTATATCGGATACCGGGCAGGTTCTCACCTTCACGGCCTCCGAGGCCATGGAATTCGGTTACTGCGAAGGCATCGCGGGAAGTGTGGAAGAAGTACTTGAAATTGCCGGTGTTAAAGAATATGAGATTATCAGACAGCAATTGACGCCCCTTGATAAGGTCATCGGATTCCTCATCCATCCCGTGGTGAGTGGAGTTTTGATCATGCTGATCATCGGGGGTATTTATTTTGAACTCCAGACCCCCGGCCTGGGATTCCCATCCGCCGCTGCCTTGTTGGGCGCCCTGCTCTACTTCGCCCCCCTTTACCTGGAAGGCCTGGCGGAAAACTGGGAAATCCTGCTTTTTATTGGCGGTCTTATCCTGCTGGCTGTTGAGATCTTTGCCATACCCGGATTCGGGGTTGCAGGAGTTTCAGGTATTCTACTCATCCTGACTGGTTTAACCCTGAGCATGGTGGACAATGTCGGTTTTGATCCAGCTACCTTCCGCCTCGACGGCATTGTAAGTTCCTTCTTTATCGTTGTCATAGCCGCCTTCCTTGCACTGGTATCCTCCTTCTACCTGAGCAGGGTGCTGCTCACCAAAAGAACCCTTCTGTTTGGGGAGCTGGCATTAAATGCGACCCAGGAAGTCAGCCAGGGGTATGTAGCTGCCAATCAGGAATATAAATCCGTTGTAGGAAAGCAGGGCGTTGCCTACACCGTCCTGCGTCCTGCCGGAAAGGTAATGATTGAAAACGACCTGTTTGATGCTGTAGCCCTGACCGGTTACATCGAGAAAGACGAGCTCGTGGAGATCGTTGGTTATGAGACTTCTCAGGTAATTGTTAAAAAGATTCAATCCCATACAAAAATCTAAGTGAACCATGTCAGATCATCAGCAGACCATACTTGATGCCATGAATAAGGCCGGCAAAGCCCTGTCTGCCGGACAAATTGCAGAGATTACCGGTATCGACCGCAAAGAAGTCGATAAAGCCATGAAACTTCTAAAGACGGAAGGAAAGATCAGCTCTCCAAAAGTATGTTACTGGGAACCTGCTAAATAAAACAAAAAAACTATCTTGTTTCTCTTGCGTCCGTATCCTGATGAATACCGGGCCCTGAAGACATTATCCTTGCCCCAGGGGCAACATCCTGCATCACACATACATTGCCTCCCAGCACGGCCCCTTTTCCGATAGTCACACGACCCAGGACGGCTGCTCCCGGATAGATCACCACCTCATCACCAATGACAGGATGCCGTGGTATGCCACGGGCAATCTCTGCATCAAAGCCAGGGTCAGTGGTCAGGGCTCCTAATGTAACACCCTGATAGATACGGACATTCACCCCAATCTGACAACTCTCTCCAATCACTATCCCGGTACCATGATCAATCATCAAGCCTTCGCCAATGCTCGCAGCCGGATGGATATCGATACCTGTCTGCGTATGCGCGATCTCTGTGATCATCCTGGGCAGATAGGGTATATCCATCATGTGTAAGGCATGGGCGATCCGGTAGTTGGTGACAGCCCGGAAACCCGGATAGCAGCAGATTACCTCCACCATATTCCGGCAAGCCGGATCTCCTTCATACGTGGCCTTCAGATCCATCTCCAGGGCCCTCCTGAGAGCTGGAAGCGAGGTGATAAACTGACGGACCTTTTCCGGCACCTCGTCTGTGCATTTATCGCAGTCTTTTGGGTTCACAGGAGCACAACGGTAGCAGATCGCCAGCTTGAGCATTTCCTGCAGCCGTTTGGTGAGATCCCGCACGCCTAGATCCACCTTGTATCGCAGCGCATCAGGATGAGCCGAAGTCTCGCCATAAAAGCCAGGAAACAGCGTTTTACGAATGGCTTCAATCAGCTCATTTACTGCTTGCCCGGATGGCAAGGGAAGGTATGGCGCTGATAGTCTTCCCCTAAACTGAAGAGACTGTGTAAACAGCTCTGATGCAATGGAATCAAACTGTGCCATAATGTCGAAAAAGGCTGATAAATGAAGCGATGATGAAAGAACAGGGGTTGGTGGCAAGTCAACAGTGAAAACAACAGATCAAATATCCGAATTCCCTGGGAAATTACCTTGCATTGGCCTACATTTATCAGGCTTAAAAACCAGACTTCCTTGCGACACATCAAGGCACATTTCTGCCTGCATGAAATACCATGGTGGACGCTCCTGTCACTCCTGGGAATAGCAGGGATTTTACCCTTCCTTCTCAATGCCCCTTTCATATATCCGGCAGCGGATGATTACGTTTTCGCCGTAAACGCAAGAGAGATGGGATTCTGGAAGGCTCAATGGGTCTGGTACCACGTCTGGCAGGGGCGCTACACGGCGTCCATGTTGCTGTTCACCAGTCCGTTGGTCTATGATGCCCTGAGCCTTTACAAATGGCTGCCATTCCTGTGGATGAGCGGACTTATCTGTGCAATATACCTACTGCTGAAGGCTATGGGATTTATTGATTTTGCCGGCAGCAGGAGAACAATGACCCTGACACTTCTCCTACTCTTCATCTATCTCCATCGCTTTCCCAGCACCACATGGGGCTTGTTCTGGATGGCAGGTGCCATCAATTATCAGCTTGGAAACATATTGACATTGCTGGGCTACGCTTCATTACTATTTGCCTGGAAATCAACAAATACGAAAAGAAAGGCAGGCTGGGGGATCATATCAGGCCTGTTCCTTTTTCTATCCGCCGGATGCAACGAAACCTTCATGGTCTTTCATGTCTGTCTTCTGGGAGCATTGACCGCGTATCACATGCTTGTCAGGAAGACGGCGGACAGATTGATCATTGCATTATGGCTGGTATCCATCACCGCTGCCCTGATCGTCGTGCTCGCTCCCGGCAATGGATTACGGACCGGCACCGCCCCCGAAGCCATGCAGTTCTGGCCCGCTGTCTTCGCCAGCCTGAAGAGAAGTGTCTCGCACATCGCACTGCGTTTATTCATTTCACCGCTCCTTGTGCTCACCGTTATAAGCCTTCCGTTTCTCTACAAAGCAGCCGGCAGTTTCATTCGCAGCCGTCATTCCATCTTTCAAATCCATCCCCTCATTCCGCTGGCGCTGATTGTAGTGATGCCGGCCATCCTGTTTTTCCCGCTTCATTATGCACAGGGACCGCATGATGATTATCCCGATCGGATTACCAACATCATCTTCCTGCTGTTTATCATCGGATGGTTTATATTTATCCAGACCTGGCTTGTATGGTATCGCAACAAACATCCTGAATCAAAGGAACTTACTGTTCCTCAAGTTGTTCTAGCCCTACTGCTGATCGTCTACAGCGCCTTCCCATTCAGGGAACACAACCAGATCCGTGTTGCCTATGCGGATCTCATCTCCGGGAAGTCATGGAGGTATCATATGCACATGAAGGATGTTATTAAAAAATATCAGGACGATCGTGTGGACGACCTGGCCATCCGCAATATGGAAGACCCCCCGCTGACGATCGTCTATCCGTGGATTGAGATCAGTACGGATTCCTCACATTGGATCAATGTATTCACAGCTAAATATTATGGCAGGAAAAGTATCCGTAGTGTGCCGGTGAGCAAACCATAGATGCTACATCACATAACCTAAAAGACAAATACCATCTTGCTTATCTCTCCATTTTTCCATAAGTTTGAGGCGCTTTTCCAGAACTAACAGAAAAAATTCATCCCTATGGAATTAACGCTGAATAACATCCTGCTCGTACCGACAGATTTCTCGGAAGTATGCGATAACGCTATCAACCAGGCCTGCGATGCTGCCCGCTTCCTGCAGTACAAGGTGGTATTGCTGCATATCATCAACAGCGACACCCGGACCTGGATTAAAAAAGAAGGGCTGGATGAAGCCGATGTACTGGCAAAACTCAAAACCCTGGCCTCGGAAAAAGCCACCACCTATGGCGTCACTGTGGATGCCATGGTACAGGAAGGCAGCATTTTTACTGCCATTGGCGATGTGGCCAGTGAAATCAAGGCCGACCTGATCTTCCTCGGAACACATGGCAAGTCAGGCATACAGCACCTCACCGGCAGTTACGCACTCAAGGTAGTGACGAGCTCTCCCGTACCCGTCATCGTGGTTCAGAAAAGACCTTTCAACAAGGGTTATCATGACATTATCCTGCCCATCACAAGTGATGCCGGTCCCCTGGATAAAACCCGCTGGGCAGCCTATATCGCGAAAAAATTCAACGCCAAAGTCCACCTGTTCCTGATCAACAATGACACTTCCATCCTGGAAGCCAGCAAAGTCATCAAAGAATTCATGGATGAACAGGGTGTTGAACATATCACCTCCATCGCGGAACGCGAAAGCGGATTCTCGCGTCAGGTGATCGATTACGCTACCTCAAAGAATGCGGACCTTATCCTCATTATGACGTCTCCGGATAAAAACTGGACCTCCTTTATCCTGGGCACCTATGATGAAGAGATGATTTTCAATACCTCACAAATCCCCACCATGGGTATTAATCCCAGAAAATACAACTGGGAAAAGATTTTTGATATCTAGGAAATTGCGGATGTCAGGCTGCATGGTCACCCGAAACAAACCATGCTGCCAAGCGTCATCCTGCAAAGAATGGGAGTGCTCCCTTGATAATGAACAGCAACACGCAGGATGAGGGATAAAGAAGCCATCGATCATATTTGTCAACTTCTGGAGCAAGGGCTGCCAGTTGATTACCATTATCATAACATCAGGCATACCCGTGATGTCATTGAAGCCAGCACTTTGCTGGCACAGATGGAAAGACTGAACGATCATGATACGGCCCTGGTCAGGACAGCAGCTGCCTTTCACGATGCCGGTTTCCTTGAAGTATATGATGGCCATGAAGAACACAGCGTTCGGATGATGTATGATATTCTCCCGGAATACGACTACAGTGATACAGATCTGGCCCGCATCGCAACCATGATCCGGGCCACAATCCTGCCCCAGAATGCCATCGATCTCTGCTCCAAGATCCTCTGCGATGCAGACATGGATTACCTGGGAAGACCTGATTTTGAAGATATTGCCAATATGTTACGCCAGGAATGGGCTGAAACCGGCAAGGTTTTCACAGAAGAAGCCTGGATTTTGCTGCAGGTGAACTTCCTTAGAATGCACCGCTATTTTACCCCATCAGCGAAAAAGACCAGGAACAGCGGACTGCAACAAAACATCGAGAAGTATAATGCCCGCTGGCAATCACTGACAAATCAGCCTAAATGAAATGGATCATGCGGAGATGGGAGACCAGGCCACTGCTGTTCATCATGGCTGCAGCGATGCTGCTTCGGCTGATCTCAGTCATATGGGCAAGGGGCTTCGGTATGCACGACGATCATTTTCTGGTGATCGAAGCAGCCCAGTCCTGGGTTGATGGCAGCGATTATAATAACTGGCTTCCCGACCCGGAAGGACAAAATCAACCGCAGGGTCATAGCTTCTTCTATGTCGGGCTGCACTATTTCCTATTGAAGTTTCTGACATGGACCGGCATGATTGACCCAGCATCCAAAATGCTCATTGTCAGACTGCTTCATGCATTTTTATCCCTGGCTACCATATGGTTTGGGTACCGCATGGTACGTATGCTTGCCGGCAAACCCCTGGCCCGGCTTGCCGGAATATTACTGGCCTTCTACTGGTTCCAGCCCTGGCTGAGTGTCAGAAACCTCGTAGAAGTAGCCTGCATCCCATTCCTGATAGGTGGCACCTATTATGCTATGCTCGCCGGACAGAAGGAACGCAGTATACCTTGGTTCCTTCTCGCCGGTCTGATGCTGGGCCTGGCTTTCAATATCCGGTACCAAACCATGCTCTTCTCCGGTGGCCTTATCCTGGCCCTGTGGATTGAAAGAAGATGGTGGGGTGGGCTACTCACAGGCAGTTCACTGCTTCTGACAGCCGCGCTGATCCAGGGCATCCCCGATTACCTCATCTGGGGTCAACCCTTTGCTGAATTCGCGGAGTATGTCCGCTATAACATGGCTCATTCCGGAGATTATATCTCGGGGCCATGGTATATGTATTTACTCCTGATCACCGGCATTCTGATCCCTCCCATGAGCATTTTCCTCATTGCAGGATATATCAGAGGCTGGAGAAAACACCTGATCCTGTTTCTGCCCGCCCTGCTATTTCTCATATTTCACAGTATCTTCCCAAACAAACAAGAGCGGTTTATCCTGCCCTTCATCCCCTTTCTAATAGCTGGCGGGGTGGCCGGCTGGGCCTTGATGGGAGACCTGTGGCGGGAGCGGTTCACTGGAACCAGGTGGCGCACGGCATGGGCCTTTTTCTGGGTATTGAATATGGTGCTGCTGATCCCGGTATCGGCCATGTATTCCAAGCGGGCCAGGGTGGAATCCATGCGCTACCTGTCGGTATACCCGGACATCAGGACCATTATTGTTGATGAACGGCCAAGATATGGCATCAAATACCCGCCGGAATTCTACCTCGGGCAATGGATCAGCGTCATAGAGCGACCGAAGGAGGTGAGCCTGGAGGATCTTAAAACGCGGCTATCCCATTTCGAAATGGAAGACCACCCCAGGTTTGTTCTCTTTATGGATGAACAAGACCTCGTGGATCGCGTAAGGGAAATGCAGACGCTGATTCCGGAATTGGTTTTTGAACAGCGGATAAGACCAGGTCGCATCGATGCCCTGCTGCATTACCTGAACCCAAATAATGCCAATGAATCTGTCTTTATCTACCGCAACAGCCGGTTCTACCCTTCATCCCTCGCGGAAGATGAAGCTGAACCGCTGTGACGGTGCAAGTGAGCATCACCCATGAGCGATACTTCCTATATACACGCACGTATCCTTCACCTCCGGAATATCCTGGAACACCATAATTATCAGTATTATGTGATGGGTGTCTCCGAGATCAGCGATCACGCATTTGACCTGCTCATGAAGGAACTGGAGGCCCTGGAAGCCGTCCATCCCGAGTTTGCGGATCAACAATCCCCAACTCAACGCGTGGGTGGCGCAGTCACCAAGGTCTTTGCAACCCATACCCATGAGGTCCCCATGCTCTCTCTGGGCAATACCTATACCCCTGCAGAGGTGGATGATTTTCTGACGAGAACAGAAAAAATGGCCGGAGCAGTGGTAGAATATGTCTGTGAGCTGAAATACGATGGTGTTGCCATCAGTCTGGTCTACCAGGATGGGCTGCTGCATAAGGCCGTCACACGTGGAGACGGCCAGCAGGGCGATGATGTAACAGTCAACGCACGCACCATCCGTAGTATCCCCTTGCGTCTGAAGCAGGCACCACCGGGGCAGATCATCGCCAGAGGGGAAGTATTACTCAGCCGGCAGCAATTCAACAAGCTGAACGCGGAAAGGGTATCAGCCGGAGAGGAGTTGTTTGCCAATCCCAGGAATGCCACTGCAGGCAGCCTGAAAATGCAGGACTCCGCCGAGGTAGCCAAAAGGAAACTGGATTGCCTGATTTACAGCATCATCAACAGCCAGGCAGGTACAGGAACCCATGCTGACAATCTCCGCAAGGCAAAAGGATGGGGCTTTTATGTTCCAGATCACGCCCGCCTCTGCGACAGCAGGGAAGAGGTATTCCGGTTCATAAACCACTGGGAAACGGCCAGGCATGACCTGCCATATGATACAGATGGGGTCGTTATCAAGGTCAATAACATAGGGTTGCAAAACCGGCTTGGCAACACCGCCAAATCGCCAAGATGGGCCATTGCATTCAAATACAAAGCTGAAGAAGTCACCACACGGCTATTGTCCGTAGCATTTCAGGTAGGGAGAACAGGGGCGGTCACACCGGTAGCTAACCTGGAGCCGGTCTACCTGGCAGGTACAATGGTCAAACGGGCCTCCCTCCACAATTCCGACATTATCGAACGCCTCGACCTGCACGAAGGCGATTACGTCTATGTTGAAAAAGGTGGTGAGATCATTCCAAAAATCACGGGTGTGGACATGGAAAGGCGCAATGAGTATGCGACTGCCGTGCGCTTTATCAGCCATTGTCCGGAATGCGGAACTGCCCTGGTTAAAGACCCGGAAGAAGCAGCCCATTATTGTCCAAATGCCTATCATTGTCCCCCTCAGATCAAAGGGCGCATCCTGCACTTTATCAGCAGACGGGCCATGAACATCGAAAGCCTCGGCGAAGGCAAGGTGGAAGTGCTTTTTGATCAGGGACGGATCAGGAACATAGCGGATTTGTATGACCTGGATGAAGCAGCGCTGTTCGGACTGGAGAAAGTGTATGAAGACCCGGATACCGGCCAGGTCAGAACCATGGTTTTCAGAGAAAAGACCGTTGCAAATATCCTCCAGGGCGTAGAACGCTCACGGGAAGTACCTTTCGAAAGGGTCCTGTTCGCCCTCGGCATCCGTTACGTTGGGGAGACAACAGCCAAAAAGCTGGCCAGGCATTTTGGCAGCATGGACAATTTGCAACAAGCCGGGGAAAATGCCCTGTTGGAAGTGGAAGAAGTAGGACCGCGTATCGCTGCAAGCCTGGCACAGTACTTTCAGGATACTGATAATATTAAAATTATTAACAGATTAAAATCCAGCGGATTACAAATGCATATCCTGGAGAAGACAACACTGGAAGGTCCGTTAAAAGGTAAGACTTTTGTCGTCAGTGGTGTCTTTCAGCATTATGACAGAGATCAGATAAAAGCCGAGATTGAGCGCTTTGGCGGCAAGGTCAGCAGCAGCATTTCAGCAAAAACAGATTTTGTTCTGGCCGGAGATCAGATGGGTAGCAAGAAACGGGAAACGGCACAATCCCTGGGTGTACCTATTATTTCCGAAGCGGAGTTTATGGCCATGCTGCCAATGGAAGAATAAGGATCCGCGATTCTATTCTTCCTGCTTCTCAGCGGTATCCTCCGCACGCTTCAGCATTTTTGCCTTCTCTGTCAGGTTCTGTATCACCTGGGCCTCTCCGTCCCAAACAAGGCGGGAGTTACCTCCAAGGTTGGCGGTGAGCTGCTCCTTTACCAGAACTTCAGCACGGGCAGATCCACCCATGAGCACATTTGCCGTGTTAACCTGCAAAGGATACGCCTTAAGCCTGGCGGTTCCGCTCATATCGAGTGCGAGATTTGAAGCTTTGCCTTCCAGTTTCAACAAGGCTCCCCCTGAAGTCTGGACAGCCAGCTCTGTAGTTTCAACCGGGAGTTTGACAACACTGGAACCACTGACATCCAATTGTAACGAAGGCACTTTCATTGTGTTCAGGGATGAGACATCGAGGCTGCCCGCCAGCTTCATCTTCCGAAGCTCAACGTAAGTAATGACGGCCTTGATACGCAGATCCGGGTCCAGTTGCCGGGTGGTATAAACCATCAGCGTTCCAGTCTTGACCTCTGCGTGGATGGCATCCATGGCCGAAGCCGGGCCTTCGATCACCAATCCATACTTCTCCCCTTGCTGCAGCACCACATCATATTGACCTGATATCAGCAATTGAAAAAAGACGTCCACCTTACGGTCCTGCTTGATTACCTTCTCCTGTGCATAGGAAGCCAGCTGGAAAGCAGGGATCAGCATCCAGGCGGTTAATAAAATTGCTCTCGAAAACATCTTCATATCATTAGAAATATTGGTTTCTCAATTCAAAGTTAGTGAAATCAAGACTTATCAGTCTGTGTCAACCGTGTTTCCTGCATTTAATCACTAATTTTGGCGCCCAAGCATTTTCAACCCATGAGTCTTATCCGAGCGTTTGAGCGCAGTGGTAACTATTTGTTCCGGTACCGTGGACAAATCCCTGTGATCTTTTTCCTGCTGGCCATCCCTGTGGTATGGTTCAGCGCACCATTTACAGGCCTGACTTTCAACCTCGTTTATACCTTGCCGGCCATCCTCTTGAGCCTGGCAGGTGCCATCATCAGGGCTTATACCATCGGCACCACGCCCGCCGGCACTTCCGGAAGGAATACCGACAAGCAAGTGGCCGAGCAACTTAACGTCACAGGTATCTATTCTGTTGTACGCCATCCCTTATACCTTGGAAATTACCTGATGTGGGCCGGCCTGCTGGTGTTTGCAGGTAATCTCTGGTTTCTGGTTCTTGTTTCATTGGCTTTCTGGCTGTATTACGAGCGCATCATGTTTGCAGAAGAAGCCTTTCTTCGCGGCAAGTACGGCCAATCCTACGATAACTGGGCCATGCAGACACCCGCCTTTGTGCCGAGATTCAGCGGCTTCATCACACCCAGCGTACCCTTTTCCATCGTCAGCGTCCTAAGGCGGGAATACAGTGGATGGCTCGCCCAGGCTTTGGGATTCATGATGATCGATTACCTGAGACACTTCAAGCTCGCGAATACCATCGATTTCTACCGGCCCAGCCTCGCACTGTTCCTGGTATTTCTGCTGCTGACACTTGTGCTGAGGACCCTCAAACACCATACCAGCTTACTCCGCGAATCAGGCCGTTCCTAATCGTGACTCACTATGCGTGTCCAGGCAACCTCCCTTCTTACCTATGCACTTGGATTCCTGGCCATGGCCTTCTGGGGGATGTCCTTCATCTGGACTAAACAGTGCTTTGTATTCCTCTCACCCCTGGCCACCATTTTCTTCAGGCTTGTACTCTCCAGCGCGATCCTCTTCATCTATCTCATTGTCAGCAAAAAACTTATTCATATCCGCCGTGAGGACCGGCTACGGATGGTGGCAACATCCTTCTTTTCCCCTTTTCTATATTTTCTGGGAGAAAATTATGGACTTGAACTGGTTACACCTACCACAGCCTCCATCATCATTGCCACCATCCCACTTATAACACCCTTTTCTGCAGCCCTGTTCCTGTCCGAGCGTCTGACCTGGGTGAACGTTGCCGGCATCATTATCTCATTTACCGGTGTTTTGGCCCTCATCATCACACCAGACCTTCGCCTGGGCGCTGATCCACTGGGCATTGCCTTGTTGTTTCTGGCCGTGGCATCAGCAACAGGTTATTCCCTGATGGTGCGCCGGCTATCCCAGGCCTATACACCCATTCAGATCATAGCCTGGCAAAACCTCATCGGTTCCGCCCTTTTTCTGCCATGGTTCCTCTGGCTGGATCTTCCGGGCTGGAATCCGTCCGTCCTTCTACAGCCTGGCCTGCTCCTGCCGTTGCTGCAACTCGCTGTGTTTGCTTCTTCCCTGGCCTTTATATTCTTCATTCGTCTGATCAGGGAAGTCGGCGTCAGCAAGGCCAGTGTAACTTCCAACCTGATCCCGGTTGTGACAGCCCTGGGCGCATTCTGGATCATGCACGAAGCCTTTACCTGGCTCAAATTGAGCGGAATGGCGGTGGTCATTGCCGGTGTCGCCCTGGCGCAGATGCAAGGATTGAAGCGAAAAAATCCTCCCGTTGAAGCCACCGCCATCGTTCGAAATACACCTTAAACCGACATAAATTCTGCTAATATGAAGAAGAAAATCACGGTCCTGGGTAGCGGATTGGTTGGTTCAGCCATGATCCGTGACCTGATCAGCACCGGGGAGTTCGCCCTTGTGGCCATTGATAAAGACCAGCAACGCCTGGAAAGTCTTGGCAGGCATCCTGACCTTGAGGTCCGGAATGCAGATCTGCAGGCAGAACCATATCCGTCCATTCATTTTTCAGACGCAGCCATTATCCTCAATGCAGTGCCTGGACATATGGGTAACAGGATGGTTGAGAAAGCCTTGCTGGCCGGTAAAGATGTGGTAGATATTGCCTTTTCTCCTGAAGACCCACGCGATCTCCATCTGACTGCCCTGGAAAATGGCGCTACCCTGATCACGGATATGGGCGTGGCACCCGGGATGAGCCATGTTCTGGCAGGTCATGCTGCCTCGATCATGGATGAAGTGGAAGAACTGGTCATCATGGTGGGAGGATTGCCGGTTGAACGCACATGGCCATGGGAGTATAAAGCCGTCTTTTCGCCGGCCGATGTTCTGGAAGAATACACACGTCCAGCCCGGTTTGTCCGTGACGGTCAGATCATCAGTAAGCCGGCATTGAGTGAGCAGGAACTGGTACAGTTCGACCCGGTTGG
>OFEK01000492.1_pt1 | contig 42495 bp, 33 predicted proteins | sample 1521131 | NCBI WGS metagenome assembly OFEK01 (sample SAMN05720209, study PRJEB24109) | activated sludge metagenome | isolation source: Anaerobic digester | place: China | collected 2015-12-16
CTCCTTATACTTATACTTTAGTATACGGAGTTTACACAAAAATAATTATAGACCCATCGTAGCTGAAGGAATGAACTCGAAGCAAAGGATCGGTCACTTGCGTCAAACGTCCTTTTTCGTCATAGTCAAAATTGCTTTCCAGCAGGAGAGGATCGGTCATTTGTTCCACCTGATTGCGTACATCATAGACCCATTCGGTCACATGCGTCAGGGGATCTTCAAAGGAGGTCATATTGCTGACTTCATCGTAAGTGTAAAAGCGTTCATAGCCCAGAGGGCTTTTACTACTGATCAGGCGTCCGAGGAGATCGTATTCGTATTCGGTGCGTTGATCCAACTCATCAATGAAAGCCGTGAGTTGATTGGAAATGTCGTATTCCATTTCTACTTCCTGATTCAGGGCATTGCGTCGTTTCACCAGATTGCCAAACCCATCATACCAGAAGTTGGTGCTTCGGTTTCCTGGAAGCGTAATCTGGCTGAGCTGATCCCGCTCGGTATAGCTGAGGGTGGTTTCCCGGAGCTGGATATCTTTGATCTTGGTCAGACGGTAGGCGGCATCGTATTCATACTGAACGGATTGCTCCAGAGCATTAGTGGCTTTCTTCAAACCTCCGAAAGGATAATATTCATAGCTGGTTTCGGTTTGCAGAGGACCCTGCACCGAAACCAATTGATAGGCATCGTTGTAATTCATGTTCCAGGTGGCTCCCCGGGGGTTGGTCATTTCGGTGAGGAAGCCTTCCTTGTTCCAGACAAAACTGCTGATTCCCTCGAGGGGGTCTTCCAGTTCCACCAGACGGTTCAGGGCATCGTAGCGCATTTTGGTCACTTGTCCCAGGGGCGTGGTGACTTGCTGAAGCCGTCCGAGGGTATCGTATTGATAAGAAGTGGTTTCTTCTTTGGGATCGGTCAGGGCAATGAGCCGATTCAGGGTATCGTATTGCATGCTCATGGTGCGTCCCAGAGGATCTTCAACTTCCACCAGGCGCCCTGCCGCATCGTAGCTATAACTAGTGATATTTCCCAGGGCATCTTCGGCTTCACTGACCCGTCCGCAGGCATCATAACGATAGAGGGTGCTGCTTTCATCGGGGCGGGTGATGGACGCTAATTGTCCCTGGGCGTTGTAGCTGAGACCAATGCTCTTGCTACCCACCTGGGGAACGGTAACCGTAATTTCCGTGGGGCGACTCAGGGCATCGTAGGTAAAGGCGGAAATCCTTCCTGCAGGGTCGGTCACCTGCATCAAACGACCCCAGGCATCGTAATCCCGATCCACCACTCGATTTAAGGCATCGGTGACGGTATCGATATAGCCGTAGCTGTCGTGGGTAAAGCTCGTGACCGCAGGACTGCCTTCCAGATACGGTCGGCTGATGGACTGGATTTTTTTATCCTGGGCATAGCTGTAAACGGTTTCTCGTCCCAGAGGGTCGGTGATTTTGGCAATCTGATCGCCATCCAGGGTATACTCATATTCCCAGGTGTTTTCTTCCCGATCAGTATAGCTGGTGGGTTTGTTTCGACTGTTGTAGGTCCAGGAGCTGGTATAACCATCGGCATCGGTCAGGGAGGTGAGATTGCGATCTTCGTCGTATTCAAAGACTTGCTCTCGACTATCTTCTCCTGCCCCACAGCCCCGGATTCGTTTCACATTGGTGGAAGCTCGTTCTGAATCAGGGAAAAATGCTTTTACACTCAGGCTCGGATCCAGAATAGATGCAAGGGAACCTTCATGGTAGTATTCAAACACTGTGTCGCGAAGTAGGGGATCGGTGACTGTGGAAGTTTGTTCTTCCAGATCTCGCACTAAAAAGTATTCCTCTTCGCAGGAATTGGCTACAGAGGTTACAACGGGTGAAGAAGAGGTGGGATCATACGAAAAGTTAACCAAAGGCATCAGGGTAGTGGAAAAAGCCCGGTTACCTTTTCCTAAAGAGCTTGGTATAGCTTGTTTCACTGCCACTAGACGATCTGCCAGATCATACTCAAAAAAGAGACTTTCCTGAAAAGCATTTTCATATTCCACCAGGCGATCATCCTGATCGTAAACATATAACTCTGCTCTCCCTGGAGTGGTGTCATCCCATTCCTGCTTCATGGTCAACCGATCATAAGCATCCCAGGTAAACTGAATCGAACGAGCTGAATTCCCGTCTTCAATCGAAATCAGTTTTTCCGGCTCAAGACTGGAACGAAGATAGTTTAGTTCCCCTCCCTGAGCGGAAGTGATTTTTCGTAAATAGCCATCAGTGCCATGATAAAAGTAACTGATATCTCCTGTTTTGGAGCGTACTTCATATTGATAGTCGATACTGGCCTGGGCATGATAGCTCAAACTCCAATCACTCAGACTGGAAGCTGCATATTGTGTTTGCTGTTGCGATTGGTCGGACCAGGTGGCTGCAAATCTAATCTGAGCTCCATTGGAAGCCACCATGATAACCCCCTCATCGGGAACTCCGGGTTGGGTGGGGTTGGGAATGATTAAGCGATTGTCCGAGACACTGCTTAAACCTGAGGTAGAGGCTCCAGTCACGCTCACGGTAAGGGAGGCGGATTCTTTTAAACATCCAGAGCCCCCAAGCCCCAGACCAAAATTATTTCCTCCGAGGGTAATTTGGAAGTTCCCATTTTTGGGGTTGACAATGTAGGAGAAATCCTGAAAAGAAGCTCCAATAATCCCAATATCTTTGGTATTCTCCAACTCTCCTCCCGCTCCAGGATCGGGCAGAGGATAGGTGACAGCGATAGGAAGACTGGAAAGGGCAGCTCTTCCACTACTGGGTTGAAGTACAAAAAACCAGTCATCAGCAGCATAGTTGGGATATTCTTCTTGATTCACCGGAGTGCTGATCAGGGGAGAAATATCCACTAAAGGCTGGATCCCGCTTCCCTGGGTACTCAGATGCAAGAAAGGATAATTCCGGGGTCCGGGAGGGGAGAGAGTGAGCCCTACAGGATCGGGATCCTCGGAGGGAAGATACACGTCCAGGGCTGTATTGGGAGTTAAGTCCTGATTGCCCAGCTCGGGAGGATTCAAGGCAGGAAATACATAACTTTCGGAAAAGGTGGTGGAATAAAAAGAATTCAGAGAATTAAAGCCAATCTTTGGACCAGGCCAATTCGGAGGAGGAAAGGGGTAAGGAAAGTAAAGGTCGCCTCCTCCAACTTTCTGACAATACGGAGTAAGGGTGGATCTTTCTTCTCGCAGGAGCAGAAAGCTTTGAATGATATTGTTCACATCACCGGTACGTTTTACAAAGACTGCACGTCCTGGAATCAGGACAGGCGGAGTAATCTCATCATGGTAATACGAGCCTCCCAGGGCAGGATCTCCTGGGATGCCCACCACCGTATATTTAAGCAACAGAAGGGGCAAGTCAGCCTGGATCACCCCATTGGGACTTTGAGCTGCTACAGGAATTGAAAGGTGAACTCCGAAATTGTTTTGAGTTCCCTGATGCCAGGCTTGAGCCAGGCTGGTAATGTTAATACTGCGCAAGCTTCGCTGAGTACCTGTGTCCAGATCCCAGGTGGCCGTTCCGGAAACTGCTCCACTGAGCGTGGGCAGGTTTTGGGAAGATACGGTGCGGGGATCCCAGACCGAGGTAATGGCTTTGGCTTGCACGTCAAAGGGGCTGAGTAGATCGTCTTCATGGGTACTGACCAATTGGACGGAAGTCAGGGTGGCATCCGGAGGGATCAAGTCGCGTAAATCCGGATAGCGCAGATAGACAGAACTTTGCACCGTTTGCCCTCCGCTGACATAATGATAGAGCGTCATCACCTCGCTGCTGCCCTGACCTCCATTGGTAAAGGAGGATCCTGCGGCATACAGGGCGGTGGATAGCGGAGTGGGAGGGGGAGGAGGATTCAGCATCAGAGACTGAGCTTGCACCCGATCCTCGATCTCTTCCCAGCCACCTTTCCCTCTTCGGTGAATGGGATAGGGAAAGCTCTGGATATATCGAACTCCATCAGGACGGATCCAGGTTTTGGATCGTTCCGTCCGACTGGAGGTAATTTCAAGGGGCACCTTGGGACGTTCTTTACGATTCCTCGGAGGAGGAGACTCCCGAGGGGAACGAAGCATTATCCCTGCTTTTTGGCTTGGGGGGGGGTATTAACTGCATAAGTCAGAGGCAGACTTCCCATGAGGAGGGAACACACACAGATACAACTCACAAACAATTTACCAGCTTTCATTTCTTCTCCTTTTGTTCTAAACATCTTAAAATAATGGAAAAACAAAGAATCAGATACGGTAAAGCCTTTTGATCTGCTGATCGACAAGATAAACTCACCTATACGATATAGTACCGCACGAAGTTTATTGTAATCAATTGCAGTGTAGTGTCAAGATGTTAAAGATATGATACAATAAGCAGAGTGTACGAGGTAGGAAGATTCGATTTTGCTGTTATTTTGAATACAATATAGCTTAAACAAGCAGTTTGGGTAAAGGATGGAAAGATGAACAACAATCAGTTACGATCAAGTGCAAGATCTTTAACCCTCCGTATCCTAAGCATTTTTCTTGCTCTGTGTTGCTGGAGCGTCTTCTTTTCATATCCTGCTGGTATAATTCCAGCCTTTGCAAGAGCTGATCTTGACCCTCGTATTGATGTAAGTCTTCATGTCAGTTCCAGCTTTATCCTGGTGTTTCAGGGTTCTTGTCTGCTTGAGGGTGCAGACCCCTTAGTTCTTGCCAAAGAGCATGAAGCTTTTTTGGAGTGGCTCAACTACCGAAGCGTTTCTTACGAAGTGGAACATACGATGATGCATACTTTAAATGCCTTGGTTGTTCGCCTCAACCACTGTGATATCCCCTATATTAAAGATTACCCGACTTTAAAGCTGATTATACCTTATCAAAGTCACTTGAAACCTGCCCGAGGTTTTGCAATGAATCGTTTTTATCCTCAAGCAAACAATACCCCAAATCCCTGGACAGGAAAGGGTATTCGGGTTGGAATTGTGGATACTGGTATTAACACTCAACACCCCGAACTCCTTGGAAGAGTGGTGGGAGGTAAAAACTTCGCCCGTCCAGAGGGATCATATGAGGATTATGGCTTCCATGGCACCTTTGTTGCTGGAGTAATGGGAGGTAAGGGAAAAGACCCCTTCTTGAAAGGAGTAGCACCTGATATTGAGTTCATGTCCTATGTGGTTTTTAAAGATTACCGATACCCTTCTGTCTCGATTTTGCCAGCTTTGGATCAGGCAGTCAAGGATCAATGCAAAATAGTGCTTTTGGCCTTGGGAGGAATCAGCACTGACTACAGCCCAGAACAGGAGCTCATGCTGAATGCTTTAAAACTAATGAAAGAGAGTAAAATTGCAGTCATCACTTCTGCGGGTAATCTTGGAATGCCACTGCAAAAAAGACCCTCTATCATTTTGCCGGGCTCCTCTCCGGATGTCTTGACCGTAGGGGCTTCTGACGATCGAAAATGGCTCCGACTTGAACTGGAAAATCTTCAAAAGGAAAAAAAACTGTGTCAAGCTCAATTTGCTTTGCCTGGACTTACTTTTCCATCGTCTTTGAAAGCTTCGGTTTTGGTAGAAGCTGGATATGGTAGAGAAAACGACTTCTTATCAGCCAAAAAACAAATGCAAGATCCCACAGCATCATTTATTGCCCTGATCCACCGAGGTCCCAAAAGAGACCCCCTCACCTTTTATGAAAAGATGGAAAACGCAGTGGAAGCTGGAGCAAAAGCCATTTTATTCGTCAACTATCCTGGGTATGAGCTTACTCAGCCCAGCCTGATGCAGGAAAGAATGGAGTTGGATTGGTTTAAAACCTATGTTCCCTCAGCTATGCTAAGTTATGAAGATGCCCTAGACTTTCTTGAAACTCCATCCCATTGGAAATTGTTTTCTTCTTTTTCTCAAACCTTGCTCAGTTTTGATAGTTCCTGCGGTTCTTTGTCCGATTTGGCATTTAAGCCCGATCTGATCGCTCCAGGATCTGAGATTTTTTCACTTATCAACCTGGGGTATGGATGGATGTCAGGATCTTCGATATCTGCTGCTTTCGTGGCTGGATCGGTAGCTTGCCTTATGCAGGCACAGCCTGATTGGTCCATCGATCAAATCTACTCCTCCCTGGTGCATCATTGCGATCCTCTTTTCAACCCCATCAGTGGTCATCCTCTCCCCTTTGAAATGCAGGGAGCTGGAGAGCTCAGACTTGATCAGGCTCTACAAAGCAGTTTGCATATCTCTCCTCTTGCTATCAGGGCAAGCTATCAAGGACAGGCACTTCACCAAACTATCCAGATCATCAATTCCAGCAATCAAGCCCTCAAAGAAAAACCCAATGCTGTTTTTATTCTTAGAAACTCTCTTCAAGATAATCCATGCAAACTAACCTTCCATCCAGAGCAAGTAAGCATCCCTGCCAATGGCAAAGTAGAGCTGGAGCTTATCTTTGAGCTCGAAAATTCTTCCTACAAGGAAGATCGCATTGAAGGATGGATAAATGTGGCAGATCTGGCTCTTCCATTTGTTTTGGATTTGCCTAAGAAAAACAGCTCCTTTGCCCCTATTCAAAACTTCACTCTTAACACCTCTCAATGGGATTTTTCCGAAAATTCCTCAGTTTATCCCATCGAAATATCTTTTCAATTGATCAAGGGAAGATATTTCAAATCTCAACGTTATGGTGATTTTTTTCTCACTATGGCTGAAATTGATATTGTATTATTGGACAAACAAGGTCTAAATTGGGGCACCTGCTTTGCTTCCAGGGAGTGCTACCCTGATACCTACCAGTTAAAACTCTCCCGCTTGTTGATTGACCGTCAAACCATTCCCCCCGAGGGTTCTTATTATTTGATGCTTCGATATTGGGCGTACGATATGGACGGGAAGGGAGCTTTTGTATATCACAAAGAGTCCATTGCCATTGAAATTCTGCATTCACCAGATCCTGCCACCGATATATCCTGGAGAGCCTTTCAAAAGCAAATGCTCAATAAAAAATTCACTATTCAGCTTCTTCCCAGCCATCCGGTCAAACTAAAAAAGTTTTTGGTTGAATACCGTTTTGATCCCAAAAAACTAAGCTGTCAATCCATTGAAATCCTTTCTTTAAAGGGTTTGGGTGCCTGCCAGGCAGAATTGGTACGTATTGGCAACAATGCAGATGGGATTATCTACGCTGAATGGTCTTGCCCAGAAAACCAAAGCATCTCTATCCCGGCAAATTATCCACTGCTTGAATTTGGTTTAGTTGGCTTATCCACTGGCAAAGCTGAGATTTTTGTCAGCAAACTCTATGGAATCGATGAAAACAATGAGTCTATTAGTTTCCGTTTTCCAGGATTTACTTGTCAACTCTATTCTTCTGATTTTCTCCGTGGCGATCTCAACGAAGATGGAGTGGTAGATCAGAAAGACTGGCAAATCATGGACCAAGCTTTTGGATCTTTTTATCTTGATCCAGGCTTTGATCAACGTGCTAATATCAACAATGATGCCTGGGTAAATCTATTGGATATGACTTGTTTGGCTGAAGAATCTTAACTTAGTCATTGATTCCTGGCTTACTCTGAATAGAATGCTAAAGGTATGATGGAAATAATGGGTGAGTTTACCGTGTTTGATGAGGAGCAGATGATGCAACTTGGAAGAAGCTTTTCCTGCTTTCTTCAAGGAAATGAAGCTGTGGCACTAAATGGCACCCTGGGTTCGGGCAAGACTATGTTTACCAAAGGTCTTGCCAAAGGTTTGAACATCAAAGAAGATATCCTCAGCCCCACCTTTGTTTTGCTTCGTGAATACCCTCAGGGAAAATTTCCTCTATATCATTATGATCTTTATCGTCTGGAAGAGCCAAGAGATCTTCAAGACATAGGTTTTTTAGAAAGCTTGCATGTTCAGGGCATCAAAATGATTGAGTGGGCAGAACGCTTTCCCCAACTGATGAATCGTTATGATTGGATGCTTGAATTTAGCATCCCCAGCCCTGACACCAGAAACATTAAGTTTTATGTCTCCTGTTAGACTGCAGGTGCTTGTTCAGACGGTGTTGAAGCAGGCCGTTTTTGCTGTTTTTCTCAACACCACCTACCTTTGCTCTCAAAGCATAATCCTTGATCATCGCTCCGACAATACCTATGTGTACGATTTACGAAACCTGATAGCCCAAGCTGGTCTTGATATATCACTGATTAATGAGTTTTACCTGGTAAATGGTCCTGGCTTCTTTACTGGAATTCGATCTGGAGTCATCATGAGCAAAGCCATTTATCAGCTTAAAAAACCTAAAATGTTCCTGGTATCAACTTTTTCCTATCTTTCAGCACATCTCAACCCAAGACCAGAGCATTATGGCATTCTCATTTGCGGATCTCAACGAGAAGGATATTATCAGGAATATAGAGCCCAGGAAAAAGGAGAAGCCACCATCATCAGCTACAAAACAGCTCAGGAAAAAGCCAAACAGTTTTCCATTTACACTGATCACATGGAGTACAGTATCCAGTGGGGTTTAAGGTATCTCCCCGCTCAAGCAGTTTTTCCTTTAGAATACAAAGAAATCAAGGAGATTAGCGACTTGCTTCCCAACTATCTTCGGCAAGAGGATGATTTGTTTCGATCATGAAACCCAAACTATTTATCCGTCCCATGAATATTGCTGATATCCCCTTTGTTTACCGTATAGAAAAAGAATGTTTTCAGTATCCCTGGCCTAAAAAAGAATTTTTTGTAGAACTGGTACGCAACCGATTTGCGAAATACTTCGTTTGTTTTTTAGACCAACAAATGCTTGGGTTTATTGGGATCTGGATCATCATGGATGAAGCCCATATCGCCAATATTGCAGTAAAAAAGACCTACCAAAAAACAGGTATCGGCAACACCATGATGGAATTCGCTGAAAATTATGCGATAGACCATCGATGCAAGACGATGATCCTGGAAGTAGGAGTTGCCAACCAGGTAGCAGTCAACTTTTATGAGCAACGTGGCTATCAAAAAACACACCTGCGAAAAAACTATTATGCTCATTCCTTTGAAGATGCTTATGAGATGATTAAGGAGTTGAAGTATGCGAATACTGGGGCTTGAGACTTCCTGTGATGACACCTCAGCCAGTATTTATGATACTCATACTGGCGTCTTATCTATGGTCTTGTCCTCCCAGGAACGTTTTCATCAAAAATATGGAGGAATAGTCCCCGAAATTGCCTCTCGCAAGCATCTGGAAGTGCTACCCTGGGTGGCAGAGCATGCTTTATCAGAATCTAAAACCTCCTGGTCTGAGGTCGATCTCCTTGCTGTCACTCATGGTCCTGGCTTGGTGGGATCGCTCCTGGTTGGAGTAGATTATGCCAAAACTTTGGCGATGATCCTTGAAAAACCTATTGTGGCAGTCAATCACCTGGAAGGGCATCTCTTGTCTCCCTTGATTGAAAATTCTGCTATACCTTTTCCTTTCCTTGGTATCATTATCTCGGGAGGTCATACCGAGTTTATTCTGGTGAAAAATTATGGAAAATACCAAAAACTTGCTGAAACAGTCGATGATGCGTGTGGAGAAGCTCTGGATAAATTCGGTAAGTTGATAGGTATTCCCTATCCTGCGGGTCCAAGCATCGAAAAACTTGCTCAAAAAGGTAGGACTGATGCCTTTGCATTTCCTCTTCCCAAAATAAAAAAAAGCTCCCTTGCTCTCAGTTTTTCTGGTCTGAAAACTTCAGCCATGCTCAGTCTTCAATCGCTGGGAGTTAATCCTACTGATCAACAACTTGCCAACCTTACTGCTTCCTATCAAAATGCGTTGTTTCACCAGATAGTGGTAGTATGTAATAGGATTTTAAAGCTCTACCCTGTTAAAGCTATTTCTTTGTCTGGAGGGGTGGCTGCAAATCAGACATTAAGAGATCTTTTATCTCAATCCATAAACCTTCCCTTCTATTTCCCCAGCAGGTCTTTATGTACCGATAATGCCAGCATGATCGCTTTCGCTGGGTATCATCAGTACAGACTCAAAGGTTCGGACTCTCTTCGTTTCCCCGTGCTTTCACGGTTGTCGATAGGTGCTGTGTATCAAGAAACATGCAGTGAGGTGAATGAATGAATCGTCGGTCGATACAGATTTTGGTTTATTGTAGTCTATTTATTGCCTTGAGTATTGTTTTAACACGTTTTGCCAGCTTTAGATTTGTTGTTGCAGGAGTAGAAAATGTTCGAGTGGGTCTCGGACCTTTCCCAATATTGCTTGCAGGCATAATGTTTGGTCCATTATTTGGCGCATTGGTTGGTATTCTTGCTGATATAGCAGGTTTTTTTATGAGTCCCATGGGTAGTTATATGCCTCATTTCACATTAGTCTCCGCTCTGTATGGCTTTATCCCAGGCTTGATGATGTATATCCCATTGCCCCATTCTTTTGATTTTGCAATATCTTTTCGGATCCGCATGATAGCAGGAGTTATTACATCACAGTTTGTGACCCAATGGATCTTATTACCCTGGTTTTTGTTTCTTACTTTTCAAATTCCATGGCAGGTTTCATTGATTCCACGTTATATCACTGCTCCAATTCAAGTCTTGCTATACATAGTGATGACTTTGGCTCTCTTTTCACAGCCTATATTTAGAGTGTGGGTCGTTAAAGATAAAGCAAAGCAAGCTGGAAAATCATCTTGATGTTTGCCTAATTCCTTGTAGAATTATATCGTTTATTGCCCGATGGTGTAACTGGCAACACGCCTGACTCTGGATCAGGAAAGTCAAGGTTCGACTCCTTGTCGGGCAGTTCTTTTATGGCGCCATAGAACAGTGGTTAGTTCAGGGGGCTCTCAATCCCCAGACAGGGGTTCAATTCCCCTTGGCGCTATTTTTTGTTTTTCCCCCACTACTATCCTTTTTTTCCTATCATTCTTGTTTTTTATTAAACTTATACATATAATGTTTACATATTTATAAACATTAAGGATGGTTGTTTACATGTTAGCAAGTGATACCTTTTGGGATAGCTCAGTGGAGGAAATGGCTCAAGGCTATCGTTGGAAAGAAGAGGAAAAACATTTTCAATGCCTCATTTGCGGGCAATTATTTGAAGAAGGAGTGGTGTATCGGTTTGATGAGAGCTATCTCGAAGCAAGTAAAGCTATCAGCAGACACATTAATTCTGAGCACGGTGGAGTTTTTGGTCATTTAATATCTCTGGACAAGAAACTAACTGGTCTGAGTGAGCAACAAAAATCTCTCTTACAGGATTTTTTTGATGGAAAGACAGACGAAGAAATTTTAGCTAAATACCCTGAAATTACCTCAAAATCCACCATTCGGAGTTATCGTTTTAAGTTTGGAGAAAAATTTAAGCAAGCTAAGATTTTTGCAGCTTTAATGATCAATCTTCATCAGGATACAGAGTTTATTCCAGTGCACCGCACTGCTCGAATGGTGGATGACAGATATATGATCAGCCAGGAAGACATTGATAAGCTTCAAAAGACCTATTACAAAGAAGGAGTTTTGCAACGCTTTCCAGTAAAAGAAAAGAAAAAACTCATTGTTCTTCGTTTAATGGCCAATTTGTTTGAAAGTGGGAAAGATTATACTGAAATGGAAATAAATCAGCAAATCAAAGAAAAATATCATGACTATGTGACTATTCGAAGATATCTCATCAGCTATGGTTTTTTGAATCGCACTCCTGATGGTCGAAAATACTGGAAGGAATGGGAATAGGATTCCCATGAAAGAATGGGTTTTAGCCCTTTTGTCATGGTTCGAAAAAGAGCAACGCTCCATGCCATGGAGAGGCTTGAAGGATCCCTATAAAATATTGGTATCCGAGATTATGCTCCAACAAACAAGGGTAGATCAAGCCACTCCTTTTTATCTGAGATTTATAAGCAAATTTCCGACGATATATGATCTTGCTTCTGCCAGTCAGGAAGAAGTTGTAGAAGTTTGGAATGGTCTGGGTTATTATCGTCGTGGTAAATTTCTTCAACAATGCGCTCAAATCATTAGTCAGACTAATCCTATGGTATATCCAGATACTTTTGAAGCCTGGCTAAGACTCCCTGGAATCGGTAGATACACCGCTGGCGCTGTCATGAGCATTGCCTTCAACAAAGCCTGCCCAGCTGTGGATGGAAATGTGGCTCGAGTGATGAGCAGATTTTTGGGGATCCTGGAAGATATCAGCAAAGACTCGACGAAACTGAGTATAGAGATTTTACTCCAAAAAGTATATCCTTTGGATCGTTGCGGAGACTTCGCCCAAGCTTTGATGGAGCTGGGAGCTTGTGTTTGCCTTCCCCAAGCTCCTCAATGCCAGATATGCCCTATTGCTGAGACATGTTATGCTAATTCTCGCAAGATGCAGGATGTCTTACCCCATAAAACCAAAAAAGCACCCCCAATAAAAGAAAGCTGGGGGGTATTGCTCATCAGAGAAGATGACAGTATTATGCTGATTCCAAGAAAGAAAGAAGCTCTACTTGTGGATTTTTGGGGCTTACCCATGATACCAATTGATACCATCCCCACAATGGAGCTTGAATTTTATCAAAAATACCAACTAGGGGTATGTCTACAAGAAATGCTTGTGGAAATTAATCATGTATTTAGTCATCGCCACTGGCATATGAAGGTTTACTCAGCTCAAAGGCTTGCTGTCCATACCGTGCTAAAAGAAGACCAGGAAGATAAAGACATTGACTGTCCGCGAATGGTTAAATATGCTGATTTAAGGCGGATGAATATCGCTAAACCTTTTATTAAGATCTTGGAAAAGGTGGAAAAAAGACAATAAAAAAAGTGCCGAGAGATGGAATTGAACCATCGACACACGGATTTTCAGTCCGTTGCTCTACCGACTGAGCTACCTCGGCACAAAACGGGATCGACGGGATTTGAACCCGCGGTCTCCAGCGTGACAGGCTGGCGTGTTGAACCGCTACACCACGACCCCATATACTACTAAATTTTCAACTCAATCCTTATCGCCATAAGTGGGCGAAACAGGATTTGAACCTGTGACTTCCTCGGTGTAAGCGAGGCGTTCTACCGCTGAACTATCCGCCCTTTTTTACACTTTCAAGTGCCGAGAGTGGGAATCGAACCCACACGGATTTCTCCACACGCCCCTCAAACGTGCGCGTCTACCAATTCCGCCACCTCGGCATATGATACTTAAAAAAAACTAAATTTCAACTCTGGCGTAAAACTGCCAGCAAGAATGTGGAAATGATGAAAATAACCGCAGACCAGCTGATCAGCTTATCTAGGAATGCATCTAATGGTTTTCGGGCTCTAAATATGGAAGCACTACCAGAAATAGCTCCCAAACCAGCAGATTTTGGGGATTGTAATAGATATCCTACGATGATACCCACTGAGGACAAGAAAACCAATATCAGCCCTATCAAGCGAACAGTTGCAACACTATTTTCCATGCACTCTCACAAATCCTTTCCAGAAAACAATTCGTTTTTTTCCATTGCTAAAAGATAATACCTAAATTAGAATTAAATGCAAGATGGTACTGAAAAGACCATACTCTATGATGAAAGGCAGGATTTAGCCCGATACTCAGAGCAGATCGGAGCAAAAAAAAATGAAAGAAACAAAAAAACTTGTGCTTGGTGCGTTGTTGATTTCCATCGCTATGGTTCTTGGTTTTACGGGTTGGGGTTTTTTTCCCTTACCCCTCCCCATCAAAGGAGCCACTGTTTTCCACATCCCCGTGATCCTCGCAGGGATCATGCTTGGTCCATGGTATGGTTTCATCACTGGTTGTGTTTTTGGTGCCTTTGCTATTCAGCAATTTCCTATATTCCCATGGTTTGTGCTCTTTCCTGCCCGTCCCCTAATTGGGGTAGTCTCTGCTTTTGTGTTCCGCTTGATCAATCTATGGGATAAAAGCAAAGTTATCTCAGCAGGGATTGCGGGTATTTTTGGATCGTTTACCAATTCCATCTTCACTCTGGGTTTGGGAGTGGTGTTCCGAGTTTTTGGTCCTGAGTTGAACACCAACCTTGCAGTCGTTTATTCTTCGGTTCCAGTGGTATTAATCGAAGCAATTCTTGCAGCAATCTTAGTACCCATCATATACGCCGGATGGAAGACCTCCCAGACAGAAAAATAAAAATCTGCTTTTGAAAGGATATCATGATATTAGCTATCGATGCCGGCAACACTAATATTAAGTTTGGCTTTATGGAAAAACACCAGGTTTTGTATTCATTCAAGGTTGCCACCGACCACGGAAAAACCTCGGATGAATATTGGTTTTACCTTCAATCCTTCGTCCAAGGTCTTCCTCTGTGCTTGGATCAAATTGATGGTATCGCTATCTGTTCGGTGGTACCCTCCCTTGATCCCATTTTTGTAGCTCTTATCAAGAGATATCTCAAAAAAAGCTGGATCTTTGTGGAGCCTGGCATTAAAACAGGCTTAACCATTGCTACAGAAAATACCAAAGAGCTTGGAGCAGATATAGTAGCCGGGGCAGTGGGAGCCTTGCACGCATACAGCCTTCCAGCCATCGTTCTAAGCTTCGGCACAGCCACAGTCTTAACTGCCATCTCCTCAAAAAAAGAAATACTGGGAGTTTCCATTGCGCCTGGAATGGTCAACTCCTCAGAATCGCTATTTTCAAAAACTTCCAAACTTCCACGCATTGATATACGTCAACCCGAGGTATTTATTGGAAGAAACACTGTTCAATCCATGCAATCAGGTTTCTATTTTGGATTTTTAGGGATGATTAGCTACCTGATCGATGGAATCCTCGAGGAAATGCATGAAGAAAAGGTAACTATCATTGCTACTGGCGGTTTGTGCTCATTAATGTCTTCTAGTTTGAAAAAAGTGAATTACATGGATCCCTACATCAATCTGAAAGGTTTATCGGTATTATATGAAAAAAACATGGTCCATAGCCTCGATTGAACTGAAAAACCCATTGGTCCTGGCACCCATGGCAGGATACACCGATTCTCCCTATCGTCGTATATGCAAACGCTTTGGAGTCGGTTTGCTCTACAGCGATCTAATCTCCAGCCTTGGAATCTGCTTCAACAACGAAAAAACAATGCACATGCTCGAGCGCCATCCTGAAGAATATCCATTAAGTCTGCAGTTGTTTGGAGCTATTCCTGAAAAAATGGCTCTTGCAGCAAAAATTATTCAAGAAAAGGGTTTTCATCTTGTTGACATTAACATGGGCTGTCCTGCTCCTAAAATTGTTAAAAATGGCTGTGGAGGAGCTTTACTCAAAGATCCTGGCTTGATTCGAGCCATACTCAGCGCAGTTGTTCAAAGTGTAAACATCCCAGTTACGGTAAAAATTCGTATTGGATATGAACTTGAGGAATGCAACGCAGTAGAAGTCGCCACCATAGCTCAGAGTTGTGGAATTCAAGCCATTGCAGTTCATGGAAGCACCGTGCTTCAGGGTTCCAAAGGCAAAAAAAACTGGGACGCCATTAGAGCTGTTAAGGAATGTGTCAGCATCCCCGTGATCGCTAATGGGGGAGTAAAAAGTGTGCGGAATTTTTTTGAGATTCAAAACTACACCAAAGCTGATGCAGTCATGATTGGAAGAGCCATTATGGGCAAACCATGGTTTTTCCAGCAGATTTTGCGTGCACTCGATGGAGAGGATCCTGAAATCCTGGATCGAGAAAAAATCAATCCCGACATTCTTTTTTCTACGGTTTATGATCATTTTGATCTTCAACTGGAGTATTATCAAGATGAGATCCTTGCTGTAAGAGAGATGCGGAAGCATCTTCACTCCTATTTCCATGGACTTCCAGAATCTTGCAAAATCCGTGACCTGATTAATAAAGCCAAAGGAAAACAGGACTTGCTTCAGTTGCTCAGAAACTATCAAAACACTTTTTTTTAACTATAATGTGTTAGTATTTTCAAAATAGGATGAAAAAAATGAAACATGTAATGAGCGTGAGCTTGGGTTCTTCAAAAAGGAACCACCGTAGTGAGATTCAGCTTCTCGGAGAGAAGTTTCTTTTAGAACGGGTGGGAACAGATGGAGATCCCCAAAAAATGAAACAACTCTTTAAGGAGTATGACGGTAAAGTAGATGCATTTGGTTTGGGTGGTTTCGATCTCTACCTCAACTACAAAAACCGCCGTTACACTTTCAGGGAAGCCTATGCTGTCACCAAAGATATCCAGAAAACTCCTCTTGCTGACGGATCAGGCGTGAAAAAAACCCTGGAATGCATGTCTATTCATTTTTTACACGAGAAAGGCATCATCAATTCATCCATGAAGGTTCTGATCCCTTCAGCAGTTTCAAGATACTACCTTTTTGACACCTTTAAACAGCTTTCTTATAAAGTAAAATGGGGAGACATCCCTTTTGCTCTGGGGCTTGGCAAAAAAGCCCACTCCAGTCGTTTTGCCATGGATCTGTTAGCATACTCTCTTCTTCCCATCATGGTACGTCTTCCATTCAAGTGGCTATACCCGGTAGGAGAAGACCAGGATGTCACTTTATCAAAATTTGACAGGCTTTATGAAGAAGCAGACATCATCGCGGGTGATTTTCATTATATTTATCGCTACCTTCCAGCTTCCATTGCTGGCAAAATCATAATAACCAATACTCTTACCGCTGACGAAACACTTGAGCTCCAAAAAAGAGGAGTTCGATTGATAGCCACCACTACCCCCAATTTTGGAGGGCGTTCCTTTGCTACCAATGTTATTGAAGCTCTGGTCTGTGCAATGCTTCAGAAAAAGCCAGAACAAATTTCTGCTCAAGAGTTTGTTGATATTTTTCAACGAGTTACATTTGAACCATCGATCGTAAGATTCGATCAGGTAAAATCATAATATAGGGAGAATAATATGCCAAAACAAGATGAAAGCAAAAAAAAGACTGCTAGCACAAAAAAGCCCTCCAATGCTGCTTCGAGTAGCAAAAAAGTGAAAAAAGTTGCCGAAAAATCTGAAGTAAAAATCAAAGAAAAAAAACCTGTCGAAGTTGAGAACTGGGACAATGAGTTTGACAATGATGATGATAACGAAAACCAAAATGACTATGACAAATGTCCTCCAAGCCTGGATCAATTGCCATACAACGATGAAGAAGAAAAACCAACTCTTACCAAACGTGGCTTGGAAATGCTCACCAGTGAGTTGAAAGAGCTCAAATCCATCAAACGCCAGGAAGTTGCTGAACGTATTCGTCAAGCCCGAGCTCTTGGAGATATCTCAGAAAATTCTGAGTACGAAGAAGCAAAACGCGATCAAGCCATGTTTGAAACCCGTATTATTGAGCTCGAGAGACTGCTCAAATCGGCTATCATAGTGGATGAAACCGCTGGAGCAGAGACCTGTGTTCGCGTGGGCACAGAAATTCAAGTTGAAAATCTTGCCTCCAAAGAAAAGGATTCTTTCAGAATTGTGGGGACTCTTGAAGCCGATCCCCTCAAAAACCTGATATCCAATTCCTCTCCTTTTGGTAAAGCTATGATTGGGCGACAAACTGGTGAAGTAGTCAAAGTATTAACCCCTCATGGATATGTCAAGTATCGAATACTTGATATCAAAAAAGGATCCTGATGCCATGAACGACAAGGACTTATTTTCACCCGAATTGCTGGATGAACTCAAGGAACTTCGCCAAAACGGTATCGAACCTTACCCTTTGAGCGATTATCATCAAAGAGAATCTGCCCTCAACATAAAAAACAATTTCGACCAATTTGAAGGAAAAACTGTTAAAGTAGCAGGAAGATTGATCACCAAAAGACTACATGGAAAAGCAGGTTTTGCAACCATCCTGAGCAATGGAGAAAAACTTCAGATCTATTACCGCAAAGATTCTATGCCAGAAGAAATTTTTGATCGTGTAAAAAAAATAATCAATGTGGGTGATGTTATTGGTCTTAGTGGGCTTGTCTTTAAGACACACACCCAGGAAATCACAGTAGAAGTTCAACATGCAGAACTTTTATCCAAAGCTTTATCCCCCCTGCCAGAAAAATGGCATGGGATAGAGAATGTTGAAGTAAGATACCGTCAGCGTTATCTTGATTTGCTTATGCACGAAGATGTTCGTGCCGTTTTTAAAAAACGTGCCAAGATCCTAAAAGCAGTGCGAGATGCTCTGCTTAGTGAAGCTTACACCGAGGTGGACACTCCCATTCTCCAAGATATTTACGGTGGAGCTCTTGCAAAGCCTTTCACCACCTTCCACAACGCTCTGGATCAGGACTTGTATCTTCGTATTGCGCCTGAGCTATACCTTAAGCGTCTCATCATCGGAGGCTTGGAAAAAGTCTTCGAGATGGGTAAAGCCTTCAGAAACGAGGGCATTTCCTTAAATCACAATCCGGAATTTACTATCATGGAGCTATATGAAGCTTACGGAAACTATCACACCATGATGGATATCTGTGAGAAGATTTTTGACGCAATCTGCACTTTTGCCAACGAAGGTGATGAGATTGAGTTTAAGGGTCATAAAATCAATTGCAGACCTCCTTTTGCCAAGCTATCTCTTGAAGAAGCCTTCGCAAAATATGCAGAAGTTGATATTCACCAACTAAACGACATGGAATATGCCAGAGCCTATCTCAAAAAAGAGGGGATTAGGATGGACAAACCTCTTTCTTGGGCAAGTGTGGTGGATGAAGTTTTAAAGAAAAAGGTAGAACCCCATTTAATCCAACCTACCTTTATCTACGATTATCCGCTTCCATTGTCTCCACTAGCCAAAAAGAAAGCCCCAGATTCTCAATGGGTAGAACGTTTTCAGCTGGTGGTAGGAGGCTTGGAAGTAGGCAATGCCTTTACCGAGCTTAACGATCCCGTTGATCAATACGAACGCTTTGCCGGACAGGACGAAGCGCGTCAAAAAGGCGATCTTGAAGCCCATAGCTTTGATCGCTCCTATATCGAAGCAATGAAATTCGGTCTTCCCCCCACTGGAGGTCTCGGCCTGGGTATCGACCGCATCGTGATGCTCTTTACTGGGCAAGAATCCATTCGTGAGGTTTTATTGTTTCCTCAATTGAGAAAACGAGATTCCTGATTCAATGATACTTATCGATGGGCATTCCCTCACCTTAAAGGAAATTGAGGAAATCGGTCTTCGTTATCAGTGTGTCTCCATCTCTGATCCTGCAGTATCTTTGATGAAGCAATCCAGCTCCTATATAGAAAAACTACTCAGCACCGATGAAATAGTTTACGGTATCAATACGGGTTTTGGCAAGCTATCCAACACCATCATACCCATGGATCGGCTTAGCGAACTGCAAGAAAACCTTATTCGAAGTCATGCAGTATCGGTAGGTGATGCTTTTTCTGAAGATATTATTCGAGCTATGATGTTGATACGTATGAATACTCTGATCAAAGGATATTCTGCTATTCGCTTCGAAACGGTCAAACTTCTTCAGGATTTGCTCAACCAGCAGATCTATCCCTGGATCCCTCAGTTTGGTTCTCTTGGAGCAAGTGGAGATCTTTCCCCTCTTGCCCATCTGGCATTAATCCTCATGGGTGAAGGCTATGTAATGGAGGCAGGTAAGCGTGTTTCTTCAGCTGAAAAACTCACTCGTCTGGGTCTGAATCCTGTGAGTTTGATGCCTAAAGAGGGTTTGGCCCTGATCAATGGCACCAGCTTATCCAGTGGTTGGTTTTCCATACTTCTGCTTCGAACCCGAAATATTCTTTATGCCGCTTTATCCGCTTTACTACTCTCTCTTGAAGCTCATGGCGCATGTAAAGCTGCTTTTTCGGGTTTGATTCATACTGTCAAGCCTCATTCAGGTCAACGTATGCTGGCTCAAATCATTAGTGATTCGCTCGAAGACTCCCAACTCATAGATTCTTCAGGGCGAGTGCAGGATCCCTATTCTTTTCGATGTATTCCCCAAATCATTGGTCCGATCCTGGATATTTTTGAGTATGCGAAAAATGTCAACCAGATAGAAATAAACTCCGCTACGGATAATCCTTTAGTTTTCCCCGAACACAATCAAGTTCTCTCTGGAGGCAATTTTCATGCTCAATCCATTGCTTTTCCTGCAGATTTTCTCTCTATTGCTCTCCAGGTTTTAGGAGAAATTAGTGAACGAAGAATTAATCACCTACTCGATCCCAATCTTAACTCCCCTCTCAGCCCCTTTTTAGCAAAAGATCCTGGGCTTCAATCAGGTCTTATGATCATGCAATACACTTGCGCTGCTCTCGTCTCACAAAATAAAACACTTGTTTTTCCTGCTTCAGCAACTTCCGTTCCAGTTTCAGGAAACCAGGAAGATCTTGTGAGTCAAGCTCCAAATGCCTGTTTCAAATTGGAAAGCATTTTGAAGAATCTTTCCCAAATCATTTCCATGGAATTGATATGCTCTGCTCAAGCTCTTGACCAAAGAGGTGTTGACAAAGCTGGCAGGGTAGCTCGTGGTATTTATCAAAAGGTTCGAAGCAAGGTTGTTTACGCCACGGCAGATCGCTCTTTGTCGGATGAAATTATGAGTCTGTCTGCTGAAGTAATCAGCGGATCGTTTTCTTCTTTGCTCCCATTTGATATTATCTAAGCTTGAATCTTACTAAATACAAAAAAAATGGAGGAGCCTGGATGCTCCTCCATTTTTGAATATATACTACTTAAAATTTCAATTCAATGGAATTTAAAATGTCTTTGATGCTTTGATCGTCTTGATGGCCTGCGCCTTGAAGGGTTATGGTCAGTTTCTCTTCGCCAACCATGGTAACTAACATGGTTTGAGGAAGTCCGCCATATTCAAAACTGGTTTGGAAGTATTCGATATTGTTGTAGCTAACTTTTTCTGCGGGGCTCCCATTATACTTTTGAGCAAATTCAGTGACCGATTCTTCAGCAGTACGGAAGCTATCTGTTGCAGCTTTAATCATGACATAGTGTGTTGGACTTAAAGCACTTCCCTTTTCACAGTTAATCGTTTTTAATTCAGCATTCTGGGTAACACGCCAATCATCGGAATGTCTGAAGCTAATGAAATCTGCTTCAAAAAGGGTGCCCGTGACTTCTGCGGGTTTTTCATTCTTGGATGCGTTTCCATCCGTTTTAGAGCCGCCACAACCAACTACTACAAACAACATTAGACCCATGAGCACAATCGATAGCACTTTTTTCATACTTCATCCTCCTAAAAAGTAAACATTTGCTTTTCTCACAGTATAAATTAATTTACATTACTGTCAAGTAAGTAGCAAAGCAAAATTGACATGCATAATAAATAAAGTATGATTGGTAAAAATGATGCTCTAAAGTAAGAGGGGGTTGTTTTCTGATGAGACTTAAAGGGATTTTGTGCTTTCTGCTTGTTCTGTCTTTTTTGTCAGTTCAAATGATAGTTTATGCTCAAAACTCCAGCACAGATCGAATAGATCAAACCCTTCTCGGAGCTGAAATACCCGAATCAAGCTGGCTTGAAGTACTTTTAGAGCTAAACGACCTGCCTGCTGTGGAATATTGGCAAAAAACCAATAAGATTGAATTCCTTAGCACCACCTCCATGCTCTCTTCTGAGTGGCTTCAGCATACAGCATCATACCAATCTGTTTTAAGAGATAAGCAAGAACGGTTTTTATCCTGGGCTGGACAAAAAAGAATCAGCATTATTCCAAAACACCATTTATACTTGACCTTAAATGCCATTACTGCAGAAGTCAAAAAAAGCGATTTGGCTTTGCTTTCCAAAAGCTCAAGCCTGAATAAAATTCATGACATACGCCAGGAATTCAAACTTACCAGACAGTTAGGCGCAAAGAGCTCAGGAGCAGAAAAAGCATGGGCTGGATATCCTGATGAATCCATACCATCATTATCAGGAAAGAATGTCCTGGTAGGAGTGATGGACACTGGGCTTGACACCCAACACCCTGAATTTAATCGAAAAGGTAAGGTCCGGGGTGGCTTCAATTTTGCTGAAAATAACTCAGATCTGAGTGATGCCAGCTCTCATGGAACTCACGTGGCTGGGATAGCTGCAGGTCAAGGAAGTAACGAAAAGCAATATGGTAGGGGTATGGCTTACGATGCAGATATCATGGTTTATAAAATATTCTCCAAAGACAACATGAGCTCTGCAGATGTATTTGGTGCTATGGAGCAAGCCACCAAGGATCGGTGTAATGTGCTAAATCTATCGTTTGGTGGAAGCTCGAATGAAAGCTCAAGTGGTAATTCTGCCTATCACAGATCCATGCGAAATGCGGATAAAGCAGGTGTTTTTGTGGTGGCTGGAGCAGGAAATTCCGGCGCTCGAAGAAAAGAAATTCCCTGGCCCATCATCATTCCGAGTATTATTGATTCCACCTTTTGTGTTGCCGGTTCTGACGATCGAACAGAAGCACCCCTTATCCTCTCACAAAGTAATGGAAAAACAGAAAGAACTTTTCAGGCAATTCAAACTCCAAACTCAAACCGTCTTCAAAAAGAAATGCTTAAGAATGGGATAGTGTTTTCTGCTTACGGGCAAAAAGAAGATTTTGCTTCCCTCAACCTCAGCAACAAAGTAGCTTTGATTCAGCGGGGACCATCGCTAAATGGTATCTCGTACCGGGACAAGCTTGAAAATGCGTATCGAGCAGGAGCTGTGGGGGTCATCTTTTTCAACAACACTCCACACCAAAACACAGCCCCTCATATTCTTCGTTCTGGAGAAAATTCCACTCACGTAAAACATCTTCCACCCTCAATTTCTTTAAGCATGGAAGACGGGGAAGAGCTTAAGCAAATCTTAACACAGCTTCATACCATAAGCATTGAATACCAACAATTCAGCACTATAGCAAGCTTTTCTTCCATGGGTCTCTCGGGTGATTCTGCTTTTAAGCCAGAGATTACTGCCCCTGCTACAAGAATTGTCTCCAGCATTCCTGGAGGTAAGTATTCACCCATGGATGGAACTTCGATGGCAACACCCATGATTTCAGGTCTTTCAGCACTGCTTAAACAAGCTCGACCAATGTGGACCCATCAACAAATCAAGTCTGCATTTATGAACACCGCAGACATCATGATAAATCCCACCAACAAGCTCCCGATTTCTTTTACCCTTCAGGGAGCCGGAACAGCAAGATTGGATAAAGCCATTCATACTCCTGCCTTTCTGGAGCCAAGAGCTTTAGTGTTTTCTGAAACATCTGATACAGTAAGCCAAACTATCAAGGTCAGCAATAACACCAACAAGAAACAAGTATTTTCCTTAAGTGCGGAGTTTTTTCATTTAAAACATGAAACCCTTCCCCTTAACATCACCTTTGACAAAAATGAGATTAGTTTGGAAGCATATAAAGAAGCGCATTTTTCGATTAGTTTGCAGATGGATAGGAAGGCTTTTCTCCAAAACCGATACGAAGGCATCATAAAAGTTGGAAACGATCTGCATATTCCTGTTATATGTTACCGAGATCCAGCAAGTAGAGTGGAAGAGGCTGTGAGTAATATCCGAATTTCACAAGATCCTCTTGATCTCACAAAATCAGCCACAGAATCAATGTCCCCACTCCAGATTTCTTTTTCCTTAAACGCCGGAGATCTCTCATCCATTATCACCAAAGAATATACCTATCATTATGGGGAAAATTATGGTTCAGTAAATTTTTACATAGCCGATGAAGATCAAGAGGAATGGGCAAAAGTCGGAAGCATGAACAATATTATGGTGGGAGAATACACTTTTTTATGGAACGGACGAGATGAGCATAATCAATTATTTCTGCCAGCAGGGAAATTTTTTCTTCATTTCACCATGAGCATGAAAGAGTACAAAGATCAACAATGGACCACCAAAACCTACGGACCCTTTCGACAAGCTTTTAATGTTATAGCTTCAGATCTTCCTGAGCCTGTTCCCGCAAGACTATCAGCGTATAAACTATTTTCAGAGAACCAAAAATTGCATCTTGGAGTTCGCTTTGAAGATTTTAAAACTATCATCAATCCTGATGAAGAGCTTTCCCAGATTGAGTTTAAGCTGCATTATCCAGGCGAACCGCTCATGTATAAAAGATACGTGCTCAAGGGTATATTGGCAAACATGAACGAGAAGATTCAAGTGGAAATTGATGATGATCCTGAGGGTATCCTTGGAGTAAAAATCATCTGTGAAAACTTACTTATGAAACACTTATATGACCTGTCATTTATAGACCTTGAGTTTAATATTATTGATAAAGGTAAATTGCTCTTTGTTCCTCGATCTTTTGCACTTCGAAGCACAAAAGGAGTAAATTATAGAGTCAAAGCTCCCTCAATTCAAAGTAGAGTGATTGATCGATCCTATCTTCTTTGCGATTTAAACAAAGATAATGTGGTAGATCGCATGGATTTTGCTTTGTTTATGACTTCTTTTGGAAGCAAACAGGGGGACACCACTTTTGATGAACGAAGCGACTTTAATCAAGACTTGAGAATTGATATGTTGGATTTCCTAACCCTATCCAAAGAAATGGGAAAGTATATATAAACAAATTTTGCTTTAAAAATATTGCCCAATAGAGCTTAAAGGCTATACTATCCAACATACTGAGGGCTTTGGATTGAAAAAGAAAGGACTGGATATGAAAAAACTGTTGGTTTTTGTTTTGTTTGTATCTTTATCTCTCGCATGTGTGAGTTGCAACAAAGGAGCTCAAACTCAAGGGCAAATTCTTAAATACAACATGACCCAGGAACCTCAATTCCTTGATCCAGGAAAAGCCACAGGTATCCCTGAGTTTACAGTGCTGCTCAATCTGTTTGATGGTCTCACCCGTTACGACCAAAACCATGAAATCAAACCTTCAATTGCAGAAAAATGGGAGGGTCCAAGTCAAGATCATATCTATACTTTTCATCTAAGAAAAGATATGAAATGGTCAAACGGCGACCCTGTCACCGCGCATGATTTTGAATACTCCTGGAAAAGAGCACTATCCCCTGAATTAGCTTCCGAATATGCATACCAACTCTATTACCTCAAAAAAGGCAAAGATCTTAATAGTGCAGTTCCCGCAGAAAACCAAAGCGAGTTTTCGATGGAAAACAAATACTATTATCCCAAACTTGATGAAAATGGTGAAGTACTACTTGATGCTGATGGACATCCTACAGCCAACACAGAACTTCCCTTATCTCTTGATGATCTTGGGGTAAAAGCCCTTGATGATTATACCCTCGAAGTTCAGCTTGAAGCAGAAACCCCCTTCTTTCTTTCCTTACTAACCTTTACTACCTATCTTCCAGTAAATGCAAAAGTAGTATCTGCTCATCCGGATTGGGCCAAATCCACTGAGAATTTCGTTTCCAACGGACCTTTCAAAATCACAGAATGGAAACATGCTGAAAAAATTATTGTTCAGAAAAATGAAAACTACTGGGATAAAGACGCAGTTAATCTCTCAGAGATTCAATTCCTCATGATCGACAATCAAACTACTGAGTTAGCCATGTGGGAAAGCGGAGCATTGGATTTTGCCACCAACCCTCCTCCCATCGAATTTGAGCGACTTAAAAAAGAGAACAAACTTCAAATCCAACCCTATTTGGGCACCTATTACTACGCTTTCAATACCAGCAAGAAACCTTTTGACAATCCCCTGGTTCGTAAAGCTCTTACCCTGGCTATCAACCGGCAGGCTTTGGTCGATAACATCACCAAAGGAGGTCAGTTGCCTGCTATGGCTTTTGTTCCCTTTGGAATACCCGATGCCCTAAGTGACAAAGAATTCAGAACAAGTGAAACCGAGGCTTTTTTCCTCGACAACAACATAGAGGAAGCTAAAGCTCTGCTTGCTGATGCAGGCTATCCTGAGGGAGCCAATTTTCCTGAATTTGAAATCTTGTATAACACCAACGAAACCCATCAAAGCATAGCTCAGGCAATTCAACAAATGTGGAAAGAGAATCTTGGTATTCAAACCCGTCTGATCAACCAGGAATGGAAGGTTTACCTCGACAATCGCTCCAGTCTTGAATTTGATGTTTGTCGCGCAGGATGGATTGGAGATTACATGGATCCCAGCACTTTCCTGGATATGTTCTACAGCAAGAGTGGCACAAGCGATACTGGTTGGACCAACAAAAAGTACGACCAACTGATTGAACAGTCTCGTTTTGCTGAGGACAGCTTTCTTCGTATGCGCTATCTGCATGAAGCTGAAGCTATTTTAATGGATGAAATGCCTATCGCTCCCATATACTTTTATACTCGCCCCGTATTGGTCAATCCAAAGCTTCTCAACTATATAGCCTCTGCTTTGGGTTACACTGATTTTAAATGGGCTGAAATGGATACAAAGTAGGAAACTCAGCGCTAAGTGTTTTCCTTTATTCTGCGCAAATTGTTGTATCTTTTATTGGTGGTTTGGGTGGTTGCCAGCCTGACCTTTGTTCTTGCAAGAGCAATTCCTGGAGGGCCCTTCACTCGCGAAAAACCCCTTCCCCCGGCAGTGCTAAGAAACATAGAAGCCAGATATAAACTGGATAAACCTTTGATATCTCAATACTTCAGCTACATGGGAAACATGCTTCGTTTGGATCTTGGTCCATCATTTCGGTATGAAGCATTAAGCGTCAACGATATCATAAGGCAGACTTTTCCAGTATCAGCAGTATTGGGTTTTTTCGCTCTGCTAATGGCTCTTTCCTTTGGTTTGCTTTTTGGAACACTCGCTTCTTTATATCAAAATCGTTGGCAGGATTCGCTTCTAATGCTATTTTCTTTGATAGGAGTTTCCATTCCAGGTTTTATCCTGGCAACTTTTTTTATGTATTTTTTTGGCTTTCAGTTGGGCTGGCTTCCTGTCGCAGGATGGGGAGATCCAGCCCATATCGTCTTGCCTGCTCTCACTCTCGCTGCATACCCCATGGCTTTTATTGCCAAAACCATCCGCACCAACATGCTCGAGATACTCAATAATGATTATATCAAAGTTGCTCGAGCCAAGGGTTTACCCGATCGCATCGTGTTGTTTCGACATGCCATCAAAAATGCTATTCTCCCAGTCATAAGCTATCTCGGTCCTTTAATTGCCACCATCTTTACCGGCAGTTTTATTATTGAAAGCATCTTTGCCATTCCCGGGCTGGGTAAATACTTTGTATCGTCCATCTATGACCGCGATTATACGGTGATTCTGGGAGTGACAGTATTTTATTGCACTTTACTGGTTTTGTTAAACTTTTTAGTCGATTTATCTTATGCCTCTTTCGATCCCCGGATACGCATCATCAAGAAAAATGATTAATCCTGAATTGTTTTCCCCTCTTGATCCCAAGCTCTTGCAAGAGTGTAGCATTTGTCAAAACTCGCTTAGCTATTGGCAAGATGCGTGGATGCGTTTAAGAAAAAACAAAATGGCCATGATTGGCTTGATGATGATCCTTTTTATTGCACTTTTTTCTTTTCTTGGTCCATATCTTGTTGCTTATACCTACGAGCAACAGGATTTGAGTCAGACCTTACTCAAACCCTCTCTGAAGCATTTGTTTGGCACTGATGAGCTTGGAAGAGATTTGTTGATCCGAGTGATGTGGGGAGGTCGCATTTCACTCGCAGTGGGTCTGGTGGCAAGCTTCATCAACCTTATCATTGGAGTGCTTTGGGGTGGAATATCAGGTTTTATTGGCGGTAAAACAGACGAAATCATGATGCGCATAGTGGATGTGATCTACAGCATACCTATACTTTTAATAGTTATTCTTCTCATGGTGGTATTAAAACCTGGTTTAAGCAATATTTTCATTGCACTTGGTATTAGCTATTGGGTGGGTATGGCACGAATCGTAAGGGGCCAAATCTTATCTCTCAAAGAGCAGGAATTTACTCTCGCAGCCAAAGTTCTGGGTGCCAGCCGTACTCAAATACTCCTTCGACACTTGCTTCCAAATACCATCGGACCTATCACCGTAAATGTAACTTTGATGATCCCGAGTGCTATTTTCTTTGAGGCTTTTTTAAGTTTTATTGGACTTGGAGTGCGTGCTCCCATGGCTTCCTGGGGAGTTCTCGCTTCGGATGGTATCCGAGCCATTCGAGGTTTTCCTTTTCTGTTGGCCTTTCCTGCATTATTTATCTGTTTGACCATGTTGTCTTTTCATTTCTTGGGTGATGGCCTCAGAGATGCTTTTGATCCAAGGTTGAGGAAATGAGTACACCCAACTTGCTCGAGATTCGCCATCTTCATACCGAGTTTCATACACATTTTGGTTCAGTTCAAGCAGTAAGAGGTATTTCCTTTTCCTTAAAAAAAGGAGAAACCATCGGTATCGTAGGCGAATCAGGCTGTGGAAAAACCGTGACTGGTCTTTCCATTCTTCGCTTGATCCCTGATCCTCCTGGCAAAATTACTCAAGGTGAAATCATTTTTCAGGATAAAAATCTCCTGGAAATTCCAAAAAGCGAACTAATAGGCATCAGAGGCAAACAGATATCCATGATTTTTCAGGATCCCATTTCATCCCTTAACCCTGTTCTGAGTATTCGTACCCAAATGCTTGAAGCTCTTCTATATCACACCAGGATGAGCAAAAGAGAAGCTGAACTTGAAAGCCTGCGTTTACTCGGTAAGGTTCGCATTCGGTCTCCTAAAACCATTCTCTCCTCTTACCCTCATCAACTATCGGGAGGTATGCGTCAACGAGTTATGATAGCCATGGCTATTTCCTGCAAACCAGATCTTCTTATTGCAGATGAACCCACCACCTCACTGGATGTTACGGTACAAGCTCAGATACTCAAACTCCTGTATGATATTCAACAAGAGAGTGGATCTTCTATTATACTTATCACCCACAACCTTGCTGTAGTTGCTGGAATGTGCCAGCGAGTACTGGTGTTTTATGCAGGAAAAATAGTGGAAGATGCAGCAGTAGAAGAACTATACAACAAACCCCTTCATCCCTACACTCAAGGCTTGCTTAAAGCAGTACCAAGCTTAAAACTCTCCCAGGAAAAAAAACTGCAAACCATCCCTGGATCCCCTCCCGATCTTCTCAAACCTCCTACGGGATGCGCCTTTCATCCAAGATGCCAATATGCGATGAAAATTTGCGCTCAAGATACTCCCATCCTGGATTACTCCAATGGTCATGCGGTTGCTTGCTGGCTTTATGACTCGCAGAATCCAGGGAGAAAACCCAGATGAAAAGCTTTCTTGAAGTAAAAAACCTTAGCAAGTCATTTAAAAAGAATCGCGCATTAGATCGGGTAAGTTTTAGTCTTGAAGAAGGAAGCACTTTAGGGATTGTCGGAGAGTCTGGTTGTGGAAAATCCACACTGGGTCGAACGATTGTTCGCTTGTACCAGGCAGATGCTGGAGAAATCTATTTTAAAGGACATGAGCTTACCCATCTTACAGAACAGCAGTTTCGTCCTTTACGCAGGTATCTACAAATGATCTTCCAAGACCCCTATCTATCCCTGGATCCCCGCATGACTGCAGGCGAAATAATTGCAGAATCCCTTTATATTCACAAACTCTTTCACCAAAAATCAGACATCATTCATCGACAAAAAGAGCTCATGGCAATGATAGGTATGAATTCAGAACATCTCAACCGCTATCCTCACGAATTCAGCGGAGGTCAGCGTCAGCGTATCGGTCTTGCCAGGGCTCTGGCAGTAGGTGCTCAACTCATTATCTGCGATGAGCCAGTCTCAGCATTGGATGTTTCTATCCAGGCTCAAATTATTAATCTATTTCAAGATATCCAAGAGAAACTCAAGCTAAGCTATCTTTTTATCTCGCACGATCTTGCCATGGTGAAACATCTCAGTCACCAGGTAGCAGTAATGTATCTGGGGCAGATTGTTGAACTGGCACCTCGCGATGTGCTCTTTACACAAAGTCTGCATCCCTACACTCATGTTTTGATATCAGCAGTACCTGAGCCCGATCCAGACATGGAAAAAAATAGATACTCTCAATCAGGTCCACCTGATGTTGAATTGGGTGAAGTAAACTATGTACCTTGCAGATTTTTTGATCGATGCAATGAAAAAAAAGCCATTTGCGGTGAAATAGCTCCTTTGTTAAAAGAAGTCACTCCTGGTCATTGGGTGGCTTGTCATCATTTTGCATGAAACGTTTCTCCAAAGTTTGGAGGGCCTTTTTTGATGCTTCCATCTCTGCTTTTTGTTTTGTTTTACCTTTACCTTTGCTCACTTGTTTTCCTTTGATCTGAACTGCCACACAAAAGCTTTTATCATGCTCCAGTCCTTCTTCGGAAAGCAAACGGTAAACGGGTAGCTCCGAATAGTGCTTTTGGACCAATTCCTGAAGGAGAGTTTTTGGATCTTTGAATTGTTTTTCCTGTGCTACTTTTTGAATATTTGTCTCAAAAATTGCAAGAAGCCAGGCATTGACTGCCTTATAATCCTGGTCAAGATACAAAGCAGCCAACAAGCTCTCAAAAGCATTTGCCAGAAGTTTCTCGCTGCTTCTTCCTGCGTGATTTTCCTCATTTTTCGAGATAATCAGATATTTTCCCAAGCCAATCTCGTGAGCGATTTCAGCTAAAACTGTGGAGTTTACGAGCTGGGTTCGCATTTGCGAAAGCTCTCCTTCATCCATCATAGGATACCTTAGGTAAAGTTCTTGGCTAATCCAAAATTCTAATATCGCATCTCCAAGAAATTCAAGTCTTTCGTTGGACATAGTCAAAGGCAAGTGGTTTTCGCTAAGAAAGGATCGATGAGTCATAGCCTGCTTCAATAACTCCAGATTTTCGATGTAGGGTATTTTTTCCATAGCAATAGTATAAACACAAATGGCAGATATCCATGCTATACTTGCTTATCCAAAAATTCCTATATCCTATAAACTATGGAGAAAAATGAGATAGCACATATATTGTCGGCTTGGGATCTAAATTTTAGCGAGTTCATACCCTACGCAGAGTGTTATGGAAGCCCGGAACGCTCGCAATTTCGCTGTGTGTTAAAGGACAGCAAAAATAAGATGTATCTGCTTGAACGCATTCATTTTACACAGATACCCCGAAAGAATGAGATTGCCAGACAGCTGTACCTTCTAAAAAAAAGCAATCCACTGCTACCTATTCATCCCTATAGAAAAAGCACCCTTTCCTCGTCTTGGCTTGAAGAGATGAATCACCAACACTGGATGCTTTCCCCCTATCATTCTGCAACTCCCTTGCAGCGCCCCTCCTATCTTGAGGATGCTTGGCGTGGAGAAATATATGCTCAGTTTTTGCTGGATCTTCATTCCAGTTCTCGCTCTATCTCTGGTCTTAACCAAAACAGGTTTGAACCCTCTTTGGAAAGCTACATCCTGTCTCTCGAAAAGTCCATACAAGCCCATGAACCAAGTCTTTATCAAGAGCTAAACCCCCTTACTCTTCATTTGAAGCAAAACTTTTTTCCTCTCCTACCCCAGCTTCCACATAGTTTTTGCCAGGGTGACTATCATCCTCTCAACCTTTTATGGGAAAACACAAGGCTTTGCGCAGTAATAGACTGGGAATTTTCTGGTTTTCATCCAGAATTGTACGACCTTGCCAATCTTGTTTCTTGCCTGGGGATGGAACACCCCTCTGCACTCGAAAAAGATATTTCTATCCTTCTGATAAAGACAATCAAAGATGCTCAGATTCACGCTAAAATTTCCTGGAAAAGTTTTATGGATCTTATTCTTGCTATTCGTTTTGCCTGGCTTTCTGAATGGCTGAGAAAAAATGATCGGGAGATGATTAGCTTAGAAATTGACTATATGTATCTTTTATGGGATCGCACTCCCAGTCTTGTTGAAAAATGGGACTTATTTTCCAGTTGATATTAAAAAAACTTTGATAGAATATCCTATAATAGGAAAAGTGAGTCTGGTGTTTTAGGGAGTTGTTTATTATGAATGAGGACATTCGCATTTTGCTGGTGGAAGACCTACCTGCTGATGTTGAAATGAACAAAAAAGAAATCAGCAAAGTTGTACCCAACTGCATTTTTAAACAAGTGGAAACCCGTCATGACTTTATTCAAGCCCTGGATTCCTTCAAGCCCCATGTGATTGTATCAGACTATTCTATGCCTCAATTTGATGGTATGAGCGCTTTGAAGCTTAGTCTGGAAAAAAGTGATATCACTCCATTCATTCTTTGCACTGGATCCATCAATGAAGATACTGCTGTTGAATGCATGAAAAAAGGTGCTACTGACTATGTTATCAAAGAGCATAATAAGCGCCTGGGTTCTTCGGTTGCAAGTGCTTTGGATCTTCGCAAAACATTGATTCAAAAAAAACTTACCCTTGAAAAAGAGAAAATTCGCCGCCAAGATCAACAAACCTTGTTTGATGCCACCCACAAACTCCTTTTCACCACATCAAGCAAGGATATTGATGAAACTTTGTTTGATGCTGCAGTTCAACTTTTCCCACAGGTAGTTCTCATCCTATCCAAAGCCAACCATCACACAGGCTATGGAAGACTCGAAAAGCTTCATGGAGTCGATCCCTATATTCCCTGGTTGAAGAAAATCTTTGGATCTGATCTCTTCTCTTTCCAAACTCCCCTGGGATCAGAAGCTACCCAAAATCTCTTATACAACCAAAGCAAGCTGATGCATATCGAAGGGGGCATCGCAAAACTCACAGATTATGCCATCAGCGAACAGGTTGGCAAACTGGTAGAAAAAGCCCTGAAAATAAAGCACACCTATCACATTGGAGTTTCTGATCGAAAGATTTATAGAGGAGGTCTTACTCTCCTTGCACGAGAAAAACTTGAAAGCGATAAGGTGGAGCTCCTCGAAATCATTATTAAGCAAGTTTCTCAGGCCTTGGAAAAACTCGAAGCCTTGGAAGATTCCAAACAAAAAGAAGACCGTTTGCAACGATTGTTAAATCTTTCCCAGCTCAAATCTGAAGAAATGGATGAATTCCTTCAGCAATCCTTAAACGAAATCATTGCTGCAACTCAAAGTAAAATTGGTTTTATTTGTAGATACCACGAAAACACAAAACTAGTGCAAGTTTTGTGTTGGTCAAAATCAGTGATGAGTAGTTGCAAAGTTAAAGATCCTCTGAAAGAATACCATCTTGAAGACACAGGTATCTGGGGGGAAGCTATCCGACAAAAAAAAGCCCTCATGCTGAATGATTTCCAAGCTCCTCATCCAGAAAAAAAAGGCTTTCCTTCAGGTCATGCAAGCATCCAACGCTTATTAGTAGTTCCCTTTTATGACAACAACATCATTAATGGAGTAGTGGCTGTTGGCAACAAAGATAGCAATTATCACCATTCAGATATCGAACAACTGACATTGATGATGGATTCCATCTATCGATGGATCAAGCAAAAAGAAGCAGAACAGGTATTGTTTCAACGAAAAGAACAATTGCGTAATATACTGGAGCTTTCTCCCATTGGCACTGCCCGATGCAACAATCAAGGTTTTTTGCTTGAGAGCAATCACGCTTTCAGAAAGATTTTTTCTCTTCCAAGTGATGTTGAGATTTGTCAATGCAACTGTTTTAATGAGCTCTTTTTTGATAAAATTGAACTTGAGACATTAAAAAATGAAGGCTTAATAAAAACTGAAAAAAACATCTCCTCCAAACAGCTTAACGAACTCTTTTGTATCAAGGCAGACAGCTCTGGAAGTTCTGATCTTGAAATCATCGCTAAAGCAGTCCATATCAAACCAGAAAGCCAAGAGCTTGAATATATTGTTCAAGTGCAGGATATCACTGAACGAAAAAAAATGGATCGTGCCAAAAATGATTTTATCAATACCGTATCCCATGAAATGCGCACCCCCCTTACCTCAATTCAGCAGTCTCTTCTTTTACTTGAAAAGTATTTTTGCACGGACCTGAGCTCTGAACAGCAAAACTTACTGAATATTGCCAAACGCAATTGTTCTAGACTGGCAAAACTCATTCAAAATGTATTGGATTTTCAAAAACTCAACTCATTCCAGATGAGTTTCAACAAAAAACCTGCTTCAATAAACGATTTAATCAAACAAATCATGAGTGACTTGAGTAGCTTTACCGCCAACAACAACCTTATCATAGACACCGAATTGCAAAGCGATCTTCCTGATGCTTTGATGGATAAAGACAGGATTTCCCAAGTATTGATCAACCTCATCAGCAATGCAGTTAAGTTTACCCCAAAGGGCAAAGTCATCATCAAAACCACTCATCTCCAAAGAGAGGGTCAAATAAAAGTCTCAGTTTCAGACACAGGTATTGGGATTAGTCCCGAAAACCTGAAACATATCAGCCAACCCTTTTTTCAGGTGAGAGACCACCCCGATCAAAAAATAAGTGGCACTGGCCTTGGTTTGTCGATATGCAAGAAAATTCTGGCCCATCACGATACAGATCTTTTTATAGATTCCAAACCAAATCAGGGAAGCACTTTCTACTTTTATTTAAAAACTTAAGCTAGCTAGCAGGGATTAGGGAATATTTTTTGGCAAGCTAAAGAAAAAACGAGCTCCTTGGTCAGGCATACCATCAGCCCATACCTTTCCACCGTGTTTTTGAATGATACGTTCGACCAAAGCCAGGCCAATGCCTGTTCCTTCAAACTGGGAGGGATGATGCAAACGTTGAAAAGTCTGAAAAAGCTTATCTTTGTGTTCAATTGAAAAACCTACTCCATTATCTCGAATTCCAAATTCTATCTCTTTCTCTGTGCATTTGCAGCTAATCTTTATTCGGATTTGTTCTCGATCTTTAGAAAACTTCAAGGCATTTTCGATCAAGTTGTACCAAACTTGTCTCATAAGCACAGGATCTCCATAAATTTCGGGAAGTTCTTCGATCTCAATTTTGTAGCGATCCTGCTGAGTTTCTGGCAACAAAGCATGCAAGCACTCCAAGACCATGGCATTTGTATCTATAGGACTTTTTTGTAGTTCACTTTTTGCGACTCTTGCCATGGACAAGAGCCCTTTGATCAGTTCATCCATTTTTACAGTATTATCGCTAATAATCGAAAGCAATCGCTTGCCTTCCTCGCCAAGTTGTGGGGCAAAGTCGCTCAAGAGAATACTGGAGAAACCATTGATGGCTCTTAATGGTGCTCTAAGATCATGTGAAACAGAATAGGAAAAAGCCTGAAGTGCTTTGTTGGATTCCTCCAGGTCTTTTGCGCGCATTTTTACTTTACTTTCAAGTTCCATGTTTAAATCGTGAAGAGACTTTTCAGCAAGTTTTTGTTCGCTTATATCATGAAAAAGAGTGGCAAAACAGTCAGCCTGGGGGGAATAAACCGAGATGGTAAACCATTTGTTCATCTTTTTTGCGTGGAAATCAAAACTAAAGCTATACCCGTTTTGTTCTAATTTTTTGTATATTTCGTGCCAATTCAAGCCATCTGTGCATGATTCTGGCAAGACTGTTCCAATACTTTTGAATTTGAGGTCAATCTTGGATAAACCACAGAATTTTTGAAAACTTTCGTTGTATTCTAAAATAATATAATCTACTGCATTCCCTTGAGAGTCGCGAATAACCTTTTGATATAAAAAACCTTCTGTCATCGAAGAAAATAATTTTTGATACTTCAGTTGGCTATCCTTCATAGCATTTTCCTGGAGCTTCCTATCGCTGATATCCACTATATTTCCAAGGATTTTGATAATGTTGCCAGACACATCCCGTTGTGCATAAGCAGTAGTTTGAATCCATTTTTTCTGACCATCGTAAGTTTGTATTTCAAATTCGAGATTATATGGTTTTCCTTTTTTTTGACACTCCTGAAATGCTCTGAGTATATGGGGGCGATCCAGCGGATCATAACAGTAAACACTTTGCTCTATTAGCGATTTTGACTCATGAAGACTCACTCTTGGATCTAAACCATGGATGAGATAGGTTTGTTCGGTCCAAAACATGGTTTGGTTAATGACATCCCATTCCCAACCGCCAGCTTTAGTGAGGCTTTGGGATGAATTGAGAAGCTCTTCGCTTTTTTTAAGCTCTGCATTGATGAGTTCTTTACTGAGCATCATCGTAAGAATCAAACCAATCAAAACGGTAGCTGCTGGATATATACTCAAGACCGGGAATGCGATGATTTGAATTGTTTGCCATCCTAAAGGGCTTGGTAGGATAAACATGAGCAAAACCATGGTAAGATGCACTAAAGCACCAAACAAATATAACTGAGTAGCAGTGGGAGGTGTTTTTCTTTTAGCGACTAAATGATGAAACCATATACCCCACAGAGCAGAAGCAAGTGAAACCAAAATCCCTAATAAAGTTCCTGTTCCTCCCTGAAAAAGGCGTAAGATGATAGCCATCAAAGCAGATATAAGCCCCGCTGAAGCACCAAAAAATAACGCAGATAGGCTAATCATCACTGAACGTCCATCAAAAAACAAGCCCGATTGAATACTCACAGGACTAAGCATGCCAATGATAGCCCCTGCGCCAAAAAGCATACCCTGAAAAATATCTTTTCTTATTCTTTCTCGGGTGTTAACCCCTAAAAGTCCTGATACAATACCCAGGGAAGCAATGGTTCCTAGATTGAAGAGGACCTCAACAAAAAGCTTCATGCTTGAGTGCCTTTAGCCAAGATCTTGTGGAAGCTGGTTAAGCAGCAACCAATACATGCCTATTTCTCTGATAGCTTCGGTGAAGTTGGCAAAATCCACTGGTTTGGTGATATAACTATTGACGCCTAATTTATAGGTTTCAATTAGATCCTTGTCTTCTCTGGATGAGGTTAAAACTACAATAGGAATATGGGAGGTAGAAGGATGACTTTTTAGTTGTTTTAAGACTTCCAGTCCATCCACCTTGGGTAGTTTCAAATCAAGCAGAATTAATCGCAATTTTTTTAAGTTGATAGTACTGCTTTGGCGATTTTCTTTGGGAAAAAAGAAGTTAAGAGCTTCTTCTCCGTCGGAAAGTACTATGATTTTGTTGGATAAACGATTTTTTTTCAAAGCTCTGATCGTGAGTTCAACATCATTCGGATTATCCTCAACCAATAAGATTTCAGCAATATCCTGAAGTTCTATCATTATGAACCTCCAAATTACAGAGCCAAGTTTCTATAAGTATAAAACAAACTTGTATTGATTCAATAAAAAAAGGTCATGATTTTGTTTGAAAGGGCAGAGCTTGGTCTGCCCTTGATGATTACGATTTATTGCTTTGTCTAACTCTCAAGCTCTTCTACAATATATTTTTCCATAATTTCTTTCAACTTTTTTGCTTCTTCGGGATTCAGCGTGACTCCCTTGCCCATTTTTTGATGATCTGGTGACCATTCTCGAATATCAAGCTTTGGATTACGCTCATTCCAGCTTACCATATTGACTTCCTTCAACCACCCTTTGGGGCTTTCAGATAAAACCCCCAGGTTTTCAGTGATTTCAAACTTAAACTCATCCATATATCATGTCCTTTCCTAAAGTTAGAAATTTCTTAAAACCATAATATTTACTTGAAAAAAAAGCAAATCTGAAAATATGAGCTTGACTTTTCACATTTGTTGTATAACATAACCAATCATAAGGAATAACACAGTAGTTTATGAGGAGTCAAGAATGAAAACAAAGCGCTTTTTTTGTTTGTGCCTGTCCTTGCTATTCATATCTTCCACTCAAATTACTTTCGCGAAAAATACACCTCAGACTATTCAGCCAGATTTTCTCGAAGAAGCAGTTCAGAGTCAGGAATGGTTTCGAATTCTGATCGAATTCAAAGATCTTCCTGGAGTAGAATATTGGATCAAGCAGTTTCCTCCTTCATCAGACCAAGTTCCCTCCGAATATCGCGAACAAGTCCTTGAACAATCAGCAAACTACCAAAACTTACTCATGGAGAAACAGGAAGCGTTTATCACCTGGGCAAGCAATGCTGGAATCAAACTCATTCCAGATCAACATATCTTGTTGGTTCTCAATGCCATGACCGCAGAAATTCTTGCTTGCGATATTCCCAAACTACTCTCTCACCCCCAGATACTTCATATCCATGACGATAGAAACACTTATCGTTTTTATCGGTCCAGGATGGCACATACCACAGGAGTAGACAAGGTTTGGAAAGGCATCCCAAGCGAAAACATTCCTGCTTGCAAAGGTAACAACAAACTTATTGGTATTATTGATTCTGGTTTAGACAGATTCCATCCCGATTTTAAAAGCAGTCAAAAAATCAAAGGTGGTTTTAACACCGTTGACAACTCCAGTGTTATTACCGATGAGCAGGGACATGGAACCCATGTAGCAGGTATAGCTGCAGGTTATGGGAGCAAAGTAGAGCAACAAGGCATGGCCTATGAGGCTCAGCTTATGATCTACAAAGCAGCTTCCAGTCGATACCCCGGCGCTATCATCAATTGGCTGGTTGGAGTCGATCGTTCAGTTAGAGACAAGTGTGATGTGCTCAATTTATCCTTTGGATCTAACACTGATGAACCCTCAAAAGGCAACAGTTCAGAATACCGTGCAATTGCAAACGCAGACAGGGCAGGAGTGCTGGTAGTAGCTGCTGCAGGCAATGAGGGTCCCCGAAGGAAGGAAATTCCCTGGCCCATAGGATCCCCCAGTCTCATCGAAGAAGCTTTTTCAGTTGCTGCTTCCAACGACCGAAATGAAGAAGCTGTATTACAATTTTATCCAGGCAAACATAATGAACGAATCGTCAAAGCCACTCATTCCGCGCCAACCCCTAAAATGACTGCCGACTATATAAAAAAGGGGATCGTATATGCCGAATATGGGCGTAGTGAAGATTTTAATCAGGTCCAGGTCAAAGACAAAATTGCTCTAATCAAACGAGGACCAAGTAGTAATCCAATCGATTTTAGAGATAAAGTAGAAAATGCTTTAAAAAACGGGGCTATTGGTGTTATCCTCTTTAACGATATCCCTTCCGAGTACATCTTTTCTGGTTTACTAAAAGAAGATGAATCTCCGGATGAAGCAAAACACCTTCCACCCACCATCACCATCACACTGGAAGATGGAGAATACCTGAAATCACTCCAAACGGAGTATCCCGAGTTAAGTTTACAATATCAAAGTTTTCGTATCATATCTATTTTTAGCTCCATGGGACCTACGGGAGATTTTGCCTTCAAGCCTGAGATAAGTGTTCCTGGAACTGAAATTGTTTCATCTATTCCGCGAAACAAGTATGCAGCCTATGACGGAACTTCCATGGCTTCTCCGGGCATGGCAGGATTAAGTGCTGTGGTCAAACAGGCCCGTCCCAAATGGTCTCATGCGCAAATTAAATCAGCTTTCATGAACACAGCAGAAATTATGAACAACCCCCTTACTGGCTTGCCTTTTACTTTTTTGATACAGGGAGCTGGTAGCGCGCGTATTGACAAAGCTCTTAGTACAGCAGCTTTTATCGAGCCCCGTGCCGCCATCTTTCATGGTTCTGCAAGAAAAGTAAGTCAGATTTTTACAGTTACCAACTCCAGTAACAGCAAACAAACTTTCAAACTTAGTGCTGAATTTTTCCATCATGATCATGAAAAGCTTCCTATTAGAGCATCCTTTAGTCCAAGCGAAATCAGCGTTGAAGCCAACCAGGATGTCGATTTTACTTATACTCTCGAAATCGATCGCAATGCTTTCTTTCAAAGTCGATATGAAGGCGTCATTCGCCTCAACAATGACTTGCATATACCGATCATTTGTTATAAAGAATCTCCTGGGCGAGTTGAAGAAGCTATCAGCAACGTTCGAATGTCTCATGATAAAATCGATTTAAGCTCAGAAAATGCTGATCAAGAAAGTTACTATCTCTCTTTTTCCATGAATGCTGGTATTTTGTACTCTTTCAGTTACCGAGGATATGATTTCTACAATAGCTTCCACTTCAATAGCATATACATTACTCTCACCGACAAAAACGGAGAAGTATGGGGAGATCTCAAACCAATTACAGGAGCTATGGTGGGTGAGTACCGCATCAGATGGAATCCAAAAAACGAAAAAAATCGTTACTATTTACCCAAGGGAAGCTATACCTTTACTCTAACCACCTACAAATATGAGTTAGTTAATGAACGATGGGAACGAAGAATTTATGCTACCAACAAACAAGCCTTGAATATAGCCAAATCAACTATTCCAGACCCAATCCCGGCCTCTTTTTCTGCGCTCAAAATTTATGGAGAACGTCAAGACCTAAGTCTTGGCATGAAATTTGACGATGTTCGATCTATCCTCTCTCAAACAGAGGATATCGTGTCTATAAGCCTGGAGCTCAAATATGACTCAAAGCGAATAAGTTATCGTGATTTTCAGGTAACTGGATTCCTGAGCCAGGTAAAAACCAGAGTTGACATAGACAGAAGAGTGGGTGACGATACTTTACTTATTAAAATTCAATGTCAAAGCTTTAGTCCAGACAAGATTAACAATTTAGCTTTTTTAAATCTTCTTTTCCGAACAGCAAATCAAGGGAAAGTAAACATAAGCACCAGAGCCTTTATCATCACTCTTGCTAATGAAGATGAAATCCGAGTAGATACTACATCTCCCAGCATTCGCGTAAATAATAAGCCTTTCTTGCTCAGTGATATCAATAACGATAAAATGGTTGATCGTTTTGATATGGACATCTTTATTGAAAGCTTTGGTTATGTCAAAGGTGAGAAAAAATACAAGGAAGACTGTGACTTCAATCAAGATCAACGGGTAGATATGCTTGATTATTTCATTATCTCCAAAGAAATGGGAAGTGATATCCTCTAATATTATTTTATGTTTTGTTAATTATTTTTATTTATTCTTGACATTTATTAATTTTCTTATAAATTATAGTTGTGTTAAAAATAAATAATATTAATTTAACACTGCACGAAGTAATAAGGAGGTAAAAAATGATGTATAAGCAAAAGATTCCAGGAACGATTACTGCTCAGTACTCTATCCTAAAAACAGTTCAAGTTCAGTTGCTCAGTAAGTGTTCTTGTCTGGAAAAAAAAGGAAGATCTGCTGAATCCAGCATCCTGGATCCCGTTCTAACGATACCCTTTTTCGATGCTATCCGATAGCGTCTCTGGGGTTTCAAGGATCTAAACAGCACTAAGCTCTTAAATACTGGAGCTTAGTGCTGTTTTTTTTACTTCAAAACATTCTAAAACCAGTGCATCGTTTTTTTACAAAAAGCTACCAACATAAGCATCACAGGAACCTCGATCAAGACTCCAACTACAGTGGCAAGAGCCGCGCCAGAGGAAATCCCAAAAAGCATCACAGCAGTGGCAATTGCTACTTCAAAATGGTTAGACGCTCCAATCATTGCTGCGGGAGCAGCATCCTCATACGAAAGTTTAAGTTTTTTTGCCAGGGCATAGCCTAAAGCAAAAATAAAAATAGTCTGAACAAACAAAGGAATAGCAATCCAGAGGATAGTCAAAGGATTGTTTGCGATGACTTCTCCTTTAAAGCTAAATAGCAAAACCAGGGTAGTGAGTAAAGCAATAATAGTAACAGGAGTAAGAAAATGCAAAAACTTATCCCTAAACCACTGTTCTCCTTTTTTCTGGATGATCCATTTTCGTGAAAAATACCCACTCAAAAGGGGTAAAGCAACGTATATAGCTATGGACAGTAATAAGGCCTGCCAAGGTACGGGTAAGCGCCCCACTCCTAATAAAAACCCTCCTAAAAGACCATACAATACAAGCATAGTAAGAGAGTTAATAGCAACCATCACTAAAGTAAGCCCATCATTTCCCCTGGCTAAAAAACTCCAAACCAACACCATAGCTGTACAAGGTGCTATTCCCAGGAGAATGCAACCAGCAAGATAGCTTCTCCAAAGTGGGATCTGCAACATTTTAATGCCTTCATGAAGCACTACGGTACCTGCACCATGCTGAGATCCTACGGCTAAATCGAGACCAAAAGGCATTTTAACCAAATCCATGGCTTCAGTGCCGATAAATCGCTGAAACAGGAAACCCAGAAAAAACATGGCTATAGCATACATGGTAAATGGCTTGACGCACCAATTGATAAAAAGAGTAAGTAATACTGGTTTTCCACTCTTTCCCGCCTTAATTACAGAGTTGAAATCAATTTTCACCATGATGGGATACATCATAAAAAAAAGACAAACTGCGATGGGTATTGAAACCACTGGTGCTCCTTGAACATAAACAGCCATTCCATCGAGGGATTGAGCCAAATTGGGATTAATCTTACCTAAAAAGATTCCTCCCATGATACACAAACCCACCCAAAGGGTTAAATAACGCTCAAAAATGTTGTTCAGTTTTCTTTCCTTTGAATTAACTGAGATCTTTTTCATTCTTTTTTGCTCCCTACTCTGCAACATGTTGTTATTACCTCTTGAGCTTGGTGGTTCATATCGGATAAAGCTTTAATGATTGAAAGTATGTCCTGTTTCATATCTTTTCCTTTTCTCATTTAACATTATGGTTAAATGTATGAGCACTACTAAAAATTTCAAGTTAACGAATTGGCTCATCTAAAATCTGGACGAAACTAATTCATTTCTTCCTTTAAAAAA
>OFEK01000506.1_pt1 | contig 41261 bp, 39 predicted proteins | sample 1521131 | NCBI WGS metagenome assembly OFEK01 (sample SAMN05720209, study PRJEB24109) | activated sludge metagenome | isolation source: Anaerobic digester | place: China | collected 2015-12-16
GCCGAGACAGAGGAATGCGGTACCGGTGGTCGCATCCACCAGACAGTTCAGCGTATCCGTCGAGGCGCCGTAGCGCATCAGCCAATACTTGCCAGCGGGGATGTAGGAGTTCTGCACGGGATTGTTCATCGCCAGCGCCATCAGCACTTTGGCATCGCCGTGTTGTTGGAGAAAGGTATCGGCCCCGCCATCCTTGGAGCCCTGCAAGGCCTGCGGCGAATCCACCCAGGGCTCGTCCAGCGCCGTGCTTCCAAGCGCCACGGGAATGTTGCTGGTCAACGTGTCCAGCGCGAGCTTGACGGATTGATAGCCCACGAGTGGAAGCTTCACTCCCACATACCACGCGGCGCTGCCAAGACCGGGCGAATGAAAGCGGTACACCCATCCCGTGGCTTTACCGTTGGAAAGATCCATGTCGAGTCGTATGCCCTGATATTCCAGCGCGTAGAACATCGCATGTGTCACCACAGCATCCTGGGCGAATTCCGCCTGGGCGCGCGTTTGTACCGAGGGAAGTGCTTCCTTCACGGTGATTTGCTCGAGCAACTGTGCCGGAGCGCTCGTGGTCAAGGCCAGGAACAACAACATGGAAAGAAAACGGTACATGGCGATCTCCGATGTCTGGCGTTGAAATTGATCCATCCCCATAAATGTACGAAGATCAGGGGAGAATGGCAGCACGCACGTTGCCGTCGGGGTGCGGGCCCTCAACGACGCAGATGGTGTCGAGGGGATGCATTCGTCTGTTGCTTCTGCATGGCGGGGGAACAATATTACAGCTTGTGGCGTGGGCAGATATTTGCCCCTTTTCCACAATCCGGAGGTTGTCGTGAATATCCGTGCTCATCTCATCCTGCTTGTGCTGATCCTCTCCGCCGCTCCCGCGTTTGCGCAGCGCGAATACATAGAAAACACCATCGGTTTCGGACCGCGCGTGGGATGGTATTCCAGCAACGATGCGGAGGAAGGCGCGTGGCATTTCGGCGCCATGGCGCGTTTGCGCATAGGCAATAACGTCGGTCTCGAAGCCACACTGGATTATCGCGACAGCGAGCGTTTTTCCGCCGGACGCATCGACACGCGCAACTACAACGCCGATGTGGCCTATTTGCCCTTGACGGCCTCGCTCATGATTTTCATACCCGTCGGTTCCAATTTCACACCCTATGGCGTGGCGGGTCTGGGCTGGTACTACACACTGGTGGACTACGACATTCTGACCTCGACCATTCCGCAGCTTCGTGATCGTTTCGAGGACGAGAATTCCTTCGTACCCGGGTACCATTTCGGTCTCGGCCTCGAAATCACCTTCGGTAGCCATTTCGCCCTGCATGGCGATTTTCGTTACCTTTTTCTCGACACCGAAATCAACAGCGTGCGCGATGTACTTTCCGCCGATATCGACACGAAGAACAGCGACGGTCTTGTGCTGAGCGCGGGCTTCATGGTGTATCTCTGATACGTTGGTTTCACACAGGCACAATGACATGCAACACCGCACGATCTTCGCTTTTCTGTTCGTTCTTCTCGCTTGCGGCACCTCCTGCGAGGCACAGCCGAAGCCCGCGATTCCCCTGGTTGTGGAAGGCGGACCAACATGGAATTTCGGCCAGGTGACGCACAAGGAGAAGCGCGAGCACACCTTCGTTCTTCGCAATATCAGCAGCGACACGGTGCGCATCACCAGCGTGAAGCCCGCCTGTGGTTGCACCGCGGTCATGGTGTCGGGCAGTACACTTGCGCCGGATGGCACCGCCCTCGTGTCGGTCAACTTCGTCGCTCCCCGCACCAGCAACGGCAAGCAGAATAAAAGCGTGTCGGTGTACATCCAGGGTATGCCCGGACCGGTGGCCGTGCTGCGCGTGGAGGCGGATGTGCTTTCCGCATTCCACACGCCGACCGAACCTCTCGATCTCGGAGCGTTGCGTGTGAATAAACCTGTGGATGCCACGGTGCTGCTCGAAAACCGTAGCGCGGAGGAACAGACCATCGACTACACGCAGAGCGCTCTGGCGGTGGAATATCGTGGACTGGACGGCAATGCGCCTCCCGAGGTACGTCCGCTCGACGAGGTGGAGTTCGAGCCGAAGAAATTCACGCTGGCCGCGGGCGAGCGTCGTGAAGTGCGCGTGCGTTTCACACCGCGCATCGCTGGCAAGCTCATGGGTGCCGTGGTATTTTATGCGTTGGATGAGACGCGGCAAGTGGAATTCGCGGGAAGTATCGCTCCACGGTAACTGTGCAGCATCCACCGCACACGAATGCGTGCAACGATTGAATCATAGCAACAGCCCTCAGCAGGCCCAGGCATGTCCCTGAAGGAAAAACTTCGTTCCCAGCTCGCGGTGAAAATCTACATCGCCGCATCCAGCGCGTTCATCCTGCTCTTTGTGCTCGATGCCTGGGTGATGCCCGCCATTGTACACTCGCGCGCGGAAATCGCCATTCCCGATGTGCGCGGGAAAAACGCCGCCGAGGCCATGCGCATCCTTCGCAACGCCGATCTTACGCCCGTCGTCACCGACACCGTGGCGCATGAACGCATTCGCGTGGATCATGTTGTGTTCCAGAATCCTCCCGGAAAAACCATAGTGCGAGAAGGGCGCAATGTGTACCTCACGGTCAGCGGAGGTGAGGAGCGCATCGTCATGCCGAATCTCCGTGGCCGTTCGCTGCGCGATGCGCGCATCACGCTGGAACTGGCGAATCTGAAAGTGGGCAATATCGCGTATGAAAGCAGCGAACTCCCGCCGGAAACCGTGACGGGTCAGAGTATTCCTCCCGGTAAAACCGTGCGCAAGAACAGCACCATCGGCATCACCGTCAGTGGTGGCGCTAGCACGGAAATGGAAGTGCCGGATGTGGTGAATCTGAGTCTCGACCAGGCGCAGCAATTGCTGATTCAAAGCGGCCTGCGTCCCGGTGCGGTGAACTACCGGCAGAGCAACACGCTGATGCCGAACACCGTGATCGCGCAATCTCCCGCCGCGGGAACGGTGGTCGCTCCCAATACCGCCATCGATCTCACCGTCGTGCATTGACATGACCATTCACGATATGATGCAGCAGGTCGCGCTGCTCTCCTACGGAACCTACAAGCGCGACGGTGACGTGAGCCGCATCGAAATCCGCACGCCCGGCGACCGTACACAGGTGCTCTACGGCCGCGTGCAGCGCATGGCCGACGAGGATGTCGGCGTGCTCTACACCTTTGTCGGCCGCATCAACGAGGATATCGACGCGCGCGCCCTCCTCGAATTGAACGCGGCCCTGCGCCATGCGCGCGTCGCCCTGTTGCACGGCGAAGACATTTTCCTGCTCGCATTGTTCGATCTGGTCCGCACATCCATCAACGAGTGCGCGCCGATACTGCAGGAACTGGCCGCTGTGGCCGACGACCTGGAGCATCGGTGGTATTCGGTGGATAATGGGTGATCAGCGGGGAGTGATCAGTGAAAAGTGCTGGGTGAAGCCGAGAGGGTGAAGGTGTGGCTCGGTGAGGGAGCAGGAATGCGGTGTTATGATTCGCTTCCGGAGTGCGCACTCAAACGCTGGCAACGCGAATCACCGTCGAGAATGCGATTTCTCCATTTCCCCTCCTTGTCCTCCGTGCTCGCATTACGCTCTGTTCATGTCGTCGCCAAGCAGCCACTCCGCTTCGAGGCGCAGAGGCTGCACAGTGGCGAAGCCCTCGCCGTGCTTGCCGCCAGCGAGAAAGCCGAGACGCCGTGAACGGCCGATCAACGCGTCGAGAAATTCGGGAGAGCTGATGTACGTGCTGGGTCCGTCCATCGCGGTGCCGGTGTGAAACTGCGTGCCATAGGCGCGGATGGCCTCGAGTTTTCGGTCGAACACCTCCGAAATATCGATGATGAATGCGGGCTCGAAGTCCTGCGTGAGCATGTAGTGATACAGCGCGGGTGGACGCCAGGCGTGTTGGGGCTTGCCGTCCTCATCCGTGCTGTCAATTTTTACCAGACCGGAAAGAAATGCGGCGTCGCGCGCCACCTCGGCCGTGTGCGCGTGGTCGGGATGCCGGTCGCGCGTGTAGGGAAGCAGCAGCACGCGCGGACGCGCGGAGCGGATCAGGCGAATCAGCGCATGCCGCTGTTCGGGGATATTGGCGATGCCGCCGTCGGGCAGCCCGAGATTAACGCGGAGATCGAGCCCGAGGATGCGTGTGGCCTCGGCGGTTTCGCGTGCGCGTTGCTCCAGCGTGCCGCGCGTGCTCAACTCGCCACGTGTCATGTCGGCAATACCGATGCGGTAGCCACGCTGTTGCAGCACAAGGAGGGTGCCGGCGCAATACAGTTCGGCGTCGTCCGGATGCGGGGCTATGGCGAGAACGTCGACGGTGGTCATGCGTCGCTCCTATCGTGACGGTGGTAATTGCGCGAGGCGCGTGCGCACATCCTGCATGGCGGGATCGAGCGGTGTGGCAACGCGGAAATACTCTTCCCACGCTTCGCGCGCCAGATCCACGCGCCCTTGCTCGGCATAAAACATTCCTTGAAGGTACAGCGCCTTGGCGGGATAGAACGCGCGCTCGCGGGCCTGCCCCAAGGTGCGCACTGCTTCCCACACGCGTCCTGAACTGTAGTGGTAGGACGCGAGATTGCAGTAAAACTCCTCGTTCAACTGGTCGATGGTGATGGCGTTCTCATAGAGCAGAAGCGCATCGTTCACCGCTCCCTGTTGCGCGCGTATTGTGCCCTGATTGTCGCGGTAGCCGGCGTGCAGGGGATCGAGTTTGCGAATGCCATCGATTGCCAGCGCCGAGGCCTCGCGGTCGCCGGTGTTGAAGGCGGAGATCATCAACAGCCGCAGGAGGTAGGTGTTCAGCGGCACGAGGGCCATGGACTGATTCAGCATAGCGATTGCAGTGGGGTATTGCTGCGCCCCCACCGCGCCGGCCGCCTGGCGGAGGAGAATGTCGGCCATGGCGCGGCGAGCCTCGGCAAAGGCCGGATTCTCGCGTAGGACGAGGCTGAGTTGCTCGGCAGCGCCACGGTCGTCGCCGCGCAGCGCTGTTACGCGGGCTGCGTACACGCGCGGTCGATCGGCAAGCATGCGGCGCGTGAGCGTGCGAACGCTGTCGTTCATCGCCGCGAGCAGCGGCGTTGGTTCCGTGCGTGCTTCCAACATCGCGCGCGTGTGCTCCCAGCTCCGCTCGGGAGCGCTGGACACGTCGTGCAATTCCAATGGAGCGAACATGGACGGGGCCGTCGCGTCCGCCGACCAGCGGCGCAGTGCGGCATTGTCCATGCCGTACATCGCGGCCACAGCGGAGTAGCGATCGAATTCTATATAGCGGAAATGAAACTCCACTTCGCGATTTTGGCGCACCGCATCGAAGCGCGCCTCGGAGGGTCGCAGCTCCGACGGCATGCGGCGGTAGCCGGCGATGCCCGCCATCGCGCTTTCCGGATCGGGACTGCTGATCCACAGTTCGATATGCGGCAGGGCCTGGCCCATGGCCGCCGCGAGCATGCGAACTCCGTCCACACCGACGCGGGCCAGCGGCAGCCACACCATCAGTACGCCGTCATCGCTGAGTCGTTCGGCTGCGGCGCGCAGTGTGCCGGGCATGAGCGCAAATGGTGAGGGTTGCGTCTGCGCGAAAGGTTCTGCCAGAATGATGGCATCATACGTGGCGCCCGAGCGGCGCACATAGCTTTCCAGACGCTCGGCGTGGAAGGTGGTTTTTTGAAGAAAAGCGCGCGGACGTTTGTCCTTTTTCGTTTCCGCCGCGAGCATGATGAAAGGCCCCGAAGGATCGACGCAGTCCACGGATTTCGGTGCGTGCATATGCACCGCCTGCAAGGGGAGAGTGGAACCGAGCCCCAGCACAAGCACGCGTGCCTGCTCCGGTGCCAGCAGCATGGGCACATGTCCCATGCGGTACAGATCGGTTTGCACCACGCGCGAGCTTTGCGTCAGCGAATTACTTTCACGCCATTGCACGGCATAGAAGGGATCGTCGTAGTCGCGGGAGTGCAACAAGGCCAATTTTCCCGAAGGCAGTTCCCGCACAGCGGTTTCGCGAAAACGCATGGGATCGAGGAAGCCGGTGAAACCCATCCACGGGGCTATCGCCAGAGTGATGACTCCCGCAAGCAGGAGTGCAGCGGCGAGCAGCGGTTGTCCCGCGGTGCGATACACGCGCAGTAATTGCCAGAGACCGAGCAGCAATACCGCGCCCGCGGCCACGCGCACGGCGATTTCCCACAAGCCGGCGTCCATGATGAAGGCGTACAGTATCAACCCCGCGTACAGGGCGGCCGGGACTCCCCACGCCGCTGGGGCCACGTCGCGCGCGTCGCGTCCGGCTTCGAGTGCCGCCGCACAGGCCGCCACGGGCACATGCAGCAGAAGCAGGGGAAACATCCATGGCCAGTAACCAAGGCCGGCTCCCGCGTACCAGGCGATATACAGTGCCGCGAAACCACCATCCACCCACAGCCAGAGGGCGACGATCATCACAGCGGCCCCGCCTGCTGCGAATAGCGGCGCCAGTAACGCCGAATCGCGCACGGCACGCATCCTTCCGGCGTGCGTGCCCGCGCCGAGAGCGAGGAGCAGCAATCCCGCATGCATCACGAGGCCGTTGCCGGTCGCGCCCGGCATTTCCGACACCGCGCGCAGCAGCAGGCCCGCGTAGGCAGTCAGCACGAAAAGCACGCCGGGAAGAATGAAACGCCATCCGGAGGCGAAGCGCACAATGCCGCGCTTGTTTCCCTTTCCCGCGGGAGCCGCAGCGGCTGCGCCTTCTCTGTCCGGCCTCAAGGGCAGAAGCGGAAGCGCCTGACTGCCGATGAACAGCACGAAGAGTAAAGGAAGCGGCAGCGCGTCCGCACTCAGCGCCAGCAACGCGACACCCGCACCCGCTCCCACGAGCAGCGGTGCAACCTGGCCGGATCGCTTGCCCGAGGCCACCGCCAATGCGTCGAGCTGCACGCCCGCGGTCAGCGCGGCAAGCAGCATAAGCACCAGCAGCGACATCGCACCCGCGCTTCCCGAAACGAAGGCGAAGGAATCGCCGAGCAAATACAAGGCGGTACACAGCGCAGGGAGCAGCAGCGAAAGCGCGAGGGGAAGAGCGCGGCCGAAACGGTCGAGCAGCGCCGCAGGCAGCAGACGAGGCAGCAGCAGAGGATGTCCGGCGAGCATCGCCAGAGCGAAAGGGATAATTCCGCCGAGAAGAGGCAGAGGCATCCAGTACTGCGAGGCAAAGACAGTGGAAAACGCGGCGAGCCAGAAGGCGGAACCGGCACCGGCCGCGAATCCCGCGAGAAGCTGTCGCTTCATTCGACCTCCCGGGACGTCGGTGAACCAGTAATAGCGACGGAAATGTACGCGTTTTCACGCTGTTCCCCAACTGGGCTTGCACGGTACGCGCGCGCGCCGTACATTTGAAGTTCATTCCCGATGGGGATTGATGTCTTGTGCAGCGAATTTCCCTATTGACACGGAACGAGAATGTTCGTACATTTCGTTCTGCCTCGAATGAAACGATTTTGATAGAAGCGCAGCAGGAGTAACAACGTGGCAAAACAGCAGACATTTGCGGACAAAAACAAGAATAAGTCGAAGTCGGAATTCGTGTCCGTCAAATGCATCGTGTCCGTGTACGATGCCAACACCGAATCGTGGAAGTATCGCGAGAAAATGGTGCGCGTGAAGAGCACGGCCGAACTCGCCAACATGACCTTCTAATCAGGTGAAGCAATGAAAGAGAATCTGCATCCGAGATATTACAACTGCGAAGTGTCGTGCAGCTGTGGCGCCGTGTTTCACACGCGCTCGACGCGCCAGACACTGAAGGTGGAAATCTGTTCGCAGTGCCACCCGTTTTTCACGGGCAAGCAGAAAATCATCGATTCCGCGGGCCGCGTTGAGAAGTTCAATCGCCGCTACGCCAAGTTCAACGAAGCCCAGAAGAAGGAGCAGCAGGAAGCATGAGGCCGATACAGAGAAAACCGCGCCGCCGCTCGAACAACGTCGCCAAGCGCCGTCCCGATCCTTTCCACGGAAAGGATGCGGTGTACATCGATTACAAGGAATCGAAATTCCTCGAGCGCTTCACCAACGATCAGGGCAAGATCCTGCCCCGCCGCCTCACCGGTCTGTCGGCCAAGAATCAGCGCCGCGTCACCGAGGCCATCAAGCGCGCCCGTTTCATGGCGCTGCTGCCCTATGTCGGCGAAGGTCTGAAATAAGCACTCGAGAAAGAAGGAAGAGATACCATGGCTCGTAAATGTCAGATTACCGGGAAGGCGCCGTTGGTGGGCAACCATGTTTCCCACGCGCATAACCGCGTCAAGCGTCGTCAACTCCCCAACCTGCAGAAGAAGCGCATCTACGTTCCCGAACTCAAGCGCTTCATCACCGTGCGCGTGTCCGCGCGCGCCATCAAGACCATCAACAAGAACGGTGCGTTCGTGACCCTGCAAAAGGCGGGTTTGCTCTAAACCTCCGTTTCTTTGACGAATGTGCGACCGGCCTCCCCGCAACGGAGGCCGGTTGTCGTTTCCACCCTCGCCAGGAAGGGATGCGCCGCACCTCGCGGCGCATGGACGGACGTGATTATTTGCCCGTACGAATCCCTATATTACCGTATTGCAACAACGCATCACGACCATGACGCACCCCGGGATTTCTCGTTTCCGCTTCGCTATTCTCGCCATTCTCGCGCTGTGTTCCGCAGCGACACTCGCTGCACAGGAACGCGTCCGCCTTCACCTCGAAGAAGGGAAGTCCGGCGCCGTGTGGGATATCGCCCTGTCGCCCGATGGCAATACGCTGTATTCCTGCGGACGCGACAGTACAGCCAAATCCTGGAATCTCGCCACAGGCGAGTGCATTCGCGTATTCCGCACAGGCAAGCCCACCCTCGTCACCGCGCTCGCTCTGGATTACACCGGAAGCTACCTGGCGCTGGGCGATATGAATGGGCGGCTCTCGCTGTGGAATGCGCGCAGCGGCGTGCTGTACTACGAGTTCGAGGCGCATGCGCAGTATATCACCGATGTGGCGATCGCACCGGACGGAGGCACGGTGATCACCGCGGGTCGCGATGGAAGCATGAAGATGTGGAAGCTCGACGACGGCTCGCCTCGCGGAGAAATCGCCCCGACAGCCCTGTGGGTACAGACCATCGCCATTTCTCCGGACGGCGCGCTGCTCGCTTCGGGCGGACAGAACGGCCATGTGCGGCTGTGGCGCCTGCCGTCGGGTCAGGCCGACACCATTCTCACCACGCATCCTCGCAGAGTGATGGCGCTGGCATTTTCCCCCGACGGCAAGCTGCTGTTCAGCAGCGCCGCCGATGGCAGCGTGAAGGCCAGCGACCTGAAGACACGCGCCACCCTGCGCAGCTTCACACTCGAGCAGGGTGGTGCGCATTCCATCGATGTCGACCGCTCGCAGGAATTGCTGCTGCTCGGCAACATGAACGGCGTGATGGAAATTTGGGATTGGAAAAAACGTCTGCGTCAGCGGAACCTGCCCCAGTTATCCTATGGTACAATGTCGGCGCGCTTCGATGGCAAAGGACAGCGCGTGTACAGTGCGCATACCGACGGAGCGATACGGATCTGGAATATGCAGGATGCGAGTGTGTTACTTTCCCTGGTGGGTTTCAGCGATGGACAGTGGCTGTCGTTTACTCCGGACGGCTACTACGATTGCTCGTCGGCGGGCGACCGCTATGTGACGTGGCGCACGCAGCAGGACGAATTTCCCTTGCAGCGTTTTCGCGATGTGTACCATCGTCCGTCGATCATCGAGGATGTACTCCGTGGCGGGTACAAACCGGGAGCCACACTGGGCACGCTCACCGTTCCTCCCACAGTGCGCCTGCTCGCACCGAGAAAGCAGCAAGTGTTCATGTTCGGCAGCGAGTCCGCCGAAGTGCTCATTGAAGCGGAAGCCCACGACGCGCGGCGCATCGAAGGTGTACGCATCGCGGTGAATGGGCGCCTGCTCAACAGCGACGCGCTCGACGATTATCGCATCCTCGCACGCAGCGACACATCGCTGCGCATTCGTGCCCGCGTGCCAGTGCTGCCCGGCCGCAACAGCATCGAGGTGGTGTCGTGGAATTCCTCGCGCGTGCGCAGCGACGCGGACATCGCTGAAATTGTGGTGGAAAGCGCCGGCGCGCGCAATCCCGATCTCTACGTGTTGACTGTCGGCGCCGATCGCTATGCGCCGCATTATCCCGATTTGCAATTCGCCGCGGTGGATGCGCAGGCCATTGCCGACGAATTTTCGCGGCAGCAGGGCGCGATGTACACGCGTGTGTACGCCAATGCGCTCACGGGTGCGAACACCGGCAAGGACAAGATTCTCGCGGCCCTGCGCGGTTTCACGGGCATGACATCGCGCGATGTGCTGGTGCTCTTTTTCAGCGGCCATGGCGTGCGGTATCGGGACAAAAGCGGAAAATCCCGCTACTATTTCCTGCCAGCCGGAACGACGCGTGCGAACATTGCCACTGCGGGACTGGCATGGGATGATTTCACCGCCGAGTTGTCGCGACTGCGCGTGGGGCGCGTGATTCTTCTGCTCGATGCCTGTCATTCTGGAGATGTGTCTGCCGGCGCGTCGAATGAAAAGGTCGCCGCCGCCATCGCCGCCGACGCGGGCATTGTGTTCACGTCCAGTTCGGGCAACGAGTATTCGTACGAGGACGCATCCTGGGGACATGGGGCCTTCACACGCGCGCTGCTGGATGGCCTGGAAGGCAAGGCGGATTTTACCCGGGACAAGGTGGTGGATTGGAGCGAGCTGCAACTGTATGTCAGTACGGAGGTGCGCCGGATGACGCGCGGCAGCCAGAATCCCATGGTGCCGAGGCTGGAACAGTTTTCCAATTTCGATTTCGTGAGGTTGCGATGAAATACATGCTTGTGCTTTTACTGTTGTGCCCGGTGCTCGTGCATGCGCAGGATGCGGCGGGACGCGAAGTGGCGCTGCTTACCGGCATGCAGGGCAAGGTGACCTTGCGCAGCGGTGGACAGGAAAGCTCCCCCGTGCTCGGACACCGTCTCTCTGGAGGCGATGAACTGCGCGTACTCAGTGGTAACGCCTCGCTGGTCTTTCTTTCAGGAGAATTGGTTGCGCTGAAGGACGGCGAAGCACTGACGCTCGGCGCCACATACGAGAAGAGCATGCTCTCGATAGCCGGTACCACGCGTGGTCTCTCGAACGAAGACGGCACGAGCGTGGCCGATGACGGCGTTGCCGCAGCACCGGCGGGCGACGTGTGGCAAGCGCAGCTTGCTTCGGTGTCGGGAATACGCGGCGATGCGATGGCCGTGGCCGTTGCGCCCCGCCTTGCGATCGCCGATCCGCGACCGGTGTTTTGCTGGTTCGACAGCGACAGTACCGCCGCCGGCAGTGAGCGCAATTACTCGCTGGTGCTGCGCGACGCGGATGGTGGCACCCTGCTGACGCAATCGGTGCGCGGCGTGGTCGGGCGCTTCAACACATGGAAGCTGGAGACGCCTCCCTCCGCCTTTCGGGCTGTTGCGGGAGCGCGGTACAGTTGGGCAGTGCTCCCCGTCGGCAGTGCGCCTGGAGAGCGCGCCTTCGATGCGAGTTTCATTTATGTGGACGAGCAGGGCTTGAAGCAGGCCGCCGCGCAACGCGAGCGCATCGCGGCCTTGCGCGGTGAAGGAGCAATCGACGAGATGACCATGCACACGCTGCTCGCAACCTTCGCTCTTGACGAGCGCGAGCGTCTGTTCTCCGATGCCGTGCCGCATTTGCTTGCGCTGGGAGTGTGGGAGCAGGGACGTCCGTACACCGCCGAGCAACTTGCGCGCATGCTGTTGCGATTCGGCGGGCAAGCCACGGCGCTGGCGCCGAGAGCGGCATCGCTGCGCGAGGACATGCTGCCGCGATGAGGGTCCGCGTCCTGCTTGCCTGCATGCTGGCGATGTTGTTCATCGCGTGCAGCGGTGCCGACGCGCCTCCTGCCGAGGATGCACGGGTGAGTGCAGGCAGGGCACTGTACGATCGATCCGATTACGACGCCGCGCAGAAGCATTTTCAATCCTTGCTTGCCGATGCCGAGCGCGAAGGCAACACGCTTGTGGCGGCGCAAGCCCGCAAATGGCTGGGGAGCATTGTTCTTGCCTACGACAAGCCCGACGAGGCGCTCCCCTGGTACCGTGGCAGTCTGGACATCATCGAACGGGAGATCGCACGCACCGATAGTGCGCGTACCGCCGCTCCGCAGCTGTTGCTCGAGGAGCGCCAACATGTGCTGAGCAATATCGCCGTGGTGTACAAGGCAACGGCGCGCTTCGACGAAGCCGAGAAGCTGTTCGGCGATGTGCTTGCGCAGGATCGCGCACGAGGCGATGGATTTCGTACCGCTGTGTCCCTGTACAATCTCGCGGATGTGCATCATCAGAAATCGCTGCGCCGTTTGCAGGCGCGTGACAGCGCGGCCTTTCTGCGTGAACATGGCCGCGCATTGGATCTGCTGCGCCAATCCCTCGCCACCCATCCCACGGCCGACGCGCATTTGAATCTCGGCAACGTGCATGCCGTAGCCGACCGCCTCGACAGCGCCATCGCCTCCTACCACCGTGCTGAAGCACTGTATGATGCGCAGGGCTACCGCGTGCATCGTGCGCTCGCATTGGGCAACATCGGCGTGCTGTCGTTGCGGCTCAATCGACTTGACGCAGCGGCGGACGCTCTGCGCCGCAGCATCGGCATACTGGAGGAGTTGCGCGGAAACATCTCTTCCATCGACATCCGGTCGAGTTTCATTTCCAACAAATTCTACATTTACGAAAACCTCATCGGCATACTGATACAACAGGGCAGGGTGGATGAGGCCTTCGAATATGTGGAGCGTGCAAAAGCCCGGTCCTTTCTGGACATGATCGGCAACAAAGCGGTGGGCGAAGGCAAGAAGCGTGACGAGGCCACGGCCGCGCTGATCCAACGCGAGCGCGCGCTGCAGCGGCGCATCGAAGCCGTGCTGGGCAATGCCGACAGTGCGCGCGTGCTGGGCGAGGCGATTGAAGACCATCAGCGGGTGATCGCTGCCTTGCGTGAGCGCGATCCGGAGTACGCATCGGTGAAAAGCATTGAGCCTCTGCCGCTGGCCGAACTGCGGCGCATGCTCGACGGTCGCACCGCTGTGGTGGAATATTTCGTGGGTGAACGCTCGGCCTTCGGTTTCGCCGTCACACGCGACACCATCGTCGTGCGGCGCATGCAGGTGGACCGCGGCAATGCTCTCGAACGCGAGATCGAAGCGCTGCGACGCATGCTGTATGTGGACTTTCCCAATACGAAATTCTCCGTGCTGCGGGAGAAGCGCATGAAGGACCGTCTCTCGCCGCGCGAGGCGCTCGCCTCATGGCGCGCGACGCCCGTGCCTTCCACCTGGCAGTATAGTCTGGTCACCATGTACTCGCGCTTCCTTGCGCCGTTCGCCGGTGTGATTGAGGACAAGGAGGTGCTGTATATTGTTCCGCATGGACCCTTGCACCATTTGCCATTTCAGGCGTTGATACGGCCGGCGGATATCGACACACGAGCGGATGTACACATCGCTCGGCCACGCTATCTGATCGAGCGGCATGCTATCGCCTTGCTGCCGTCGGTAAGCGTGTTGCCCTTCGCCTTGCGCCGTGACCTTGTCCCGGTGCGCAGCGGGCTCATCGTTGGCGATCCGCTGTACGCGGATCCGAAATACCGGAGCAAGCCTCTGGAAGCGGCGTTGATTGAAGCCGACACGGTATCGCGTTACGTGCCGCAGCCAACGGTGTTGACGCGTGAAGCCGCGGAGGAAGTGGTGGTGAAGAACGAACTGATCGGCAAGGACGTGGTGCACCTCGCGACGCATGGCGAATTGAACAAGGAGCAACCCCTGCGGTCGCGCATCCTCTTCGCCGCCGCGCGGCCCGATAGTGTGAACAACGGCGATCTGACCGTGGCCAAGATTTTCAACCTCGACTTACAGGCCGTGCTGGTCACCCTCAGCGCCTGTCAGACCGCGCAGGTCGCCGCAGGAAAGGGGCAGTCCACCGCCGGCGACGACCTGGTGGGGCTGACGCGTTCCTTCATGTACGCCGGCACACCTGCGGTGATCGCTTCGCTGTGGTTTGTGGACGATGCATCGACGCTCGACTGGATGCGGTACTTCTACCGCGCCTGGCTCAACGGAGGGCGTTCGCGTGTGCAAGCGGCGCGGCAGGCCGCGCTGGACATGCTGAGTGCGCCCGCCGATCCCGACTGGGTACATCCGTACTACTGGGCGGCCTTCGTGTACATGGGGGATGCGCGGTAGGGGCCGCTTCGAATCACAAGATCGACGCGGATGCCGAAATCGTGCACTGTGCGTATTCACGCGCCGTGTCAGCGTTCGGTAGTCTGCGCATCGCGGCCGACGTTCAGGCGATACCGCGCTCCCTGGCTTCCCGCGCCGCCTCTGCCGTCAGGTCCAGAGGGCCGATCGCGACGCCGATGCTCTGGAGGAAATCATTTGGAGGAATACCCCCGGCAAACACCCAGACGTAGTCGTTGGGGATGCGGTGCGTTTGGCCATCCACTTCGAGAAGTACTTCCTTTTCCAGAATCTCCGTCGGCATGGAATTGAACAGCACCGTGAGCATGCGGGCGTCAACGCATTCCTTCACGCGTTCCGCGTTTCGTTCCTTGATGCGGGCGAATGCATCCTTGCGATAGGACAAGGTGACGCGGTTGCCTTTCTGATGCGCCAGCCCCATCGCGGCCTCGACGGCGCTGTCGCCTCCGCCCACGACAAGAATATCGGCATTGGTGTACGCGTCTGCTTCTATCAAACTGTACATCACTTTCGCCTGTTGCTCGCCCGGGATGTCGAGCTTGCGCGGGGTTCCCCTTCGGCCCAGGGCCAGCACAACGAAACGGGCGCGATACACGCCGCGGGTGGTGGTGATGGTGAAATGGTCATCCGCGTCGCGCTGGATGGATTCCACTTTCTCGAAGGTGTTGACCTGCAGACCGGATTTATCGAATACGGAGTGCCAGAATTCGAGCAGCGCCTCTTTGGAGATTTCGAGAGACTTGAATTTTCCATGCAGGGGAAATTCGACCGGGGACGTCATCACTAATTTCTGCCGGGGGTACTTCGCCACAGTGCCGCCGAGTTCGTCCTGCTCCAGCGTAATGTAGCGGAGTTTGTTTTCGATGGCTCGCAACGAGGCACTGATACCCGCAGGTCCGGCCCCGACGATGCACAGGTCGTGTATTCCTTCCGGTGTCGGCTGTGAGGCGGAAATGCGTCTGGCGAGAATGTCTACGCAGTCGCGTCCCTGATTCACCGCGTTTTTGATAAGGGCGAGTCCGCCCAATTCTCCCACGATGAACAATCCGGGCACGTTGGTCTCATATTCTGCGCTGAGGCGGGGCATGTCGGCACTGATGCCGGGATTGGCCATGACGATCTCGATAGCGCCCACGGGGCAGGCCTCCGCGCACAGACCGTGACCGATGCATTTGTGTCCGTTGACTATCGCGGCCTTGCCAGCGACAACGGCGAGCACGTCGCCTTCGGGACAAGCGTCGGCGCAGGTTCCGCAGCCTATGCAATGCGAGATGTCGATGTGCGGATGCTGAGCCTGCGGACCGCCGGAGTGCAGTTTTCCACGCTCCGCCGCCGCACGCGCCTCCGCTTCCTTGCGGCTAACGCGTTTGAAATAGGGTATCGTCGTGATGAACACGAGGACAACGAACACAAGGAAAATGAGGAAACCTTCCATACGCGTCTTGCCGTGCTGTGTGGAGCGATTGGTGAGGAATGCGATTCAAAATAGACAAGTACGGGACTCGCGGCAAGAAACGCCTTGTGCCGGAGATAATGTCGATGTAATTTATCGCGCATCCCCCCACGCGCCGCGCCAAAGGCCGTGGAGTAACTTCGCTCCACTATCACGCACACATGGTTGCGCATTGCCATGACGCCTGTCGTTCATCGTCTGTATATCGCCACGCTTGTAGTCACGGGATTGCTGGTCGTGCTGCTGATCGTGGTCGAGGGTTTCGGGTATTACACCACATCCCCGGCTGAGCGTGGAAACATTCTCGCCGATTACGAGGCGCGTATTGCGGATATCGATGTGGAAATCGAATTGATGCACCAGGGAGTGGGAACGAACGATCGGACGGAGCAGGAGTTGCGCGCCGCACAGCAGCGATTGAAGGAGGAAGCACGGTATTGGAGGGAGTGGGGTGCGACCGGGGTGTGGGGCCACGGTCTGGGAATAGCCGGCTCCATGATGATGCTGGGTGGCGTGGCCTTGTACTCCACGCGCAAGCGGGTGAGACGCTTCCGCTTTGTCGGGAAGATCAAATATTTCCTCGAATTTCACATGTTCCTCTGTCTTCTCGGTCCCGTGCTCGTCGTGCTGCACACCACGTTCAAATTCGGAGGAATCGTTTCCGTGAGTTTGTGGAGCATGATATTCGTGGCGCTGAGCGGGATATTCGGTCGCTATATTTACACACAGATTCCCAAAACCACGGATGGGGACGCAATCGCGCTGGAGGATTTGATGCGCGAGAATGACGTACTTCGCATGCGTCTCAAGACGCAGATGCATCTGTCGCAGGCGGCGTTGGATGCGATTGACGCGGTGAGCACCGTCCAGCCATCGTCGCGTCCCGCGACGGTGTTGCGCGCTATCCTGGCATTGATTCGCGACGATTTCTCGCGCGCCTCGCGCCTCGCATCAATGAAGCGACAGTTGCTACGCGAAGGCGTGCCTGAGGATCGTATTGCGCACATCGTGACCGTGGCCAAGAGGAAATCCCTGCTGATACGGAAGATGGCGGTGCTGGACACGGCGCGGTCGCTGTTCCAATACTGGCATGTGATCCATCTTCCATTTTCCATCATCATGTTCATCATTCTCATTGTCCATGTCGTGTTGACTGTATCACTCGGTTACACCTGGATTTTTTAGATGTCCCGTACCGGTTTCACGTTCGCATTCCTGGCCCTGCTGGTCGTGCTCTCGCATGCGGAGCTGCGCGCCCAGTTCACCTCGCCGGGCAAACTCTCGCAGGCGCACAAGCATCTCGAAGGGGATGCGAACTGCGCGCGCTGCCACGATGTGGGCCGGAAGTCGTTTCGTGACAATTGCCTGCAGTGTCACGGAGAAATTCGATCGCGCATCAAGGATGGACACGGGTATCATTTTTTCACGAGAAAACTGGAGTGCTCGACCTGTCACAAGGAGCATCACGGCAGGGAATTCAAGTTGATCCGCTGGGATCCGGCCAACTTCGAGCACGCGCAGACCGGTTTTGTCCTTGAAGGCAAACACGCGGATCGCGACTGCCGGACCTGTCATCAGCCGGGGAATATCAAGGCGCAGGATATTCGGAAAAAATCCTCCGCTGTGCAGAAGAAAACCTACCTGGGTCTTTCCACCGAGTGCTCGTCGTGCCACGCCGATGAGCATCGGGGTCAACTGGCGGCCTGTGGCACTTGCCACACTCCGTCCGACTGGAAGAAGCACCGTTTCGACCATGACAAGGCGCGCTTCGCACTGAAGGGCAAACATGCCGCCCTCGCATGCTCCGCCTGCCACCCGGAGAAAAGCGATGGCAATGTCCGGTATGGTAATGCGACATACACGCAGTTCAAAGGTATCGCGTTCGCGCAATGCCTGGATTGCCACGAAGATCATCATCGCGGAGCTTTCGGAAAGGACTGCAAATCCTGTCATTCTCCATCGGGGTGGAAGCACGTCGTGTTGGCGAAGGGCGCGATCGATCACTCCTCCACGCGCTTCCCGTTGCTTGGAAGGCACAACGAGGTGTCGTGTTCGAAATGTCATGACAGTGGGAGCGCAGCGCGTTTCAAGAATGCGGACCTGTCGCATTGCGTGCTGTGCCACGCGGATTATCATGCTGGCGAGTTTGCGCAGCGGAAGGAAGGTGGCGATTGCGAGCATTGTCACGATGTCGCCGGTTTCACTCCCGCCCGTTTCGAACCCGCATTGCACGAGGCATCCCGTTTCCCGTTGCGAGGCGCCCATGCCGCGGTTCCCTGTTTTCGCTGCCATGTGTATCAGACTCCGGAGGGCGGCAGGCGGCATCGCTTCCGTTGGGAGGAACGGGATTGTCAGGCCTGTCACGACAATCCCCATCGCGGGCAACTGGACCAACGCATTGCCGACCGAGGTTGCGCTGGTTGCCACAACACCGATTCGTGGTTTGTCACCAGCTTCGATCACGATGTCACCGCTTTTCCGCTCAGCGGTGCGCATCGTCACCTGCTCTGCGAGCGCTGCCACACCCGCGAGCTGCGGGACGGCCAGTCCATCGTGCGCTTTCGTTTCACGAGTACGCGATGTGCCGAATGTCATACCGATGCCCATGACGGTCAATTCGCGGAAGCCGGAGCGGGTACGGACTGCGCGCGATGCCATTCGACCGCTGCATGGAAGCCGGTGAACTTCAATCATACCACGGGGTCCCGTTTCCCGCTCACCGGGAAGCATATGGACCTTCCCTGTGAGAAATGTCATCGTCCGATCGTCGAGGCAGGAAACGCCCGCGTTCTTCGCTACAAACCGCTCGACACCGCATGCTCTTCATGTCACGCCACCGAACGCCAGTAAAGGAAGGTGCACCATGTCACGCTTCGTGATTCCCTTTCTTCTCGCTCTCATGGCAAGTACCGCGATGGTATGCGCACAGACTACCGGCGACAGTGCGCGCGTGCGGGGGCATCGGACCTTCGACATGGATTGCCTGCATTGTCATACCACCGCGTCGTGGAAGGAACTGCGTGCCAGCATCGATTTCGATCATCGCAAAACCGGCTATGCTCTTCGGGGCAATCATGCCAGCACGAGCTGCGCCGCGTGCCACAGCGGCATGCCCATCACTGCCATGAAGACCGCTTGCGCGGATTGCCACGAGGATAGGCATCGAGGAGAATTCGGTAATCGCTGCGGTGACTGCCACACGCCCGCCGGTTGGCGATCTCCGAATGAAGCTGTCGCGAAGCATCAGATGACGCGCTTCCCGCTTCTCGGAGCGCATGCACTGGCGGATTGCAAAGACTGCCACAGTCAGCAGGAGGAAAAGGAATTCGTCAACACGCCGGTCGAATGCTACGCCTGTCATCAGGGAGAATTCGAAGCGGTGCGGGAGCCGAATCATGTTGCTGCGGGTTTCGACAAGAACTGCGTTCTCTGTCACGATCCGGGAAGCCCCACCTGGGCGAATGGCTTCACCCATCCACCCGTGAGTTTCATGAGCAACGCGGCACACAATCCGCTGCAATGTCAGGACTGTCATCGAGGAGGATATCGCGGAACGCCCACCGACTGCTTTGGTTGTCACGAGGCACAGTACCGTGCGGTTCGCGAGCCCGATCACGTTCGAGGACAGTTCGAAAAAAACTGTCTGCTGTGCCATGACCCTGCGCGCTGGAAGCCCGCGAACTTTGACCACGCGAGAACCAGTTTTCCCTTGCAGGGTGCACACGCAGCCACTCCCTGCTCCGCATGCCATGAAAGCGGTTTTTCCCGTCTTCCAACGGATTGCTGGTCCTGTCATGAACCCGACTATACGAACGCGACTTTCCCCGATCACGTCGCCGGCGCCTTCGCCCGTCAATGTACCGTGTGTCACAATGTGAACACCTGGCGCCCTGCGGATTTCAACCATGAGACAACGAATTTCCGATTGACAGGTGCCCATCGTCGTACGGAATGTCAGCGCTGCCATGTCGGTGGGAAGTACACCGGCCTCCCTCTCGAGTGCCAGGGATGCCATTCCGCCGATTACAATCAAACATCGCAACCCAATCATGCGGTGGTGGGATTCAATGCCCAGTGCCAGGATTGCCACGGCACCGAGGCGTGGCAGCCAGTGGAGCGGTTTCCCAATTCCATCGACCATGACAAAACGCTCTTCCCTCTCCTTGGCCGCCACCGCACGGTGGCCTGCGCCGAGTGCCATGTCGGATTCGTGTTCAGAGGGACTTCAACACAATGCGCCGTGTGCCATGATGCCGATTTCAAATCGGCCAGAAATCCGGACCACAGTGCTGGCGGATTTGGCGGAGATTGTCTGAGCTGTCATACGATGGATGGGTGGCGTCCAGCGACCTTCGATCATGCTAGCACGAAATTCCCGCTGCAAGGCGCGCATGCGGCGCAGCCCTGCCAGGCCTGTCATGTGAACGGCAACTACCAGCTGCAGTACACCGATTGCTGGCAATGCCACGAAACTGATTTTGCTGCAACTCTGCAGCCCAATCATGCGGCGGCACAGTTCTCGCACGACTGCACGCAATGCCACAATACCGTGGCGTGGAAGCCGTCGACCTTTGATCATGCGAGCACGAAATTCCCGCTACAGGGTGCGCATGTGGCGCAGCCCTGCCAGGCCTGCCATGTGAACGGCAACTACCAGTTGCAGTACACCGATTGCTGGCAATGCCACGCGGCGGATTTCAACGCCACGCTGCAGCCCAATCACGCGGCGGCGCAGTTCTCGCACGATTGCACGCAATGCCACAACGCCGTGGCGTGGAAGCCGTCGACCTTTGATCATGCGACAACGAAGTTCCCGCTGCAAGGCGCGCATGTGGCACAACCCTGCCAGGCCTGCCATGTGAACGGCAACTACCAGTTGCAGTACACCGATTGCTGGCAATGCCACGCGGCGGATTTCAACGCCACGCTGCAGCCCAATCACGCGGCGGCGCAGTTCTCGCACGATTGCACGCAATGCCACAACGCCGTGGCGTGGAAGCCCGCGATCTTTGATCATGCGACAACGAAATTCCCGCTGCAAGGAGCGCATGTGGCGCAGCCCTGCCAGGCCTGCCACGTGAACGGCAACTATCAGTTGCAGTACACCGATTGCTGGCAATGCCACGACACGGATTTCAACGCAGCCGTGCAACCGAATCACGCTGCGGCGCAGTTCTCGCACGATTGCACGCAGTGTCACAGCGCATCGGCGTGGAAGCCCGCGACCTTTGATCATGCGACAACGAAGTTCCCGCTGCAGGGCGCGCATGCGGCGCAGCCCTGCCAGGCCTGTCACGTGAACGGCGACTACCAGTTGCAGTACACCGATTGCTGGCAATGCCACCAAACCGATTTCAACACCGTTTTGCAACCGAATCACGCTGCGGCGCAGTTCTCGCACGACTGCACGACATGCCACAACACCGTGGCGTGGAAGCCGTCGACCTTTGATCATGCGACAACGAAATTCCCGCTGCAAGGCGCGCATGCGGCGCAGCCCTGCCAGGCCTGTCACGTGAACGGCAATTATCAGCTACAGTACACCGATTGCTGGCAATGCCACGCGGCGGATTTCAACGGGGTTGTGCAGCCCAATCACGCTGCGGCGCAATTTTCGCACGATTGCACGCAGTGCCATACCAATGTCGCTTGGAAGCCCTCGACGTTTGATCACGCAACGACGAAGTTTCCGTTGCAGGGCGCGCATGCGGCCCAACCCTGCCAGGCCTGCCATGTGAACGGCAACTACCAGTTGCAGTACACCGATTGCTGGCAATGCCACGCGGCGGATTTCAACGCCACGCTTCAGCCCAATCACGCGGCGGCGCAATTCTCGCACGATTGCACGCAGTGTCATACCAATGTCGCTTGGAAGCCCTCGACGTTTGATCACGGAGCGACGAAGTTCCCGCTGCAAGGCGCGCATGCTGCACAGCCCTGCCAGTCCTGTCATGTGAATGGCAACTACCAGTTGGTGTATAGCGATTGTGTCCAATGTCATCAACAGGATTTCGATCAGACGGTGAATCCTCCTCATGTAGCCAATCGCTTCCCCGCGACCTGCGGCACCTGTCACACGCAAACGAGCTGGGTACCCTCCACCTTCGATCATGCAGCCACCGCGTTTCCGCTCACAGGCGCGCATCAGACACGACCCTGCCTGGATTGCCATGTGGCCGGGAACTATCAGCTCTCATATACGGATTGTCGCCAATGCCATGACGCGGATTACCAAGCGGTCACGAACCCATCGCACGCATTGAATCAATTTCCGCGTGATTGCACGATGTGCCACAACACATCGTCATGGAGGCCCTCCACATTCAGTCACGCCTCAACCGCTTTCCCGCTTCAGGGTGCGCACATCACGCGTCCCTGTCTGGATTGCCACGTCAACGGGAATTATCAGTTGAGCTACACCGATTGTTACCAATGTCACCAGAGCGACTACACTTCGGCCGTGACTCCGGCGAACCACTCGGCGATGAATCTCTCCCATGCATGCGGGACCTGTCACACGCAGACCTCCTGGTCGCCGGCCACGCCCTTCCGAACGATGCACAATGTGAATGCCCCCGCGGGATTCCCCATTTACGGATCGGTCAAGCACAAATATCAGGACGAGTGGGACACGTGCAACCAATGTCACACCAGCAATGCCACAACCACATTCTGCTGCACGAGCTGTCATGAACACAGCAATCAGTCGGAGTTGAATCAGGATCATCAAGGTGTGAGCGGCTACGCGTACAACTGCACATCCTGCGCCGGAAGCGGATGCCATCCGGACGGGAGGGAGCCCTGAGGTGCGTCATCCCAGCGAGGTACGGAACAGTATTCCAACGCGTGCGCTGTTGCTGTGCGTGTTGCTGTTGCTGGCGCAAAGTCTGAGCGCGCAGTTGCGTGAGCATACGGCGAAGGTCACGTATGTCACCAGCACGACGGTGTATGTGGATGCGGGGACGAAGGATGGATTTCGTGAGGGAGACACACTTCGCATCTGGAAAGCGGGAAGCAGCACTGCGATGTTGAAGGTGACGCACATCGCCTCGAAGTCATTGGCGGCCTCCATTCTTGAAAAAACGCAGGTGGTACTGATAGGTGACGAGGTGCGAGGTAGCGCCCGCACCATAGCGCAGGTCGATGCAACGCGGGATACAGCCACGACATTGGTGCAAGCGCCGGTGCGTGGTGCTGACGCGGTGAGACGAGATTCGCTGCCGCGAATACCGGATCGAGTTTCGGAAACCCGCGTACGGGGACGCATTGCTCTGCAATACCATGCACTGGAGAGTTCTGTTTCGCCCGGATTGGATTTTTCACAGCCGGCAGGCGTCGTGCACGTTTCGACGGAGCGTCTGTTCAATGCCCCGTTGGAATTCCGGTACTACTCGAACCACCGCTACGACGCGCGATCCAGCGAGCGACGCGCCGGGGTGGAGGAGAGCCGCTTTCGTCACCGTTTCTACCAGCTCTCGTTGCAGTATGGCGAGGCTGCCGCGCCGTTGACCGCGCGGATTGGCAGATTCGTACCCTACGAGGTGGGAGGAATCGGTACGTTGGATGGCGCCATGGTGGTTGGTCGAAGCAACGGTTACGAAATAGGAGCGCTGCTCGGGTCACAACCGGGGTACAGGGATTCCGAGTTGAATATCCGGGATCAGAAGGTCGCGCTGTATGTGGGAAGGAATCGCGTCCCCGGTAATTGGAATTTCGGTGCAGCATTCGCGCAGACCTATCGCGATGGGGCGCTGGATCGCGGGTATGTGTATCTCGTCAATTCCGTGGCGGTAGTGGAAAATCTTACCTTGTATCAGAATGCCAGTGTTGATCTTTACGATACCGACGGGCGCGATGGGATGTTCGCCCCGCATTTCTCTGATTTTTTTCTCTCCGCCACGTGGCGTCCGCTGAGGGTGCTGTCCCTTTCGGCATCGATGTCCGACAGGCGAAACATTTTTTTCCTGCGTAGCTATGCGGAGATACCGGACTCGTCGTTTCGTTCCAATCGATCGCAGTCCTATCAATTCAGTGCGGGAGCGAACGTTGCCGCGGGCATGTATCTCTCGGTGACGTCGGCATTGCGCAACAGCGAAAGCACTGATCCGGCGGCTTCGATCTCCGGGCGTTTCACTTGGTCGAATGTTTTGAACTCGCGCCTGAATCTGTATTTTTTCGGCGGATATGCCGATAATGTGTTCACCACGTCCACATCGGCAGGCGTGGAGGTCAATCGGGATCTTTTCCAGAGTTTGTACACTGCGCTGCGTTTGGTCCGCTCCGACTATGCGCCGGTGACCGCCGGAAGAGCGTACGCGCGCACTTCCCTGAATGTGGACGCCTATTACCGCGCGAGCAGGGAGGTGAACGTTTCGTTGAATTTCGAGCATTACTGGGAAGGCACGTACGTGACCGACCGCGTGTACACAGAGGTTACGTACCGTTTTGACTGATGTGATGTCGTCATCGTCGCGAGTGCCATGGGAATCACTGCTTCCGGCTGGACATTATCTCCGGCGGAGCAGCACGCCACAGCTCATTCGCTTCGGTCTGGAGAGTCGGGGCGTGCGGTGAGGTGGGAAGTGTGCGTCCGGCGATACCTCCCCGGGTTGGAGGCGTACATGGGTCGGGTGAGGGCAGCGTGGTCTGGTGCGCAGCCCTCGGCAGGGATATTCAGTGAATAGCCAAGCTCGGGGCTCGGTCCCGATTCGTGCGTGTCCGGCGGTCAGATTCAGTGAATAGCCAAATCCGAACCCTGGACTCCGCGTACTCCCGCCCAGGCGGGGATATTCACTGAATAGCCAAATTCCGCTCGCCCGCCCCGTCTTTCGCCCCGAGCATGGGTTATTCAGTGAATAGCCAAGGTCGGTTTTGGACGCAGCGGAGGGGTTGCGGGCTGAGATATTCAGTGAATAGCCAAGGTCGGGGCTCGGTTCCGAATCGTGCGTGTCCGGCGGACAGATTCAGTGAATAGCCACATCCCCGCCCCGAAACCGCAAGCTCAGCCCGAAACCGCTTCACCTCCGAGCCGATTCCCCCCGAAATTCATAATATCGCAAGCTCCGAAATCACCGAACGTCTGCGACGACGCGCAAAAACCACTCCCACATCCCTTATCCTCCGCCTCCGCGCATACCTCTCCCGCGCGAATCGCCGCTGGACGCTTCGGTCCTCTTCTGGAAATCAATCGATTACTGCAAGCGGAAGCGACGGTCTATCGCGGACCATCCGATCCCGTATCCCGACGTACTACCCCGGCGCCAGCGAGAACAACATCGCTTCCGCGTCCACGGTGTGCAGCATCGCCAGCGAGGCGTCCAGCATCGCCGTGACCGCTGGGGAACGCCTCCGCTTCGCCTTGCCCGCTCGAGCCGATGCCGGATCCGTGGATTGCGGTCGCAGCACGGTATCACGCAGGAACACCGCGCGACCAAGCATGAGCAATCCGTGGGTCGACTGTACCTCAGAGTGCCGCACACGGGCGTGGTCCTCGCCGAACAGCGCGAAGGCCTCGTTCAACACGGTGCGCAGATTCCGTACCGAAGGATTCGACTTGTCGCGCGTGAGCTGTGAACGCTGCATCGCGGCGTTGAAGGCATGCCGGATCTGCTGGATTTCTCCCGCATCCACGACAATGCAATCGTGGTAGCGCCGCGTCCACACGGCGCGTCCCGTGCCGCCGCGCGCGGTGTTGATGGCACGTGCGCTGTTCATTTTCAGAAAACCCACCAGCAGCGGAATCGTCATCATCCTCCGTGCGCGAAGGAGATTCTCCCATTTCTCCGGATGCGCCGCAGTGTGGTTGCGGAATTCGGTGATGGTGACGAGGATTTCGAGCCCGTTGGGCTGGAAACGCGCTGCGTCGAGGCGCAGGCAGGGGTAGCGCTGCACGGCGAGTGCGAGTTTTTCGAACGTGATTTCGGCGAAGGCGTTCAGCCGCAGTACGCCGTCGCGCTCCTCACCGAACAGCGCCTCCTCGCCCGCTGTGTCAAGGCGCAGACAGTAGGTTCCGGGTTCTGAGTAGTTGTGCCCACGCGTACGTGCATGGCGGTAAGGGATCTCAAGCTGCATCATTAGCTCCCAACTAATGAATGAGGGTGAAATGGAACGAGCAACATACAGCGGATGAACACCCCGCACAATGCATTTTCTTTGCGCTTGTGGCGCTTCGCGATCGATCGTGAGGTGCGTGGTTCACGACGCGCCATTGTGAAATGGTGATGCAACACGCACCACGTTCGCGCCTGCGCGTAGTCCGACGATGGGAACAGCATGATGAGGCAACAAACGTGCTTCGAGGCGATGCATGCCGTGATGATGTGTGGAAACCGGGCCGTCCGATTTCCAGCTTTCAGCATCGCGCTTGACATTTCACCCGCGCGGGCATACCTTGCCGCCAACGGACATCATGAACAGGAAAGGAGTGCCGCCATGCGGAAGACGTTTCGCTGCGCCTGGTGCTTCGAGATCAATGAGATCCTCGTCGACATTTCGGCGGGTGATGATCAGGTGTATGTCGAGGATTGCCAGGTGTGCTGCCGACCCAATACAATTCACGTGCACATTGACGAAGAAAGCAGAATGGTGACGGTGGAAAACGAGGCGGAGGGGTAAGCGTGCTCCCATGTGATCGCTGTAGTGAATCGATAGCAGCGTCAACGCGGGATACCGTCCGCCAAACGCGCGACCGCGCGCCTCTTCCTTTCACCACTGTGTTGTGGCCGAGAGGGGAGTACGACCTGCAATTCATGACATCGTCGCGACAGGCGTGCTGGTGTCCTTGTTCCGCCACTCGCGGATGATGCGCTCGAGGCAGGCCCGTGCGGCGGGGTTGTCTTTTCGGCCGATTGCCTTCAGTAGCGGGAGCAACGGTGATCTGATCGTGCTGAGCCAGCAGTGATCATCCAGCACAAGACACATGGGAATACACCGCGCACCGCCATCACCGTAGTGAAAGGCCTCCGCGTATTGACGAAACCCGAGATTGTGGTAATGCTCCACCAAAGTGTCCAGGCAATCGATGCATACGAACTGAACGGATGGTTTATCCTCCACAAATGTCACCGCGGCCCGGAGCAGAGCTTTGCACACTTTCAGTGATCGAAAGGCGTCGCGGACAAGCCATTTCCTCACAGTGACAATAGCATCCTCGCCAAATCCATCGAGAAATGCCGCGAGCTGAAAATGCCGGATGTCTTCCGCATGCGCATCGCAGCCGATCCACCAATCAATCGCCATCGTCCCCACCGGCACATCGCCCATCTCGGCCAGCAGCAGCATGCCCTTCGCATGCGCGCGCGCGGTCTCTCCCGATTCGTGAAAGGATCCGACGATGTCATACCCCAGCTCGTTGATGAACACCTCCTCGCGTAGCCGATGCACACGGGTGAGCGATTCGGCATCGTCCGCTATCCGCACCCGCACCGAGTGCTGAGCGCAAAATTCAGGCGACATCACGCACCTCCTTCAAACGGGACATGATGGTCTGTGCTTCCTGCAACTCGCGTAATCGGGCGTTCGAAGGTCGCGAGCAGTAGCCGCGGTAGGTATCGACGTAGAATGCCGGACTTCCCAGGCGCGGCCAGGCGAGCGCATGCTGATGAGCGATCATGGCCAGCGCTTCCCTCGCCATGAGCGTGCCTACCTCAATGGTGAGTGGCGCAAAACTGGGGATGGCTCCTTCGAGACGCAGAAATCGTCCCAGAAATGGATTGACGGAAATGTACGGACTGTCGAGCAGGCCGGGATTCGTGGCGAAGCCGTAGGCCACGACGCGTAGCAGCGATTCCGCAGCAACAGAATACTCCGCGCATTGATCGAGGGTGCGGCCAAGCGTGGGATATTCAAAGCGCTCTTCCGGTGTTTCCTCGTCGGGTAAAGTCGAAACGACATTGGGCGTCGGGAAATAGAGAAAATCGACAACCGGCTTGCGCGCCAATCGTGCCGCCCGATAACAGGCGATGCCGCCGACAAGCGAATCCATGCCGAGGACGACCACATCGACGGTGCCCATGATATCGCGAAGCGTTTGTACATCATTCGTTATCTGCCGGATTTCGACAATCGCTGTCGGATTGACCGAGCGGATGAAATCGGCGGCGACATCCGCTTTGCCGCGGCCCACCGTGTCGGTCGTCGCGAATACCTGTCCTGCCACATTCTCGATACTGACGGTATCGGGGTCGATGATGACGAAGCGACCGATGCCTGTGCGCGCCAGCGCCAGCAATGCCGCGCTTCCAATCGCTCCCAATCCGGGAATGAACACGGACGAGTGTGTCATAACATTCAGCAGCGCGTCCGGTACCAAGCCCTCCTGGCGAATCCAACGGGGATCTCTGCGCTGCTCCGCTGCTGTCGTCGTAACCATGCTTCACCTTGCTTTGTTGTTCAAAATGCTTCTGTACAAAGAAGACGAAGCCGGCCTGTCGGCCTGTCACGGGATTGTCATGATTCGGTTAAACGACGTCCGCCAGCAACCGCCACAACATCCCGGATACCGCGGTGCACGACTTCTCCAGCCTCGAAGCCATGCATCCCGTGAATTCGCCTCGGTGCGGGTGAAAATGAAGAACGCAGCATGCTGGTTTGGACGAATGGCGCAACGGACGCTGCATTCCGTTCTCCATTGTTCATTGCGCGCCGTTTTGTTACCTTTTTGCATGTGAGGAATAACGCGAACAACTCTGGAGATTTCATGAAGAAGTTCATGCCCCTGCTGATCGGCGGCGGTATCCTGCTGGTCCTGTTGATGTGGTACATCGGCGCGCAGAACAACCTTGTCACGCTCGAGGAAAATGTGAATGGCAAATGGAGCCAGGTGGAGAATGTGTACCAACGACGGCTCGACCTCATTCCCAATCTCGTCGAGACGGTGAAAGGATACGCCGCGCAGGAAAAGGATGTACTGACGGAAGTGACGGAACTGCGCTCACGCGTGGGGCAGATGACCATGACCAAGGAAATGCTCAACGATCCTCAGGCGATGCAGCGCTATCAGGACGCACAAGCCCAGCTCGGCGGCGCCTTGTCGCGGCTGCTCGTGGTGTCGGAGAATTATCCCGATCTGAAATCCAATCAGAATTTCCTCGCCCTGCAATCGCAGCTCGAAGGCACGGAGAACCGCATCACAGTGGAGCGCAAACGATTCATCGATTCAGTGCAGGAATACAACACCGCCATCCGCCGCTTCCCGACCTCACTGGTGGCATCCATCGGCGGTTTCGAGAAGAAAGCCACATTCACCGCGGATGAAGGCGCGGACAAGGCTCCGCAGGTGAAATTCTGATGCTTCCACTGGCCCGCGCTGCCTGTATCGCGCTGTTGCTGCTCCCGCTGTGGCGCGCCCAGGCGGAGACCGTGCCGCAGCTCTCGCGCTATGCCACGGATCTCGCCGGCGTACTGGCGCAGCCGGATCTCGATCGCCTCGAGGCCTTTCTCCAGGATTATGAACGCCAGACCAGCAATCAATTCGTGCTGCTCATCGTTCCGTCGCTGGAAGGGCAGTCCGTCGAGGACTACAGCCTGCGCGTGGCCGAGAAGAATGGCATCGGGAAAAGCGGCAAGGATAATGGCCTGCTCTTTCTCGTGTCCATCAATGATCGCATCATGCGTTTCGAGGTGGGCTACGGCCTGGAGGCCGTGCTCACCGACGCGCTCACGTCCGTGATTATTCGGGATATTGTAGCTCCGGAATTCCGCCGAGGCGATTACATGGCTGGCGTGAGCGCCGGACTGCAAGCGGCGGTGAAAGCCGCGAGCGGAGAATTCACCGCCGAGGATACGCCGCGCAGCGATCGCGCGGAGAAAAAAGGCAGCAACGTCTTCGGCCTTCTTCTCTTCCTTCTCATCCTGTTTTTCGTATTGAAAAATCGAAAAGGCGGACGGGGAGGCGGCATATTCTTCATCGGTCCCTTCGGCGGCGGTTTCGGCGGAGGAGGAGGCGGAAGTTTCGGTGGCGGCGGCTTCAGTGGCTTTTCCGGCGGCGGCGGCAGCTTCGGCGGCGGTGGCTCGAGTGGCAGTTGGTGATGCCCGCGGTTGATACCACAGCTCGGCGTCGCTCCCGCGTCCGCGCGCATTTCCATTCCGCCAACGTGGCGGTGATGCTCGCAGCGCTTGTGCTCGCTGCCTGCGGCGATACACCTTCGCGTAGCAGTGGTGCGCGTTCGTCTTCCGCGCAACACGGCGACAGCGCAACCTTGCCCACCGAACAGCGCGTTATCGTCGCGCGTGTCGAGGTGGATGTTACCGGCGATGGCATCGAGGAAAGCGTGTTCGGCACGCGTACCGCCAGCGAAGCGACCGAGCATGCCGAGTATTTTGATCGTGTGGAAATCCTGCGAGACATTGACACGAAGCCCCGGCAATTGTTCATCGATGTGGTGGACAACGGTTTCGCGCTGCAAGCACGCGATGTGACGGGAGATGGAGTTAGCGACATTCTGGCCCTGCTTGATGCGGGAGGCAACACGCCGGTGTCATCCCGCGGCATGCACGTGTACGGACGCGGTCGAGAAGGGAAATTGTCACTGCTCTTCGCGACGGAAAATGGAAATCCGGAATTCCGCGACATCGACGCCGACGGGTGCATGGAGATTCTCGTGTCCGATGAATACTGGGGACCGGGCCCGCACTCCGATGTCATTGGTTTCGTTCGCGCGGTGTATTCCTTCAATGGCGTGTATTACACTGCCGATAACGCGCGGCATGCATCATGGTTCGCTGGCGAAATCGACCGGCTGAGGCGCGCGCATGATGCGCTGTTCCGCAAAGCCGCATCCGCACCGTCGCTTGATGCGCAACTCTATTCCGCCACAGCCGAGCTGCTGCTCTGGCAATGGGCGCGGGGCGGGGCAACAGCGGTGCGCGACTTCTGGCGCGGCCAGAGAAGGCGATACAGCGAGCGCCTCTCGGCGGACCGCATGGACGATCTCGAAAGCATGGTGGAAGACCTCACCGCCATGGATATTCAGCAACAGGAAGCTCTCCCATGACACTCACCATCGCCACGGCACAGATCGCACCTCCACTCGGCAAGCTCGAAGCCAGTATCGAGCAGCACGTGGCATGGATCGATCGTGCCCGTGCCGCCGGCGCCGGACTTGTGGTGTTTCCCGAACTCAGTCTCAGCGGCTACACCGTGCGCGACCTCAATCACGCGCTCGCGCTGCGTTGCGACGATGCGCGGTTGAATGTGTTTCGTGAGCGCAGTCGCGATATCACCATCATTCTTGGCGGTGTCGAGGAGGACGAGCGCTATGGCGTGTACAACAGCGCGTTCGTGTTCGACGAGGGCCGTTGTGATACCTATCGGAAAATGTACCCACCCGACTACGGCATTTTCGAAGAGGGCCGCTACTTCCTGCGCGGCAACAGCGCACGCTTGATAGCCACACGCCACGGCCGCATCGGTGTACTTGTGTGTGAGGATCTCTGGCATGTGTCACTGCCGATGCTGCAAGCGCTCGATGGCGCCGAATTGATCTGCGCCATATCGGCCAGCCCCACGCGCCTGTCGCCTGTGGGGGAATTGCCCATCGAGGAAGTGAACAGCGAACACCACCGCAGTCTCTGCCGCCTGCTCACGGTGAACATGGCCTTTGTCAATCGCGTGGGGTACGAGGACGGCGTGAATTTCTGGGGTGGATCCGAGATCGTCGACGCTTTCGGCACCGTGCTGTCGCGCTGCGGCGTAGCAGACGAGGAACTCGGAATTGCCACAGTCGGCTCGCGCAGCGTGCGCGATGCGCGCCGCGCCTCTCGGCATTTCCTCGACGAGGACATCCCCTTCATTCAGCGGGAACTGGCCCGCGTGTACTCCTCGCAGGGTGGCTGCTGATGACGCGGTGGCGATCCATATCAACCGCGATTCTGCTGGCCCTGTTGGGCGCGGCATTGCCCGCGCAGCAGCGGGACGAAATGCGCATGACAGACTTGCTGCGTCCGGCAGCCGCGGAGGTTGCAGCGCAGGTGGCTGCGCAGACTGCGGTGCTGCGCATCGATCCTGCCGACGCGCCGGCGTTGCTCACGCAGGTATTCGCCGAGGAATTGCACAAACGTGGCTTGCAGGTGCGTACCGCACCCGCACCGGAGGCCGACGAGGTGGAGATTTCGGTGGGGGAGATGTATTCCTCCACTGCACCGGGACCGAATTCTTCCTATCTTCGTAATTCGGCACTTGTGTTCACCGCAATGGTGCGGGGAAGCGAGTCCACCATCCGCTGGTCGCGCGAATACCGCTTGCAGGCCAGCGACAGCACGGAGTTCGCCCCCGAGCCGTCCACGCGCGATTGGCTGCGGGACGGCGGAAGCTGGATCGATACCGTGCTCGAACCGGCGGTGGTCGTTGTGGCCGCTGCCATCATTCTCGTGTTGCTCTTTACTGTCAGAGGATCTTCATGACATCGCTTCGCACCTTCCTCCTTCTTCTCGGCGCCACGGTACTGGTGGCCTGCGGCAGTGCCGTCGTTCCGGAGAATCCCACCGCCGAGGACCGTTTCCGCATGGGGATGGAGGAATATCTCGATGAGAACTACGTCGAGGCCATCAATCATTTCGAGGTGATCCGTCTGCAATTTCCCGGCAGCTCGGTATCGGATAGTGCACGCTTTTTTACCGGCATGAGCCGCTATCAGCGCGAGGAGTATCTGCTCGCGTCGTACGAGTTCAACCAACTCGTGCAGGGCGGTGGTTCGCGCGACCTCATCCCCGAGGCGTACTATATGTTCGCGCGCTGCTATTATGAAATGTCGCCGAAATCCCAGCTCGACCAGACCAACACCTCGCGTGCCATCGACGCGCTGCAGAATTTTGTCGAGGCCTATCCCTCGCATCCGAAGGCCGCCGAAGCCGAAAAACTCGTGCTCGAACTCATCTCCAAGTTGGCGAAAAAGGATTACGAGATCGCGGTACTCTACGAAAAAATGGAGAATCGCGAATCCGCCCTTGTGTACTACACCGGCGTCACTGATCGCTACTACAACACCGAATTTGCCGACGATGCGACCGTGGGTCGCATTCGCATGCTGCTGCGCCTCAAGCGCTGGGCACTCGCTGAAAAAGCCGTGAAGGAATTCCTCGAGCGCTACCCCGACAGCCCGCTGCGCTCGGAAGTCGATGCCCTGCAGCGCGAACTCGCAACCGCATCACGATAACGTACGCCGAGGTCCGACATGAGTACTGCCGACCGTTCCGACGCCCCCCGCCACAGCGTGCGCGCCTCGCATGTGGAAATGACGGAACTCGTGCTTCCGAACGACACCAATCAGTTGGGCAATCTGCTGGGCGGACGCCTCATGCACTGGATGGACATCGCCATGGCCATCGCCGCCGCGCGGCACTCGGGTCTGGTGTGTGTGACGGCCTCGGTGGACGAGATCAATTTTCTCCATCCCATCCGACTCGGACAGGTGGTGATACTCCGGGCCTCGGTCAACCGCGTCTTCCGTACCTCCATGGAGGTGGGTGTGAAAGTGCTGTGCGAGGATGTGAAATCCGGCACACGTGTGCATTCCAACTCCGCGTACATGACCTTTGTCGGGCTCAACGCCGAGGGCAAGCCCACACCATCGCCACAGGTGCTTCCCGAAACGCCCGATGAGCTGCGTCGTTTCGAGCAAGCCCTCGCGCGTCGCAACCATCGATTGATCGGCAAGCAAACGCAATGAGAGGGTACCATGACTGAATCGCCCCGTAGCACTTCCTCTTGCCCTGCGCCGATGCGCCGCTTCGCAGCCACGCGACTGCTGCGCGTGTTCGTGTTTCTGCTGATCGCACCGGCGGCGCTGGCGCAGCATGTGGATTTCCGTAGCATGTCCGATCGTGCATTGCTGGATCATCTCCGCGCGCATCGCGCCGCGGTTCACGACGGTGCGGCCATGCCCGGTGTGGCGCTGGACGGTGAACGGCATACGGAAAAATGTTCGATCCATCTGATGGCGGAACTCGCGCGCCGCGGTGCTGCCATGGCCCCCGCCGACAGGGAAGAACTGCGTGAATTGCTCGCCCCACCATTTACACAGACCAGCATACTCAGTCGCTCAGGCCGCTTCCGTGTACATTACGATACCACGGGTCGGCACACGCCCGCAATGCTCGATGCGTCCAACGAACGTATCGCCGGAACCTATCATGAATATGCGGACAGTGTGGCGGCCGCGCTGGATCATGCATTCGCGATGGAAACCGGTGTCGCGGGTTTCGATGACCCTCCGTTCTCCGCTGGCAGCGGAACGAACAACGTTTATTTGCAGGAATACAACGGCGGCTTCTACGGTGAAACCTTTTTCCCGACACCCGCTCCGCCGTCCGGCACAGTCATGCCGACCTATCTGACCTACATGCAGATGGACAACGATTACCGCGAATTCTACTCGCGCGGCTTGAACGGTGCGCGAGTGACCGCCGCGCATGAATTCCATCACGTCATTCAGCTCGGGCGCTACGGCGTGTGGAGTGGCGACATCTGGATGTATGAAATGACGTCCACGTTTTTTGAAGAATTCGTCTATCCCGAAGTCAACGACTACTTCATTTACATGAAGGACTTCATGAACAACACCGATCGCCCGATCTATGCCTGGGGCGATGACGGATACGAGCTGTCCCTTTGGCCCATGCATCTCACCCGGCGCTACGGGCCGCGTATCATGCGGGACATCTGGGAGGGGATGAAGCAGCGGGAAGCGATTGTGTCGATGCGCGACGGCCTGTCCGTAAACGGCGGCGACTTCTCCACCGATTTCTGCGATTGGGCGCGCGTGAATCACGCCACGGCCTGGCGCTCGCCCGAACCCGCGCGCCGCGAGTACGAGGATGCGCCGCTACTGCCTTCGGTGAAATTTCATGCATCGCTGGAATTCATCGGCGGTGTGGCCCGCATCAATGGCATGCTGCAACCCCTGTCCTCGCAGTACTCGCGCGTGGCCCGGGGACTGGACACCGTGAGTTTCGTGGTGAGCAATGTGGACATTGCCGCCGCGATGAATCGCAGTGGCAATGCCATCGCCTATGAAATTGAAGTGCGTGACAACGCTCCCGGTGTCGAGGGATTTCAGCCGCTGAGCAATGGCTGGTACTATCGCTTTACCGCGGCGGTATCCAATGTGCTGTGCATGCAGGTGCTGGATTCGGGCGCGGTGGCGACCACAGTCGAGCGACAGGTGTTTCCCAATCCGCTGTTGCTCAAGGAATCGAGCCGGCTGCATTTTCCGCTTCCGCGCAACACGCAGAGCAATCGTGCCGAGCTGGTGATTTACACCACCTCCATGAACGAAGTGTACCGTCGCGCCGATATTCCCGTGGAATTGAGCGACATGATGGGCGCCTTCGTTTCCTGGGATGTGCTTGCCGACGGAGCCAACGTCGGAAGCGGCGTGTATTTCTACGTGCTGACCGTAGGCGGCGAGCGCCGCGTGGGCAAATTCGCCATTATCGGAGGATAGACGTGTACGTCCGCGCCGATGCACTTGTAAAGAAATTCAATCGCAAGCCCGTGCTGGCAGGGGTGAGTTTCGAGGTGCAACCTGGACAGGTGTTCGGCATCGTGGGACGCAACGGTTCGGGCAAGTCCACATTGCTGCGCATTGTCGGAGCGTTGCTCAGCCCAAGCAGCGGCAGCATCACGCACACACTCGACGGCCACAGCATCGAGGCAGAGCATCTGCACCAACATATCGGATACGCCGCTCCCTATCTTACCCTGTACGAGGAGTTCAACGCGCGGGAGAATCTTCAGCTCTATGCTTCGCTGCGCGGTATGCCGCTTGGCACGCGGGACTGCGATGCCTTGCTCGACGGCGTGGGTTTACCGCTGGATCGACGCGATCCCATCCGTTCGTATTCCTCGGGGATGAAGCAGCGCATGAAGCTGCTCTTCGCCGTCATGCACCGTCCGCCGCTGTTGTTGCTCGACGAGCCCACCTCGAATCTCGACAGCGACGGCATTGCCGCCGTGTATCGTCTCGTGGAGGAGGGTCGTAAGCGCGGCGCGGTGATTATTGCCACGAACGACGCCGAGGACATCCGGCGCTGCGATGCCACTATCAGTGTGGAGGCGGTGTGCTGAAGCAGGCCTGGGCCATCTTTCGCAAGGATCTCGCCAGCGAATTGCGTACGCGCTACGCCGTGAACGCCCTGCTAATGTTCGTGGTGGTGACGCTGGCGGTGATCATGTTTTCGCTCGTGGGCGAGACGCTCACCCCCGGCGCACTCACCGGCATGCTGTGGGTGGTGATGTTTTTCGCGGCGATGTCGGGACTCTCACGCAGTTTCGTGGCCGAGGAGGAGCGCGGTACCACCATGACACTGCAATTGCTCGCAACGCCGGCGGCGGTGTATCTGGGTAAATTGCTGTTCAATTTGCTGCTTGTACTCGTGCTCAACGTGTTCATTGTGGCGCTGTACGTGCTGGTGATGGAGCAATTCAGCATTCGGCAGCCCGATTTGTTCTGGCTGGTGATGTTGCTCGGCAGTTTGTGCATGGCGTCGGCCACGACCATCATCGCCGCCATCATCGCCAAGGCCAACACGCGCGGAACGCTGTTCCCCGTGTTGTCCTTTCCCGTGCTGCTGCCCTTGCTCATGGCCGGTATCTCGGCCACCAAGATCGCGGTGGAGGAGGGGCGCTGGGCCTCGGCCTGGCCCGATTTGCAACTGCTGGGCTCGTATCTCGTGGTGGTGACCACGGTGGCATTTTTGCTGTTTGATTTCGTCTGGCGCGATTGAACGCGCTACGCTTCTCGACGCGTCCACGCGATGTGGACGTGCCCGCATCCCGGCCTCGATATCGCCGGGTTGCCGTTGTGTACGACCGTACCGAGGTACCGTCGACATCCATTGTATGTTGATTGGCGCCTGCGTACATTTCCCAGACTGTTTGACACAGGAAACTATTGACCATGTGGTGGAAAATTCTACTGTTCCTCTGGATATCGCTACTCAGCACTGTGGGTATCGTCACTCCCATCGCCGGCGGCTTGGGCGAATTGGGCATGATGGCGCAAATGGATGCCTCGAAAGTGCTGCCGGTAAAAATCCACTTCGTGGGTGAGGGCAGTGCCGTCGACGGCGGCTGGCTCATTACCGGCCGCGACGCCGATGGCCGCGAGGCGGATTTCCTTTTCGCATCGCGCGATCAGTTGCCCAAGGGCGAGGATGGTGCCTTGCTTCGCGCGCGCTACAACCATGAGGAGCATCGTGTGGATGTGGTGAAGGTGCTCGGCGGCTATCCATCGTTCTCTTTCCCGTACATTCCGGGTCTGGAAGAGCGCGCGAAAATCATCTTTTTCCACGTGCCCATGTCGTGGATGACGGTGGTGGCCTTCCTCGTGTCGATGTGGTACGGCATCCGCTACCTGCGTCGCAAGGACATGGAGGATGATTTCCGTTCGGCGCTGTCGGCGGGCCTGGGCTTGCTGTTCTGCATTCTCGCAACAAGCACCGGCTCGCTGTGGGCGAAGTTCAACTGGGGATCCTTCTGGAATTGGGATCCGCGCGAAACGTCCATTTTCGTGTTGCTGCTCGTGTACGGCGCGTATTTCGCCCTGCGATCGGCCGTGGAGGTGGAGGAAAAAAAGGCCTCGCTGTCGGCGGTGTACGCCATCATTGCCGCGGCAACCGTGCCCTTCTTCGTGTTCATCATGCCGCGCATCATGCCCGGCCTGCATCCCGGTTCGGCCGACGATGTTAACGCCGGCCCCGTGGTGAGCAGTGGCGGCATGGACGCGGCCATGCGAGTCGTGCTCTACAGCATGCTCGCGGGATTTCTCGTGTTGTACGGATGGCTGATGAGCATCCGTTTGCGCATTCATCGCATCTCATTGAAACGCGCCGCCTCGGCGGCATAACGAACGCTTCGGAGCCGAACCATGTACGAATTTCTCGAACACAACGCACTGTACGTCGTCATGCTCATCGTGCTGATGATTTGGACGGGGCTGTTCGTCTACCTGCTCAGAATCGACAAGAAAGTCAAGGAACTGGAATAGAAAGGCATTGACCATGAAGAAACGCTATCTCATCGGGGGCGCTGTCGTCTTCATTTTCCTTATCATCGGTGGCATGTCCTTCCTCAACTCCTCGGTGGAGTACGCCACGCTGAGCAAGGCCGAGCAGAGCGGGAAGAAAGTGCAGGTGACGGGCAAGTGGGTGAAGGAAATGGACACGCAGTACGACACGCAGAACAACACCTTCACGTTCTACATGCGCGACGACGAGAACCGCATCGCCCGCGTGGTGTTCGAGGGCGCCAAGCCCAACAATTTCGACATCGCTACCAGCGTGGTGGCCAAGGGCCGCTATGAGGACGGCGTGTTTCACGCCAGCGAGGTGCTCACCAAATGTCCCTCGAAATACGAGGGCTCGCCCGACGGATCGTCGGGTGGCGATCATCCCGAGGGCATACGGAAAAGTTCGCTCTGATCCCAACGTCGGGCGCCGTGACACACGACGCCCGTTGTTTCATCACTCGCATTTTCATTCACTCTCCGTCGAACCGTGGCGCACACGGCGCGCCCCGGCAAGGAAAGGACGCCGCACATGTACAACGTTCTCGGAATGCTCGGCAACGGCGCGATCATCATCGGATTCGTCGCCGCCGTCCTGGGCATGATCGCCTACTTCCGGAGCGTCCAGCAGCCGAAACTGATCGGCTTCGCGCGCACGGGCTTCCACATCACCGTCACCACGGTGTTTGTGGCCTCGGCGATATTGCTCATTCTCATCGTCAAGCATCAGTTCCAATTTCACTATATCTGGGCCTACAGCTCGCGCGAATTGCCGCTGGGTCTGCTGATGTCCACGTTCTACGCCGGACAGGAAGGCAGCTTCATGCTGTGGACGCTGATGGTGTCCATTGTCGGCATCATTCTGATGCTCTACACGCAGCGCCACGACAACGAGCGCGAGGTGATGGGTGTGTACACCAGCATTCTCGCTTTTCTGCTGATGCTGCTCATCGTGAAAAATCCCTTCACGCTTATCGAAGGCAATGTGATTCCCGAGGACGGCCGCGGATTGAATCCCCTGCTGCAGAATTTCTGGATGCAGATTCATCCGCCCATTCTCTTCATGGGCTTCGCCGCGATGGCGCCGCCCTTCGCGCTGGCTATCGGTGCGTTGATGCGTCGCCGCTATCAGGATTGGGTAACCAGTTCACTGCCCTGGGTGGTGGGTGGCGCCATGGTGCTGGGACTCGGCATCGCGCTGGGCGGCTTCTGGGCGTATGAAACGCTGGGTTGGGGCGGCTGGTGGGGCTGGGATCCCGTGGAAAACGCCTCGCTCATCCCCTGGCTCGTATCGGTGGCGCTTGTGCACACTATGCTCGTGCAGCGCCGCACCAAGGGTTTGCGCCTGACGAATTTCCTCCTGGCCATTCTCGCCTTCGTCACGGTGCTGTACTCCACCTTCCTCACGCGCAGTGGCGTGCTGGGCGAGGCCTCGGTGCATTCCTTCGTCGATCCCGGGCGCTTCAGCTTCACGCTGCTCGTGCTGTTCATGTTCGCCTACATCGATACCGGACTCATCCTGCTGTTCGGCCGCTTCACGAAAATCGGGCGCTCGCTGTTCGAGCGTTTCTCGGGCTGGAAACTCGGCCTCGTGATGTACGCCATTATTATCGGACCGAGTATTCCGGTATTCGCGCAGGTGGGCGGCGACGTGACGCCGGTATTCAACGAGATGATCGCCGCGGGCAATCCCGTGTTGTACATCATTTACTATCCGTTGCTCGGTATAGCGCATCTGCTCAATCTGCTGTCGTATCTGTGGCTGCCCGCGTTGATCGTGAAGCTCGGATTGATCGTGTACACGCTTACCGGCCGCCTGCACAGCGAGAAGGAATACCAGAGCTTCGACATGATGTCGCGCGAAACCTGGATGGGACTCGGATCGGCCGTCGTGGGTGTGCTCACGTTCATCGTGTTGGTTGGCACGTCCATGCCCATCATCCCGCAGTTCATGATCGACGCGTTCAACAGCGTGCTCGGCGCGCTCAACAGCATCACCGGCGGCGATTACCGTCTGGGCAACACCGTGGATCCCGAATTCTACGACGCCATGGGTCTGCCTCTCGCCATACTGATGACGTTGATGATCGGCTTCACGCTGACGTTGATGTGGAAACAAACACCGGCCTCCAGTATCTGGAGCAAAATCTGGTTGCCGCTGGGACTCGCGGTGATATTCACCGCCATACTCGTGATCGGTGGCGTGCATGACCCCGGCATGATCGCGCTGGCGTTTTCGGCGAGTTTCGCCTTTTTCACCAACGCCCTAATCGGCTGGCGCATTATGCGCGGCAACCGGCGTTTCACCGGCGCATACATCGCGCATATCGGTCTGGCGCTGATGCTGCTGGGTGTGATCGGTTCGGGTTTTTACAGCAGTTCCAGATCCATCGAACTCAAGCAAGGCGAGGCGGTACCGCTGTTCGGCTACACCTTCACCTACACCGGTTACGAGCCATTCTGGAACGGCCAGCGGTACTATTTCAACGTGAAGCTGGCGGACAAGGATGGCAAGGAAATCGAGACGGTGAAAACCATCATGTTCGTGTCGAACTACGGTGGTCAGGAGCAGATCATGCGCAATCCGGGCATTGCGCGCTTCCTCGGCAAGGACGTCTATGTCGAACCACAGGCGTTGTATGAAGCCGACCCTGAAGGCGGCAAGCGCGTGGCCTTTGTGAAGGGGCAGACCTGGGAATACGGTGGATACAAGATCACCTTCACCGATTTCGACATGAACAACTCCCGCGAGTCGCAGGCCTTCCGCATCGGTGCGATGTTCCGCGTGGAGAAATACGGCGAGGATGCGCAGGAATTGCTGGCCTCGCGTACCACCGGACCCGACGGCGTGCAGAACACCCCCGCCGTAGTGGGCAAGGGGGATTTGCAGATCGAAGTCCTCAACATGACGCCCAATCAGCAGGATCTCGCCATGTCGCAGCTCGAAGTGCGGCTGAAGAATCCCAACATTCCGGTGGATCCCACGGACGCACGCGAGACGCTCGTTGTCGAGGTTTCTCTCAAGCCCTTCATCGCCGCCGTGTGGGCCGGTATTATCATTCTGACGCTGGGCTTTGTGGTGGCGCGCTCGCGCCGCTCGCACGACGCCCGCAAGCTCGAGGCCTACGAGTTGCCCGACGACGCGAAGCGTGCGGCCATGCAGGCCACGGAAGCGGCACCCGCCGCCGTGGAAGTGGTCGAGAGCGATGTCGAAAGCGAGACGGACAAGGCCTGACGCCACACCGCCGTTTTCATGCAAGCACAGACGCGAGAGGGTATCCCTTTCGCGTCTTTCTTTTCCACAACGACTGACACATTCTTCCTGACTTCGCCATGCCATTTGGGATTGCAAATGTGTGTCATTGTTTTCAATGACTTATGGGGATTCCACTCGTGATATGGGTGCTGCAGTGGCGAAAGCAGGCAGGAGGTGTCTATTTCACGAAACGACAGGGCTCGTGAGAAT
>OFEK01000509.1_pt1 | contig 41006 bp, 41 predicted proteins | sample 1521131 | NCBI WGS metagenome assembly OFEK01 (sample SAMN05720209, study PRJEB24109) | activated sludge metagenome | isolation source: Anaerobic digester | place: China | collected 2015-12-16
CCCATCGTCCCGAGGTAGCCCGACATCGCGAACCGCTGCCGCTTCATCCGGAAGTTCCGCCCGAACCACCACTGGTTCTCCCCGACGTCAAGCGATATGACCGCATCCTCCGGCAGGGTCTCTGAGAGGACCTTCATGATGTAGGGCGGGCGAATGGGAACGGCAGCCGGGTCGGCTTCCCGGTCGAGCCGGTCGCGCCATTCCTGCTTCTTCTTCGCGAGCCACTGCCGGGTCCCGGAGTCATCCCGAGGCCGGACCCGCTCACGGATCCGGGGTATGGCAATGGCGCAGTCCCCCCAGACCCCGACCGCAAGCGGGTGCTTCCCGAGCTGGAGCGGGTCGATATCGATATGGACGGCCGGTTTCTCCGGCGGGATCCCGGTGAGGTCGGAGAAACTCGCCCCGCAGGCGATCACCAGGTCCGATTTCAGGACGAGTGTCAGGGCATGCGGCGTCCCGAGCTGCCCGTGGAGCCCGGCAACCCACTCGTTCTCGTCGGGGAGGATGCCCTTCGCCCGGAAGGTGGTGACGATCGGCGCCTGGATCGTCTCCGCGAGGTCGAGGACCGGACCGGCCGCACGCATGGCCCCGAACCCCGCGAGGATGACCGGTCGTGCGGCGCCGTCGATCGCCTCCGCCGCGGCCGCGACGGTCTCGTCGGTCGGCGCAACCCCGACCTCCGGGAGGCAGGTCTCGCGCTCGCAGTAGGTTGCATCAAGCGGTTCTCGCTGGATATCGTTCGGGAGCGAGAGTTGGGCAACGCCGCGGGCGACGGCAGCGTAACGCAGCGCCCGGGTGAGGAGTTTGACCGCCGTCGTCGGGTCGGCGACGGTGTTGTTGAAGACCGTGATAGGCCGGAAGAAGGCGTCCTGGTCGATCTCCTGGATGCCGCCGGGCCCGGCATACTGCGTCTGGACCTGGCCATTCAATGAGAGGACGCTTGCATGGTCTTCCTTTGCATCGTACAGACCGGTCGCAAGGTTCGTCGCCCCCGGCCCGGCGATGGTCAGGCAGACCGCCATCTTTCCCGTGAGTTTGTTGTAGGCGGACGCGGCGAGGGCCGCGGTCTGCTCGTGCCGGACGACGATGTACCGGGCGTTCCTGTTCCTCCGGACCGCATCCACGAGCGGGAGCGCCGACGCTCCGGGCATACCAAAGTAGAGGTTGACCCCCCACGCTTCCAGCTCCGCTACCATCACGTCGGCCACCGTCGTTGCAGCCCCTTCAAAGGTCGTCTTCTTCATCCGTCTTCACCTCTTCCTCTTCATCAACCCGCACAAATGCTCCCTTTCCCACGGTGCAGCGGGGACACCGCCAGTCGTCGGGGAGATCCTCAAACAGCGTCCCCGGCAGAATACCGGTCTCAGGGTCTCCCGCCTCCTCATTGTACTCGTAATCGCAGACACTGCATACCCATCGTCCCATACCGTTCACGTCCCGGAGGTGACCTGCCGTACCCCGTCCACGTATAAAAATGCCCCGGGACCCGGGGTCGGCCGGGTCAGGGGGCGCCGGGTTCGGTCGCCGGCGGCTTGCGGGACTTCGCTTCGCCGGCCGTCGATCCCCGGCGGTCCCCATTATCCTCCATCGTGTTCTTCGCGAGCGCCGAGAGGCCGAGGGTGGTGCCGAGGTTCATCGTGTCGAGGACCGATGCCGGGACGAGGACGAGCGTCGCTTTCTCCTTGAGGCCCTCATACAGCATGTTCATCGCCCGGAGGTGGAGGGCGGTCGGGTTGTCCTGGTAGGTCCGTGCCGCCTCCTCGAACTTCTTTGCAACCTGGAGCTCGGAGTCGCCGAGGATCACCCGCGCCTGCCGCTCCCGCTCCGCCTGGGCCTGCATGGACATCGCGTCCTGGAGCTCGCGGGGGATCAGGATATCCCGGATCTCCACTGAACTGACGTGGATCCCCCACTGCTCGGTCCGGACGTCGATGATCCGCTGCAGCTCCGCGTCGAGCTTCTCCCGGCCCTCGAGCATATCGGCGAGGTTGGACTTCCCGATGACTTCCCGGAGCGCCGTCTGTGCCGCCCAGCTGATGGCGGACCGATAGTCCTCGACCTCCAGCGCCGCCTTCTCCGGGTCCCGCACGCGCCAGAAGAGGACCGCCTCGACGTCGACCGGGACCGTGTCGCGGGTGAGGGTCTTTTCCGCACGGAACGAGGTCGTGATCGTGCGGAGATCGATCCAGTAGGCCACCGTATCGATGAAGGGTACGATGACGAAGATGCCCGGACCGCGGAGGCCCGAGAACCGGCCCAGGTGGAGTACGACCGCTTTCTCCCACTGGTCGGCGATCTGCAACGAGGCGGCAACGATCACCCCCACGAGGACGATGGCGGCGCCGGCCCAGACGAGGAGGGAGAGACCGGGAGTCGTGAGGGCGGCGTAAACGACCAGCACTCCAACGAGTGCGATCACGATGGCAATTACATAGCGAAGCGGGTTCTGTCGGGTCATACGTTGTTACCCGCGGGGTGCTGTACGCACAAAGTATATAATAATAGTTTTATAGGACAGCGTGAATCAAAGCCACAACGGAAGCGTTCATGGAGATCAACGAGACCCACCCGTTTGACCTTGCCCCGGCGGAGGCCGTCCGCCTCCAGGAGACGCTCCGGAAGAGGATCAGCCTCTCCGGCGATATCGATGAGGTCACCCTCCTCGCCGGCGCCGACGCCTCCTACGCGAAGGGCTCAAACGAGATCCATGCGGTCGTCGTCGTCCTCCGTTACCCCGATCTCACCGTCGTCGAACGGGTCTCTGCCTCTATCGAGACATCATTTCCCTACATACCGGGGCTCCTCACCTTCCGGGAAGGTCCCGCTCTCCTTGAGGCGTTCCGGCGACTCCGGTCCGAGCCGGACGTCATCTTCTTCGACGGGCAGGGGATCGCCCACCCCCGCGGCCTCGGCATCGCAAGCCACATGGGCATCCTGCTCGACCGGCCCACCGTCGGGGTTGCAAAGAGCCTCCTCGTCGGCACGGTGACGGAGCCCGGCCCCGCCAGGGGTTCGACGAGCCCGGTGCTCCGGAACGGCGAGACGATAGGGATGGCGGTCCGGACGAAAGAAAGGACGAAACCGGTCTATGTTTCCGTGGGTCACCGTATCGACCTCCTCTCTGCAGTCGATCTCGTCCTCGCGGCCGCCCGTGGGTACCGGCTCCCGGAACCGACCCGGCAGGCCCACCTCTTTGCAAACACCGTCCGGAGGGAGGGAGACCGGGGCGAGAGGCAGACCAGCCTCCCCTCCGGGTGAGGGAGACGAAACCGTTATCAGCGTTCGGGCCGGATAAACGTTCACCGACCGGCACGCTGGAAAACCATGGCCGGTTGCAGCCTACGGAGTGTGAAAGATGTCAGGAAACCACCCACAGACACCGTATAATGGTCGGAGTGTACCCGGGGGAGGCAGAGCATGACGCCACGTGAGATCGTGCCGGGCGTCTTCGCCGTCGGGGCCATCGACTGGGACCGCCGGATCTTCGACGAACTGATCCCAACCCCCGACGGCACCTCCTACAACAGTTACCTGCTACGGGGCAGCGAGAAGACGGCATTGATCGATACCGTCGACCCGTCGAAGTTTGCGGACCTCACGGCGAACCTGGACCGGCTCGGGGTCGATAAGATCGACTACATCATCGCGAACCATGCCGAGCAGGACCATTCGGGCTCGATACCGGCGATGCTCGGCCGCTACCCCGGGGCGAAGGTGGTGACGAACCAGAAGTGCCGGGACTTCCTCGTCGACCTCCTGCAGATCCCCCAGGACCGGGTCATTGTCATCAGCGACGGCGATACGCTCACCCTCGGGGATCGGACACTCGAGTTCATCTTCGCCCCCTGGGTTCACTGGCCGGAGACGATGCTGACCTACCTCCCCGAAGACCGGATCCTCTTCTCCTGCGACCTCTTCGGCTCGCACTACGCGACGAGTACCCTCTACGTCCCCGACGAGGCGGTGATCTACGAGTCCGCGAAACGCTACTACGCCGAGATCATGATGCCCTTCCGGTCAAGCATCAAAGCGCACCTCGCGAAACTCGCAGCACGTGAGATCGCCGTGATTGCCCCGAGCCACGGCCCGGTCTACGACAGGCCGGCGTTCATCATGGACGCCTACCGTGACTGGACAGGCGACGACGTCAGGAACGTGGTGGTGCTGCCTTTCGTCTCCATGCACGGGAGCACCCAGGCAATGGTCGACCACTTCACCACCGCCCTGATACAGCGTGGTGTCCAGGTCCATCCGTTCAACCTCACGAAGACGGATATCGGCGAACTTGCAAAGGCCCTGGTGGATGCAGCCACAGTCGTGATCGGGACCCCGACACTCATCTTCGGTCCCCACCCGCAGGTGGTCTACGCCGCGTACCTCGCAAACCTCCTTCGCCCGAAAACCCGGTATGCGTCGGTGATCGGGTCCTACGGCTGGGGCGGGAAGACCGTTGATACCCTTGCAAGTATGCTTGATCGGCTCAAGGTGGAGTTGATCGAACCGGTCTACATCAAGGGCTACCCGAGAGAGGGGGACTTCGCGGCGCTGGACCGGCTCGCCGACGCGATCCGGAAGAAGCACGAAGAAGCGGGGATCATCCCGTCATAGACTCCTGCAAGAGGGTGAATTCCTGCCGGCTTCCCTCTTTTTGTCCGAAACTTCTTCGTCCGGCACCGAAATCTTAACAGTGCGGGATACCGACCGAACAGTGAGCTGAGTTATGGCATCATCCGACTTCAAGAGAGTCATTGCAGAGTCGCCCTACGTCTTTATCATCGGCGTGGCGGGAGACAGCGGAAGCGGCAAGACCACATTCACCCGGGCTATCCGGGAGATCTTCGGAGAGGAACTCGTCTCCACGATCACCATCGACGACTACCACAGGTACGACCGCCGGGAGCGGAAGGTTCTCGGGATCACGCCGCTTGTCCCCGAGGCGAACCGGTTCGACCTGCTCGAAGAGCACCTTATCGCCCTCAAAGCAGGAGAGACGATCCAGAAACCCGTCTACAACCACGACAACGGGATGTTCGATCCCCCGGTGCCGTTTAACCCCACGAAGATCCTTATCCTCGAAGGGCTGCACCCCTTCGTGACCAAAAAGATGCGGGACCTGATCGACTTCAAACTCTACGTGGACCCGGACCCCGACGTCAAACGCGCCTGGAAGATCAAACGCGACGTGGATAAGCGGGGATATTCGGTGGATGCGGTCATCCAGGAGATGGAAGACCGCAAGCCCGATTTCGAGCAGTACGTCGCGCCCCAGTGCCGGTTCGCGGACGCAGTCATCAGGATCGCCTTCTCGAAGTACGGGAGGGAAGCAAGCGAGAAGCGTAACATCTACCATGTCACCCTCTGCCAGAGTAAACTCGATAAGAGTATCCGGGACGTCGACCTTTCCATCGACCTCTTCGGGCTCCTCTCACTCTCCCAACGGAACTTCATGGTCGAGTTCACGACCGAGGACATCGGGGGAAAGGCAATGGGGGCGCTCACGTTCGACGGGGAGTTAAATGAAGCCGTGGTGAAAAAACTGGAGAAGAACATCGAGATCCAGACACAGGTGGAGCCCATCGACCTTCTCCAGAACGTGGATTACCTGACGGCCGGGGATATGGCCCAGCTCATCCTCGCCTGGCGGATCATCAACCGGCGTATCTTCATCGAAAGCGCGCCGGGAGCCGCCGGCGAGGAAGAGGGGGCTTCGATCGGCAACGGTGCATCCATATGCGGTCGCCGGTGATTCCAGGCGCTTTTTGGCCTCTAAATAGCCAAAAATCCTGCAGGAGAAAATAGATAAGAGTTCCCGGAGAAGATGTACCGATGGACAGGATCGAGCAGTTCTCGACCATCGCACCCGATATCGGCAACATCTTCCGGTATATGAGCGTCGCCACAGGAGTGCCGCTCCTCGTAGCGGTGGTCTACCGGGAGTGGGAGATGATCCTGCCCATGCTCTCTGTCCCGGTCACCCTTTTCCTCCTTGGGATGCTCCTTGTCCGGGTACCCCGGGAGGAGCGAGAGGCACCCCTCTCCGCCGCCCTCATGGCCGTCGCCCTGATCTGGCTCGCGATGGCGCTGGTGAGCGCTCTGCCGTTCAGCCTCGGGCTCGGTACCCCCTACCTCGACGCCGTCTTCGAGGCGATGTCGGGGTGGACCGATACGGGTCTGACGATGATGCGGTCCGTCGACGACCTGCCCCAGACGCTCCTCTTCTGGCGGTCGTTGATGCAGTGGCTCGGCGGCCTCGGGATCGTCTCCTTCACCATCGCGATGGCCTCAAGGACCGGGCTGACCCAGTTCCGCCTCTACCGCTCGGAAGGACGCTCGGAAGCGCTGATGCCGAGCGTCGTCGCAACAGGCATGGAGATGTGGAAGATCTACATGGTGCTGACCGCCGCATCGATCGGGCTCGTTCTCCTCTCGGGGATACCCCTCTGGGACGCGGTGAACATCGCCCTTGTCACAATCTCCACCGGGGGGTTCTCCATCCACTCGGCAGGGATCCCCTTCTATAATAACCCGTTCCTTGAGGTCCTCGTCGTCCCGATCATGATCGCCGGCGCTCTGCCGTTCAAACTCTACTATATCCTCTACCGTCAAAACGGCGTGCGGTTCTTCGACGACCAGCAGGCACGCCTTCTCTTCATGCTCATCGCGCTCGGGATCGTCGTGATAGCGTGGGACCTCGTCACACTCAACGCAACCGATATCCCTACCGCCATCCGCCAGGCGCTCTTCATGTCGGCGGCGGGAATCACCAGCACCGGGTTCCAGGTCGCCTCCCCCAACGAGTGGGCGAGCGTGACGGTCCTCTTCCTCTCGATGCTGATGGTCATCGGCGGGGCGTCGGGGAGCACCGCCGGCGGGATCAAGCTCTCCCGGGTAGTCCTCGGCTTTCAGAGCCTGCTCTGGTGGTTCCGGCGGATGTTCGTCTCCGGGAACGTGCTCGTGCCCTTCAAGTACGACGGCAAAGTGATCCCGAAGAACGTCGCCGACCTCGAGGTCTCCCGGAACATGCTGACTATCATGCTCTACTTCCTCTCGATCTTCGTCGCCACGGTGCTTGTAATGCACCTGCAGCCGACATCCTTCGACTCGAGCAACGTGATCTTCGAGATCGTCTCCGCCATGTGCAACAACGGCATGACCGCAGGATTCGTCTCACCTGACATGGCCGATCCGGCGAAGGTCCTCTTCATCTTGATCATGTGGATAGGGCGCCTCGAGATCATCCCGGTGATCATGCTCGTTATGGGAGTCTTCAAGCGGTTTGACTGAACCAAAAAGGGGTGCCGGTTATTCCGGCTGGTAATGGGTGTAGAGGTCGTCCACCGTCGCCCGGTCCCCGCTGCTCGTCACAAGGAGGTCCATGTAGGTATAGACCTCAGGGGCATCCGCCTTCAGGAGCGCCGGGGAGACGTGGTAGAGCATGAAGGCCTCAGCGAAGAGCGCTGCCTTCCACTCCTCGCCGGGGGGTGCGCTGACCCGGGAGAGGTACGACCCGGAGTTTATCTCCAGCGTCTCAAAGACCATGCTCTCGTCAAACCCCATGGTGCGGTAGACCCGATACCCGACCTGCTGGACGAAGACCTCGTCGGCCCGCGCCGGATCCCTGTCCGAGCGGATGTAGATGGCATTCTCGCCGGGGACGTAGAGACCGCTCGTGCTGCTCCCGGAAGCATCCTGCTGCTTGAAGACAGCGTTATTGCTGTCGATGTAGACAGTGAGGTCCTCCATAAACTCTTCTCTGATCTTGGTGCTCTGCTGTAGCACCAGGGCCTCTGCAAGTGCCGCTTCAGCGCCGCTCCCATCCCTGTTCTCCAGGCGGAAGCCGGTGACCGGGCTCACTGAGAAGGCCGAACAGACGACGGCGATGAGAATAAGCGCCGCAATCAACCGTGATCGAAACCGTGGGTCCATCGTACTCCTTCCTGCTTAACCAGGGGTTTATACTTTAGTGTTATATACATTTCTAATAATAAAAAACAGAGGATTGTAATCAAATTAGTTAAATAATGGTAAATATAGATTATTTTATGAAAGTAATTGGTTTAACGCACGTTCTATATTGCAGTGAGATATATATGATTGAACATTGCAAACACCATCCGACACCTAATTACCCATGCGAGCGCATAGTAGAAATGATGAAGCAGATCGCCCTCTACGGGAAGGGGGGAATCGGGAAATCCACTACGGCGGCAAACCTATCGGCAGCACTCGCGGGAGAAGGACTTGACATCCTGCAGATCGGGTGCGATCCGAAGCACGACAGTACCCGCATGCTGATGCACGGGACCTGGATCCCGACGGTGCTCGACCTTATCCGGGAGCGCGGGGATGCAACTATCACTGTCGACGATGTGGTCTACCGGGGCTTTGGGGGGGTGCGGTGCGTGGAGGCCGGCGGTCCCGAACCGGGGATAGGATGCGCCGGCCGGGGAATCATCGCGACGTTCCAGCTCCTTGAACGCCTGGACGCCCTCAAAGGCGACGTAATCGTCTACGACGTCCTCGGAGACGTCGTCTGCGGCGGGTTTGCGATGCCGATGCGGGAAGGATACGCGCAGGAGATCTACCTGGTCACTTCCGGCGAACTGATGTCCGTCTACGCGGCAAACAACATCGCTAAGGCCATCGCCCGTCTCTCGCGCCGGGTGCGGAGCAAGTGCACGCTCGGAGGCGTGATCTGCAACGCAAAGAACATCGACGGCGAGCGGGACCTGGTGGAAGAGTTCGCCCACAGGATTAACTCCCGGCTCATCGCCTACGTCCCCCGCGACCGCGGGGTGCAGGTTGCGGAGTTGAACCGGCAGACGGTCGTCGAATACGCCCCCGAATCGAACCAGGCAGCGGTCTACCGGGACCTCGGGCGCACGATCTGCGAAAACAGAACGACGAGTATCCCCACCCCCCTCGAGATGGATGAGCTCGAATCCTTCGCCCTTGAATTCGTCCAGGTTTGAGGGGTGCACCCTGACCGGAGCGCTCTCGGTGCTCACGGAGGTACGGGACGCTGTCTGCATCGTCCACGGTCCGGCAGGGTGTACGCACCACAACTTCTCCCTCCTCCACGCCACACTGCTCTCAAACGACCGGCTCGAAGCCCCTCGCCTCCTCTCCACCCGCCTTACGGAGAACGACATCATATTCGGGGGGGAGGATGCGCTGGAGAAGACCATAGCACGGGCGCTCTCGGTCTCCCCTGCACCCACCTCCGTCTTCGTTCTCTCGACCTGCATCGTCGAGACGATCGGGGACGACACCGCGGCGGTCTGTGCAAAACCGCGAGGCGTCCCGGTTGTCGCCGTGCCGACCGCGGGGTTCCTCGGCGGGGTCTTTGAGACCGGCGTCAGAAACGCTCTCTCCTCGGTCGCAACGCTCGCGAGTCCTGCGGCCGAAGTGACGCTGACGGCGAACCTGGTCGGCGAGAAGAATCTGGAGTACGGCGTCGACGAGAACGCGGCAGAGATCGCCCGTCTCCTTGCGCGGCTCGGCATCGGCATCAACCTCCGGTTCGTGCGGCGGATCGGCACCGGGGACGTCGAACGCCTCGGCGCTGCTGCCGTCAACATCCTCCGGGAACCGGCGCTCCGGCCGGTCGGCGAGGACCTCAAGCGGAGGTTTAAGACGCCCTGTATCGAATCGTTCCCCACCGGCCTTGCCGGGACGTGCCGGTTCCTGGAGGAGGCCGGCCGGATCTGCGGCGTCGACGCTTCGGCCGCCGTCGAGGAGGAGCGGGCCTACCAGGCGGAGATGCTCTCCCGGTTTGCCGACATCGCGGGGAGCCGGGTCTGTTTCCGGCCTCCCCACCCGGCACTCAACCCGGACCCGGTCGCAGAGGCCGTCTGCGCCGAATGCATCGAAGCCCTCGACCTCACCATCGCCCCCCCGGACGGGGTGGTCATTCCTCTGCCGTATCCTGCGCCCGTGGGGACTGCCGGCCTGCGGCGGATGCTGCACCGGTGGCGGGTGCTGATCCGGGGGAAGGGGCGGGGGTGAGGCACCGGCTGTCTGCCGGAGACTCCTGTGTCGAACATTGCGTTGATCCGACCATAAGAGATAAGACGACGGTCACCCCCGGTCCTCCATGCATAAGAACGCGGGGAGCGACTGTACCCCGATACTCGTGATCGGATAGTATATCATGGACTTCGGGTTCAACGAAGGGAGTTCTCCCTCTTGGCGAGTTCCTCGACCGGATGAACATCGGCAAGCAGGACCGACCGTATCGGAATCGAGATATCCTGGCGACCCTGGATGAATAGTGGAGAACTCCAATAAAGCGTCCATCAGGGCAAAGGTAAAACACTCTGATTGTCACAACTGGAGCTCTGCGCATGAAGAAGAACCTTATTTTGCAGACACATATCGATCAATCGATTGCGATCACAAGATGATAAAGAAACGTTCTGACCGGTACTGTGTTGAGAAGAAAGTGCCCTGATGCCCATGGGAATGCTGGTCCAGAACCCCGATCCCCTCTCACCCGGCAGGCACCCCACAACGTCATTTAAATACCTGGCCCACAGAGAAACTCATCGGAGAGAGTGCCAGAGTATGTTCGAACGCATCTTATTCCCAACGGACTTCTCAGAACCATCCATGAAGGTGCTGGGCTACATCCCCGCACTGAAGGAGGCGGGAACCCGGGAGGTGGTTCTCGTCCACGTCATCGACCAGAAGGAGATCACCCTGATCGCCATGGGGGGGCAGGGGTTCCTCGGGACAGTACCCGACCAGGAGACCGAGACCCAGCGGCAACTGCGGGAGGAGATCCAGCACCGGATCCTCGACGTCCGCCGGGCGCTCGAGAAGCACGGCGTGAAGGTGACCGTCCGAACACCCGTCGGCAGCCCGGGCAAGGAGATCGTGGCCGCGGCGGATGCAGAGGGAGCCTCGCTGATCGTCCTTGGCTCTCACGGCCGGTCGAACATCCGCGACCGGCTGCTCGGGACGGTCTCGGAGTACGTGATCAAGAACGCCAATCAGCCGGTCCTGGTCATCAAACGGGATAGGGTCGTCGGGAGCTAGCCCTCCCACCTTTTTCCTCAAAAAAAAGTGTTATCTCTCCTGCCGGCCTTCAAGCAGCCGCCGGATCGCCCGGAGCTCCTCCACGACCTCACCGCCGGCCGGGAGTGCCGGCGGCTCCTCCGGCCCGGCCCCGATCGCGGTCGGACCGGTCGTCCGGACGAAGTTCATGATCTTCTCCTGGAGATCCTTGGGGTCCTCGATCCCGTTGAGGAGAATCTCCGCCTGCGCCTGGGCTGAGTAGCCCGCGGTCTGCACTTTGACCGCCGAGAAGGTGAAGAACCGCATCAGGGGTCCCTGGGTGATATCGACGTTCGTGATCCGGTTGTAGGGGACGATCCCCGTCTGCCGGAACCAGACCCCCCGCTGCCAGGTGATCTCGGTGACGGTGAGCCGGTAGACGATGCTCGCGTAGTAGAGAGGGATCCAGTAGATAACGAAGAGGACGATGGCAACGACCGGCAGCGCGATAGCGAGACCGATGATCATCGGGCTGAAGAGGACGACGGGGACGAGCCAGGGCAGGACGAAGAGGACAACGGCCAGGACCAGCGAGGCGTAGAGGTAGGACCGGAACTGCGGCGCCGGTTTGAACGCCTCTCCGATACGGAGCGGGGTGAGCGGCATATGATCACACCACCTATCTCAATTCAAACGGATTAAGCCTTCCCGCAGTGAGGTCCCTCCGGAGGACGAAGCGAGCGCCTTCCTCGCCGAAGTAGGCCGGGCAGAACCCCGCCTCCCGGAATCCCCACTTCTCGTAGAGCGTCCGGGCGGCGTGGTTTTCCGGCGCAACCGAGAGGTAGACCTCCCCCGCCCCGCGCTCCCGGAGACCGCCGATGACCGCGGCAACAAGGCTCTCACCGAACCCCCGGCGCCGGTTCTCCCCCGATACCACCAGCCGGAGGATCCACCCGGTCTCCGGCCGGTGCTGCACAAGCGCCCCGATGGTGTAGCCGGCGATCGCCCCGGCGCATTCCGCGACGAGGAAGGTATCGGCAAAGAGGACGCCCGCCTGCCGGATAAAAACCTCGGGCTTGCAGCCCTCCGGGCTGTTCTCCCGCTCGAGGTCACAGACTGCCGGATAATCCGCATCGCGATATCCCCTGACGTTCACGTCCATACCGGTTTATTCGTCGTGAGGGGTAAAAAAGAGGAGGCAGCCCCTGGTTCTCACCTACCGGAGCGTACCGGGTCGCAGGTTTACTTCTTTATGCCCTTCTCAAGCATCTCGCGCGCCATCTTATACGTCTCGATCTTGTACTGCATCGCCTCGATCCGGTGCTGCTTCATCTTGATACGGGACTCGATCATCCGGATCATCAGCTGCCGCGCCTGGTCCTCATCAAGGAGATCGTACATCTTCTGGATAAGCATACCGTGGGCGGCGGGTCCGCCGAAATGTGTCATGCCATTAACCCCCTTATACCTACCTCGCCTGTACGGGCGAGATCGGCATCTCGATCTCCGCCGCCCTATAAATACCTTATGGGAGGTCCGGCCGGGCGGGAGGACTTACCGGGATGGCACGAATGCCTCGCCGTCTTCGGCCCAGTTCTCGACGGGGGGCTCGTAGAGGACAATACAGACGTCGTCGGGGCGGACGCCCGGATCACGGGCGAGGTGCCCGACGATAGCCCGATAGAGCCCCTGCTTCTTCTCGGGGCTCCGCCCCGGCATGAGCGAGACCTCGATCAGGACCGCATCGTCGGATCGGCCGGGAGGCATCGGGAAGTTCTCCTCTTTTCGCTCGCAGAGCCGGATCCAGAGGGTAGCCTCCGGGGTCTGGAGCGCATCTGCAAAAGCTTCACGGAGGCTCTCGATAAGCGATTGCCGGTACGCAACCGGCTTCCCGGAACGGATCTCAATCTTGACAAGCGGCATTCTGACCAACTCATGCGGCAGCCGGGGGATCGGATCGATTCCCCGTTCTCCTGCATGAGTGCTCTTGCACCGCGAGTATTAACGCTTTCCGGGATCCGGTCCGTTGCCTGTGCTCTCCGGGCGCCGGTTCCGGTTGATGCAGGCGTTAAGCACCTCGTCCATCAACCAGAGCGCCCCCTCGATCCCGACCAGGGCACGGGAGGAGAGGAGAACCCTGCCACGGAGCGGCGACGTCAGCCCGACAAAGGCGGCGCGGGGAGCGATCGCCCGCTCATAGGAGGAACCGAGGATCAGGTCCGGCTCGGCGTCCCGGATCATATCCCGGATGAGTGAGAAGTCGGTCGTATAGGTGACGGCGCTGCTCCATGCACCGGAGTCGTTCCGGGCGGCGATGCAGGCGATCTCGGCGCCGAGATACCGGTCGAGGAGGTCCGCGGCGAACGCGGCATACGAGCCTCCGGCAGCGATCGTCACCCGGGGCGGATCGAACCTGCGGAGATACTTCTCGCAGGCTTTTGTGATCCGGGCATCGGCCCAGGCGATCTCCTCTGCAATCGGCCGGGAATCGACGCCGTCGATCACCGCAGCAAGCGCCTCAAAGGTCTCGCCGATGGCATCGAGTCCCAGGAGCGAGCCGGACGCCGTTCCGACGCCGCTCGCAAGGTCAGGGTTCGTGCCGACGGTGAAGGGTGCCGCACAGTGCGCCGCGGCATAGCGGTCCAGGCAGAAGGTGGTAGCGACGGTCGTCCCGGCGAGGTCGAGCAGGCGTCGCGCCTCGATGGTGTTCCCCCGGCAGAAGGGGTCGGCGCGGCAGATGCCGTCGATGTTGACGCCGGTGGCATCGGGATCGACCTCCGGCGCGACCACTGCGAGCGCCCGGTGATAGCCGGCCTCGAGGTCGCCGAGGAACCCCGGGCTGTCGACGACGAGGACCCGCCCGTCACGGGCAACGCCGTTGATATCCTCGCCGATAACGGCGGGCACGCAGGTGTTGACCACGGCTATCCGGGAGTACCGGCTCTCGAGTTCCCGGATCACCTCCGCGAGGCGTGGCTCCGTGCCGAAGATGATCTCGTTCTCGACGAGAAACGTCCCGTGGACAGGGACCCCGACGAGAGACGCAGGGTAGAAGTAGCATCCGCTCGAACCATGGACGATGACGGCGAGGTCCTCGAACCCCGCAAGGCAGGCGACCGCCCCGGTCATCGCACACGGCCAGAGCGGATTCTCACACGGCATATGCTGGTCGTCTGGCATCAGTCTAGAAGATCATGGCAGTGTGGAGATATAAAAGACGGTCTTTTCCGGAAAAATAAGAGGGGGCTCTCGCCCTACACCGTCTTTACGAGCGATGCAAGATACCGCCCGACCTCGCTCGTCTTCCTCGCGCCGCCCATATCATGGGTGACGAACCCGTCAAGGATGCTCCGCTCGATCGCCCGGAGCACGGCCGCCGCGGCCTCATGCTCGCCGATGTGGTCGAGGAGCATCGAGCCCGCCCAGACGGTTGCAAGCGGGTTTGCGACGTCGAGGCCCCGGTATTTCGGAGCGGAGCCGTGGATCGGCTCGAACATCGATGTGCCCGCGGGGTTGATGTTCCCGCCGGGGGCGAGCCCAAGCCCGCCCTGGATCATGGCGCCGAGGTCGGTGATGATATCGCCGAACATGTTCGGCGTGACGACGACGTCGAACCACTCGGGGTTCTTGACGAACCACATCGTGACTGCGTCGACGAAGTTGAACTCCGTCCGGACGTCCGGGTAGCTGGTGGCGACATCAGAAAATACGTCCCGCCAGAGGCCGTAGACGTCGGAGAGGACGTTGGCCTTGTCGACTGACGTGACCTTCCTGCCCCTCCGCTCCGCGAGGTCGAAAGCGTAGCGGATCGCCCGCTCCGCGCCCGGCCGGGTGACGATGCCGATCTGGTAGGCGAGCTCGTCGGCGTCGGTCTCGACGTCGAGCCCGAATTTGACATTGTAGATGTCGCGGACGACCTCCAGGGTCTTTGACTCGCGCTCACCCCTGAACCTTGAGCCGATACCGACATAGAAATCCTCGGTGTTCTCCCGGACGACGACGAAGTCGATATCCTCCGGCCCCTTGTTCGCGAGCGGTGTTTCGACGCCGTCCAGGAGTTTGATCGGTCTGAGATTGATGAACTGGTCGAAATGAAACCGGATCGCAAGTAGGATGCCCTTCTCCAGGATCCCCGGCTTCACCCGGTCGTCGCCGATGGCCCCGAAGTAGATCGCGTTGAACTTCGAGAGCTCCCGGATATCCTCTTCGGTGAGAAGGTCGCCGGTTGCAAGGTAGCGCTCCGCACCGATATCGAACTCGGTCCACGCGATGTCAAAACCGTAGCGCTCGCCCGCGGCATCGAGGACCTCTCTCCCCGCCGCCACGATCTCGGGGCCGATCCCGTCCCCGCCGATTGCTGCTACTCTGTGCTGCATGTCTTCACCTCATCCAGGTTCTTCGCGTAGGCCACGAGGCCGCCGGAATCGACGATCTCCTTCATGAACCCGGGCACCGGCTCGACAGGGAGCCTTCTGCCGTCCGCCTCGATATAGCCGCCGGCGAGGTCCACCCTCACGGTCTCCCCGTCTTTTATGGCATCCGCCTCCGGGCAGACCAGGGGCAGGAGCCCCGTGTTGACGGCATTCCGGTAGAAGATCCGCGCAAAGGACTTCGCGACCACGACCCTCACCCCGGCGCCGAGGAGCGCAAGCGGCGCGTGCTCGCGGGAGGAGCCGCACCCGAAGTTGGTCCCCCCAACGACGACGTCGCCTTCCCGCGCCTCTTTTGCAAACTCATCCCGCGTCCCCTCGAACGCGTGCTTCGCGAGCTCCGCCGGGTCGTAGATCGTGAGGAACCTCCCCGGTATGATCGCGTCCGTATCGATATCGTCGCCGAACTTCCAGACTCGCATGGTTCACACCTCCCTCGGGTCGGTGATCTCGCCGTAGAGGGCGCTTGCCGCTGCCGTCGCCGGCGAGGCGAGGTAGACCCGGGCCTGGGTGCTCCCCTGCCTCCCCCGGAAGTTCCGGTTCGAGGTCGAGAGCGAGACCTCGCCGGGGGCGAGGAGCCCGAACGCCCCGCCCATGCACGGGCCGCAACACGGCGCCTCCACAAGGGCTCCGGCCTCGACGAACCGCTCGATGAGCCCGGCCCGGAGGGCCTTGAGGTACTCCGTCCGCGAGGCCGGGATGACGATCACCCTTACACCGGAGGCGAAGCGGTCAGCGCTCCCCATCACCTCGGCCGCCTCGAAAAGGTCCTCGTAGCGCCCGTTCGTGCAGGAACCGATAAAGACCTGGTCGACCTTCGTCCCGGCGACCTTCGTGACGTCCACGACGTTGTCGACGTTGTGGGGGACGGCGACCTGAGGTGCGAGGTCGGTGACGTCGTAGTGCCGGCGGTCCCGGTAGGCTGCGTCCGGATCGCCCGCAAGGTCGAAGGGCTCGATCGCGCGGCGGGCGGCGACGTAGTCCCAGGTGGCCGCGTCGGGCCGGACGATCCCGGCCTTCGCTCCCATCTCGATCGCCATGTTCGCGCAGGTCATCCGGCCGGCCATGTTCATCTTCTCCATCGTCCGGCCGGCGAACTCGAGCGCCATGTAAGTCGCGCCGTCGGCGCCGATATCCCCGGCAAGCGAGAGGATCAGGTCCTTCGGACCGACCCTCCGGCCGAACGTCCCATTCACCTCGATGAGAATGCTCTCCGGCACCCGGAAGTAGAGCGCCCCGAACTTCAGGACGAACCCCATATCGGTCGAGCCGATCCCGGTCGCAAACGCGCCCGCCGCACCGTAGGTGCAGGTATGCGAGTCGGTCCCGACGATGATCTCGCCCGGCGCCGCCCGCCCCTTCTCCATGACAACCTGGTGGCAGACGCCCTCGAGGAGGTCGTAGTTGTGGATTTCCTGCTCCTCTGCGAACTGCCGCATGAAGACGTGGTTCTCGGCAGCCGGTATCGAGTCGGCAGGCACCTGGTGGTCGAAGAGCATAATAATCCGTTCCGGATCGAATACGTGCTCTCCACCCATCTCACCAAAGACCCGAACCGCAAGCGGGCCGGTGATGTCGTGGATCATCGCCGCATCCACCGGCGCCATCACCACGTCGCCCGCGCGGACAGTGCTGCCGCACTTCATCGAGAAGATCTTCTCTGCGATCGTCGCCGCCATAAATTATCGTGTACCCTGTATGCGTTTCGGACGTATCTAGTTTGGCAGGAACCACCCCGGCCGGGTGGGGAATCGGAGCATTCTCCGCCGGTTTTCCGGGGCAGTACCCTTATGTGACTCCATGCGAATTCTATACGGAGATGCGATGACCGACGGACCGACCCCGGCAATGCGACAGTATTACTCAGTGAAGGCCCGGTACCCCGACGCCGTCCTCTTCTTCCGGATGGGGGACTTTTACGAGACGTTCGGGGAGGACGCCGGCGTGGTAGCCCGGGAACTCGATATCACCCTGACAGCCCGGGGCAAGGATAAGAACGGCGACCGTATGCCGCTTGCAGGGGTCCCCCACCACGCTGCCGACGGCTACATCGCCCGCCTGGTGGGCAAGGGCTACAAGGTGGTGATCTGCGACCAGGTGGAGGACCCAAAGACTGCAAAAGGCGTGGTGAAACGGGAGGTCACGAGGGTGATCACCCCCGGGACGCTCATCGATTCATCGATGCTCGGCTCCGCGGGGGCCCATTACCTGATGGCAGTCGCCCCCGACCGGAAAGAGATCTTCGGTCTCGCGTTCCTGGATGTCTCCACCGGCGAGTTCTTCGTCTCTTCCGGGAGCGCCGAGCGTGACTACGCTGATATCGTCTCGGAGACGGCCAGGTACCGCCCGTCCGAAGCAATCGTCCCGGAGAGCCTGGCGAACGCGCTCCCCGGCCGGCTTGAGGGGCTCGGGGTGACGGTGAGCCGTTACCGCGACGACGCCTTTGACTTCGACACGGCGTACGAGCGCCTCTGCGAGCAGTTCGGGACGGCGACGCTCGACGGTTACGGGTGTGCCGGGATGACGGGAGCGGTCGCCGCGGCCGGAGCGGCGCTGCGCTACGCCCAGGAGACCCAGCACTCATCCCTCTCCCACATCACGGGGCTTTCGACCCGGATCCCGTCGGGGAACATGGTGCTCGACGCGATCACATTGAGAAACCTCGAGATCACGACGGGCATCCAGGGCGTTGGCGACGGGAACACGCTTCTTGCCGCGCTCGACGTCACGGCGACATCGATGGGGAGCCGGACGATGCGCTCGTTCCTGATCAGCCCGTTGATCGAGAAGGAGGCGATCGAGGGGAGGCTTGATGCGGTGGAATGGCTCGTTGATCACGCGCTCGACCGGCAGACACTTCGCGCAACCCTCGGCGCCTTCGCCGACATCGAGCGGATCGCAGGAAGGATCGCCTACGGGAATGCCGGCCCACGGGACCTTGCGACACTCCAGGAGTCCCTCGAAGCGATCCCGGATGTAAAGGCGCTTTTTTCCGGCGAAGTGCCGGAGCTCGTCCATGAGGCCCTCGACGCGATGAGCGACCATGCCTCCGTCAGGGAACTCGTCGGACGGGCGATCGTGGACGAGCCCCCGGCGCGCGCGGTGGCCGGCGGGATGATCAGGGAAGGGTTCAACGGGAAACTCGACGAACTACGGCACCTTGCGACGTCCGGGAAGGACTGGATCGTGGAGTTCCAGCAGCAGGAGCGGGAGAGGACCGGTATCAAGTCGCTCAAGGTCGGCTACAACCGGGTCTTCGGCTACTACATCGAGGTGACGAGACCGAACCTGCACCTGGTTCCGCCGGAGTACGAGCGCCGGCAGACGACCGCGAACGGCGAGCGCTACACGATACCCGACCTCAAGGAGAAGGAGGCGATGATCGCGACCGCGGAAGAACGGCTCGGCGCGCTCGAAGCGGAGATCTACGCCGAACTCATCCGGACGCTCGCGGCGGACGTCCCCGGTCTCCAGGCGACCGCACGGGCGGTGGGGCTGCTCGACGTGTATGCGGCCCTCGCCGAGGTCGCGGCCCGCTACAGTTACTCCCGCCCGGTGATCGAGGAGAGCGGCCGGACCATCATCAGGGACGGGCGCCACCCGGTGGTTGAGCGGCACCTCCCGGTGCCGTTTGTCCCCAACGACACCGACCTTGATTCCGCCGGCGACCAGATCACGATCATCACCGGGGCGAACATGGCAGGGAAGTCAACCTACATGCGGGCGGTGGCGCTCTGCTGCATCATGGCCCAGATGGGGAGTTTCGTCCCGGCCCGTCACGCGACGGTGGGGGTCGTCGACCGGGTCTTCACCCGGGTGGGGGCGTTCGACGACCTTGCCTCGGGACAGTCGACGTTCATGGTGGAGATGCTGGAACTTGCAAACATCTTAAACAACGCGACGCCGCAGAGCCTCGTGATCCTCGACGAGATCGGCCGGGGGACGAGCACGCTCGACGGGTGCGCGATCGCCCGGGCGGTGGTGGAGTTCCTGCATGGGAAAGCAGTTTCCGGGCCCCGGACTCTCTTTGCGACTCATTTCCACGATCTGATCGACCTCGAGGGGTCGCTCAAACGGGTGAAGAACTTCCACTTCGCCGTGAAGGATACGGGAGAGGACGTCGTTTTCCTCCGGAAGATCATCCCCGGCGCGACCGACAAGAGTTACGGCGTCCACGTGGCGCACCTTGCCGGCATCCCGAAGAAGGTGACCGACCGGGCGATGACGCTCTTGAAGGAGGCATCGGTGCGGGAGAACTCCGGCGGGCCACGGGCCCCCCGCTACACCCAGATGCTCCTCGTCGATCCCGGCGAGGGAATCATGGAGGAGAACCCGGCGGTCAGGGAACTTGCGGCCTTGAACCCCGACGAGATGACGCCGATCGAGGCATTGAACACCCTGTGCCGGTTGAAGCGGCTTGCAAACGGGGAGGATGGAGGACGATGACGAAGATAGAGGTCCTCGACCCCGATACGGTGAATCAGATCGCCGCCGGCGAGGTCGTGGAACGACCCGCGTCGGTGGCAAAGGAACTCCTCGAGAACGCGATCGATGCGGGCGCAACAAGCATCCTCATCGACGTTGCCTCGGACATGGCCGGGGTCACGAAGATCCGGGTGACCGACAACGGCGAGGGCATGACGCCGGAGGAGGCGGTCCTTGCGTTTCATCCCCACGCGACGAGCAAGATCCGGGATATCGCCGACCTCTCCGCCATCCACACCCTGGGGTTCCGGGGGGAGGCGCTTGCAAGCATCGCCGCCGTCGCGGAGGTGACCCTGGTCACCCGTCCCCGGGGGGGCGCGGCACTCGCCGGGACACGGATCGTCGTCAGGGGCGGCGAGGTCGTGGAGAAGAGTGAGGTGGGTGCGCCGGAAGGGACGACGGTCGCCGTGGAACGCCTCTTCTACAACACCCCCGCCCGCCGGAAGTTCCTCAAAAGCAGGAACACCGAGCTCGCCCACATCTACACCGTTGTGGAGAACCTGGCCCTCGCGCACGGCGAGGTCGCCTTCCGGGTGGTGCATAACGGGAAGGAACGGATGGCGACCCAGCGGTCGGGAGGAGTTCTGAACGCTGTCGCGGGCCTCTACGGTGCGGATCTTGCCCGGGCCCTCGTCCCGGTCGAGGGGAAGCTCCCCTTCCTCGCTATCCGCGGCTACATCTCCCGCCCGTCGGAGAGCAGGGGGAACCCCTCGCAAGTCGTTATCAGCATCAACGGCAGGAGCATCACCTCCCGGCAGATCGCCGCCGCCGTCCGGGAGGGCTACGGCACCCTCCTCCCAAAGGACCGCTACCCGGTGACGTTCATTGACCTCTCGATCGACACCGGCCTCGTGGACGTCAATGTCCACCCGGCGAAACGGGAGGTCCGCCTCTCCCGGGAGCGGGAGATCCTCGCGGCGATTGCGGCCGCGGTAGGAGAGGCGCTCGCCGGGCACGATCTCGTCCGCGAGGCGGCGGCCGAGCCGGTACAGCAGCAGATTCTCCCGCCTGGACCGGCACCGGCAGTCGGCGAGACCGCATCGTCCTACACGGCGGGGCACCGGGAACTCACCCTCTCCGATAGGCAGCTCCGTCGGACGGAGGGCGAGGGTGCGGAGAACCTCCTCCCGGCCATGGAGCCGGTCGGGCAGGTGGCGGCGACTTACATCGTGGCGGAAGGGACCGACGGCACCCTCTACCTCGTCGACCAGCACGCGGCCCACGAGCGCATTCTCTACGACCAGGTCACGGAGCTGCGCGATGCCGGAGCCGGGTCGCAGGAACTGATCGTGCCCGTCGTTCTCTCGCTCCCCCCGAAAGAGTCTGCCGCACTCCGGGACGCAACGGGGCTCCTTGCCGGCGAAGGGTTCGTGGTGGAGGAGTTCGGCCGGGACACCTTCGCCGTCCGGGCGGTGCCTGCCGCCCTCGGCGCAGTCGAAGACCCCGAGGGCGTCAGGGAGACGATCGCCGAGATCCTGAACGGCGAGTCGCGCACCGCTCCGGGCCGGCGTGAGGCGGTCACCTGTATCGTCGCCTGCAGGGGCGCGGTGAAGGCCGGCGCCCTCCTCACGCACGACCAGCAGAAGCGCCTCCTCGCGCAGCTCGCCCGGACGAAGACTCCCTGGACCTGCCCGCATGGGAGGCCGACGGTGGTGGCGTTCGATAAGAGGAAACTCGACGGTATCTTCCGGCGAACGTAAATGGGGCCCGGGCGGAACTGGCACGAATACCACCTAAAACCCAACGTTTTTGCGATTTACCAGAAATTTCGGACCCTAACAGCAAAATATCGTATCACAATGGATTTATTCTCTGGAGATCAGAATGGCTGCATGTCACAGTGGGAACAGACCCGCTGCGGACGAAAGGATTGAACCACGTGACGTTACTCCAGCAGATTCGTCTCTGGATGAGGACCAGGAGCGAAGGAAAGCAGTATCACGACTGTGAGAACGACTCAGTTATCGAACCCTACTTCGATATCTCTCCCGAAGCGACCCTCTCGCCGGCTCTCAATGAGATCTCGGCGGAGGAGATCGAGTGACGGAGAACCTCCAATAAAACATCCTACCGAACACATCACCTCTAACCCAGAATAACCACACCACCCATTTTTATCTCTGCGGGATCGAAGGGGCAGAGCAGGAAGAGCCCCTGCATAAGGGGGATAGTTCACTGCACGGAAAAGACCGTGTGCATGACCGAGTTGATCCGGTCTTCCCTGATGACGTAGCGACCGACGATGTGTACCGGTCTTCCCTGACGATGGGGACGGAGAAGACCGGTTCGTATGCCGCAACGTCGTCAAGGGAGATCTTCTCTGTCGAGACCCACTCCGCCCCGACGCCGGCACGGAAATCCTTCGTACAGGGGGGTTGACGTAAGTGCCGTTTGCCGGGACGGGTCCCGGAGCAGGGGTCGGGACGAACGTGGATTCGGCCGGGGCGAGGTCGAACCCGGGCAAACATATCCTGAGGTTGTCCCAAAAGGATCTATGAACCACCGGTATACCCAGATTGAAACACTTGTATCTACGGGATCTGCCATCTGAACCGGATCTTGGGCTAGAAGGGTGAAATGGCTTTCCATAGGGAGTCGCACCTTCGCACCTGCGGTGCTCAAACTCCTGTCCTGCGGACAGTCGTTCCTGCCGGAACGTCGTTCTTTGGTGCTTCTGCTCCGGACGTCCCGTCCATCGCATATCGCCACGCGGGGAGATCCTGCCGTCCCGGGCAGGAGCTTGAGAAACTCGAAGCGTTTCGAGTGAGGGTCCGGGGAGGTGCGACCGGAGGGAGCTTGAGCACTGTCAGGCGCGAAGGGGTGTCCCCCTCCCGGCAAAGGTGTTTTGGGACAAACTCCCTCTCCGTCACGTCGCGTTGACGACCGTGATCCTTCCCTCGACCGCCGGGGCTGCAGGCACGTTCACGCGCAGGTACTCGATGACGGGGTCGATGTCATAGACGCCCAGCGCGGCCACGTCCCCCCCTTCGAAGAGAGCGTAACCGTCCCCGCCGCCGGCGACAAACTCGCTCGTCACCACCCGGTAGGTGCGGCCGTCCCGGAGGGGCGCCACCGTGCCGCTGGAGGTCACGGAGACGTCCCTGACGCGGCTGCCGGGGTGGACGACGTGCGGCGTGCCGTCAGGGTCGTAGGTCGCGGTATACGGCGTCGCACCCGCGTCGATGGTGAAGGCAAGACCGCTCACCTGCAGGAACCCGCCAGAGGCGACCCCGCTCATCTCCTCCGAGAGGGCGGCGGCGGAGATCTCCAGTGCCTGCCGGATCTGCCCGCCGGTCAGGTTGACGGCGACAAGCCTGTTCTGGAAGGGGAGGATCGTCTCCACGTCATCGCGGGAGAGCGGACCGGCCGGGATGACGGTATCCCCACGGATGCCGCCGCCGTTCACGAGCGCGATATCCGCCCCGGGGAGCGCCGCCCACCAGGCGTCGGCAACCAGGTTGCCCGCGGCCGCTTCGCCGCCCCGCACCGCGCTCCTCCGGAGGTCGAGCGGCGCTGCAAGCACCCCCGCGGTCCCGTTGACGGCCGCCCGGTGCTCCGGGAGGTAGGGGGCGAGGAGCGCATCCACCGCCGGGTCCGCGGGGACGGTCTCGTCGAGGAAGACCCATTCCCATGACGGGTCCGTGATCCCCGTCCCGGTGCAGGTGAACCGGAGCACCCCGACCCGCTCTCCCCGCATTCCGTCGCTGACGATGACGGTCTTCCAGCCGCCGGGGCCTTCGACCGTCTCGTTTGCGTAGATGTGGTCATGCCCGCCGACGATCAGGTCGATGCCCGCAACCGACCGGGCGACCTCGCGGTCGAGTTCCACCCCCGTGTGGGTGAGGGCGATCACGACCGCCGCTCCCTCTGCCCGGAGGTCCGCCGCCGTCCGTGCGGCAACCCCCGCAAGGTCGGGATCGACCCGGACCCCGTCGCCGGGCCGGGAGACCCGGGCGAGGTCGGGCGTCATCAGCCCGAAGACCCCCACCTTCACCCCGCCGGCATCTAGGATCGCCGAGGGCCGCACTGCCCTGCCCCCGGAGGGGATCAGGTTTGCGCAGACGATCGGGAACCCGGCATGATCGGTCGCGTTCCAGTAGGTGGGGGCGCCGTAATCGAACTCGTGATTGCCGGGGCAGGCGGCGTCGTAGCCGGCGAGGGTCATCGCCCGCAGTTCGGGCTCGCCCCCGAACGTGCTGTACATCGTCCCGGTGAGGTCGTCGCCTGCCGAGAGGAGGAGCGCATCGTCGGCGGCAGCCCCGAACGCCCTCGATATCGTGGCGATCCGGGCGATCCCACCGACCATGCACCCGGTCTCATTTTGGTACGGCTCCACCTGGCCGTGCAGGTCCGACGTGAAGATCACCACGAGGTCGGCTGACGGGTCCCCGTCGCCGGCCGGGAGGAGGAAGAAGAGCCATCCGGCAACGGCGACGGCAAGGAGGAGAACAAGCAGGTAACGGGGTTTCATCACCGGATGTTTCGCGCTTCTGAGAGTTATTGCCGTCGATCGGGAGCGACGGGCGGTTCGGGGACCCGGTCGGCGTCGCCGGGCTGCCGGATCGGGTGCGAGAGAAGTATCGGCCGTGAAGCGGTCAGGACGCCGTGGCGGGAGCACGGACGTAGGCGAGCAGGTCGTCGAGAGTATCCACGTACCCCACCCGGATACCGGTGTTCTCCTCTAGGTATTCTTTCGCGTCCACGACAACCGGGCGCTGTCGTGTTATCCTCAGCCCGCCGAGCGTTCGGGGTTCCTCCCGGCGGTCGACAACCTGGTCGTTCTCGCTTGAGAGGATCAGGAGGGCCTTTCCGCTCGCTGCAGCGGCCTCGGCCTTCTCGAGGATCCCGCCGACCGGACCGATCTTTCCGTCCTCATCGATGGTCCCCGTCACGGTCACGCTCTCGTTGAGCGAAAAACCCTCCAGGACCGAGAGGAGGAGTGCGGTCATCAGCGCTCCCGCGCTGGGGCCGTCAATCTCGGAGACATCTTCCGGGCCCTGGATGCTGAAGATGATGTCGCTCGCCGCAAGGTCTGCACGGGAGTGGTCGGCGGCGAGGGTGACCGCAAGGTTCGCGGCATCTTGAAAGACAATCCCCATCCGGGGCGTCGTCTGGACAAGCACCCTCCCTTTCCCGGGCACGACCTCGACCGAGACGTTCACCATCGCTCCCTCTTCAGTCACTTCCCTGAAGAGAAACAGGTTGCCCTGATCGACCTCGATCTTCTGGAGAATGACCGGCGCCTGCATCGAGGCCGTGCCGGTCCCGGTCGTCCTCTCTACGGGGAGAGGAGCCGCTGTTGCGGCAGGAGCGGCAGTCACCTCCCCGGATCCGGGGACAGCCGGAGAGCGGTCGTCGACCGGGCAGAGGACGACTGCAAGGAGGAAGACGTTCATGACGAGCGAGAGAACAAGCAGAACCGCGAATGTCTTCTCCCGTACCCACATACGCTGCCCGCATACTATTCGTCCGGATATATACCTTTCCGAGAGCGACGGACGGAACGTCCGGAGCTTGAGAAGACCGAAGGTCTTCGAGTGGCGACGGACGGAACGTCCGGAGCTTGAGAAGACCGAAGGTCTTCGAGTGGCGACGGACGGAACGTCCGGACGACAAGAGGCCATCAGGCTTTGAACCGCGAAGTTTGCGAAGGAAAATCGAGGGTTTGACCTCCTGAGGGTCGTCTCAAATATCCTAGCGAAGTACCGGGACCAGAGATTGCCTGCGGGGTTAATCAAAAAAAAGGTTGTCAAAGAATCTCTGGATCAATTCTCCCCACCGAGGTTCAACTTCTTCGTCTTCCAGACTCCCTGCTTGTAGAAGAAGAGATCACAGAGGAACACCACCACGGTGCCGCAGACCACTGCAAACCAGACGAACTGCAGCGGCAGGCCCATCGCCACAACCATCGCGGCAAGACCCACCTGCACGATCAGCTGCCCCGCGATCGCCGCATACATGCCGGGTCTCGTCATCCCCGCACCGTTCATCGCAAACCCCATCGTCATCGCCATGGCTATCACGAAGTACGACATCGGGATCACCTGCATAAACAGGATGCCGTCTGCAAGCGTCTCGCCCGCCGCGCCGAAGAACGCCAGGAGATGCTTCGCGTACAGCAGGTAGATGATACCCACAAGCGCCATAAACGACGCATTCACGATCGTCGCAATCCTGACCGCTTTCTCCGCCCTCTCCACCTTTCCCGCTCCCAGGTTCTGCCCGACCATCACCGCGACGCCCGTGCAGAGCCCCATCACGAAGACGAGACCCAGCATATCCAGACGCTGGCAGATGCCGTATGCCGCCACCGCCGCCGTGCCGTACAGTGCCACGATCGCGGTCATCCCCAGGAACGCAAAACTCCGAACGCCGCTCTGTACCGCTGACGGTATCGTGACCTTCACGATATCTTTGACCAGTCGCGGTTCAAACGTCCATTTCTTCGGGAACCGGACCGGTCCGTTCTTTCTGGACGGCAGGAGGTACATCACCCCGATCAGGAGCAGCACGCCGGTCGTACGTGATGTCAGGGAAGCGTACGCAGATCCGGCTATGCCGAGTGCCGGGAAACCGCCAAGACCCGTGATCAGTGTCGGATTCATGACGATGTTCACAATGTTCACTGCGATCATCACGAACATCGGTGTCCTGGAATCCCCCGTACTCTGGAAGACCGTCGTCAGGATCATCAGCGTGACGAAGACGAACATTCCTATCAGCATCGGGGAGAGGAAGCGTGCTCCCTCCGCTGCAACCTCAGGATCCGCTCCAAGGAGCAGGAGAAGATCCTGAGACCAGAATAAGCCGATGACCGCAAGGATCGCCGAAAAGGCGAGTGCCAGGTAAAGCGAATGCGAAAGGATCACCTGGATACGCTCAAACCGCTCTGACCCGTATGCTCGCGACACAAATGCAGCCGTTGCCGTCACGATCCCGAAGATCACTGTCGTGAGCACCAGTATGATGGATATGCTCATCGCTCCGCCGGCAATCGAGACATCGCCGAGTTTGCCGATGAAATACATATCCACCACCTCCAGGATGCTTGCGAGGAGGTTACTGATGATGATCGGAAGAGCCACTACCAGAAGGCCTTTTCCGACCGGTCCTTCGGTGAGAAAATTATTGGTAGAGTTCATCGTCAAACGATCACTACTATTTGAAGCGAGAGGTGATAAATATTGACCAACAGTTTAAACTGTTTTTAATGGACAGATCTAAAAAACAGGACTGCTCCGGTGCCCATTGGGGTTGTCGGAAACACTTGATCGAGGTGAACATCAAGCCCGGGGGATCATCGGCCCGGCACTTCGCTGGCATGCCGGGGCAGCGTCCCGGAGGATGTAGCGGAGCAGGTGCCGCCCCCGGGGGGCCGGGGCAGTGTCCCGGAGCCCCGATCCGCCTCCGGCCGTAGCCGGGGAGTCAAATCGCCGTCATGCCGGTTCTTAGACTGCCTCAACCTCAAGACGCACCATGGGGACGTGGATGCAGCCGTTGGATGAGGGGTACCGCTCCGCGTACCGGTTCGCCACCTCCGCGACGAACGCCGACCGGGCCTCTGCGGGCAGCCGGTCGAGGTAGAGGTGCCAGGTGGTCCGGACCTGTTTCCCTGAGACCGTCCGGGCCTCGCTCCCTGAGGCGCGAATGGCGACAGATGCGCTCCCCGGCCCACGGGACCCGGACAGCACAGCTGCTCCACGCTCACCGCCAATGTCAACTCGTTTCACTTAACCATAGCCTGAAAGGCAATCGTTTTCATCTCAAGGATGAAAGATCTCCCCCAAACCAGCGGGGCGGGCCTGAAACCGGCATCATGTGCTGTAGATACTCGGTATGGAGTGAAAGAAAGGTAAGATCCGTTTACGTGCCCTGTGCACTCATCACCCATTTCCCGGACCACGCACTCCTGACGTCAAGCCGGGTCGCGATCCTGAAAGATCGAAGCATCATTGCCACGGGCCCCCGGAAGACGTCATCCGCGAGGAGACCATGCGCCGGGCCTACGGGACGGACGTCCAGATCGTGCACCTCGGCGACCCGTTCAACCGGCGGATCTGCGTGCCTGTGGCGGGACACCATGATAGGTGACACCATGACAGAGAATTCACACGACCTTTTTACCGGCGACGGCGCCGGGAGGATGGACGCCATCGCGAAGGGACCGTTCGCACCGATCTACCCGGTCGTCGCCCGGCAGGTCATCGAGACCTGCGGGATCACGGAGGGCAGGTGCGTCGATGTCGGGTGCGGGCCCGGACACCTCGCGATGGCGCTCTGCAGCGAAACGAGGCTTGCGATCGATGCGCTCGATCCGTCGGCCGATATGCTTGCGATAGCGCGACGGAATTTCCAGGAAGCCGGGCTCGGCGGCCGGATATGCCCTGTCTGCGGCGACGTCCACGACCTGCCCTACGGCGACGGCTCCGTTGACCTGGTCGTGAGCCGGGGCTCGCTCTTCTTCTGGGACGACCGGGTGCGGGCGTTCTCGGAGATCCAGCGGGTGCTCCGGCCGGGCGGGAGGACGTTCGTCGGGGGCGGGTTCGGTACCGCGGCCCTGAAGGCGGCGATCACGGCAAAGATGCACGAGATCGATCCCGAATGGGAGGAGAAAGCCGCCGGACGGCTTGCCTCGAAGAACCGGGATGCCATCCGCCGGGACCTGGAGCGGGCGGGGATATCCGCCTGCGAGATCCGCCAGGGCGAGGCCGGGTTCTGGATCGTCATGAGGGGGTGAGAGCGGATGCAATGCACCATCTGTGAGGTCGGGTGCGAGATCCCGCCGGGAAAGACCGGGAGGTGCCGGATGTACCAGAACGACGGCACCGGGATCGTCGAGCGGTTCCCGGACGCCTTCCTCGCCGCGTTCCCCGTCGCGATCGAGTCGCTGCCGGTCCTGCACTTCTTCCCCGGCGCGAAGTTCCTCCAGGTCTGCACGGTCGGGTGCAACCTCTCGTGCGGCGGGTGCGTCTCGGAGATGCTTGTCGGGCACGCCGAGTCGCTTGCTGCCTCCGGGACGGCCCTCACCCCCGGCGACCTGCTCCGCCTCGCGGCCGACCAGGACTGCACCGGGATCGCCTTCGCGCTGAACGACCCGATAGCCTCGCTCCCGACCTTCTGCCGTCTCGCGGAGAGGGCCCGGAAGCAGGGCCTCTCCGTCGGCTGTTCCACGAACGGCTACATGACCGCAGCTTCGGCGCTCTACCTCCGCGAGCGGATAGACTTCGCCAACGTAGGGCTCAAGGGGTCAACCGACGCGAGCTACCGCGCCTGCGGGGCGAAGAGCGCCGCACCGGTCTTCCGCACGGTCCGGCTGCTCCGCGAGGGCGGGGTGCATGTCGAGGCCTCCGTCGTCTACCGTCGGGGTGGGGAGGAGGAGGCGATGGGGGCGGCACGGATGCTCGCGGCGATCTCCCCCGATATTCCCCTGCAGGTGATGCGGTTCGTTCCCTTCGGCGATGCGGGGCTCGGCGAGGAGCCGACGATCTACGCGAGCGAGGCCCTCTGCGACCGCCTCCGCGAGGTCCTCCCCTGGGTCTACCTCTTCAATTCGCCGGGAACGGCGCACCTGACGACCTCCTGCCCGTCCTGCGGGGAGCCCTGCATCGAGCGGGAGTTCTTCGGCCCGATGGGCGCCCACCTCGCAGGAGAGGCCCAGACGGTCTGCGGGTGCGGGTATGCCCTGCCCGTCCGGGGTTCTGCGAGCCCCGATGTCTTCTACGAGCCGGGCATGATGGGCGGGTACCGGGTCACCCGGGGTCTCGAGATGGTCTGGGCGATCCTCGCCTGCCTCGGCGTGCGGGACCAGGCGGTCCTCGCCCGCACCTGGGGCGAGGTGCTCCGGACCGGGATGCTCGGAAAGGAACTCCACGACCGGATGAACAACATCGACGCCTACCTCGACCTCATCATGGACTTCGCCCGCCGGACCGGCCGCGAGGAGGCGGGGCGGGAACTCTGTGCCTACATCTGGGAGCGGTTGGACTTCATCCGCGACCGGACGGCGGACGCAGGGCGCCCGCGGGTCTATTACGCGATGGGCCACCCGCTCTTCGCCCTCAACCCCGGCCGGTTTGAGGGGAAGCTCGTGGAGGCCGCCGGCGGCACCTACGTCAACCGGGCGATCGGCCGGGAGGGGAAGCCGGGCGTCAGCATCCCGCGTGAGGAGTTCATCGCGCTCGCGCCGGAGTACCTCTTCACGTCGGGTTTCCTCACCTCCACAGTGGAGGATACCCTCCGCTACTGCGCGGAGCACGGCCTCGACGTGCCGGCGGTCCGGGAGGGGCGGGTCTACTCGATGCACCCGTCCTGGGACTTCGGGAGCCCCCGGTGGATCCTGGGGCTGATGGCGATCGCAAACATCCTCCATCCCGACATCTTTGACTTCAGGATCGAGGAGGAGGCGGACACCTTCTACCACCGGTTCTACGGGGTGCCCTACCGGGCGGCCGATGCCAACCGCTCGTTCGCCCGGCCGGGTACGGAGTGGCGGTAGGCAGGGCACCGGATCCCCCGATCTTTTTTTACCGAGAACGCCGGGGGGCATCGGCAATCAACATTAATTCACGTAACGCAATCATACTTCAAAAAGAACGTTTGAAAATTGTTTTATTCTCCCCTGTTACATGCAGAAGTAATGATTCAAGTACCTGAGCGCCTTTTGCGCGTATACCGGCCGGCGTGCATCGTCGGCGTGGCGATCCTCCTCATCGCCGCTGCAGGCTGCACGAACGTCACCACCCCGACTGGTGGAGATTCCATCTCCGGGAGTGTGGCAGGGGATTACGCGGGAGGAACGATTTACATCGCGGCGATCGACGCCGCAGCATATTCGGCGTCGGAGATCAGGGTCATGGAGATAGGGGAGCATCCAGAACGCTCGCAGTACGTCAGCGGCTTTGCCGCGCTCGACGCGCCGGGGGAGTACGTCATCTCCGGGCTTCCTCCGGGCAACTACACCGTCTACGCCTGGGCGGATACGGATGATGACGGCCGGATCAATCACCTCGACTACCGCGACCCAACCGGGTGGTACTGCACCCCATCCCGCCTTACCCCCGTCGGAGTCGCCGTTGCGCCCGGGAATGCCGCGACCGGGGTTGATATAACTCTCGTCGCCCCGACGCCCTACCCCGACGATGATCGGGAGATTGCCGTCGGCAGCGGCGGCGGAAGGCTCACGGTCCAGAAGGGCTGTCACGTTCTCCAGGTATGGGGAACGCCGGAAGAGCGGGCGTATGCCTATGGCTACCTCTGCGGCCCGCAGATCCGGGACTGGATCGACTACGTCCTGATCGAGTCGTTCATGCAGTCGCCCGCCGACTACGAGGACCTCTTCATCCCCTACATAGAGGAGCACATGGCACCGGCAAACCCGGCGTATATGGCCGAACTCGACGCCATGCTCGCCGGGATGAACGCAGGCAGCACGGATCTCTACCTCCCGTCGGTTTCGCGGAACCTCACCCGCTACGACCTCCTCGCGGAGAACACGTATGACTTCATGCTCTACTACAAACTCTACGGCCTCTACATGGGAGACCTCGGCATCAACCGCACCACAACAGGCGACGCTGGCATCTCGCCGCACCTCTGCACGAGCGCGATCGCCTGGGGCAACATGACGGAGAACGACGAGCTCGCCGGCGGCGTGATCCACGGCAAGAACATGGACGGCGAGAACGACCTGCGGAAGGTCACGGTGAACAGCCTGCTCGTCATCGCGACCGACCCGGGTCCGGGCGCGAAACGCACGGTCGGGATAGACTGGCCCGGGTTCATCGGGACGTTCAACGGCATGAACGAGGACGGCCTGGTGCTCGTCCCCCACTCGTCGCCGTCGATCCCGGACTGGAACGCGACCGACCTCGTGCCCACCAACTTCCTCTTCATGGATGCGCTCAGGAGCGAGAGCGACGTTGCCGGGGCGTGGGCCTACTGGGAGAAGGCGAACGGGACCAGGACCGGTGGGAACAACGCAGGGGTATCGGCACCCTACGGGAACGGGACGGGAAGCATCCCGGCGGCCTTCGAGACGGACTCCTACGGCGGCGCGGTGCGAGGGCCGGGCGTCGTCGAGCCGGACGACTGCCTCTTGATCGCGAACAACTTCTACCTCTACCGGGGCGTCTATCCCTCCGCCGTCGAGCGGGTGGACGGCTACCACGCCGAGGTCAGGCCCGAGGACTACCGCTACCGGAACCTGCTCGCCCTCCTCGACGGTTACCGGAAGGAGGAGAGAACCATCGGCACGCCCGAGATGATCGCGCTCATGCAGTCGGCGTCCGTCTCGGAGGAGTACCGGGGCACCACCGAGTACACCTTCATCGCGTACCCGGATGCCGGCGCGTTCGCCGTGGCAAAAGAGGATCTCGCGGCGGTGATATTGGATGCACCGTTCGCGGAGTTCGCGCGCTTTGAGTTTGAGGAGGTGTTCGAGAGGCCCTCGACGGTGTGAAGGGAGGACCCACTGCTCTTTTTACCGGGCATCAAGCCATCTGAGCCGGGTCGTCACTCACACAGAGTCATGAAAGAGAGAAGGGCGTTTTACAGACTTTGCGCGAGACCGCGATCTGCGAGCCTCACGCCCCAATCCGGCAGAGGTCCCGCATCGCCTGGAGGACGTAGAGGATCTCATTCTCGACCCGCTCCTCGTCGACTATGAACGAGACGAACCCCGCCCGGGCGAAGAGTCCACGGACTTCGTCAACTCCGGTCAGCGAGGAGACCAGGAGGAGGACCCTCCCGAAGGGCGAGAGCACTCGCCCGACATCCGCGACGAACCTCTCGATCGTCACCCTCCCCGTCGGCCCGCCGTCGAGGGCATACTCCAGCCAGTCGCTAATTCGCTCCTCGGGAGCCGTCGGGAGGTAGGGCGGGTTGAAGAGGATGAGGTCGAAGGGGCCGGAGAGGCCCGATAAGAGATCGGTCCGGATTGCCGCGACCCCGCGCGAGCGGGCGCACGCCACAGCGTGGGGGTTGATGTCGGTCGCGACGACCGCCGCCGCCCTGCCGAGAAGCCCGGCCGCGACGTAGCCGCTCCCGGTCCCGACTTCGAGCACCCGGTCGGTCTCGCAGACCTCCCGGAGCGCCGCCCGGAGGAGGAGAAATGAGTCCTCGGCCGGGGGGTAGACCTGGTCAGGGAGCATCCTCTAGCACCCGGCGAGCATGTTTGCGATCAGCGCGAACTCCTCAAGCGTCAGGTCTTCGGGCCGCCGCTGCAGGAGGTCGTCGGGCAGGTCCGCGATCGCTCGCTCGATCGCCTCGGGCGCGAACGTATCCTTGCCGCTCCGGAGCCCCTTCCGGACGGTCTTTCGCCGGTGGGAGAAGAGCACCCGGACGACATCGGCGTAACCCTTCCGGTCGGCGATGGGATACGGCGGCTCGTGGGGAGTGAGCCGGACCACCCAGGAGCGGACCCGGGGTCTCGGGCGGAAGGAGGAGGGCGAGAGTTCGAGCAGCGGCTTTACGGAAGCATAGGTCTGCACCATCACCGAGAGCCGGCCGACGTTCGGCGTCCCCGGCGGAGCGACCATCCGCTGGGCAAACTCCTTCTGATACATCAGGACCGCGACCTCAAACCCGATCGCGAGCAGCCGGAACGTGATCTTTGAAGAAACGGAGTAAGGGAGGTTTGCGACGACGATATCAAACGGCGGGATATCCACCTTCTTCGCGTCGCCAAGGACGATCTCAAGACGGCCTTCCTCGATCTCGTCGGCGAAGGCCAGCTCAAGTTCTTCTACAAGAGCCGGATCGATCTCTACCGCACTGACGTGTGCACCACGGTCAAGGAGGGCGCGGGTGAGGACCCCTTCACCGGGTCCTATCTCAAGCACCCTCCGACCGGAGACATCAACAAAGCCGGCAATCCTCTCGACGGCCCTTTTGTCGACGAGAAAATGCTGATCCCTCGGAGCGCTCATCTCGATGTGAAGATATGATACTTCTCGTCCGGGTCTTCGATCTCGCGCAGGATCCGGCTGACGATCATCCGATCCGGGTGCGGAAGCGACTTGATACGCGCGGAGATGTCGGCGAAGGTCTCGAACGGTTTCTTCTCCCGCTGCTCGATGATCTCCCACATAAGCTTCTTCCCGATGCCGGGGAGCAGGTGCAGCATGTGGAACTTCGGCGTGATGGAGATGGACTTATTGAAGAAGTCGACGAACCGAGATTCGTTCTCGCGGACGATCTGCTCGATCACGAACGGCAGTTCCAGTTTCGCGGTCGCCGTCAGGTCCGTGTAGTTCAGCCGCCGCTTGACGCGCTCGATCTTGTCCCGCTCCGCATCACCGATGTAGACGCGGTCATAGACCTGAATATCCGCACCCGCCTTCGGAACGAGCTCGAGCAGCTTGAACTGGTCCATGCCGACGGCAAGGACAACCGGTTCGCGCTTGTAGACAGGACGCTGGTCGCTCGAATACCCCATAGGAAGGATATCGATGACTACAGCGTTCTCTTCTTTCCTTTCGGTCTTCATTGACGCCACTCCAGCGGTTCAGAAGTGAGTCATTACCAGATCGAGGATCTCGTCCAGTTCATCCGCCGTGAGGTTGAACCGTTCCTTTGCGTAGATTGCGCGGAGTTCGTCCCGGGTTCGCGGCATCAGGTTCGCGATGCGGTAGGCGATATCGTCCTTCATCTTCTCGAGCTTCATGAGCTCGTCGACGAGGTCGCGGGCCTTCTCGGCCGGTGTTTTGAAAAGATGATTGGCATGCTCGATGCTCTTCCGAAGTTCGTAGGACATCTCTTCTCCGGACTCGAGCCGGGCTGCCTCCACAGAGAGGAGGGTATCACGCAGTTCGGGAAGCAGCATCCGCTCTTCGCTCACGATTCGTTTTACCTTCATGCCAATCACCACTGTTGAGGTTTATACTTTCTGCGCTTTTAGATGTTGCGGTCTCGCAATCACCTGTTTTATCGTATCTCCATCCCTGACCTCGAGCACCCATGCGCGTCCGCGCTGTCCGATGACCGTGCCGGTCTTCCCGTGGAATCTCCGGTGGGGCATGCCCTTCTGGACACTCGGTTCGACCACAACATGCACCCGCTGCCCGATCTCGAAGTTCTGAATCACCGAGGTGACCGGGGGGATACCGCGCTTTCTGAGGTCTTTCTTGAACTTATACCGCGTCTTCTTGCGTGGTCCATTGTGATGTGCCATTGCTTACTCACCATACTCATTCGCTGTTTTGACCAGCACCACATCGAGGCTGACAACACTTGCGGTGTGCCCCAGGATCTGGGCAAGGCTGGGCTGGGTTCTGCCGCCGTCCCCCGATATCAGTTCTTTGATGTAGAGGCCCGCTTCACCGACGACTTCGACCCAGTACCCGTCGTCTTGCCTGCCCGTACATCCGATATCGAGGACCTGCCGTTCCCGAACTAAATCTGCCCGTCGGTGTGACACCCGTGTAGGGGTGCGCTGCCGTATCGTTACACCTTTTAACTGATCGAGAGCCGCCCTGAACTCATCTGACGCTACAGGGCCATCGATCTCGACCAGGATCCTGTATTTTTTATGCGCCTTGTCGGACTTAAGGCTTTGCACCATCTTCCGATTCGCCCATCCGGTCAGGTGGACCGCCACTCTGCCGTCGGCGCTCCGGTTGATCTCCTCTTGGAGCGCCGCAAGATCCACCGACCGCTTCTTCGGGGCCTCAACCTCCATCACGAAGGGGCGGCCCGATCCGAGCATCCGGGCGTCGATATCTTCCCGGCCGGCACCGTGCAGGACGGCGTTCTCGGCGTCGAAGGCCTCGATCACCGGCCGGCCGATCAGCTCTTCAACCGAGTCCGCGTACTGCTTGCCGGTGAAGTTGCATTTCTCGCACCCGGCCCCCCGGCAGGCCCGGCAGTCCCAGTGGGTCTGCGGGATCCCCCGCTCGTACTTCAGGTAGCGGCCGGTGAAGTAGACCGGGTTGACCTGCACCTCGACGGTCTCTTCCGCAAGGTCCAGGATCACGACGATGTCGGGACGTTTGAGGTCGGCCGTCTTGCCCGTCAGCGCCGAGACGGCTTTGCCCACCTCGCGGTTCATCTCGGCCTTCAGCGGCTCGGGATCGCGGAGGCCGAGGTCGCTCCAGACCATCTCCTCGCTCTCGGCCACAAGCGGTGGCACCCTCGTCCCGACGAGGAACGTCGCGAACTCTAGATCCTGCACCGCTTCCACGACCTTTGCCGCCCATGCATCGACATGGTAGAACTCGCCGCCGCAGATCCAGCAGGACCTGTGATCAGGTTCCCGGTGGGGCTCGTTGATCGCAAGTTCGCGTGTGATCCGCAGCGCCCGACCGCGTTCTTCATTCGTCAGCGAAAACGACCGCTTACCGAAGAACCGCCCGAGACAGTGATCGCAGGTCTCGCCATACTCAAGAATTGCTTCTACCGCTTCAATGATATCCATCCGGATTCCCTCCGGTCCATCTCGTTTAAGAGGACGGTGATGGTATGATCGGCGTGCAGCGACCGCGGTCCTACCGAGTAGCGCGGATACCCCTCGACCAGGGCCTCCTCCTCCGGCGTGAAGTTGTGGTGGTCGGAGAGGAGATAGTTCTCCGGGAGCGCCGGGGCCGTCCGGATATCCTCTCCCGCCTCATCGAGGACCGCAAACGGGATCTCGGCAAGGAGCCGGGAGAGCCCGCCGCGGCGGATGTAAACCCCGGGTGTCGACTCCCGGAACTCGTCCCCGCAGGGGATCGAGAGCGCCTTCTTGATCAGTGCGGCGCTGCTCCGCTCGTCCGGCGAGAGGTAACGGACCTCGCCGCCGCGGAAGAGAATGGTCTTCTCGGGCCCGGGCTCCCCGCAGAGGATGAGGTAGCACTCGACGTCGCGCCGGAGATCGTGGGAGAGAAAGAACGAGGAGTTGACAGAGCGGCAGAGGACGTCCATCCTCCCGCCGCTGCCCGGTAGATCGTTGAGGCTGAATGCGCCGCTCGTTGCGGCGAGGTGGCCAACGACGGCAAACCGCTTCATCTACTGGGTCCTGCCGAACTTCTTCATCATGCGCTGCATGTTGAACTTGCCGCCGCCCATGCCGCGCATACCCTTCAAGGCGCGCTGCATGATCTTGTAGTACTTGATGAGGTCACGGACGTCGTCGAGCGTCACCCCGGCGCCGCGGGCGATCCGCTGGACCCGGGAGCTCCCGATCATCGAGGGGTCGTCAAGCTCCGAAGGCGTCATCGAGTCCATGATCACCTTGTAGCGCTGCATCTTGGTGCTGGTGATGTCGTAAGCGTCGTCCGGTATCTGCATCCCGCCCAGGGGGAGCATGCTCATGATCTGCTTCAGGGGCCCCATCTTATTCAGGGCCTCAAGCTGCTTGTACATGTCCCGGAGCGTGAACTTCCCCTTGAGCATGGCGTTGACGTCGATATCCTCGGCCGAGACCGCCTCCTCCGCCCGCTCGACGAGGGCTTTTAAGTCCCCCATACCGAGCAGCCGGGAGATGAACCCGTCCGGGTCGAACCGTTCGAGATCCTCGATCGTCTCGCCGCTCCCGATGAAGACGATCCCGCTCTGGGTCTCCGAGACCGCCGAGAGCGCGCCGCCGCCCCGTGCGGTGCCGTCCATCTTCGTCACGAGGACGCCGTCGATCCCGATCGCCGCATGGAACCGGCGCGCCTGCTCGCTTGCCTGCTGGCCGAGCGCCGCGTCGATGACGAGCCACCGGTGGTCGGCGTGCGAGATCTCGTTGATGTTGACGATCTCCTCGATCAGGTTCTCCTCAAGGGCGTGCCTTCCTTGAGTGTCGATGATGATGACCTCGTAGTGCTTGCGGAACTTCGGGAGGCCCTCGCGGACGATCTTGAGGGCGTCCTTCTCGTTCGGATCTCCATAACAGGGGACGCTGATCCGGTCGCAGAGCGTCTTCAACTGCTCGTAGGCGCCCGGCCGGAAGGTATCGGCGCAGATCACGCCGACCCGCAGGCCTTTGCGCTGGAAGTAGCGGGCGAGCTTCGCGGTCGTCGTGGTCTTGCCGCTCCCCTGCAGCCCCGCCATCAGGATCGTCTGGGGGCCGAGCGCCACTTCGCCCGGTTTCCCCATTAGCCGGACGAGTTCCTGGTAGACGATCCGGAGGACGTGCTCGCGGACGCCCATCCCTTTCGGGGGTTCCTCCTCGAGGGCACGCTGCTTGATCGCCTGCGAGAGCTGCATCACGAGCTTGACGTTGACGTCGGCCTGGAGGAGTGCCCGCTGGAGGTCACGGACCAGTTCGTCGACGGCGGCCCGGTCGATCACCGTCTTGCCGGCGAGTTTCTTGACCGCGTCTTTTAACGACGTGCCGAGGTTATCGAGCATCAGGCCTCATCCCCCAGGAGTTCGTCGACTATGACGCGGGGCGAGAACGGCATGATGTCGTCGTAGCCCTGGCCGGTCCCGAGGAAGAGGATCGGTTTTCCGACGGTGTGCGCAACCGATATGGCCGCACCCCCCTTCGGATCCATGTCCGCCTTCGTCAGGACGACCGCATCGGTGCCGACCGCCTTGTTGAACTCGTCGGCCCGGATGACCGCGTCGTTCCCTGCAACCGCCTCGTCGACGTAGACGACGAGGTCGGGCTTCATGACCCGCCGTATCTTCTCGAGCTGGTTCATGAGGTTCGCCCGGTTGTGGAACCGGCCGGCCGTATCGGCGAGGACGACATCGATATCGTGCGCCTTTGCGTACTGGACAGCGTCGAAGAGGACCGCCGAAGGATCTGCGCCCGCCTGGTGCTGGATCGTCTTGATCCCGAGACGGTCGGCATGAGTCCTTATCTGCTCGATCGCCCCCGCACGGAAGGTGTCTCCTGCGCCGATCACGACCGTAAAGCCGTTTTTCTGGAGGTAATGGCCGACCTTCGCGACCGTCGTCGTCTTCCCGGTCCCGTTCACGCCGGTGAAGAGGATCTTCACGGGCCGCTCATGCTCCCGGATGTAGCGCGAGAGGTCGAGGCCCTCGCCGAGCACCCCGCAGAGCGCAGAGCGCAGGGTGGAGGTGACCAGGTCATCGACCGAGGAGCCGATCTTCCGGTGCTGGCCCACGAGGTCGCTCCTCATACGGGCGATGATCTCGTCCGTGACCGGGAGCGCGACGTCGTTCTCGAGCAGGACCATCTCAAGTTCGAAGAGTGGCTCCTCGACATCCTTCTCCTGGAGAAGGACCTCCCGCTCCCGGACAAGGACCTTTAACCTGTTGAAAAACGTAGGTTTCTCCCGCTCCTCCGGGGTTGCTTCCTCGGAGACCGGGGGTTCGTACGGGACAGGGGGGGAGGGCTCGGAGACGGGCTCTGCAGCCAGAACGTCCTCAAATTCTTCAGCAACCGGCGTCCCTGGTTCGGTTCCGGCAGCCTCCTCGATATTCGAGGTGAATTTGGTCCTGATATTCTGAAGTTTTTTCTTTAAGGAATCAAACATTATCAACTTCCGCCCTGGCCTGCCTGCGCCTGCCGGGTCCCCCGGTAGGCCGCCTCGAGGCGCCGGGAGATCTCCGTTGCCTGCCCCTGCAACTGCTCGACCGAACCTGCGACTTTCTTCCCCAGCGCCTCAAGTTCGGTCATCCGATCCTCGAGATACTCCACCGCATCCGCAGTGGCCCGCTCGACAGAGACATCGGCCCCAATGTTCACCAGGACGTGCCCGGCATCGAGCACCTTCACCCGGAGAAGCGCCCCGCCTCCGACAGGGAGAAGAACAATACCGTCCTTGCTCTCCGGGATAGCCCGGAGGGTCTCGGTGGCGGCGGCAGCCTCAAGGCGCTGCTGCTCGATCATCCCGAGTTGTTGCGTCAGGATCTCTATCTGCTGCCCGTACTCGTTTAAGTACATCTGGAGGGTCTGTATCTCCCGAGGATCTGCCTGGTCCACGTCATTCACCAGCTACTACGTTAACCGACTCGATGGTGATATAACTTCTCTTCAGGCGGTGTTTGCTCCCGATATCAGTGAGAATCCTTTCTTTAGCCTGATTCTCGTTCGGGGCCCCGATGACCTTTCGGTACGGTTTCCACTCGTTGTTGATCTTACACGCACCCACAACTTCAAACGTCTGGTTCTCCATAACTCACTCCAAAAATCCAAAGACTTCTTCAATTCGTCCCAGTTCAAACCCGCTCGTAGCGGAACCCGCGATGTACCCCTTGCTGTTGGCAAGGAGCCCGGTGCCCACGAGGCCGCTCCCCATGTTGACCGAACCGAGGCCGATAGGAAGGTCGACGACCCGTTCAAGGGCGGCAATCTCCGTATCATTGGCTCTCGGGTGGACGAGGAGACCCTTGTTCGTCGCATACCCGGCCATGCCGACGGTTTTGATGCCTCCAAGCGAGAGCCGGACTATCGGCACAGAGAGGAACGACCCGATCTCTTCGGCGACATCGATCTCCATATCGGGATGGACGGCGGCAACATAGTCGTTGGCGAGAATCACGTTGCCCGCCGCGTTCATAGACCCTCCAAGCAGGAATACCTCACGGTACTCCTCGAGGGCCGCCACTTCCTCAGCGGTGGCAAGATCACTGACGACCAGGCCCTGGCTGTTTCCCGCAACGAGCGAGCCGATGATGTTGCTTCCCTGGATGAGGGTGTTCACGATCTCGACCTCGAGTTCTCGTTCGAGGGCCTCGGTGAACTCCCGGGGAGCCCCGGGGTACACAACCGCTATGTCTTCAAAGACGCGGGTGTAGATACCGATGTTCGGATCGCCGGTTAGATCGATCGTCCCTGTCATTTCACTCCTCGGCGAGCTCGGCCTGGACCTGCCCGTCCTCGAACTTCATCGCGCGGACGCGAATCTTTCTCGGGGGCTTAGAACTGCCGTTCTCCCAGACCTTCTCGTTGATGCTCTTATCCAGCTTGACATCCTCGCTCTTCATGTGTCGTTCGAGGAACGCCCGGATATCCTTGACAGCGGTGTTGCCCCTCTTCCACCGGGGCGCGCGCTTCACATCGCGGAGCGGGATGATATAGATATGTTCTTTCAATGCCTCTGCCATAACCTTACACCTTCAGAGAGCTCCGTCTCCAGCTGCGCCGCTTCGGATGCGACGCAACTGCACGGTTGGTCCTGATCATCACCCATGCCGGCACGCGGCGGTTCTGCTCGCATG
>OFEK01000510.1_pt1 | contig 40993 bp, 31 predicted proteins | sample 1521131 | NCBI WGS metagenome assembly OFEK01 (sample SAMN05720209, study PRJEB24109) | activated sludge metagenome | isolation source: Anaerobic digester | place: China | collected 2015-12-16
CAAACTCAAGAAGAAACAATCAATATCGGTCAAGGTGTTACACTACAAAAATCTGTAGTAGCAACAGCTCCAGCAGGACACAAATTAGTTCCATCAGGTGTTGTATTAAAAGCAAACGATGTAACTTCAATTACATTAACATACAATGTTAAATTAGATGTAGAAGCTCTTAATGCATTAACACTTAATGTACAAGCTTCAAACATTCAAATTGATGGATCTGCTACACATGCAGGATTGGTTAATATTAATATTTCACAAGCATCAGCTACAGTGAATGCGACTGACGTGTTAGTTACTGTTACAGTAACATTATCACAACCTGCCGATGTAACAGTATACAATGCAATCATCAACAAGCCTATTACTTTTACTTTAACATTTACAGCAGCACAAGCTTAATAGCACATCCGTTGGAAGATCTCCAACAGTAAAGTAAAATTGAATAGGAATGAGGAAGATTTATGAATGTATTCGAAACTAGAAAAGATTTCAGACTCGAGTTCTTCGTTATAGTTTTTCTCTTCCTTGCATTTAGCTCAGGTATTGCATTTGCATATTGGGATGCAGTAATTCGTGAAGATGATCCCATCATCGATATTGGTGTTGGAACCGTCATTTTGGTGAATGAAACCTTACAACCAAGTAATGAACTAAGATTAGTGCCATATGGAGCTTTTAAGGGTCCAAATGACGTTGATCATATTAATTACGAGTATGTTGTAAAGTTAAATAAAATTGGTCAGTTAACAGTGACCTCAAAAAATATTATGGTGAATGGGATTGAAAACCCATATGGACTAATTCGTGTTGACATCTTCATCGATGAACCAAACGAAGATGCCCAATCATCACTGAATGTCGTATTTGAAGACGACCCAGAATCAGAACTCTACGTTGTAACGGTTCGAGTAAGAGTTAGCTTAGCGACTCCTCAAAACGAAGAACAATATTTATCGGTGCGCAACGGAGTGTTAGGATTTACACTTGAATTTAAAGCAGAAGAATTACCTATTTCAAATTAAGACGGAGGCATTTCGAAATGAGCGATAGTGCAAATAAGAGTGAATCAAAAGTGAATTCATCGAAGTTAGCAAAACAGTTTCGTTCATTTGCTATATCCGCACTTATACTTGGAATTGGTATCGCCAGCATTCTCTTGGTTCCTGTGGTCTTCAAACGTCAGCATTTCGTGATTGTTAGCGGTAGTATGAGTCCTGTGATTGAAATTGGTGATATTGTAATTGCCAATACAGGATTCAAACATGAAGACCTAAAAGTCGATGACATCATTGTATTTTATGCAGATGCAATTGAAAGCAGTGAAACAAAGGAAGTAGTCGTACATTACATTGCTGAAATTAATATCAGTGGTACGGGCGAAAGAACTTATTTAACAAAAAACGAGCGGGATACCGCATACGATGATTGGATATTAACCGACGATGACATCATTGGACTGTATACCAATCATATTCCAAAACTAGGTAGATTTTTGTTGTTTACACAATCGACCTTTGGGAAAATAGTCATTATTGTAGATTTATTAATTATTTTTTACATTGTTAGTTTGGTAGGAAACAAAGAGAAAAAAACGAAGATGAAGTAGGTGAGTAACTATGAGTGCAAAACGTATCATTATGCCAATAATACTTAGCATAGTATGTGCTTTTGGCATTTTTAGTATTAATTTTGCTTACGGTTATTTCGATCAACAATCTGTTTCACAAAACGAAACAATTCCTATTGGTAATTTTGATAATCCGTTTGTAACAACGTATTATACAGGGTTCGAAAACTATACAAACACCACATTATTTAGTAACATTAATTTATCAATAGATGGCGTTAATTGGCAAGTAAACAGTGTCGTTGTAGGAAACACGGCAAATGACCTAAAAGTAGGAACAAAAAGTGCTCGATTTAATCGAAACGCGTACATGAATTCTTTAGATAGTTTTACTGGACTAAGAACCATTTCCTTTTATATGGGAAAAACAGTGGATAGTCCAACATCAGGAAAAACATATGAAGTAGCGATTAGGGATGCAACATCGAACTGGTATATTATTAACACAGGAGCAATGCCAAATACATTTACCTATTTTGAACTTGATGTTGCGACTATGATTCAAAACGGGATTACTCTAAGTAATAATGTAACTGTCACACAATCAACTCCACTTTTTGTCCGAATTTATTTTAATGGAAACCAAGGTGGAAATCCAACAAGACAAAATATGAATCTAGACGAATTGAAAATAACTCATAGCTCATAACAAAAAGAAGTCAGAGATGACTCCTTTTTGTTAGGTTTGTTGGGTAATAAGTTTTTCTTTAATAAAATGATTACGTATGTTATAATAACGATAATAACACAAGAAGGAGTTTGAACATGAAAGCGAAAATCAATTATGTATTAAACGGTGGTCATTGGAATCCGAAAGATGAAGTAAAAGAAGCGTTTTACAAGGACATGTATCACTTTATCAATGAGCGCTATGAAACCGAATTAAAAGAGATTGCATTAGCTGATTTTGTTGCATTAGAACCATATATCATAGGGAATATGGCAGCGAAATACTTTTTAAAAGAAGAAGTTGGTGGGGCATTTGAAACCCAACCAAGTGATTATTTTATTGGATATTGTTATCAAAATAAAAAATACATGAAATTAATTCCACATTTGATTGAATTTTTTGCGTACTGGCGCGAAATCGAACAATGTAGTGAAAAGAACGCTACAGACTTTTTCGCAAGTAGCTGGGCAGCACTTGTCGATACTGCTAAATTTTTTAAGTATACTTTTGTAGAAGATTTAATCAATAGCCCAGAAGCTCCACAAGTAAGAGATGAGCGTATATTAAGTCGTTTACAAAGTTGTCCTGAACAAGTATCAGCACCAACTGAAGTAGATCCGAAACGAAACTTACCAATTCCAAAACCTAGAAGAAAACATTATGAGTTTTTAGGTTGGTTTGAAAAAGCAGATTTCAATGGAGCAATTGTTTCAAACATCTATCATGGAATTAAAACGGATATTACACTTTATGCAAATTGGGGAACACATACGTATTTTCATTCAAACGATGGATATGTGACGTTTGAGGATATTTATGAAGATTTGTTAAAAGACTTTTCAACGGTTGTTGGATATCAAGTCACAAAAGAAAAAGCAAGAGAACTACCACATGGGTGGATGACACACTTTATTAAAGCAAGTTATGAAGGATATTTGGATGCGTTTTTCAACATTCCAAAATTTTATGACAAATGGATTTGGTTAATTGATTATATCCGAAACTTATACTCTAACAATCCGGATATGTTAACTAGGCTTTCTTTCGAACATGGGAAGTTTGGACTAGAAGCACAAGCAAGATGGGAATTAAATAGCTTATTTGCTGGTAGATTTCACCTCGTATGGCCAAAAACAAGAGATTATAGTGGTGCAGGAATCAAAGAAAAATTGGCAGATTCCACAAACTTCCGTATTCAAAAAGTAAGTTACCCTGTTGGTGAACACGTAGAACTTCCAGAGTTTTCTCGATTAGGGTTTGAGTTTGGTGGATGGTACGAAACACCAGATGCTAGTGGAGCACGCGTCATCGAAATTGTGGACGACCGTTATGCTGCAAAGACACTCTTTGCGAAGTGGATAAAAGAAAAATAATTCATTCGGACAAACATTCGTGTTTGTCCTTTTTTAAAGCATATTATTTGAACAAACACTCATATATTGTTATAATTAGGTTATAAATTAAAATAAGTAAATGAGGTAAATACAATGAAACAAAACACACAAGGAATTCACCACATCACTGCAATTGTCGGTGATCCACAAGAAAACATACATTTTTATCAAACCATTTTAGGGATGAAATTGATCAAACGCACGGTTAATTTTGATGATCCAACCACATATCATTTTTATTTTGGTGATCAAGTAGGAACTCCCGGAACCATCATCACATTCTTCCCGATGCCAAATGGATCAAAGGGCGAAATTGGAGGTGGACAAGTTGGAATCACACATTATGCAATACCAAAAGGTGCATTACCGTTTTGGAAGCAAAGATTATTTGAATTTGGAATCAAAACAAAGGAAGTTACATTCTTTGGAAACATTCATCTTGTTTTTAAGGATGTTCATGGGTTAGAACTTTCACTTGTCGAAACAGATATTGAAACTGCAAATTACGAGTCATGTGGTGTATCTATACAACATGCAATCCTTGGATTTTATGGTGCACTATTATATTCGACAAGTTATTTAGATACCATTTCTCTTGTAAAAAATGTGTTTGAATTAACAGAAGTAGCGGCAGAAGAAGACATCATTCGATTTCAAAGTAACGCTACCATTGGTTCTATCATTGATATCAAACGGGTAGACATGAAACGTGGATTTAGTGGGGTTGGAACAGTACATCACATTGCGATGAGAGCAAGCGATGATCAAAATCACATTGAACTTATGAATCACATTCGCTCATCAGACTATATGACGACAAAAGTCATTGATCGTAATTACTTTCATTCCATTTATTTTCGCGAATATGGTGATATCTTGTTTGAAGTTGCAACCGATAATCCAGGATTTTTCGTTGATGAAGATGCAAACAATCTTGGTCAATCATTAAAACTACCGAAACAATATGAGTCATTTCGAAGTCAAATTGAACGAGCATTGCCGAAGATTGAGGTCAGTATATGATTCATTTATATAAAAAAGGAAAAGGAAATCAAGGTATTACATTCATTTTATTTCATGGAACAGGTGGAGATGAACATGATTTAATTCCGTATGCTTCTGCGATTGATCCAACTGCGAATATATTAAGCATCAGAGGAAATGTTACTGAACGCGGAATGAATCGTTACTTTCGTAGAATTGCTGAAGGCGTATTTGACCAAGAGGACTTGGCATTTCGTACAAAGGAAATGGTTGCATTTTTAAACAAGGCAAGCAAAGATTATCAATTTGAACTACCAAAAGCAGTCTTAATAGGTTACTCAAATGGGGCTAATATCGTCGCAAGCATGGCTTTATCAACAGATTTAATGTTTCATACTGCAATACTGCATCACCCTATGGTGCCATTTCGAAATCGTTCCTTGTCACTGTTGAATCAAAAAAATGTTTGGATTCTCGCAGGAACAAACGATCCACTCGTGAAAATTGATGAGACGCATGAACTTGAACAAATCTTTCTTAAAGCAAATGCTAATGTCGTGTTAGCTTGGTTTTCCAATGGACATTCCTTGTCTAGGGACGAAATCGAGTGGGTTTCTAAGAAATACAGTACGGAAATATTGGAGTAATAAACGAGTACGATTGTACTCGTTTTTTGTTGTTATTGTTATCGATTTCGTGTATAATATAATAGGATGAAAGGAGGGGGACATATGAATAAAAATAGTAGTAGAAAAAGTGCGTTTCAAAATTTGTACAACCAAAATCCAGAAACAAATGCATATATCATTGAAATATCCCTTGATGATTATGCCGAATTGTTCAATGGTTGGGATGCATCGCCACTTCGTAGACGTGATCTAGAACCAGAACTTCTTGATTACCTAGAACAAGCTGGTTATGAAATTCCACTTGATGAACAAGTTGAACTTTGGTTTTTCTTGCCTACTGGTATTCGTAATGAAGACAAAGAACAACGTTCCCTCACTGGGATCAAAAATAATTTCAATGTTGTATTGTTCTTCATTGAACGGCAACTCAAAAAAATATACAGACAGATTGCGATGTATCTAACATTTAGTATTTTCTTTATTGTATCTGCATATTTAATCCGTGATTTTTTTGAAATTGAATTGCTATTTTCAATTGTAATTGAAGGTTTGTTTATTGGTGGATGGTTCTTATTGTGGGAATGCTTTTCTTTGTTTTTCTTTCAATCACACGAACTTAGATATCGAAAAGCAATCTATAAAAAATTTTTAGCATCACCAATTATTTTCAAGCAAAGAGTAGATTAGTTTTTAGTGGCTTAAGACAAATGTTTTAAGCCATTTTTACATACTTGTAAAAAAACACTTGTTAACTATTGATATTTTTTAAAAAAGTAGTACAATATAAGTAGAAATATAGAATATGTTTATGCGCATCTTTGGAATGACATCCTTTTATGCGCATTTTATTTTATATTTGCAACACATAGAAAAGAAAGGGAGATTTTGTATGAGGAAAATACTAATCTTTTTATCATTATCCATTTTCTTATTGTTTCTAGCATCCTGTGTGAATCCACAAACGCAAATTACAATCACATTTAATACCAATGGAGGAAACGTTATTGAAGATATGATTGTATCTTCAACTAGCTCGAGCGTAAATTTACCAACCCCCGTCAAGGAAGGGTCAACATTTGATGGTTGGTATACTGATGCAGAGTTTAATTCACCATTTACCATTGGTGCCTTGTTAACGAATACACAATTAACCTTATTTGCGAAATGGACAGAAACCATAAATCAAGTGACTGTCATATTTGAAGCAAATGGTGGTACTGCAATCTCAGCTGTTAATGTAGCAGTTGGAGGAACCATTACCGCACCAACTGCTCCAACAAAAACTGGATTTACCTTTGATGGGTGGTTTAGCGACAGTGCTTTAACGACCTCATTTGTCTTTACAACAACCATCACTTCAAATATTACTCTTTACGCAAAATGGACGCCTGTTGTTACAACAATCACGGTAACTTTTGATGTCGATGGTGGAACTGCCGTTTCGAGTCAAACCATCAATAGTGGACAAAAAGCTATTCTTCCAACAGCTCCAACAAAAGCAGGATATACATTTGGAGGATGGTATACTGATTCTGCGAAAACAGTTGTGTTTGATTTTGATACAAACTTATCCACAAATACGACTATTTATGCGAAGTGGAACATCAACACCTATACAGTATCGTTTGATTCTATTGGTGGATCTATCGTACCTAATCAAACGATCAATCATGGTTCTGTAGCGACCATTCCAACAGCTCCAACCAAAACAGGATATACATTTGGTGGATGGTATACAACAAATGCCCTAACAACACCGTATGAATTTACTATAGCAGTGACTCAAAATATCACAATCTATGCAAAATGGACCATCAATACTTATACGGTAACCTTTGATGTCGATGGAGGAAGTAGTGTTCCTGCTCAAGTGGTAGATTACAACCAAAAAGCAACATTACCAACTGCTCCAACCAAAACAGGTTACACCTTTGGTGGATGGTATACAACAAATGCTTACACAACTGCATTTGATTTTGATACACTCATTACTGCCAATACAACCATTTATGCTAAATGGACCATCAATACATATACGGTAACCTTTGATGTCGATGGAGGAAGTAGTGTTTCTGCTCAAGTGGTAGATTACAACCAAAAAGCAACATTACCAACTGCTCCAACCAAAACAGGTTACACCTTTGGTGGATGGTATACAACAAATGCTTTCACAACTGCATTTGATTTTGATACACTCATTACTGCCAATACAACCATTTATGCAAAATGGAATATCCTTACTTATACCTTAACTTTCGATGTTGATGGCGGAAGTGCAGTGGATACCCAAACATTGGCTTACAATGTCAAACCAACCATTCCTTTGATGCCTACTAAAACAGGCTATACCTTTGATGGATGGTTTACCGATAATACCTTAACAACACCATATAATTTTGATGCGGTACTTACCACCAATCAAACCGCTTACGCAAAATGGATTATAAATACATATACTGTTACATTTGAATCCAATGATGGAACAATGGTTGCTAACCAAACAATTAACTATGGTGGTACCGTTGTGACTCCGACTGCACCAACCAAAACAGGATATACCTTTGATGGTTGGTATGCAAATAGTGAATTGACAACTGCTTACAATTTCTCGAATCTTGTAACAGCGAATATGACACTATATGCCAAATGGACAGCAGAAACCAAAACGATAACCTTTGTACTCAATAATGGAGAAGCAAATGTACTAGTGACCCAAGAAGTTGGAACTGACATTGTGTTCCCAGATACTCCTACCAAAGTAGGATATACTTTTGATGCATGGTATCAAGATAGTGTGTTTGTACAAATTTATACTCAAACAACAATGCCAACTAGTAACATCACAGTATATGCAAGATTTGTTGTGAACTTATATATTATAGATTTTGAAGAAAATGGTGGAAGTGTTGTAGAAAACATCGAAGCTCCATATCAAGCACAAGTCAGTGCACCAACAAATCCAGTCAAAGATGAGTATACCTTTGATGGATGGTATGAAGATAGTGAATTTACGACACCATATCAATTCTCAACCATGCCACTTGGCGGTATTACTCTATATGCAAAATGGATTGATGCAACCAGCGTTCAAACGATTGCTTCGGTGTTGATGTTTGCTCAACCAGGCGATGGCATTTATGTCAGTGGTATCGTCTATGATCGATTGTATCCTAATCCAATGGTGATAGGCTTTTATATCTATGATGGTACCGGAAGTTTGTTTATCAAAGCAGACCAACAAATGTATCAAATTGGTGATGAAGTCACCATTTCAGGAGCTTACTCATTAACAGCAGGAGTTCCACAAATTGAAGATATCTATTTGATTGTAGATAATATCATTACTGGAGTGTATGAATTACCTGCCATCGAAGAAGTTAGTGTGTATGATATCACCCAAGAAGACCCAAATAACTTATTTGCTTATGGACGATTCGTAGAACTAACAGGAATTTTGAGAATGACCGAACCAGGTCGATTCTATGTATTTGATTTAACCGAAAGCAATGGTTTAGAAATTAACTATAAATCATTCCCAATGGATCCATCTAACCCATTGTTACCATTTGTCAATCAAATCATTACCATCAACGCTGTTGTTCATTTGTATGTGCCGATGGCAAACGAGTGGCACATCCTTTACCATGATGAAATTACTCCAATAGCTGCTGCATCATTAACCGATCAAGAAATTGTTGATGGTATTGTAACACTCGGAGAACAATTCTTAAATGGAATGGAATTTCCAAGTGGATCTACCTTTAATCTTCCAACCGAAGCCCTATTTGGTGGTACTACCATTGAATTTAGTACTACCGGTGAACACGCTGATGAATATAACGTTGTAACAGGGGTATTTGCAGAAGTGGATGTCATCACTCCAATTACACTTTCGTTTACGGTAACGTTAAACGATGCGTCCGCTAGTGGAGAAGCAATCATTTACGTAATGCCTGTTACTTATACTCCAATTGGTGATTTGTATTATTTACCAACGGAACATATTTATTATGTTCATGGTATCGTTGTATTCATGGTGCCAGATCAAAATATTGTAATTCTCGCAGATGAAACAGGATTTATCATCGCAATGACACAAGATGTTGTTGAATTAGGTGATGAAATATTATTGACAGGGTACTTGGTACAAATGGATGGTCCTTTGATGCTTGTTGGCGAAGAAGGAGCTACCGTGATTGAAATTTTATCACAAAACAATGATATACCAGTTCCTCATATTGATTTAACAATTGAACAAATATTATCATTAGACCCTACCAATCCACAATTTACTGGATTGTTCATCCAAACAACGGGTGTCTTAATTGATCCAGAAGAATTTGGTAAATTAGCAATTGGTCCAAAAATATATGTTCTAGTCGATGAATTAGGAAATTCGATACCTATTATGGCATTTGATAGTGAAAGTGCTTTGTTACTTAGTCATTATCTGGGTGAAGAAATTTTCGTAAGAGGATTCTTATCCCCAACCGATAATCCAGAAATGCCATTTGCTGTTATCTTTAATGGTAGAAGCGATGGTGTCGGTTCTTCCTTAACACCAGCGGAATATTTAAGTTACATTATGGGAGAAATTATCGACCATTTTGATACGCTTACCGTTCGACAACTTGCTTACATGGATGATTTCATAGCGAAATTACCAGATGGTATGACAGGAGAACTTAGTGTATTGCCATCATCAACAGCCTACTTTAACCTAGAAACCTTACAATTTGCTGATGTCAGTGAGATTACAGGCGTTGAGTTTGAAATTACACTTTACTATTTAGGTGAAATGCTTACAGATCAGTTTGCTGTTATCATAGAGCCAATTGAAACCACTTCGATTGCAGATTTCCTAGTAGGAGACCCGGACACAATTTATCATGTTAGAGGTATTATAACAGCAATCGCAGAAGAAGCATTCATCTTATTATCAGATGAATCTACCAATGTCTTTGTATTGAAAAAAATCCCAGTTCAAATTGGAGATGAAATCATTATTTCAAGTAAACCAAGTGAATTCATGCCTGGATTTATTGTCATGGATGATACTGAGTTTACCGTGTTAGAAGAAATCGTCTCCCATGGACGACCAAGTCCAATCGCAGCGATGAGTACATCCATTGAACTAGTGAACGCAATCGACTTAACAAACCCTGCTAATTTTGGTAAATATGTTGAAATTAGAGGAAGACTCACTGATCATACCGATAATATGATGGGAATCCAATTATCCGATGGAGAACACTTCATTGTGATTGCTCCTAGTGGATATTGGGCATTTGAACATTTGATGGATTATATGGGATTAGAAGTATATCTTAAAGGGTATCTGTTGCCAGATTTTGGTGATGATATCCCAGAAATTGATCGTTTCGTAATGTTCTTAGATAATGAAAACGATGTTCGATTGATTTATGAAACCGATCTAGAACGTATCAATGCATTATTGGATGTTGCAACTTATATGTTCGATGGTCAAACAGTTAGACCAGGAGACTATTTTGAATTGCCTGAATATTATCCATTGTTTGATGCAAACATTGAGTATCATACATCAGGTATCAATGCTAGCTACTACGATCCACTTACGTTTATGTTTGCTGATACAACCGAAGAACTTATTATTGAATTTACAATTACCGTTTCGATTGGAGAAGAATTCAATTCCACTGTAATCTCAATGATACTCAAACCTTATACTCCAATTACCATTGAAGAAGCACATTTGGTTCCAGATGGAGAAAAGATTTTGGTGACAGGAACTGTTGTAGAAATCAAAATGTATTATATCATCATAGCGGATGATTATGGATACATTAAGGTCAACGGTAACTTTGAACTAGAACTTGGTGATGTGATTCAAGTAAGAGGATATAAATACACAGGAAACTTAATTCATTACTTGTCAAGTTATGGATTTGAAGATCAAGTAATCATTACCAATACAAATCAAATTATGACCAACACACCAATCACATCAACGATTGCTGACTTGGTTGCGATTGATTTTACCGATCCTCTTCAATCGATATATTATGTTACATTTACGGGTACTGTTACAAGGGATTATGAATATGGTGGATCCTTTATGTTAACCGATGGAGTATCTTCTATTATGTTACACGTAGAATATGATTTATTTGATCTATTCTATAACTTAATAGGATATGAAGTATCTGTTACAGGATACTTGAGTTACTACGAATATTATTATGATATGGAAACATTATCCATTTATGTTTCTGACTATGATGCTCCTGAACTCATTACTGGTACCATAGCTGATTTTCTAGCCGGTCCAGAAGATGGAATTTACATTATGTCCGTTTATATGACTGCGTTGTCCAATGATACACAAACGGCATATTTTTCGGATTCGACTGGTATTATTTCAGCAATTAACGTGACTACCGATTATTCTGATTCATTCTACCCTGATGGAATGGTCAAAATTACGGCCACCAAAGTCATCGTTGATGGCATCGCATACATCAATGGCGATTTTATCGTAACTGAAAGTTGGTGGGATTGGTTTGGTGGCTATCGACCAACCCAAGTGAAGAAAACGGTTGAAGAACTCACCATGCTAGATGCAACGCTTCAAGTAACCTATCAACAATTATATCGAGTTGTTGGTATATTAGACAAAACCGATGGCATTTACAGTCTATATTTGGGTGAGCATTCGATTTATTTGAGTAACATTCCAACCGATGTTGCATGGTTCCTTGATTCATCTGTCGATGATTTGATTGGACTTGATGTGTTTGTTGATCCTAATCAACCTACCTCAAACATCACTCATTTCGTTCCACTATACAATCAATCAAATTATTATCCAAACTTAACGATTGAAGAACAAATGTCGATTTTGCAAAACTACATCAGCTATGAATTAAATGGAATGACTTATTATTCGCTACAAGAATTTGATTTACCATATAATTTATGGGGAACATGGAGTGTTGCAATCGAATATTCTGTTGAACCTGAATACGATAGTCTTATTAATTTTGACTATCAAGTAATGGGTGAAGTAGAAGAAAGCACAGACTTGTTAATTCATGTCAGAATTTATGATTATAGTAACGAAGATAATGCAATCAATTTTGATGTATCCATTACCATTTTACCAATAGAAATTACATCCATTGCTGACTTTATCATCTCTGATCCAGGAATGCTTCTATTTATCAAAGGTACGGTAGTCGCAATGGACTTTGATGAAAACACAGTGCTACTATATGATGGATTTGACTTCTTGTTTGTTCCAGCATATGGTTACATGGGTGGTTTGTGGCATGGTGATGAAGTCATTGTACAAGGAAGCTACGTTTATCAATACTACAAACATTACATGAGCGAAGAAAACTGGATCGTATCCACATCAAATGGTACAGGATATGAAATGGATGCTTTTCCAGTTGTTTCGATGCAAGATTTATTCTTAAATAGCCCAACCGATGCTAGTTTTTATGGTACGACCATGCAAATCGATGGCACAGTCCTCAAATCATATGGAAGTGAATCATTCATCTATGAATTAGAAGATGGATTGGGAAATCGCATACGTTTGACCAATTCAAATTACAATTCACAATTATATGACCTTGATGGATATGACATTTCAGCACAAGTGGTTATCTATGGTTATCGAGAAGGTATTTGGGTTGTACAATTGCATCATTACTCATTAAGTGAATATACTCCTTCGCAAAAAATGAGTTTGATCAAAACAGATTTAATCAAACTATATCAAAATGAACTATATCGACCTGATGAAGTGTACTATTTTTCAGCCGCACATCATGTATTTTGGGATGCCACCATTCAGTGGGCGGTTGAACTAGACGACCAAGTATACGCTAATTTTGATGGATGGAGTGATTTGTATACTGAAATTGTAACAAGCAACACAGTAATCGATTTGATTGCAACCATTACGGTTCCAACCGATACCGATCCTTTAATTGATACTCTAACCTTTAGCATTACGATTCGACCAATCATCGCAATTGATGGCGATGCATTTCTAGCAACCCCTGATGGGGAATGGGTATCTGTGGAAGTGATTATTTTAGTCAATGGACATCATTATATGTATGGTTTAGAACCGACGACACAAACAATCATTTATTTCGCGTTTGGGGACTGGATTGCTTCTGAAGGACAAGTAGTCCTCATCTCGGGACAAAAAGGAACAGTCAATGGTCGAGCACAAATCAATTGGGGTGCTTATGTGGAAGAATACCTAGAAACACTCAGTGAATATACTACACCATTTGTATACGCCACACCGACTGATCTTCGCGATACCTTCATCGATGATTACTACTATACATCCGTACGTGTAACAGGAATCTTAGAAGAAAGCAGTGTAAATGATACAACGTATCAACTCAGTTTCAATGATGATATCGTTTATATCAGAACCAAATACATTGAACAAGTATATGAATTTAACAATTTACTTGGTAAAATGGTTACCATTGAAGGTTTGGTATTTACCAATAGCTTAGATCAAACGGTATTGCTATATCTCATTGGTGGGTATGCTGAAGAAATCATGTAACTCGTCATTTGAAAGTGTTTCCCTTTAGGGGGAGACACTTTTTTATTTATAAAAATTATAACATAAATTGACAATACAATTTTAAATTGTTATAATCTCGACGTTGTTTGTATTTATAAATATTATAAATAAGAAGAGGAGTGATGATTTGAAAAAGACTTATATATTATTTCTGATCTTATTTATACTAAGCATTACATCTTTATTCATTGGTGTAAAACAGTTTGAACTAGTTGATATCCTAACGTTATCAGAAGAAGTGCTTATGTTTTTAACCATGAGCCGGATTCCACGATTACTCGCTTTGATCTTTACAGGAATAGGTCTTAGTTTATCAGGTCTCATTATGCAAACGATTAGTCGGAATAAATTTGTTTCCCCATCGACCGCTGCAACCATTGATTCCGCTCGATTTGGAATATTGATTGGACTTATCTTTTTTGCATCATCGGCATTTTATGTAAAAACAATTCTTGCGTTTTTATTTGCCTTTTTAGGCACCCTTTTGTTTATGAAATTGATTTCTATGCTCAAAGCAAAGAACATGCTTTTGATTCCATTGTTAGGAATCGTGTTAGGAACTCTGATTGACGCACTCACTTCTTTAATTGCCTACCGATTTGACGTTATCCAATTACTCAATTCTTCTTTGGTTGGTGATTTTTCGTTAATCGTTCAAGGTAGATATGAACTTCTATACATCATGATTCCAGTTGTGATTATACTATATTTATATAGTTATCAATTTAGTATAGCAGGACTTGGAGAAGATGTTTCAAAAAATTTAGGACTCCATTACAATCAAGTTGTAATCATAGGTATCGCACTTGTTGCAATCATCAGTGCGACAACAATCATTACCGTAGGTAATATTCCCTTTTTGGGATTGATTGTTCCAAACATTGTCATGATGATCCATGGCAATCACTTGAAAAAGAATATGGTACCGACCTCTTTATTTGGTGCGATATTGGTGATATCTACCGATATAGTTGGTAGAGTCATCATTTTCCCTTATGAAATACCGATTGGACTGTCCTTAGGTGTTGTTGGGAGTTTGATCTTTTTATACTTGTTGTTAAGGAGACCAAAGTATGTCAAACAAACTTAAATGGAGCTTAATTTTAATTGTCATAGTATTGGCCTTACTTTATGTGTTCTTAGAAATGAATCGAAATGCTTTTTCTTACATGTTTCCAAGAAGGCTCATTCGACTATTCGCAATCATCCTCGTTGCTTTTGTGGTAGCAACATCAACGGCGAGTTTTCAAGCACTCACCAATCACCATATTTTAACTCCATCTATGCTTGGGTATGATTCAATTTATTTGTTGATGCAGACGGTACTCATTTTCGTATTGGGTTCAACCCATCCTCTTAGTTCAAGCTCATCCTTACTATTTTTTGTAACACTCATCATCATGGTTGGATTATCAACAATTCTCTTTGTTCCATTGCTTCGTTACTTAAGACACGATTTATTTACATTTTTATTAATTGGAATCGTGCTTGCGACCCTTTTTCGCAGTGTGACCAGCTTTTTACAGATGATCATCGACCCAAACGAATTTAGCATCATTCAAGATCGGTCTTTCGCAAGTTTCAATAATATGAATGTAAGCCTAATCTATATTGCATATGCGATTGTCATTGTGACAACGATTGTATTTCAACATCGAATCAAAGAACTAGATTGTATTGCTTTGGGAAAATCTCAAGCCATCAATTTAGGGATAGATTATAACAAGGCTACAACCGAGATGATTGTTATGATTGGTATCTTGATTTCGGTTAGTACGGCACTGGTTGGACCAATCATGTTCTTAGGACTGCTGGTGGTCAATATCGCAAGAAGCATTCTTGCAACTTACAAGCATTCTGCTTTGATTCTAATATCCTTTTTGATCGGTGCTGGTATCATCCTCATAGGCCAAACATTACTAGAACGCTATTTCAATAATATGATTCCCCTAGGTGTCGTGATCAATGCTTTTGGAGGACTCTATTTGCTTTATTTACTCGTTAAGGAATTTAAACGCATATGATTGAAGTGAAAAACATTTCGAAATCCTATCAAACAACAAACATACTGAACAATTTATCTCTGATCATCCCACAACAACGCTTAACAACCATCATCGGTCCCAATGGGGCAGGAAAATCAACCTTAATTGGTATGATTTCACGGATCATCCCACCCACTAGTGGAGATGTATTGATCAATGGTGTGAGTATATTCAAACAAAAATCAAATGAACTCGCCAAAAAACTTTCGATTTTGAAACAGGATAATCATATTTTATTGAAATTAACCGTAGAAGAACTCGTATCCTTCGGACGATATCCACATAGTTTTGGAAAACTAACCCCTATTGACCATGTAAAAATCAAAGAAGCAATTACATATATGGATTTGGAATCGCTTCAACATCAGTTGATTCACACGTTATCTGGGGGTGAACGACAGCGTGCTTATATCGCAATGATTCTAGCTCAAGATACCGACTATATTATACTAGATGAGCCACTCAATAGCGTTGACATCAAACATGCGAAAGAGTTGATGACGCGGATTAGAAGACTTGTGGATGAACTTGGTAAGACAGTGGTTGTGGTTTTACATGACATTAATTTTGCTTCTAGTTATTCCGATTACATCATTGCTTTGAAGCGAGGAGATGTGGTATTTAGTGGCACTCCTGATGATCTCATGCATCAACACATCCTAACTCAAATCTATGACATTCCATTTACCATTGCTAAGAATAACAATAAAAAAATAGGAATCTATTATTAAAAGGAGAAATATTATGACAAAACAAAATGTATTCATTGCTATGATTGCAGTTGCTGTATTATTCGCAACGTATCTTGCTTTTGAACTGTTTCCAAAACCAACAACAATCGAGGGTGATCTCACCATTACTCATATGCTCGGTGACACAGTCGTTAAAAGAAATCCTACAAAAGTAGTGGTGTTTGACTATGGAGTGTTAGAAACCTTAGATCAACTTGAAGTAGAAGTGATTGGACTACCAAAATCAAGTCTACCGAGTAAGTTATCCAAATATGCAAGCAGTCAGTATACCGATGTAGGGACATTATTTGAACCAAATTTTGAATTATTATATACCCTATCACCTGAACTCATTATCATTTCTCATCGACAACTTGCATTATACGATCAACTATCTGAGATTGCTCCTACGATTTATTTGGGAATGAACAATACGAGCTTTATAGATAGTTTTGAACAAAACATGTTAATGTTGGGGCAAATATTTGATAAAACAGAAGAACAAGTCGCTTTGGTAGAACAAGTTAGAATTGAAGTAGAAGTTGTAAATACAGTCGCTTCGTCATCCAATTTAAAGGTATTGGTTATTATGGTCAACGCAAATAACATCAGTGCATTGGGAGTTGGTTCAAGGTTTGATGTTGTACACACCGATTTTGGTGCAATCCCAGCTGATCCTAATATTGCGATTTCTCAACATGGACAAAATGTGACTTTTGAGTACATTCATCAAATCAATCCTGATATCTTACTCATTGTGGATCGTGGTATGATTGTAGAAGGTGGTGGAGGTGCTGCTCAACTTTTAGACAATGAATTCATCAATCAAACCAAAGCGGCACAAACCGGAAAAATGATTTATTTGGATGCTGTTGCGTGGTATATCACAACAGGTGGATCTGATTCCATTGCTATCATGATGGATGATCTTTTAAGAGCATTTGAATAAGGATGTTTTACCATTTTTTTCTTGCTTAATCATGAAAACGTGATATAATACAACCGGTGATAGTATGAAGACAGAAATAAATAACCCATTATTCGATAAAATTAAGCAAACCAACATGCGACTAACCGCACCAAGAAAAGCAATTATCGAAATATTAGAAGGTAAACATTTGACACTTCAAGAGATTTATGAACAAATGAAAGAGATGGGACATCATAATTTAAGTACGGTGTATAACAATATCGAAGCGTTATTACAGGAAAAAATTGTAACCGAAGTCTATATCAATGGAAAAACCCATTATGATTTGGCAATCGAAGATGAATCTCATTCCGCAGCAGAACACATTCATGTTGCTTGTAAAGTAGATGATCATATCATTGAAATCAATCATTCTGATGTCATTGAAATGATAAAAAAACATCCTGCTTTTCAACACTTTCAAATAGAGTCGATCAAACTTGTTGTAGAAGGAGTTTGCCCGAGTTTTGAACAAGGGTTGTGTCATTCCAGCGACAACTGTTATTTAAAATCCAAACATGAATAGAAGTCATTATACCCATAGCGCTAGCTATGGGTATTTATTATTTGTTTCGTTGCATTTAGATTTACAATCTCCCTATGAAAAATAACCTCACTTTTTTCGTGCAAATATTTCATTTTTTTGGTATAATACCATAGTTAAAAGAAAGTATATGAGGTCCCTTTATGGAAATTAGAAATATTGCGATTATTGCGCATGTCGATCACGGAAAAACAACATTGGTTGATAGTTTATTACAACAATCCAATACCTTACGAGAAAACTTTGCATTAGAAGAACGAGCAATGGATACCAACGCATTAGAGCGTGAACGTGGGATTACCATTTTAGCCAAGAATACAGCAATCAATTACAAAGGCGTACGAATTAATATTTTAGACACCCCAGGTCATGCGGATTTTGGTGGAGAAGTAGAACGCATCATGAACATGGTAGATGCTGTTATTTTGGTTGTAGACGCGTTTGAAGGAACCATGCCCCAAACTAGGTTTGTACTAAACAAAGCACTAGAAGCGAATGTCTTGCCTTTGGTGGTCATTAACAAGGTAGATCGAGACTTCGCCAAACCACTTGAGATTGTTGATGAAGTGATTGATTTGTTCATTGAATTAGAAGCAAGTGAAGAACAACTAAACTTTCCGATCATCTATGCATCAGGCTTAAAAGGGTTAGCAAGTTTCAATCATGACTTTAGCGACGCAGTTGATATGAAACCACTTCTTGATACCATACTAAGTTATGTGCCAGCTCCGATTTCCAAACCAGATGAACCATTGTTATTTCAACCATCTTTGCTGGATTACAATGAATATGTTGGACGTATTGGCATTGGAAAAATCATTCAAGGGACGTTTCGTCTCAATGAAATGGTTAGCTGTGTTCGATTGGATGGGTCAATCAAACCATTTCGTGTTCAAAAATTATATGGATTTTTAGGTTTACAAAAAGTAGAAATTGAAGAAGCTTATGCAGGAGACATCGTTGCGATTGCCGGACTTCCAGATATCCATGTCGGGGAAACAGTATGCAATGTTGGATTTGAACATGCACTTCCACCCATTCACATCGATGAACCAACCGTACAGATGACCTTTGGAGTCAATACCTCACCCCTTTGTGGAAGAGAAGGAAGACTTGTTACCTCATCCAAACTAGAAGAACGTTTGTATCGTGAAGTACAAAAAGATGTCAGTTTAAAAGTTGAGCGTGGAGAGTTGCGAGATGAGTGGGTTGTATCTGGTCGAGGTGAACTTCACTTAGGTATTTTAATTGAAAATATGCGACGAGAAGGATATGAATTTCAAGTATCACGCCCAAGAGTTATCTTAAAAGAAATCAATGGTGTTGTTTGTGAACCCTATGAATTTGTTCAAGTCGATTGTCCAAACGATGTGATTGGAAACGTGATTGAACTTCTTGGAAATCGAAGAGGGATTATGGAATCAATGAATCACTCTCTCACTCAAACTAGACTCATTTATACAATGCCTTCTAGAGGATTGATAGGTTTAATGACAGACTTTATGACAGCAACCAAAGGATATGGTGTATTAAATCACACCTATTTGGAATATCGAGAACGTGAAAATATCGCCGTAGGGAATCGAAAACTAGGTGTTTTGGTTTCGATGCTCGATGGATTATCAACTTCTTACGCACTCGGTCAAATTGAAGACCGTGGTATCATGTTCATTGAACCGCGAACTCAAGTGTATGAAGGCATGATTATTGGTGAGGCCAATAAAGAGTTTGACTTAGCGGTGAATGCCGTGAGAGAAAAGCAAATGTCAAATATGAGATCAAGTTCGAAAGACTCCACGGTTGTATTAAAAAGACCAAGACTCATGAGCTTAGAAGCATGTTTGGAGTTTATCAACGACGATGAACTTGTAGAAGTTACACCAAAAAGCATTCGTTTGCGTAAAAAAATCTTAAATACCACGGATCGAAAGAAATTTGATAAATACGATAAGGAGTAACAAACAATGAACATAAAAAGTGTGGATGCTTTGCCTGAGGGATATCAATTGGATCGTGAAATCAATTTAGAAAAAGACAAAAGACTGTTTTGGATGATTAATATCTTATCTATAGTACTTTTCATCCCATTTGTGTTGATTGCTATCGTCTTACAAATTTCTTTTACCATTGAAATCATACCGGTTATGATGATATTCCCTCTATCCATTGGTGCCATCATCATTCATGAATTGATCCATGGATTCTTTTTTAAACGAGGAACCAAACAAAAAGTGAAATTTGCGTTTCATGGTTGGGCAGCCAGTGCGAGTGTACCTGGGGTATATTTTTACAAACATCATTATTTAAAAGTTGGACTATCCCCTGCGATTATCCTCAATGGACTACTCATCTTTTTGTTGCTTGTGTTACCAAATGCTTGGTTTTATCCTTTATATATCACCCTTGCAATTCATTTTGGTGGATGCATTGGAGATTTTTATGTCAGTTTATTACTTAGAAAGTATGATGCTAGTACCTTAATTGAGGATACTGGTGTTGGTATGAAATTTTATACGAAGACAAAGTGTTAATAAGCACTTTGTTTTTTTTACTTAAAACAATTAGTGAAAATAGGATTCTTATGATATAATCAAATTAGGAAATAAGAAGGTAAGGTGAACGACTATGAAAATTCATTCTGTGAATCAATTATCAGAACAAAAAGAACAAGTAGCTCTTTCTATATTTACCAATCACATTCGAATCCATCCATCCTTAACAAACACAAAAACGAAGTATATCGAAGATTCCATTTACACGATACGGTTTTTATCAACCTCATTACAGGTCAAAGAACCAACCGTGTTTATTAACTATATGAAGTGGTTTGGTCAGCTCGCCTTTCATATGCATTTTAATCTTGATCGTATCGTAGAACATTTTACCGTCGCAAAAGACACATTCGCACAATTATTAGCACAACCATTTTTCTCTCTTCTAATTGAAACATGGGATGAAGGAGTTGAAAAATTTAAACACTCTTTTCATCATGCTTCGAATGAACGAGTACAAATAGATGAATTTTTACAACATTTAATCGATATGAACGCAGATAAAGTATATCAATACGTGCTCAAACAATTAGAAGATGGTATGAGTTTACAAGATGTTTATCTACAAATTCTCCAACCAACCCTATATCAAGTAGAGAATTGTGGTTACAACGAATCATTACGGTTGCGAAAGAACACTATATCACCGCAGCAATTCAACATATTATCGGGAAATTATATTCGGTACTGTTTTCGAGTCGACAAGAAAAACGCTACTCAATGATGGGAGTATGTGCTGGAAACGAATTACATGAAATTGGAATGAGAATGGTCGCTGATTTCTTTGAACTATCCGGTTGGGATTCCATCTTTTTGGGTTCTAACATTCCCACTCTTTTTGTAATCGAACAACTAAAAGCAACTCCAACAGATTTAATTGCAATTTCTGCTACGAATGCCAATCATCTTTATGATGTACAAGTCCTAATCAATAAAATCAAAACAGACGATGCCCTAAAGCACATTAAAATTATGGTGGGTGGTCGAGCATTCAATGAAACACCAAATTTGTGGAAAAAAATGAACGCCGATGGGTTCGCAACCGATGCGGAACAAGCTGTTATGTTAGGTGAACTTTTAGTCAGAGGTGAAACACATGGATAATATGCAAGATGTTGTCATCGTCTTAGATGAAGAAGAACGAATCGTATCTGTCGTACCATCGAATTCAATCTATTCTACTTTATTGAATCAACCGATCTCTTTGTTGATTCCAAAGGAAGAACAACCCCATTACACAAAATTCCGAACCCAATTACGATAAGATCATACTGTGGTTTCCTTTCCGATGAAGGTGAATGTGTTTGGAGAATCTTATGCTTGTTACTTCAATGGATTCCATGATCAAACTTCGCTGTTTATCACAATTTTATATCATAGTCATACCGATAACGATGTTTTAAAAAAAATGATGATGTTAAACTCGCAACAAATCAATGAATTGCGTGCCCTTTATAAAAGCATTCATTCTCAAGATGTGAAGGCTTATGAGGAGATATCAAAACTGAACTCGGAATTGCTCAATTCCAAGCGAATCATTGAAAAACAAAATGCCGAACTACAAGGATACAATAAACTACTCAAAAAAATGGCTACCGAAGATGCATTAACAGGATGTTTCAATCGTCGACATTTTTATGAGTTTATGAGAGAACAAATTTTCCCTGATCAAAACAAAAGTCAAAGTGCGATTGTTATGATTGATTTTAACTACTTTAAATTAGTAAACGATCAATTTGGACATGATGCGGGGGATCGATTGTTAATTACATTTGTTCAAATTGCCAAGCAAGTACTGCTTGGAGTTGGTGAAATTTATCGATTGGGTGGAGATGAATTTATTCTATATTTTCCAAAGAAGACAGAAGAGGAAGCTCTCAACTATCTAAGTAGCATTACAGATACGTTTGCGAAACATTCATCGATTGTGACATTGGCTTATGGAATATCCACATTTGATCATCATTTGATCAATTACGATCATGATTTGACCGTATTAATCCGAAAAGTGGATGAACTAATGTACGAAAACAAAAATCAAATGAAAGTACAGCATCGTTCTTAAAAAAACGTGAAAGTAGGTGAGGCTTCACCTACTTTTTTATGAAAAGGTTTTACATCAATTGCTACCAATCAAAAGCGAGTTATGATATAATTGAGGTAATCAAAAGTGAATGAGTAAACGAGGCGAATGTCATGAACATTGTATTTGGAGGATCCTTCAATCCACCGACGATTGCACATTATGAAATCATCAAATATTTATATCATCGCTACGATCATGCAACCATTGTCTTATTACCAAACGCAACGATCTATCCAAGAAAAGAACTAGCATCGAATGTTCACCGTTTGGCAATGCTAGAACTCCTGATTGAGGAGTTTCGCGATCGGACCACGATTTCCACCATAGAAATGGAAAAAGTAACCTTTGAAGGAACATATTACACACTAAAGTTATTTGAAGATCCTTATTTTGTGATTGGAACAGATAATTTACAGGATCTACCGACGTGGATTCAGTACCAAGATTTGGTCAAAGACAATCATTTTTTGGTACTCAAGCGGCGTGGATATGATTTTAATGAAATGATTAACCAAAATTCCTATTTGAGGCAATATCAATCTCATTTCATATATTTAAGTGACTTTAATGAAGTCAATGCGTCTTCATCTTCATTTCGCCAAAACAAAGATTTTTCACTTGTGAATCAAAAAATAAAAGAGTACATCAATGAGCATCAGCTCTACTAGGAGGAAAAACACATGTATCATCAAGGTTTTCTAAAAGTTGCATCTGCGGTTCCAGTTGTAACATTAGGCGATCCTTTACAAAATGTCAAACAGATTCTATCAATTTTAACCATTATGGAACAAAAGAAAGTATCTTGTGTTCTCTTACCAGAACTTGCGATTACAGGATATTCAGCGGGAGATCTCTTTTTCCAAAAATATCTATTAGAAGCAAGCGATGAAGCAGTCGCTTATTTGTTAAAACACAATCCATATCAAGGCGTTGTCATTTTTGGTAGTGTATTCAATTATCAAGAAGTGCTCTACAATTGTGCGATTGTCATGCAAAAGGATAAAATGTTAGGAATCATTCCAAAGATTCATCTACCTCAAACCAAAGAATTCTATGAAGCTCGTTGGTTTGCATCTGGAGAAGAAATCGTCAAAAAGGTGACCAAAGTTTCCTATTTGGGACAAGAAGTACCATTTGGAAACATCATCTTTACCAATCAAGAACATAAGATAAACTTTGGAGCAGAAGTTTGTGCCGATATTTGGGCACCGGTTTCTCCTCACATTGAGCTATACGCCAACGATGCCCACATTGTTTTCAACCCATCAGCAAGCGATGAATACATCGGGAAAAACGAAACCAGAAGAATGTTGCTTCAAGCAACCACCTATAAATGGAATGGCGCTTATGTCTATGTTTCTACAGGTGCTAGCGAATCGAGCAGCGAAGTGGTCTTTTCAGGGCATAAAATCATCTCTGAACGTGGAAAAATCGTCAGTGACGATGATTCACTCACCCTTCACAACGAATTGCTATTTGGTGATTTGGATATGGATGCGATTAAAAATGATCGCAGAAACAATGGATGGTTCAAGCTATCCAAAGATCAAATTCGTAAAACATCTCACAACAAGTATCAAACTGTGTTCTTTGATCTACCATTTACTGGAGGATTTATTTTCGAAAAAAAGTTTGATACCAGTCCATTTGTAACGCATGCCACTCCCAGGCTTGAAAAAGCCATTCAAATCCAATCGGTAGCTCTTCAAAAAAGACTATCCCACATTGGAATTGATAAAGTGGTGATTGGCGTATCAGGAGGACTGGATTCTACACTGGCTTTGTTATCCACCTATGTTGCCTTTACGGATGCTGGGATCTCACCAAAAAACATCATTGGAGTGACGATGCCTTCAAGCAATACCAGCAGCCGTACCCTTCAAAATGCACGACTCTTAATGAAAGCACTCGGTGTAACAATCAAAGAAATATCGATTCATGACCAAGTGGTAGAAGGACTAGCTAAAATCGAGCATTCGAATCAAAAAGATGTTACGTATGAAAATGCACATGCTAGATACCGAACGATGATTTTAATGAATTTGGCCAATCAAGAACAGGCGATTTGTTTAGGAACAGGAGACATGAGTGAAGTTGCTTTGGGATGGTCAACCTTTAATGGCGACCATATGGCAATGTATGGTTTGAATGCGGGTATTCCAAAAACAGTCATTGTGAAAATGGTGGAACATTTCGCAAACCGATTACCAAACTTGAAACAAGTATTGCTTGATATTGTGAATACACCAATTTCACCAGAATTATCGAGTCAAGATCAGTTAACCGAAGCGATCATTGGAACCTATCAAATCAATGATTTCATTATGTATCGTTTCTTAGTAACAGGCGATACACCAAATAGAATCGATTATCTACTACAAACACAAGTGGGACTTTCGAAAGAAGACGCAAGTCTATATGTGAAACGCTTTATCCAACGTTTCTATCAAAATCAATACAAACGAGCAACCTCACCGGAAGCCGTTAAAATTGTTCCACTTTCCTTATCACCAAGAACTGAATTACGGATTGTTGGTGACATCAATTACATCAATGAATAGGTTCGTTGTATTTTAATTTGCTATATTAATCCATAATCGCTTGCTTTTTTCATGTAAAAATGGTATATTCTTACATGTGAAAAGAGGCGATTTTTTATGATTATCGGTATTCCAAAGGAAATACTTCATGGTGAGTCAAGAGTATCAGCGACTCCAGAAACTGTAAAAAAGATGGTACAAGATGGACACAAAGTTTTAGTAGAGGTAAATGCAGGGGAAAATGCATTTTATCATGATGATGATTACCAAGCAGCAGGAGCTATTTTGGTTGATTGTCCTAAAGATATTTTTACTAAAGCTGATGTCATTTTAAAAGTAAAAGAACCACAATTCAATGAAAAATTAAAAGAACATGAAATCGATTGGATGCATCAAGGCCAAACAATCATTACTTTCTTGCATCCGGCATCTCCAAATAATCATGAGATGATAAAAAGATTAACAGATAAAGGAGTTATAGCCCTAACTCTAGATGGTGTCCCTCGTATTAGCCGTGCGCAATCTATGGATGCTTTATCATCCATGAGTACATGTGCCGGTTATAAGGGTATTTTAATTGCAGCTAATAGTATTGGTAAATTTATGCCAATGATTGGCTCTGCTGTTGGTATGATAAAACCAGCAAATGTTTTGGTCATTGGAACAGGTGTTGCTGGATTGCGTGCAATTGCAACTGCAAAAGGATTGGGTTCAGTTGTATATTCAACAGATATTCGTGCCGAAGCAAACGAACAAGCAAAATCATTGGGTGCCAAAATTGTTGAAACTGGCGTTCCAAGTGAAATCGCAGTCAGCAGTGATGGAAAACATGCTAATAAATTGAGCGATAAATGGTTGGAAGTTGAAAAAGAACATTTAAAAGACATTGTATCAAAATCAGATATCATTTTCTTATCAGCATTGGTCTTTGGAAAACGAGCACCAATTATTATTGATCAAGAAATGATTAAGCTTATGAAACCAGGTTCTTACATTATTGATATTTCGATAGACCAAGGTGGAAATTGTGTTGCCACAAAAGCTGGAGAAGTGATAAATCAATTTGGAGTTTCTATTGATGGAACCAAAAATATTCCTGGAATGTTGCCAACTTCATCAACATGGATGTTTGCACAAAATATTTATAATTTGCTGAAATATATGGTAAAAAATGATCAAATCAATTTAGACTTAAATGATGAAATTACTTCTTCCATATTAGTATGCTATAATCGTAAATTGGTTCATGAAGGCACTTTAGAGGCAATGGGATTGAAATAATGGAAATTATTCTTGTCGCTGTATTTTTAGTATCAACCATTCTTGGATATATTTTAATTAATAATGTTCCATCTTTATTACATACACCTTTAATGAGTGGTATGAATGCATTATCAGGAATCACCATCGTTGGTGCTTTGATTGCTACTGCTATCGTTTCTAAGGGAACAAATGGAATAGTCTCATCCTTGTTTGGTGGACTAGCCATTATTGTTGCCTCCATCAATGTATTTGGGGGGTTTGGGGTGACTGATCGTATGTTAAAGATGTTTAAAAAGAAAGAAAAGCGAGTTGAATCACATGATTGAGTTTTTCCAAAATGATCTCGCATATTACATTGTTTCTGGAGTTTTGGCTTTATTAGTCATGTTTGGCATTTTCTTAATGAGTAAAGTCGAAAAAGCTCGTTTGGGAAATGGAATAAGTGCATTCAGCATGTTGCTTGCAATTATAATTACTTTATTGAGACATGAAATATTAAGTGTTTATGCACTATATATTTTCTTAGCCATTGGGGCTGTGATTGGATTATTCATTGCTATTAAAGTCAAGATGATTGAAACCCCGCAATTAATTGCGATGCTAAATGGTCTTGGTGGCTTGGCCTCCACAATCGTAGGTGGTTTTGCCTTATTAAAGATTGGTGCAAATGGCGATGTATTTAGTCAAATGACTGCAATCATTGCTCTTTTAATCGGAAGTATTACTTTTATTGGAAGTTTGGTTGCTGCCTTAAAACTTGCAAGAAAAATGACGCAAAAACCGATTAACTTACCACATCACTCGTTGATACTTGGTTGTTTATTAGTGCTCATTTTTGTTTTAATAATTTTAACTGCATTTGATTTGATAGCTCCAATTTTCGTTTTAATGATTGCTGTTATCTTGTCAGGATTATTTGGCTTCATATTTACAATCAAAATTGGTGGAGCTGATATGCCAATCACCATTTCGCTATTAAATAGTTTATCCGGTGTTGCTGGAGCCATTACCGGACTAGCAATTGGAGATATATTACTTGTATCGATTGGTGGAATTGTAGGTGCCTCTGGATTGTTATTAACACAAATCATGTGTAGAGCAATGAATAGAAAGTTGTTTGATATTCTTCTCGGAAAAACAAGTTCAAAAGGAAGTCAAGAACAAAAAATCGAAGTTGAAGAAAAGGTGCAAACAAATGTAGTCATAACCGATCCAGTCGCTGTTATCAAACAAGCCAAAAATGTTATCATTGTACCAGGATATGGAATGGCAATTGCACAAGCTCAATATCAAGTAAAAGAGCTAGCTGACTTATTAAAAGAGCAAGGCGCAAGTGTGAAATTTGCTATACATCCTGTTGCCGGTAGAATGCCTGGTCACATGAATGTATTGCTTGCAGAAGTAGATGTTGATTATGATGATTTGTTCGAAATGGATGCCATTAATCCTGAATTTGAGAATGCAGATGTCACAATTGTTGTTGGTGCAAATGACGTATTAAACCCTGCGGCAAGAAATCAACCAGATACTCCTTTGTATGGTATGCCAATTCTCAATGTGGATGAATCCAAAGAGGTATTTATTTTCAATTTTGATTTAAAACCTGGTTATTCTGGTGTAAATAATCCATTGTACCAAAAATCTAATGTTCACCTGTTTTTAGGAAATGCAAAAGATACATTAAGAGGGTTCTTAGAAAGTTTGAAAGGGTAATTTTTACCCTTTTTTCTTTTGTTAATTTGGATAATAAACTGTCATTAAGTGTCGAAACACATCAATGAATAGGTTCGTTGTATTTATTCTTTACAAATCGATTTGGATTTGATATAATATGATTTAGAAATTCGATGAAGAGGAAGAGTATATTTATACTAGCTTTACAGAAAGAAACGGGTGATGAAACGTTTCATGATAGGTAAATAGAAGGTAGCCTTGGAGAAGTATATGGGAAATCATAGTACTGTATATCGTTTGTAACGCGTTAAGTTACTTGAGTGCATTGATTTGTTAAAAAATCAATGAATGAAGGTGGTACCACGGATTAAAACGTTCGTCCTTTTTTAGGACGAACGTTTTTTATAGGAGGAAACAACATGTTTAACGAACTTTTAAAACCAAAGTATGATTTTTTAGAGGTAGAACAAAACCGCTATCAGAGCTGGAATAAATCTGGCTATTTTAACTCTGGAGACATTACGAGAAAACCATATACCGTCGTAATCCCACCTCCAAATGTCACAGGAAAGTTGCATTTAGGTCATGCATGGGATACCGCGTTACAAGATATCATCATTCGAAAAAAACGAATGGAAGGATATGACGCACTTTGGCTACCTGGGATGGATCATGCTGGTATCGCAACCCAAGCCAAGATTGAAGAAAAATTACGAAAAGACGGAATCAGTCGTTACGATTTAGGTCGTGAGCGCTTTTTAGACGTAGCTTGGAGTTGGAAAGAAGAATATGCCCAAGCAATCAGAAGTCAATGGGCAACCTTAGGGTTATCTTTAGATTATAACAAAGAGCGCTTTACATTAGATGAAGGATTAAACGAGGCAGTCAATCATGTCTTTATCAAATTGTATGAAGAAGGATTGATTTACCGTGGATACCGCATTATCAACTGGGATTGCCAATCAAAAACGGCACTATCGAATGTTGAGGTAGAATACAAAGACATTGAAGGAGCATTCTATCATTTTAACTACCTATTAGAAGATGGAAGTGGACATTTGACGATTGCAACAACGCGTCCGGAAACGATGTTTGGGGATGTTGCGTTAATGGTTCATCCAGATGATACGAGATTTCAAGCTTATGTAGGAAAAAAAGTATATATTCCAACGACAAACCGCTTGATACCGGTTATTACGGATCATTATGTTGATATGGAATTTGGAACTGGGGTTGTGAAAGTAACACCAGCTCACGATCCAAATGACTTTGAAGTTGGCATAAGACACGGGTTAGACCAACCGCTTTGTATGGAAGAAGATGGCAAAATGAACGATCTTGCTGGTAACTATTCAGGGCTAGACCGATTTGCTTGTCGAAAACAATTGGTTGAGGATTTGCTTAAAGCAAACCAATGTCCAAAGATCGAAAAGATGATACACGCAGTTGGTCATAGTGAACGTACTGGAGTGATTGTGGAACCAAGATTATCAAACCAATGGTTTGTTAAAATGGACGTATTGGCTCGTGATGTTGCGAATATGCAAGCAAGTAGCGATACGAAGATTCATTTTGTTCCGGAACGATTTGAAAAAACATTCCAAAACTGGGTCGATAACACCCAAGATTGGTGTATTTCAAGACAACTATGGTGGGGACACCGTATTCCTGCTTATTATAAGGATGATAACATTTACGTTGGTTTAACACCACCGGATGCAACTTGGGTTCAAGATGATGATGTCCTAGACACTTGGTTTTCAAGTGCGTTATGGCCGTTTTCAACCTTAGGTTGGCCACACGAGACTCCAGATTTATCAAGATACTTTCCAACCGATACGCTTGTCACTGGATATGACATCATATTCTTTTGGGTAGCTCGTATGGCGTTTCAATCCAAACACTTTATGAATAGCCGTCCGTTCAAACATGTGTTGATACATGGGCTCATTCGCGACGAACAAGGGAGAAAAATGTCAAAATCCCTCGGAAATGGTGTTGACCCAATGGACTTAGTAGAACAGTATGGAGCAGATAGTTTACGCTATTTTCTAACGACCAATGCAAGTCCTGGACAAGATTTGCGATTTAGTGATGAAAAGATTGCATCAAGTTGGAATTACATCAATAAAATATGGAATATTTCACGCTTCATTCAAATGAATTTAGATGCATTCAATTATCAAAATGAAGCGATCAATGAATCGATGTTATCCACAATTGACCGCTGGATTTTAAGCCAAATGAATGAATTAATCGATACCGTAGACGATCTTTATGAACGATTTGAATTTGGTGAGTTAGCAAAACTGATTTACAATTTTGTATGGGACGATTTCGCAAGTTGGTATATTGAATTGACAAAAGTCGTATTTTCGACTGGGTCGCATGATCAAAAAATCAATACTTGTGCAGTTTTAAAACATGTGTTAACAACAATTTTAAAATTATTACACCCAATCATTCCGTTTGTTACCGATGCAGTTTATGAAGTGTTCTATCAAACTTCAATTATGACTTCAGCATGGCCAACACCATTTGCCAATGTCAATGGGTATGATACGGAACTTATGCGAGCATTGTTTGATACGATTACATCCGTTCGCAATATTCGTTCTCTGAAAAACGTGGTTCCAAGCAAACCAGTGGAGTTAATCCTTTCTGTAAGCGATCGAGCATTAAAAGAAGCGCTTATGAGTCATTCGAATTATTTGACGCGATTTACGAATGCAGATCCGCTTCGCATCACCAATCAATCCGATACCGCAGAAGATATGGTAGTTGAAGTTTTGACCAATGTTACGGTTATGATTCCATTATCTGGACTGATTGATGTGGAAAAAGAAATTGAAAAATTAGAAAACGATTTGGTAAAACTAGAAGAAGAAATCAAGCGAAGCAAACAAATGCTTGAAAATCCAAGATTTGTTGAAAAAGCTCCAGCACAAAAAGTAACATTAGAACAAGATAAATTAGATAATTACATACAACAGTTAGAAGAAACAAAAAAACGTATGCTTGAGATCAAAGCACTCAGAAAATAGGTGAATACAAATTGTTTACAAATGTACATGACTTAATTAGTTGGGTGGAACACCAAAGACGGTTCTCACCCAAAATGTCACTTGAAAAAGTACAAGCTTTATGTAAAGTTTATGGCAATCCACAAGAGTCGTTTCGTTCGATTCATGTTGGAGGAACCAATGGAAAGGGTTCCGTTACCGATTATTTAAAAAATATATGTTTAGAACATGGACTACATGTTGGAACTTACATTTCTCCATTTGTCACTCGCTTTAACGAACGCATCACTTATGATGGGGTTGACATAAGTGATGAAGATTTTCTTCGCTATGGAAACATTATTTTAAAACAGTATCCTGAAATTGAACGTTTGGGCATTGAACTTCCAACCTTCTTTGAATTTGTTACCATTTTAGCATATCTTTATTTTAAAGATATCAAAGAGCTCGATTTGGTTATTTTCGAAGTGGGACTTGGTGGGCTCTTAGATGCAACCAACGTCATCAAACCGATGTTATCGATTATTACAAACATTTCCTATGACCATATGAATGTATTAGGAAACACCCTAGAAAGCATTGCGATGAACAAACTTGGAATCGTAAAACCCGGAGTTGCCTTAATCAGCGGCGTAAAAGAACCATTCTTACGCACATTGTTCCAAGAAGTTGCATCGAACAAAGGGTCAAATTGTACCTTTGTGGATTATGAGGCTCTTACGATCAAAGAGATAAGTTTGCAACAAACGCTATTTTCCTACAAACACCATAAGGATGTCGCCCTGCAAATGAAGGGATCACATCAAGCGGAAAATGCTAGTTTGGTGTTAGAAGCGATTGATTACTTAAATCAAAAAAGTAATTTCAAGTTTTCTTTGGAAAAATGTTATCAAGGGCTACAAAAAACACACTGGGTTGGTCGACTTGAGACCGTTTGTTCCAACCCAATCATTTTACTAGATGGTGCACACAACATTGATGGTGTCAAACGATTGAGCGAATTTATCTCTTCGGTAAAACAAGATAAATTTGTGACATTGGTATTTGCGGTATCAGCAGACAAAGAAAAAGATAAGATGATTCATCAACTAGAACCAGTGGTCGATGAGATTATATTCACGCAGTTTGCATATGAACGCAGCGACAAAGCGAACTTAATCTATGAACTTTCAACTCATCCAAATAAACGAGTGTGTTCGAATGTCGATGAGATTATCAATGAAGTGAGCAAACAAACGGATCACTTAATTGTGTTCGCTGGTAGTTTGTATTTTGTAAGTGAGGTACGGCCAAAACTCTTAGCCCTGAATCAAAGATAAAAGGAGTACATAGAGTTTGAAATTAATGATCAAAGAAATGCCTGAAGTAGACCGACCGCGTGAGCGACTCATCTATCACGGAGCAGAGCATTTAGCAACCCATGAGCTATTAGCCATTTTATTAAGGACTGGTTCGAAACAAGAATCAGTCCTTGATTTGGCAAAACGAGTGTTACAAGTTGTCGAAGAACTAGAAACCTTAAATGAAATGACCGTTCATGAGTTAATGGCAATCAAAGGGATTGGCATGGCAAAAGCAGTTGAAATTTTAGCTGCGATTGAACTAGGTTCAAGAATCAAGCAAGCAAGCGGAACAAAGAAAAAAGTCACGACTCCAGAAGATGTGTATAAATTAGTCAAAGACGAACTGATCCATAAAGATCAAGAGTATTTGATAGCAATTTATTTAAACGTCAAAAGTGAAGTGATCATGAAAAAGACGATTTATATTGGAACAATTAACGCAACCATCATACATCCACGTGAAATTTTCAAATGGGCGTATAAATATTCAAGTTTTGCGATTATATTGTGTCACAATCATCCCACTGGTGATCCAACACCGAGCAATGAAGATATTGAGATGACGAAAAAGTTAATGGCTGTTGGAGAGACAATGGGAATTAAAGTGATTGATCATGTTGTGGTTGCGAAAAAAGGGTATTATTCGATTGGAAATCGACGTCATTTATAAAACGCTTTCATAGAATACCGGTTCACATTTGTTTTGAAATTTGATGCCTAACATGTTATAATATTTATAAGTGTAACATACACAGATAAAGGAAAGGAAGATTAAAAAAGATGACTAAATTTGTTTACTTATTTAGAGAAGGTAATGCTTCTATGAAAAATCTTTTGGGTGGTAAGGGTGCGAACTTAGCAGAAATGACTAGTTTAGGGTTACCAGTTCCAGAAGGATTTACAGTTTCAACCGAAGCTTGTACCAAATACTATCAAGATGGTAAAAAAATGTCGCAAGAAGTCGTAGATCAAATTTTCGCCTCGCTTGCTGATGTCGAACGAACACAAGGAAAAAAATTAGGAGATCCGAAAAATCCGCTACTCGTATCGGTACGAAGTGGTTCTAGAGCGTCTATGCCTGGGATGATGGATACGATTTTAAATCTAGGATTAAATAGTGAAACAGTTGAAGGATTAGCCGCCTTAACAGGAAATCCTCGTTTTGCGTTTGACTCATACCGTCGTTTTATTCAAATGTTTGCTGATGTTGTAATGGACGTTGAAAAAAACAATTTTGAAAAATTACTAGAAGCGATGAAAGAAGAAAAAGGAGTTCATTTAGATACCGAACTCGATGCAGCAGATTTAAGAAAATTAGTAGGACAATTCTTAGTATTATACAAGAAATTAAAAGGGGAAGATTTCCCACAAGATCCAAAAGTTCAATTAATCGAAGCAGTCAAAGCGGTATTCCGTTCATGGGACAACCCAAGAGCAAACGTATACCGTCGTTTGAATAACATTCCATATGACTGGGGAACAGCGGTAAACGTTCAAGCCATGGTATTTGGAAACATGGGAGATGATTCAGGTACAGGTGTTGCCTTTTCACGTAACCCAGCAACAGGGGAAGCTGAATTATACGGAGAATATCTATTCAATGCCCAAGGGGAAGATGTTGTTGCCGGAATTCGTACACCAAAACCAATTAGTGAATTAAGAGTAGACAATCCTGCATTGTATGAAGAATTTGCGAATGTTGCGAAAAAACTAGAAGCACATTACAAAGATATGCAAGATATGGAATTTACAATTGAAAAAGGTAAATTATACATGTTACAAACTCGTAACGGGAAACGTACTGCTCAAGCTGCGTTAAAAGTTGCGATTGACTTGGTAAACGAAGGTGTATTAACGAAAAAAGAAGCGGTTTTAAAAGTAGAACCAAAATCGTTAGACGCGTTACTTCATCCAATGTTTGATCAAGCAGCACTGAAAAAAGCAAAACCAATTACAAAAGGGTTAAATGCTTCACCAGGTGCAGCAAGTGGAACCATCGTGTTCACTGCTGAAAAAGCAAAAGAGTTAAATGCAAAAGGTAAAAAAGTAATCTTAGTACGTTTGGAAACATCACCTGAAGACATCGAAGGTATGGTTGTTTCTCAAGGTATTTTAACTGCTCGTGGTGGTATGACTTCTCATGCAGCCGTAGTAGCACGTGGTATGGGAACATGCTGTGTTGCTGGAGCAGGTGAAGTAAAAGTAAACGAAGAAGAAAAATTCATGGTTGTCAATGGCGTTCGATATAACGAAGGTCATGCAATTTCATTGGACGGATCAACTGGTTATGTTTACGGAGAAGCAATTCCAACCGTAGCAGCATCGATCTCTGGTGATTTTGGAACATTAATGGCATGGGCAGATGAGTTTAGAGCCTTAAAGGTAAGAACCAATGCCGACAACCCAAGAGATTCTAAAGTTGCAGTTAGCTTTGGAGCAGAAGGAATCGGACTTTGCCGTACAGAACATATGTTCTTTGAAGCAGACCGAATCAAATCAGTTCGTGAAATGATTGTTGCGAAAAACGAAGCAGACCGTAGAGCAGCATTAGAAAAATTACTTCCTTACCAAAGACAAGACTTTGTTGAGATTTATGAAGTGATGAAAGATTTACCAGTAACCATCCGTTACTTAGATCCACCACTACATGAATTCTTACCACATACCGATGCAGAAATCGCTGATTTAGCAAACGATTTAGGCATTACGTTTGCTGAATTAAAAGCAACTGTTGAAGAATTACATGAGTTCAACCCAATGTTAGGTCATCGTGGATGCCGCTTAACTGTGACATATCCTGAAATTGCAGAAATGCAAACAAGAGCTGTCATTGAAGCAGCCATCATTGTGAACCAAAAAGGTGGACATGTAAAACCAGAAATTATGATTCCACTTGTTGGAGAAATCAAAGAATACAACTATGTGAAAGAATTTGTTGTGAAAACTGCCGAAAAAGTTATGGCAGAAAAAGGCGTACGAGTTGATTACATCGTTGGTACGATGATTGAAGTTCCAAGAGCTGCCTTAACAGCGGATGAAATTGCATCCAGTGCGGAATTCTTTAGTTTTGGAACAAACGACTTAACACAAATGACATTCGGATTTAGTCGAGATGATGCAGGGAAATTCTTAGAAGATTACTATACGAAAAAAGTATTCGAACAAGATCCATTTGCACATGTTGACACCAAAGGTGTTGGAAAACTAATGAAGATGGCATGTGAGTTAGGTAGAGGTGTTCGTCCAAACCTTAAATTAGGTATTTGTGGAGAACATGGTGGAGATCCACTTTCTGTTGAATTCTGTCATGCAATTGGACTAGATTATGTATCATGCTCACCATTTAGAGTTCCAATCGCTCGTTTGGCTGCAGCACATGCAAACATCTTAAATCCAAGAAAATAAGGATATTTTTGAAAATGAGGTTTTATAAACCTCATTTTTTATATTTTACCAATAAAATCAATGTTTCAAACGTATATATAGTGTAAAGAGGTGAACCATATGAAATGGAATAAACTTATTCTTGTATTTATTATCATGTTTACACTAATGCTATCAGGATGCACGCGCCTTCGTCCTCCTGTGAATGTCAAAGCAGATTTAGGTCTCAATCAAGTTCGAGATATGGAAGATTTGAAAACGTTATTGTCAAAACAAAATACTCGATTTGGGTATGATCTGTTTTCGATCTTTGGTGCTCGAAATGATGCTGGGATGGATGCAGCACCAGAATCCAAAGAATCTGAAAGTGGTGGTTCACATTCCACGACAAATGTCCAAGTTGATGGAGTGGATGAAGGAGACATCATTAAAACCGACGGAAATAGAATTTATTACATCACATATGATCGATTGAGAGTTGTTGATTTAAATGGAGACGGTACGATGCAACTCGCATTAAACGTTCAACTCGATTCGGTTGAACAAACAGCGTATCGCTATTCCTATTTTCATGATTTATACGTTACAGACCGTTATTTGGTTGTAATTGGTCAAACTTGGTATTATACCTATTATGATATTAATGGTACAATTAAAGGTTCTGACATAGATAGTAGTATCGAACCAGGATTTGCTGGATTATACGCAATGTCTACACCAGTAACACTCATCTATTTATATGACATTCAAACACTTGAACAAGTAAAAACAATTGAAACCAGTGGTTATTATTTAACTTCACGTTTGATTGAAGATAGTTTGTATCTAATGACCAATCATTATTCTTGGTATGGTTATAACAATGAAACAAATTATGATCCAAGACCTTGGTATAAAGTAGATGATGAATTATCCGTTCCTAAGTTTACTGACATTAAATATGTACCTGGAATGTATTATCAATCCTTTACCTCTATTGTTTCTTTAAAGTTATCGGAAGAAATTACAGTGAACCAACAAGTGTTTTTAGGTAGAGCAAGTTGGGGACAAGTCTATATGAATCATAACCGATTATACTTTGCATCTACAGATTATGAATATGATATTCTAGGTGGATATAAACAAATTGGTACATTGATTGCGTATGAACTTAATCATAGCGAAGCAACCGTTTCTTATGGTGGAGCAGGAACGTATCGTGGTTATATCATCAATCAATTTGCGATGGATGAAAACGATGGTTACATGCGAATTGTCACAACCGAAGGTTGGGGGGATTCTGTGAAAAATCGTTTGTATGTCTTTGAGCCAATCTTAGAAGGAAGCAAAAAAGTATTAAAAGAAGTTGCTGGAATCTTTGAGGGAATCGGAAAACCAAGAGAAACGGTAAGAAGTGTTCGTTTCAACAATTTCAAAGAAATTGTTACTATCGTAACCTATGAACAAACAGATCCGTTTTATACGATTGATTTAAGTGACCCTTATAATCCTGTAATCCGCGGAGCACTTGAAGTAACTGGATTTAGCTTATACCAACACCCATGGACCGAAAACTTGGTAATTGGGATCGGACAAGAAGCAGAAGGAACAATGATCACTGGATTAAAACTAGCGCTTTATGACATTACTGATATTGACAATCCAATTGAAGTAGGACAACCACTCATTCTTCCAAACAACAATAACTCATGGGTTTGGAGTGAGGCACTCTATAATCACAAATCAATCTTAATTGCGAAAGAATACAATATGATAGGATTTAGTGTTTATCAATCTCGTTGGTTCGAATCCTATTACGCTCAAAACAATGATTATGTCTTGTTTGATATTGACGTAAATAGTGCGACCCCAATCACCATCAAACAAGTAATCTCTCACTACCCAATCTTTACCGAGACAAATCCTACTCAAGACTCATATTACAACTCCTATAACTACAGCATTGAACGTTCTGTTTATGCGAATGGATATTTATATGCGATTTCAAGTGAAGCAGTAACGTCACATACGTTAGTTGGTGAGTTTACGCAAGTATCTAGATTATTATTCCAATCTCCTACAAACTAGCAACAATATTGTTATGTACAAACTAGCAACAATATTGTTATCTATTGTGGGTTAGAAGAATTCATGCTATAATGATTTATAATTCATAAGGGTTAGGAGATCTCATTATGGCTAGGTTAGAAGAATTCATTGAGGGGTTAATCCTCAAAGACGAGGAATCATTTGAACAGATTTATAATGAGACGAAACATTCGGTGTATGCATTGATTGTTTCGATTGTGAAAAATAAGGCAGATGCAGAAGACATTATGCAGGACACTTACATTAAAATGATTGCTTCGATTCACATGTATCAGCCAAAGTATCCATTCAAGAATTGGATTCTAACGATTGCGAAAAACCTAGCCATTGATTTTCTAAGAAAAAAACAATTTACAACTATTATAGGACTTGAGGACTTTGAATACATCGTCCCAAGTAAGGATATTAGTCCTCAACTAGCGCTTGAAATCAACGAGCAGCTCAATAAAATGACCGATATCGAACGCCAAATCTTTTTATTACATGTTGTGGATGACTTAAAACACAAAGAGATTGCGGCAATCCTAAATAAGCCACTTGGTACCATTCTTTGGCACTATCAAAAAGCGCTCAAGAAAGTAAAGTGAAAGGAGGTGTCCATAGATGAATAAGAAACAGCGAATAAATGAAATTAAAAACGCATTTGTACAGTCTACCCCTGATGTGATTGAACGTATTGATTTGAGTCATATACAAAACTTAGGTCCAACGATTGATCCAAATTTATTTCTCTCCACAAAACCTTTTCCTCTGAGAATATCGTATAAACGTCTTGCATTCTTATTCTCTATGGCCATCATCTTAGTGATAGGAACCATTTACATCGGATCAATGTTACCAAAAACAGAAGCACCGATGGATAATGAGTTTTCGTATTCCGAAGTTTCATCAAGCGAAGCAACGCCTCTTAGTCACGCTATCATAGGTGGAACTGTGATATTACAACAATTCTTAGTTGAGTTAGGAGTTGATCCAATTGGTTTTGTTCCGAATCAACCAAACCTTTGGCAAATTGAATCTAGACTAGATCGTTTCTATCAATATGTTCCCATTTTACATCAAATGTTATCTCCTCAAACCACAAGCAGCATCACTTTGGTCGAATCAGATCGGTCGGATTATCAACAAAAAATGATTGTTCCAGTCCAACAAATGAGTGGAACAGAACAAAACATGATTGTTTATCTCAATGTTACCAACAATCAAATCAAAGAAATTGACGGACTTGTCGTAATCGAAGAACATATGTTTTATTTTGATGCATCTTATTTAGAAACATCAAAAGTAACCTATCGATTTTATCAGTCAAATGAGTTACAAGACAAACGAATCGAATTAACACAAGACAAAGCAACCAATTCAATTACTTATCATGTAAAAAAAGTGGATGGATCGACAATCATTAACGATAGCATCATTGAAAAAACAGAGGATCAAGTCAAACTTTTACTAATAAAAAACAGTCAGATTGATGTTTCCTTTGATGTTACGTGGGTTGATCAATTAGAAGCAACTTATGAAATCTCAACAATCTCAATGACTTTTCCAAATAGTACCGATTTTCCAGTTGTTGGAGATTACAAATTTGAAAGCAGTCTTCTTGGTGAAGTTGGAACAATCAGAGTGTATGTTGATCTCGATCAAATGAGTTTAACCGACAAAATCCACATTAATGTGACTCGACCAATCTATGGATCAAGAACCTATGTGTTCAATATCGAAGATTAAAAAAACCAGTTTCATCTAGAAACTGGTTTTTGTTATTATCCCCAAATGAGCCCAACAAATTGTGGGTAATCAATATAAGGATTTCGATTCTTTTGATAAGAGAAAATAACTTCGTTGCGATTGCGTTCAAAATCGTCAACTGGATCAAAATCATGCCAATCTAGCAAGGTTGAAAACCAAGCCATTTCTCGAACAGAAGGGTTCTTATCAACTAATGTATATTGAGGATAACGCGTTACCATATAAAATAGAATCCGTGCTATATCACCTTTGACGGCATCGCGTGGAGCATAACTCGCTGCTGTTGTTGTGTTGGCAAAATATTTGTTTCCACGACTTGAGTTTTCACTTGGATTGGCTGGTTTTAAATTGTGTAAATCCGAAGCTTCATTGACCGTACCGTTTGCTGCACTAACACCAAGGAGCGATTGTGGCCAGACATGCTCTCTATTCCATGTAGTTCCACCATCCCATGCAGCTTTCACACTTGTTCCACGATACACCAAAATAACGTTACTTGCGTTATTGGGATCTCGATCGGTAATTTGTAATATATCTCTTGCATCGCCGTAATTGACTCCCTTTACTCCTGTTGAAACAATGCTTCTGAGTTCTAGGAGAAGTGCATTTCCAACTAAGCCCTTAGCAGAATTATAGTACGCTAACGTGATAAAATCATCATCTTGTGAAGGAGATACGGTTACTTGAAAACTTACTTCAAACTCATCATGACTTACAAATACGTTGTAAGGACCAGCTTGTGTAAGCAAAACACTTGTTACAGTATATTCGCTCGAGAGTAATGTCTCTTTTGATCCATCTGACCAAACGAGTCTAACTTGGAGACCACTTAGATTGATATTGTCATTGATTTGATAGTTTAACTTAGTAGGTGGAGTAATTTCGATACCAACTTTGGTTAATGGGACTTCAACCTCACTCACAGCTACTTTAAACGAATCAGTAAATGTTTTATAGGTTACAAGTATAGTTTTTGTTCCAGAAGTACTAGAATCATACCCACTAACTGTATATTCATGAGGTGCAAGATCTCTTGTAGTATAATCTGATAGTATGGCTGATACCGTGATACCTGTCAAGTCTAACATTTCG
>OFEK01000513.1_pt1 | contig 40780 bp, 24 predicted proteins | sample 1521131 | NCBI WGS metagenome assembly OFEK01 (sample SAMN05720209, study PRJEB24109) | activated sludge metagenome | isolation source: Anaerobic digester | place: China | collected 2015-12-16
ATTCATTCTACCTTATTATTTTCATTTTTTTGTCTCATCATCGGGGAGCATTATAAAAAAGCAGACCAAGCACCACAAAAATAGACTTTTGATATCAACGAGCTGAATAAATGAAAATATAAAGCCAGTTTTGAAACCTTAAATTTGAGTAATAGAAATGAAGAGGGAAATGTAGTTATAACTAGCCAGATATAAAAAACAAAACTGCCTAAAAACGCTAGGCCGACCAACATAAAGCTGGAGATGCCATTCCCAAACTTTTTTATACTTGCTAAGCCTTCTTTTGCTTCTTCTAGATGCTGATTCACCGCCTTTTCATACCAAAACTTGGCCTGATTTAAATCAATTGGAACTCCTCTACCGTAATAGTATGAATTAGCAAGGTTGTGCTGAGCTTCAGGCAAGCCATTTGTCGCGGCTTTACGAAACCACTTAGCGCTTTCGCGAAGATCTTTTGGTATAAATTCACCTTCAAAATAAAGATTGCCCAATGTATTAAAAGCAGCATTCATACCAAGATCACCGGCTTTAATATAATACTCTATTGCTTTATCAACATCTTTTTCAACACCGCTGCCGCTAATATAAAATGCCCCGACATTGAAACAAGCATCAGCATTTGAAGGATCTTTATCTGCCAATTTTTTAAAAATACGAAATGCGGTTGCATAATCTTTTTTATCTAGCGCAAACCGAGCTTCGTCTAATGAAGCGCTTTCAGATGCCTCCGAAATAATTGATTGATTGTCGTTTGGCCTACTGGCAATACTCAGTTTTGAACAAACTGGACTGTTTTTAATATGTTCATTGAGTTGCCCGTAATCAAAGGCAGTCTTGCCAAAAAAGTCTTTTGCGTATATGTCTATGCCTAGATCCAGCAATTTTGTAATAATTTCAGGGTTCGAATTACTTATGGCTGCCGAAATCAATGCAGTTCGGCCGAAATCACACTTAGCATGCACATCTACGCCTGCTTTTACAAGAGACGTAATGATATCTATGCTAGGATTAAATGATGCAGCCATTAAAAATGGCGTAACGCCAATATTGCTCTTTAAATTAACATCAGCGCCAGCTTTTATAAGTTCTTCAAGAACAGCTGGATTTGAATTGAGCGTAGCAGCAAATGCAAAGGCTGTAACACCCAGAATATTTTTTGCATTTATATTTGTTGTATTTTCTGCCAAAATTCTTATTCCCAAAGTGCTTGTGCAATAACCTGCGGCAATCATCAGTGCAGTAGTTCCACTTGCATCGCTCGCGTTAACATCCGCACCTGCATTAATAAGAGCTGAAATTATTTCAGAATCAGAATTGTGCTCTGCTGCTAGCATTAAAACCGTAACCCCAGAGCTATCTGCTTCATTAACATCAGCTCCGGCTTTTATCAATTCTGTAATAATTTCAGGCTTTTGCTTGTAAGCTATTGCACATTGTAAAACTGTATCACCAAGCAAATTCCTAGCATTTACATTTGCCCCGGCCTCTATTGCAGATCTAATTTGCGTAATAGATGGTGATCTGGGTTTCCATTCTTTTGTCATAAGTATATTAAAAAGGTTGGGAACATCGGCTAATACATAATTCATGGATAAGAAAAATAACAATAGTAAAATTTGACAACGTAAACCCGTACCTTTTGCGATGTATGCTGGACAAAAATTAGTAGCTGGCTCTGATTTTAATAGACTCAAAAAAAACCTCACATTTCGGGAATAATTTGTAGAAAGCAATATAGAACATTGTTTCTTAAAACACAAAAAATATAACTGACTCTCTTATTCTATTGATCTTCCATTAAATATAAGCTGTAATCATCATTCAGTGCTTTTTATTGCTTCGCGCGGTATCGCTTTGAAGTTGCTGTGCCCACAACTGAAATAACTGCGTACAGATAACACAACTTTGTTTATGCATCTAATTCTAAGAGCCAGTGACACGCCGGTTCCTTATTCGGTATTGACTTTGCGGGGTGCTGAAACTATCATGAGGCCTGACAATTCAAGATATGGAGCAACATCGACATGGCAGAAAAATACGATCCGCAGAAAGTTCAGGCCAAATGGCAGCCGAAGTGGCGCGAAATGGGGCTTTACAAAACCTCTGACGACCGCAGCCGCCCGAAATTCTACTGCCTCGACTTCTTTCCCTACCCGTCGGGCAACGGTCTTTCGGTAGGGCATCTGCGCAACTACGTGCCGACTGATGTTATTTCCCGCATGAAACGCATGCAGGGTTTCAACGTGCTACACCCGATGGGCTGGGATGCCTTCGGTCTGCCGGCTGAAAACTTTGCCATCAAGATGGGCGTTCACCCGGCGATCACCACCGAAAAGAATGCCAGCAACTACCGCCGCCAGCTGACTCTGGCAGAATGCGGCTACGACTGGGATCGCGAAATCAATTCTACTGACCCTGACTACTACCGCTGGACCCAGTGGTTTTTCCTGCTGCTCTACAAACGCGGCCTCGCCTACAAGGCCACCGGCGCCCAGTGGTGGTGCCCCGAATGCCGCACGATTCTCGCCAACGAACAGGTCGAACAGGGCCAGTGCTGGCGCTGCGAATCACAGGTCGAAAAGAAAGACCTCAACCAGTGGTTCTTCAAAATCACTGAGTATGCCGACCGCCTCATCGACGATCTCAAAACCGTCGACTGGCCCGACCGCATCAAAAAAATGCAGGAAAACTGGATCGGCAAAAGCATGGGTGCCGAAGTCAACTTCAGGGGCATCAACCCGGTCAGCGGCGAAGAATACGATATTCCGATTTTCACCACCCGCGTCGACACCATTTTTGGTGTGACATTCATGACGCTCGCCCCCGAACACCCGCTCGTAGAAAAGCTGACACACCCCGATAACAAGGCAGCAGTCGAAGCTTACATCAGCGACTCGCGCAAAAAATCAGAAATAGACCGCCTGTCGACCGAAAAGGAAAAGACCGGCGTCAACCTCGGTGGCTTCGCCATCAATCCGTTCAACGGCGAAAAAGTGCCAGTGTTCATCGGTGACTACGTTCTCTATGGCTACGGCACCGGCGCGGTAATGGCAGTGCCGGCGCACGACGAACGCGATTTCGCCTTCGCGAAAAAATACAATCTGCCGGTCAAAGAAGTCATCACCCCGGCCGGCAAGGCGCAGGGCGACCTCAAGGCAGCCTTCACCGAATACGGCACGCTGATCAACTCAGGCCAGTTCAACGGCCTGACCAGCGAACAGGCAATCGAAAAAATGATCGCCTGGCTTGGTGAAAAGAAACTCGGCACCGGCCGCATCAATTACAAACTGCGCGACTGGCTGATTTCCCGCCAGCGTTACTGGGGAGCACCGGTTCCGATAGTTCACTGCGACTGCTGTGGCGTTGTGCCGGTTCCCGAAAACCAGCTGCCGGTAAAGCTGCCAGACATCAAAGAATTCAAGCCCGGTTCAGACGGCAAGTCACCTCTCGCCTTCATCGACGAGTGGGTCAACACCAGCTGCCCGAAATGTGGCAAACCAGCCCGCCGCGAAACCGACACCATGGACGGCTTCGCCTGTTCATCATGGTATTTTCTGCGCTTCATCAACCCGAAGCTCAACACAGCCCCATTTGATGCCGAAGCGGTCAAGTTCTGGGCCCCGGTCGACCTCTATGTCGGCGGCGCCGAACATGCGGTAATGCACCTGCTCTATGCCCGCTTCTGGACAAAAGTCATGTATGATGCCGGTCTGGTTCCGTTCATCGAGCCGTTCATGAAACTGCGCAATCAGGGCATGATGCTGGCCGCTGACGGCACCAAGATGAGCAAATCGAAAAACAACGTCATCACCCCCGACGAAATCGTCGAAAAATACGGTGCTGACACGTTGCGCGCCTTTATTCTGTTTCTGGGCACATTTGAACTTGAAGTTTCATGGTCAGATGAGGGTGTGCGCGGCATGAACCGCTTCGTTAACCGCGTATTCGATCTGATCAGCGAAAACCCGGGCGGCAACGAAAAGGCCGAAGGCAAAGAAGCCGAAGACCTCAACCGCATCATGCACCGCACCATCAAGGCGGTCAGCAATGATATCGAAAATTTCAGCTTCAATACCGCCATCGCCCGCCTCATGGAACTCACCAACGCCATGGCCGATGCGGTTAAAAAGACCAGCCTGCCGAAAACCACGCTCTGGAAAGAAGTGATTCAGAACATGCTGAAGCTGATGGCCACCATCACCCCGTTCATGGCCGAAGAACTCTGGGAAACCATCGGTTTCAAGGGCTCAGTGCACCAGCAGAAGTGGCCGACCTGGGATGAAAAAGCCCTGATCGAATCGACTGTGACACTGCCGGTTCAGGTCAATGGCAAACTGCGCGATCAGATCGAGCTGCCCGCCGACATCGACGAAGCCGGCGCCCGCAAAGCCGCTGAAGCCAGCGAAAAGGTGCAGAAGTATCTCGAAGGCACCCAGATCATCAAGTTCATTTACGTTCCGAAGCGTATGATCAGCTTTGTTGTGAAATGAGCTGACTGCTTAAAAAAAGTGCCGTGACCGATCATGTCGGTCACGGCTTTTTTTTGGCCATGTGATTACTCTTAGAACAGGGGCTTCAGCCATCCCATCTTTGAAAGAAACTTGATCAACCACATTTTCTGGGGATTCTCGACATTGCCGGGACCGAATTCAGCCTTATCAGCGGTAGCGAGATGGTACTCGACGGATTTGCCGATATCAAAAACCACTTCATTACGCAGTTCGGTGGCAAATTCCCGCGATTTAACGGCAGCCACCACCTCAGAATTCACCTTTTCACTGAGAAAGTCAAAGTTATAGGTGCCGACCACCCCGATTTTGCGGTCAAAAACGAAGTTCTTGCCATGCAGCTGCCCCTCGTTCACCCTGGCAAAAATGCGCATGGTCGGCATGTCACGCAGAATGCTTCTCCAGTCGCGGTAAAGCATCGCCTCGGTAGGAAAGCTGTCGGAAGTCTGCGGGCTGTTGGTATGAACCAGAATCGGCACCTTTCGGCGGGCGGCACGTTTAAGAGCCGCTTCAGCCCTTGGGGTAAGAACAACGTAAGGATTCTGAATAATTATCTCGCGACGGCTGCCGTCAATGTATTTGACAATGTTCTCGGTGATATCGTTGCGGGGGCCCGAAATCGAGTTGCTGTCGAGGATATGCACCGGGCAGTTGTGCGAATTTTCAGACAGATCAAAATCGCTAAAGCCCGTCATATTCTTGTAACCGCTCAACTGGTCGTTAAGCTTTTTCAAAATTACCGCCTGGGTGCTGAAGCGACTGGTTACCGGAAGTGGCCCGCGCAGGTTGAGCGCTGCATCCATGGCGGCATAGCCGATTTCCATCTGCAGAGTTCGATAGCCGGTCATGCCAAGCAGCGATTTGCCAATTTCAAAAGCTTTCAGAATGTTAAACTCTTCTTCGAAGGCAGTCTGCAGCTGTGACGCCACCGTTTCGCTGTCGATGAGCACATCGGTGTCGCGCCAGGCTTTTGCGTCATCGATAGCGTCGACCAGGTATTCATCTGCAATGTTACGACCACCGATAATCGCATACCGACCGTCGGCGATAAGAATCTTGTCGTGATTGCTTGAAATAACGCGGCGCAAATCGGTTATAGCACCGATCAGACTTGCCTGAAAAGGATTGTAGACTTTTACTTTAACATTGGGAAGTTTGGCGAGTTCTTCAAGATAGCCCTTGGCCATAACTTTCAGGCTCAGCTTGTTAGAACCGCGCACATCGACCATAAGTCTGATTTTTATGCCTTCTCTGGCTTTTTTGAGAACCATGCCGAGCAGACCCAGCCCGAAGGGGTCGTTTTCGATAATGAAATACTGAATATCAAGGCTCTGGCGGGCTTCGCTCATGATTTTCCAGCGCGCATACCATGACTGGTAATTGTTGTAGATGAGTCTGATTCTGGCATTATTTTCAGGCTCGCTTCTGGTGGCCTGATACTGTGCAAAAACCGTCTCAACATTGCTGACGAAAGGTGCCTGAGCCGATTCAAATGCCAACAGAAAATCTTCATGTTTGTTCTGGGTGTTTATGTATGAAACGGATTTCGCCAGATAAACCGAGCCTCTGACCGCCTTAACCGGAAAAGCCAGCCAGCTTGAACTGTTATAGCTGTTGAAAGCATTGGTCATCTCGGCAAACTTGCCGGCCATTACCTGGCTCCACTGCGTCTTGTATTGCTTTGCCTTTAAATAATTAAGAGCCAGGCCGCCCCAGCTGGCAATCTTTTTGTCGGCAGAGTTTTTGCTGACTTCGGTGAAAAGCTGTTCGGCTTTTTTCACGTCAATGGCCAGGCGATCGAGCGCCGACGCCATCTCATACTGTAAAAGCGCTTTGTGATTTGACTGTGGTCGGGCTTCAAGATACTTCTCGATGCTGGCAACGATACCGGCGGCTTCTGCCTTTGAGCTGGTGCGCTTAAGAGTTTCGACCAGAGGCTTTATTTCGGCGGGCAGAACAGCGACAAGTTTGGCCAGACTTCTTTCAGAATCTGAACTGCCAACTTCTTCAGAGTCATCAACGCCGGCCGAGCCGGAGTCGAATTCAGAAATTTTACTGTCAGATTGCTTTTCAGATGTATCGGCAGCAGAACTTTTGTTGAGAAAAGCTTCGTAAGCAGTTCTGGCGCTGCGATATTCAGAGAGGGCCGCATCGATTTCGGATTTGGCAAGATTTGCCGAAACAGCGTTCTGATATTTTTTATAGGCAGAAACATAGTTCTGATAGGCACTATCGAGCGAACCAGCCCACAGCTGAACCGACGAAAAGATCAGAAGCAGACAAAGCATTACTGACAGACGGTTAGTTTTCATATTTTGTTCTTCCTTATCTGTACAATCATATGAATTACCGGGCCATCTGTCCAGATCGTGGCACCGAATAACGGGGAAATTGCATTCAACTCTTCAGAAATGCGAAGCCCCCGCGATCTGCGGGGGCTTCTGATTCAGAACCGGGCATGAACGAGATGATGCAGGTCAGTTAAGCCGACAAAAGCCTTACTGTGCACCTCCTTTCATGATATTGAAAATTTCTATAACAAGGCGCAGAGAGAAGTCGGCTGATAGGCTGCGCCGCCGAATCGGTGAGAAATATTCAGTTATATACTTACGAAATCCCTTGTTGAAAACGATCAGGCTGCGGCCTGAACGGTTTCGGGCTCGGCCTCAGTCTTTTTGTTTTCGATGGTGATTACCTGAGCTTTTTTCACAAAGCCGAGAAAACCGTCTTTAATCGAGTCCTGAGGTGGTTTTGGCTGGTAGTGGTAGAGCCACATTTTGGCTTTCACTTTTTCAGGCAGACCGTTAAGATCGTCGTAATGTGCGTGAACACCAGATTTGAACGGTGCGGTCTCACAGTCATGCAGAATCAGATCGGCCTGGTCGTAGAATTTGCGCATCTGATAAGGAGCGAACTGGGTGTCAGTGGTCAGAAAGACACGATGATCAGAGCCGATTTCCTGAATCATCAGGCCGTAACTGTGCTGAATCTGCATGCCGCTGACGACATGCACGGTCTGCACCGGAGTGAAGCGGATGTTTTCCCAGACGAACGAGTTGTTGATGCGCACCGGGCGGCATTCGAAGTAGTCGGTCAGGTTCGCGATTTTCCCTTCGAGGGTTTCAAGGCCACCGCGCAGGCTTTTGTTCCACAGGTCAGACATCAGCGACTGGATACCGAACAGCTTTGGTCTCGGGAAGGCCGGGTTGAAGTAGGTCACCAGGGCCAGCCACTCGAGCGAGCCGATGTGGTCGGCATGCAGATGCGAGATGTAGACGCCGTCGATCTCTTTGCCGAGATTGCTGTTGTTGATACCGAGTTCTTCAAGGGCGAACTGGGCATGAGTGCCGCAGTCGATCAACAGTTTCTTGCCTGAGGAGGCAATGACGAGTGCGTTAGACTGGTAGTATTCACGAGTGGTAAAGGCACTTCCGACGCCGATGAATTGAATCTTGTACATGATGGACTCCTTTTCATGTTTGCTGCCAGGCAGCAACAGAAACCTGTTAAATTGTGATTTTGCGGTCAAAAAGACACAGACAAGGTTTCCGGGAGCCGACATCATCGATCAGACCGATCAATGTTAAGCGACAGGCCAGGCCGCTGAGGTTATCAGACTTAGCGTGAGCTGCCGAAAGCTGATCGGGGCGAGCACGATATCGTCACGGTTACACGTGAAACATTATAGCAACTTGCATGCCAGATTTTTCGGCAATGGCCGTAAACAGTAGTCACAAAGGCTATAACGCTGGTTTTCTGACCAGCAGCATTTCATGAAACCATGCCTTTATGTCTGATTCTGCAAATTTTTAACCGCCTGATACTGCGTCATTTTTGCCACAGCCGCGACAACATTGTACCGACAGTCAGATTCTATTCGCACGACCTGCCTGAATAGTGCAAACGCATTCATGAATTCCGCGTTTATTGCCCGAAACGGGTAAAGGCAGAAATCTGGTCCAATTGCAAACTAAGATATTTTAGTGCGTTTGCCCTGCCCGTCTGAAAAAGCCTTTTTATTTTATCAGCCGCCGAGGCCACACAAAATTGTTTCGGCGTTGCGAAAGGCGGTATAAGCATCTTTATCGAGGGGAAAATCCCAGGTGCCTGAGCGGTGAATCATCTGACCGCCGAAACCCGATTTAAAACTATACAGGCCGTAAAACGGGTGATCGGGGGCGACTCCAGGTGAGACGCCACCCATGTCATATTCGGTGCAACCACGGGCACGGGCCTGTCTGATCGCTTCCCAGTGAACGGCGTAGGAGGCCATATAATTACGTTTGTTGTTGGCAGAGGCGCCAAATAAAAACAGGGCGGTGTTTTCTGAAATAACCATGATGACACCGGCGAGCAGGTCGCCGTTGTGGCTTGCCAGCAGAAACACCACCTCAGTGTTCTGATTGTTCTGCTCTATTACCGAGAACAGGGCATGAAAATGCTCGTAATCGCAGACGAGAAATTTATTACGACCCGCAGTCTGCAGATAGAGCTCGTAAAATGCAGGCAGATGCTCGATACTGGCCTGAAAGGTCCGCACACCTTTGCGTTCGGCGAGACCGATGTTGTATCTGGTTTTCGGTTTCATGCGCGCCAGAATTGTCTTTTCGTCGGGGGTGATATCGACGATCATGCACGAAGCAACCGTCATATCATTGACCGATTTGATAAAGTTGTACGAAGAAGTGCCAAAATTCATGCGCATTTCCTGAATTCTGGCTTCAGGAATCGTCGGATGCAGAAAATCATCACCGGCAAAGGGCGAAAGCCACGGCAGATCGAAACGAATAAAGGCAGTTTTCGCGTCGAGATGCGGAACCAGTTTTTCGGCGAGTTCTTCGAGGTAGATACCGTAATTTTCTGGTGGTGGTGCGTATTCCGGGCCCTGTGGTATGTATGCGGCGATGCGGTTGCCGGCAAAGGGCTGATTCAGCAACAGAACATCGCTTCTGCCGCCAGCGTGGCTGATGTCGAAGGCTCTCGGTTCCCAGCCGATGCGCGCCTTGACCTGCCCCCAGAATGTCGTCTGAAAAAGAATACTGGTAGGGAAAAGGTCTTTCAATGCCTTGGGTGCCAGTTTGATTGTCACTGCTGCTGCTGCTCCGCATGGTAGCAGGGCGGCCGCGAAAAGTCGCCAACCCCGACCGCCCTTTCCCTTAAAGGGATGAAAAGTGCGACAAAACCAGGGTTTTAAACCTGCGAGCCAGCTCTGCTGTTAATGTTGTCGTCAATCAGTATATTTAATTTCAACCATTGTATCACATTTTCACAAGCGCGCGGGCTTTAAAACGTTGCAAATCCGGCGGGGGTACCATTGACGCTTTTTCAAAGCGTTCTTATAATCAGGATTATGAAAAATCTAATCATTGCCTGCCTTTTAATCATCAGTGTTCTGACAGCCGGCTGCGGTGGTGGCGGTGGCAGCAGCACAAAACCGACAGTGATTGTTACAGCCCCAACCATAAGCGAGGTGGCTACTGAGACCACTTCGTCTCACACCGTTGCAACCATTTCAGGCATTGGTTTTGGATCGCCTGTATCTTCAAGCTATGTAACCTACGATGGAACGCCATATTTTACAAAAGACTGGTATGATAACAAGATTGTAGTTATGATACCTTCTACTACCATTGATCCTTATAAATTAAGGGTTGTAGTTAATAATGTCACTTCTAATCCGCCGCTCAACGCAACAAGCAACATGCGTATCTTCAGCATCACCCCATCGAGCGGCAACCCGGGCACGGTCGTTACCATCAGCGGCCAGGGCTTTGGTTCGTCGCAGGTTCAGGGTGCTTATTATGTAACATTCTACGATATGGCACAGCAAAGTAATTACCAGACAGCCGCAGTTTCGAACTGGACCGACAGCAGTATCACCTGCACGGTGCCGACCAACCTCACCCTTTCGCAGTCAAGTTCAGGCCAGGTCGGCGTCACCGTCTGGAAAAGCAGCAGCACTTACGTAAGCGGCACCTTCAACCTGATCCTGCCATCGATAAACTATGTCGACCCCACAAGCGACAATATCGGCGCTACCATCTCCATAAGTGGCCAGGGCTTTGGCAACAGCCAGGGCACCAGCTATGTAAGAATCGGCGGCAGTACCGCACCGGTAATCAACTGGTCTGATACCCAGGTCAAAGTCAGGGTTCCCGACTTCACCGCCGCCGGCCAGAAAACCATCGAGATGACCATCAATAACCGCGCCATCAGCAATCCGAACTTCTCTGTCGCCGGCCCCGAAAACGTGCAGGGGTATTACCCGGCCGGTCAGAACAATATTGGTGAGGGCGAGACATTTACCATCACCGGGCGGCACTTTGGTGCGGCGGCAGATTTTGACGGCAGCTATGGCTATACAAGAAGTATTCAGGTTACCGCCTCTGGCAACCTCTACAACGTCAATTCCGTTAACTGGTCAGATACCCAGATTACCTTCTCATGGCCGGTTCCAAATTCACTCATCAACAAAACCGCAGCCGTAACAATAAATATCGGCGGCCTCTCAGCCACCATCTCAAATATCCAGGCACAGTAAGGCCTCAATTTCTGGACAACCAGAGCAAAGTCGCACAGCGGCTTTGCTTTTTTCTGCCGCCAGCTTCACAATTGCTTGTTGCTCTGCAAAAAACCTGATAGCTAAACTAAAAGTCTTATTACGCTTTCTTTTCTGAGCGGACCGTTGGAAATTTGATTTCGCCCGTATTTTTCTTGATATTGATTCAAAAGAGTGTAGACTGTAAAAAAAAGACTGCGGGGGCCACTATGAGAAAGAAAAATACGTGGATAGTTTACTTTTTAGTTGTATTGACATCTTTGTGCCTTGCCCTTTCGGGATGCAATTCTCAAAACAACAACCAGAACCCTTTGGCCGTTGATGATTCAATCAATGCAAATAGAATCGCAGGGCCAATTACATTTAAGCTTTTAATGCCGGACTCTAATGCTTCTGGCCAATTATCGGCGGCATCTATTCGCTCAAATAGCTCAATTGAGCCCACGGTAACCTTTAAACTTGTATTGGTAAATATCGGAAATTCTGGAATTCCAACCAGCACCTTGATTAGAAAGGTTCCAATAAACACATTATCTGGAACAGCAGAAACAACTTTTTCCAATGTACCTGCAGGGCCATGTATAGGCGACATTCATATTGAAGGCGGCAACATCAATGGCCAAACCGACTTTCATGGCGCAACTGACCTTGTGGTCGGGAACCAGAATACCATCTACGTAGCCCCCAAGGGTTCCAGATTGCAGCAGGACTTTGTTGCCTACGTAATCGAACAAATAGTCCTATCGCCTGCTCTATTCGGCAAGGCACTTCCAAATTTATCGAACCAGGTTACACAAGCAATTTCACAACTTGATAAAAGCTTAGCGACCGCTTACGATGACGCTGTAGCCCTTTTTGCAAAATCAACAAATGTTGTCATTTCAGTTGCTAAAATTCCATCAATCAGCTCTATTTCACCGGTAAATGGTGATCTTCAGTCTATTATAACAATTTCTGGACTTAACTTTGGCAACATACAGGGAAACAGCTACATTACCTATGCCGGTTTTAACCTCGCAGTGCAAAGCTGGTCGGATTCGCAAATCACTGTTAAGCTTTCTGAAAGCATGCCCGAACAGGGAAAATTTGTAGTTACTATTGAAGGCAATCCTTCAAACGAAAGCGCTACCTTTACATTAAATAACAAGCTAGTAATAACAAGCCTTAGTCCATCGAGCGGCAACCCGGGCACGGTCGTTACCATCAGCGGCCAGGGCTTTGGTTCGTCGCAGGTTCAGGGTGCTTATGTCACTTTCTACGATATGGCACAGCAAAGTAATTACCAGACAGCCGCGGTTTCGAACTGGACCGACACCAGCATTACCTGCACGGTGCCGACCAACCTCACTCTCACAAACTCAGGCCAGGTTGGCGTCACCGTCTGGAAAAGCAGCAGCACCTACGTGAGCAGCACTTTCAATCTGATATTGCCATCTATAACCTATGTCGATCCGACAACAGATAACATCGGTGCCACTGTTTCTATCAACGGGCAGGGGTTCGGCAGCAGCCAGAATACAAGTTATGTCAGAATTGGCGGCAGCTCGGCACCGGTAGTCAGCTGGTCTGACAGCCAGGTAAGAGTCAGGGTTCCCGACTTTAATACCGCCGGCCAGAAAACCATTGAGATGACCATCAATAATCGCACCATCAGCAATCCGAACTTCTCTGTCGCCGGCCCCGAAAACGTGCAGGGCTATTACCCAGCCGGTCAGACCAACATCGGTCAGGGTGAGACCTTTACCATCGCCGGGCGGCATTTTGGCGCAGCGGCAGATTTTGACGGCAGCTACGGCTATACGAGAAGCATCCAGGTTACTGCCTCGGGCAATCTCTACAGTGTCAGCTCAGTTAACTGGTCAGATACCCAGATTACCTTTTCATGGCCGGTTCCAAATTCAATTATCAACAAAATCGCTGCCGTAACTATCAATATCGGCGGCCTCTCGGCCACCATCTCAAACATCCAGGCAAAATAAGCCTCAATTCCTGCACAACCTCAGAGCAAAGTCGCACAGCGACTTTGCTTTTTTCTGCACCAAGAACTCTTAAAACGCTGTTTGGGGGTTGAAAATTGGCCTTCTAAGGAGAAAAAAGGCCGTTTTTTGTGCAATTTTTCTTTGTTTATCAGTGTTTTCACTGGTCCGACCCCAGCTCGCTTAACCTCATGCTCTGCATGCAAAATGCATGAAATGCTATGCATTTTGCATGAAAGTAGATATATTTAATAGTGGGAGGAAAAAATATGGCGATTTTGCAGGTAAGGGATATTGATGGCCGTTTGTATGAGGCTTTGCGGGCGCTGGCTGAGCGCGAAAAGAGATCGATAAGCCAGCAGGTGGTTTATATTCTCGAAAAGTTTCTGGCGAGCCCGCAGTCGCTCGACAAAAACCTGACTGACGAATTTCTTAAACTTGCCGGGAGCTGGGAAGACCAGAGGCCGGCCGAAGAAATAGTCGAAGACATAAAAAAGCACCGCCGTAATTCACGCCGGTTCAATAAAAACCATGACCTATTTGATTGATACCGATATCATCATCTACAGCCTGAAAAACCATGCTCAGGTAGTAGAAAATTTTCGCAGGTTCGCGAACGCGCAAAAATCAATTTCAGTAATCACTTACGGTGAACTGGCTTATGGAGCCCAAAAATCGCAACACGTAGAAAAAAACCTGGCGAAGGTTTATCGTATTAGCGAACTTTTTCCAATTTTACCGGTTTCACGAACCATAATAGACACCTTTGCCAGTCTGAAAGCCAGTCTCGAAAAAACCGGCCGGGGCATCGACGACATGGACCTGCTGATCGCCGCCACGGCAATTACCCACAATCTTGTTCTGGTAACGAACAACAGTCGCCACTTTGCCAGAATCTCAGGCCTCGAAACCGTTAACTGGATGCAAAGTTAACTGTCAGACGGCCAGGCCGAAAAAACTTCTTAAAACGCTGTTTTTGGGGTGAAAATTGGCCCTCTAAGAAGAAAAAAAGCCGTTTTTTCGTTCAACTTTTCTTTGTTGATCAGTGTTTTCACTGGTCCGACCCCAAACCGGGAGGAAGGGAAGCGGCGTAGACTTCGAGGGAGCCACGCAGCTCTGAGAAGGATTCGGGAAGCATGGCGGCCAGTTTGCGCACGACCATGGCATTGAAGGGGCGGGCCAGAAGCAGTTCTGACATCAGTTCGAGAACGGTTTCCTGATCGTTTTCAAGCACTTTCAGCTGAATCATGGCGTTATAGAGGTTCATCGAGGGCTCGCTGAGATGATGCAGCTTCTGCAGCATCATTTCGGCACCTGAACCGCGCAGGGAACGACAGAGTTCGAGGCAGCCGTAAAGCAGCGAGGCATAAAGCGATTTGGCCCGCTCACCGAAATCAGTGGCCCGGTCGAGGTTGCCGAGGCGCATCGCGAGGCGGTAGGCGTCGAGAACGTCGGCAAGCGCGCCGGGGTTTTCGCTCAGACAGACTTCGAGCAGCGAAGCGGCCCGTTCGTTTTCGCCCTCGATCGCCAGCATGGCTGCCAGCATACGCCGCACCGGGTATGAAGCCGGGTAACGCCGGTGTTTTTCTTCGAGCAGCCAGATCAATTTCTGACGGTTGCCGCCGACAATCGCCATCTCGTTAAAAATTGCGGCCAGTTCAGGCACGTTGAGCATCGACGGGCCGTGCTGGCGGTTTTTCAGCTGCACCGAAGTGCGGCGTGAAACAGCTAGCGGCAGCGGGTGGTCGGGGTTGAGCATCGGCGGCTGAATGCGCAGCAGCTGACCGAGGGCATAGCAGCCCGACAGCACCGACAAAGGCTCTGGCACCAGCAGCATGCGGTTCAACGTGGCCACGATATCGAGCTGACCGAGCAGAAAAAGGTTTCTGGCAGCGGCACCGCGCACGCGCGGTGCCATGTCTTTGAGAGCGCTGGTAAAATAGGCAACCGCCTCACTGCCACAGATGAGCATCGCCGCAATCATGTTGGCTCTGACACGCGAATCGGCGTGGTCATGAAACCTTGAATAGACGAGCAGCCGGTTGCAGCCGCAATTACCAAGCGCACTCAGCAGTGAGGCAATTACATGCGGGTGATGCTCACGCTCAAGGGCATGAATCACCAGATCTTCGGCGGGTCGGCCGATCAGGCCACAGAGAATGGCACACTGGCTGCGCCTGAAAGCATCGGTAGACTTGAACAGACGCGAGAACCATGGCAACAGCACATCGTGCAGCCGCAGATTGCCGCGCACCTGCGGCAGAAGACGGCGCAGACTCAAAATCATCTGCCTGATCACATCACCACTCTTTTCGCTGTCGAAGCGGGCGGCTAGAATCGGCACCGCGGTTTCGGCCGAAACATGACCGAGAGCGGCAGCCGCCGCAGCACGGTGCTGTCGCGATTCACTGCCTATATGTCTTTCGAGCAGCCGCAAGGCCTTCATCGAACCGGTATGCCAGGCGAGCTGGGCCGCCAGACAGGCAACCGCCGGGTCTTCGCTGCGCATTGCACTGCGGTAGACCTCAGATCTGGCTTCGACCGGCGCCGGAAAAGTATCGGCAGCATGCAGTGCCGCCTGAGCCAGACCAGAATCTTCACTGGCAGCGTAATTTACGATTACCGGCCAGACTTCTTCGCGGCCGGTGCTGGCGGCAAGCGGCAGCAGCCAGGCCTTGCGCTGCGGGTCAGCCGCTTCTTTCAGCAATGAAAGAATAACAAGATAAACTTTGCTGCCACCGCAGGCAAGCAGAGCGCGGGCCGCTTCGAGTGCCACCCGTTTTTCGGCCGAGCGGGCGAGCAGCAATACCTGATCGGTCAGCTCAGCGACCGGGTTCAGCTGCAGCGCGATCAGCACCGGCAGCAGACGCATCGGGTCATTAGAGCCGAGTTCGCGGCGCAAAAGGTTGACGCGGTTGTGACCTCCCGGCAATGAGGCGAGAAGCACCGCAAAACCCTCGGGCAGGAAAAAATTCTGCGGCTGTTGCACCAGTGTCAGAGCCGGCGACTGGCCGGCATGAATACTTTCGTGGGTCAGCGGCGTATCCAGCGATTCAAGCACCCGCTCGACCAGACCGAAGCTGAGATGTTCGGGGGCAAAGGCAAGCGCCTTGAGAGCTGCGATACGCAGCTGCGCCGGGCCGGTGCAGGCGCGTTTGGCCAGCAGATCGACCGATTCGCCGAACATTTCCTGCCAGACGTGTCTGACGGCGATGGTCGCCGGAAAAAGCTTTTTCAGCCCCAGAAAAGCGAGCAGCGAGACGGTGGTGTCATCGCTGTCGACAAAGTCTTCGAAAATCTCGCGGTCGGCCGGAACCGGCTCTCTGGCCATAACGGCGAGAGCGGTGCGGCGGGTCCAGCCATCAGGTGCCCTGACGGCTTCCCGCGGGTTTTTCATGAGCTGATCAAGAAGCATGCAGCAATTCTATTCCGGGAGTTTCAATTTCTCAAGTTCGCTGATTCGTGAAGGCAAATCGCCGGTATCCCATGAAGAAACCGGCCAGAGTCGCACCGAAAAACTGCCGAGCAGAGAGATCGCAGCCTTTCGCGTGTTCTCGGGCGAGCTGGTCAGCAGGATTCCCTGCAGATCGGCTTTTTTATGGTTCATCTTAGCCATATTGCGCAGATAATCACGCACCAGGGTGCGCATCTGTTCACGGTTGCGTCGTTCCGGCACAAGCTTGAGCTGGTTTAGTAAAGCCGGGTAAAGGCCCTCCTGCTTGATCAGGCGCATCGGGTGTTTGAGAACGATATGCATGATGTTTCGGGCGAGAATAAAATCGCGCTGTTCATCACCTGTCGCCGAAGACAATAAGCCCGAAGTCAGCAGCAGAGTGCCACCGGGCATCGGAATCTCATCGACGACATCGCTCTCGATCACGAGCACCTGAAAAGCAATGTCGGGTCTGGAACTGTTTTCGGCAAGCTTGCGCATGCGCGCGGTCAATGCCGAATCAGAGGCAATATGAATATTTTCGGGCATTTCGCTCGAAAACTGCTGCAGCAAAAGCTCGTCAATCGCCTTTTCAGCGCGCGTTTCGTCGAGCAGACGCGAAAAATAGCGCACGACCGGGTTGGCTGCCTGGGCTGCCGTTGCCGCCCAGCCCGACAGAAGCATAACGATCGCAAACAGTTTAAAGTTCTTCATTGGCTGATTTTTCCTTTGGCTGAGCAACTGAGTCTTCATCGACAGTTTCTTTTTGCGGTTCGGCAAGGCGCGCAGCAATGCGTTTTTTCAGAAGTTTTGCCTGTTCCATGGTTGATTCAAGCTGTCGATTAAGCCTTTCGCATTTTTTTACCTGGCCCGGATCGACCGCAATTACGGTCGAAAGCTGCAGTCTTGAATATTCAAAACGGTTCATCACCGTATCGATAACCGCCTCGATCTTGGCGAGCCCTGAGCGCAGGATCTGTTCATCATCAGGGTTAGACGGGTAAGTCGAGGTCATTTCCATGATCGAGCCACCAAGTCTTTCGAAAAGGGCTGTGACATCGGCCATGGCGTTGCTGGCATCTTCGATGCTCGACATCGTCTGCGGATTCATCTGCTGCGGCGCGACCCGAGCATCGGCCTTTGCAATGCGACTGTAGGCGGCGGCATTATATTGCCCGTCGGCGATCGGTCTCTCTTTAAAGCCCAGCTCGGGGGAAATCGCATGAATCTGCTGCTGAATCGAATCAGCCGCACTTGCCAGGCCAGCGGAATCTGCTGAAGAGGCAGCTGAAGAAACTGAGATATCGACGGCCGGGCCGGCGCTGACGGTTTTAACCGGTTCGAAGGCCGGCAGAATTTTCATTTCCGAGCGGTCTTCCTGTTTGAGAACGCCTTTATCGATGAGTGTTTTGACGGCATGAAACAGCACCTGACGGTTCATCAGGTGGTTTGGCTCGAAACGGCCGCGTTTCAGGGGTAGAAAGGCGCCGCCGACCGTTTCCAGAGGTTTGAAAAAAATCGAGCCGGGTGTAATGTCGGCAAAAGCCCGTGGCAGGCGGGCAGCGGTACCAGCCTGAATACTGAGGCGGTAAAGTGCTTCGACAGCCATGCCACGCGAGATCGAAAATTCGAGATGATAGCTGCCGTCGTCGAATGCATCGATCAGACCGCTGTTAACCGTTTCGAGCTGGGTCAACTTGCGGTTATAGACGCGCTCATACACGGCAGAAACGAATTCGTAGCGGCTGATGCGCTCGTCCTGCGCTTCTGAACGGGCTGCAGTTAAAAACATACAGCAGGCTAAACAGACGGCAAGTACCTGCCGATAAGTGTTTTGCCATATTTTACGTATGACAGGAGACCCTTCTATGTCAGAAACGCGTTCTATAAGTTCTTCCATTGCCCCTCCGGAAGATGAAAAAATTGTCATGGCCCAGATTCAGAAATACTCTGAACTAACTGAGCGCAGTCTTGACATGATCGAAAAGCTTCTTCAACAGGGATACGCCATGAATTCACCAGAGGTCAAGAGACTTCAGAACAAGCTTCATGACCTCGAAGTCAAGAGTAACTTCTGGCGCACCCGCATGATGAAGTATCTCTGAAACCGGAACCAGCCGCAGCCCCAGCGTCGCTTCGGCTGCCACCGCGACTGCCAGCAACGGGCTTCTGCAGCCTGCTGCCAGTTTGCCGGCTTCCTGAAGCACCAGTGGGTGCTGTTTCAGCCATTCAGGCAGGGAATTGTATTGACTCACCGCGAGTCTGCAGTTTCCTGCCTGAACTGCATCATAAAGATATGAAATCTGCAGAACCGCCCTGCCGGGGAAAGATGCCGCGAGCATCATTGCCAGCCCGAAAGCCAGCAGGCCCAGCCTGATCTTTCGTGCCCGGCGCAGAAGGTCGCCTATTTTCGTGCCGCCACTTTTGCGCGCCCGGTCTATTCTATCCTGAATCGGTGGATGTGTCAGCAACCAGTGCGGAATAAATGACGGCGGCGGCATAATCATGCTGACAAGCCGCTCTAGGCCTGACGCAAAAGTGTCGGCATCGGTCACCGCCACCGCGAAAGCATCTGACTGAAATTCGCTGTAACGCGCCAGAGCCGTAAAAGTCAGAGCAAATATGCCGAGAAAAAACACCATTTCGGCAAACGAAGCCCAGGCCGAGTCGATGAAATACTGCGGCAGCCAGGCAATGACACCCAGCTTGAATAGAACCGACACGAGAATGAGATTGATCGAGTAGAGCATGTAAGTCGCCACATGCCCGAGCCGCAGATGGCCGAGTTCGTGAGCCACGACCCCTTCGACCTGCCCGGCCGAAAAAATGGTCAGCAGATAGCGCGTGATGTAAACGTAGCGATACCTGGCCGACAGGCCTGCAACTGCCGCGTTCGGCACCGGCTCATTGAAAGTGTCCCAGATTTTTATGCCTGAAACCGGTGTTTCGGCACGCTCAGACATTTTTTTGATGGCGGTTTCGAGCTCGGGGTAGTCGTTATCTTCGGCCCGCCAGGCCCAGTTGAACAAACGCGGCGAGACCAGATAAAGGGCGATAAAGAAAATCGGTGCCACTGCCATGAGTTTGATCTCGACCAGAGCTTCCATGCCACCGCTGCTGAGGTCTTCAATCAGCATCCAGAACATGATCGGCGGAAAAAACAGAATCGGCACGGTCATGCGTGCCCTGAAAAAATCACGGCTGCTCTGCTTCGGGTCGAGAATCGGCCGAAAAAGACGATACATTTCGAACATTGCCGGGTAAGACAAGCCAAGATAGAGGGCCAGAGAAATCAGCATCGGCAGAATCTGCGGCAGTCGTGCAGCATACGCCGGAAACATCAGCTCAGCCGGGTTGGCAAGCACATGCAGAAGAAGTATCCAGAGAACCACGGCCCACAAAAACTTTTCCTGGGTGCCGATAAAAGACGGCACCCGACCGGCGGCGGTTTCGCGGTCAACGTAATCCGGCAGCCAGCGCACCATTATCACCAGCGTAGCAAAGAACCAGAGAACGGTCGAAGCGAGCGGCACCAGTTTGAATGAGCCGCAAAGGTTGACCGTGCCGTATGCCAGCACCAGCAGATGCAGAAATAATGAGATCATGTGCGGTCAGGTTTTTCTTTCTTTCTTTTTTGCCGCCGGAAAAAGAATATTGTTGAGAATCAGACGGTAGCCGGGGCTGTTTTTATGCAGCTCAAGCCGCGTCGGGCCTTCGCCGACGATATGGCTGACGTCGGCCGGGTCGTGGCCGCCATAGAAGCTGAAAAAGCCCTTGCCCATATCACCACGGATATATTTGACCGAAACGCCGTCGTTGTTATCGCCCATCACGACCACGTATGGCTTGAGCAGAGATTTACGAAATGCCGTCGTCTGTCCGAAGAAACCATCGATGACGTTGCGATGATTCTGGGTAAGCATTGTCGGAATCGGGTCGACCTTGGCGGCAAACTCGAACAGGCGCATGGTTCCGGCATCACCGCTATAATTGTTAGAAACATCTATATCAGAAAATTCATAAATCATGGGATCGGTGATAATCTTGAAATCTTTAAAAGCAAAACACTGGTCGTAATCAAGCTTGCTCTGGGCAAGAGGGTCAAAATCATCGCCGTCAAGCTCTCTGGCAACAATATCAACGCCGTTTGCCGCAAGCGCAATATCAAGTGAATCAGCCGCAGAGCACATCGCAAAGAGAAACCCGCCGTCGAGCACGAATTTTTTGATACCGCGCGCCACCGCCAGCTTCATTTCGCTGACCTTTTTGAAACCATGCTTCTGTGCTTCGAGCTGCGCACGGGTAACCTGCTTGCGGTACCAGTCGACGAACCTGAACGAGCCATAAAATTTCCCGAACTGACCGGTAAAATCTTCGTGATGCAGGTGCACCCAGTCATATTTGCTTATCTCGCCGTTGAGCACCTTTTCGTCGTAGAAGTTCTCGAACGGTATCTGGGCATAGTTGAGCACAAGCGTAACCGCGTCGTCCCAGGGCTCGGCGTAATCGGGCGAATAAACAGCCACTTTCGGAGCCTTTTCGAGCAGCACCTTTTCCATGTTCTCTTCTTCGATCTGTGCGTAAATCTGGGCCACCTTAGCGTCAGAAACCGCCTCGACCGTAACACCGGCGGTTCTCGCCCGCTCACGGATCTCGGGGAGATCTTCGGTCAGAAACGAGCCACTGCGATAGTTCAGCAGCCACTCAACATCGGTGCCGGTCTTGTCGAGCACCCAGTAAGTTACACCATAGCCGCGCAGATGATCAGACTGCGAGTCGTCCATCGGAATCAGCAGTTTCTGAGCCTGAACCGGCAATGCGCCCATCAAGGCGCAACAGAGCAGACAAACCGTCAGAAACAGCTGATTTCGGGCTCTACAACTGCCAGAATCGGTCATTTCTTTTCCTCCTTGCTGTTTTTGCCGTGCATGGCCGCAAGAATCTTTTTGTAGCGGCCACTGCGAAGATCTGAGGGAAAAGTCTCGACGAAAGTCTGCAGACTCTCTCTGATCTCAGCCTCCGGCACCTGGCTTTTCCTCTGCAGACGCAGTTTCAGCTCAAGCAGATCGGCAGTTTTGAAGCCGGCGGGGTTATCTTTGGCATATTTTTCGATTTCCTGCAGCAGTTCAGCGGTGTCAGAAGCATTCTGCCGCAGCAGAATCAGATCGGCCTGCATCTCGCTTACCAGAGCCGTTGCTGAAGCATTTTTGCCGATCGCTTCACTGATTTCGCCTGCCGCTTCGGTGAGTTTGCCGGCATGAGTCAGTCGTTCGGCCTTGAGTGAGCGTTTCAGCAGGTCAAAATCACCAATAGAGCGCCGCGTAATGAACAAAGCCATTTCGAGCGCATCATTGACGTAGTCACCTTCTGAAGTATCTTCGACAATCTTTTTCAGCTCGCCCAGGGCCTTCTGATAATCGCCCTGATGCATGGCAAGACGGGCCGATTCAATCTGATGCAGGCTGATGTGGTCCTGGCGGTCAGCAGCACCCATATCCATGGCTTCAAAATCGGGGTTTTCAAGCTTCTTCCCCAGTTCGTTCAGCAATGATTCAGCTGCCGCAAATTTTTCTTCGTAAACCAGCACACGGGCTTTCAGCAGAGCCGCAAAAACTGCCTTTGACGGCACAGCCTGAAGAAGATCGGTCTGCAGAATACGATCGATGAAATCATGGGCGGCAGCCAGATCATTGCGTTGTTCGATGGCAAATTTCGCCAGATCCAGAAGCAGTGTCGCCTTGAGATCGGCATCTGCAACACCGCGCTCTTTGACGATGCGACTGGCATTGTCGTAGGCCCTGGCTTCCCAGGCGTCTTCGTGCGGTGCCATACGCAGCAGCAGGTCAGCCAGCATCAGCTCTACCGTCGATTCGGGGCGTGAATTCATGACCTTTTCGGCCAGGTCGAAGTGAAAACCGGTCGGAATCAGCAGAGCTTCCTGCTTGAGACGCTCATAAAACGCATAATCAAAGCCGCCGACAGCCTCACTGACAATCGTTTCAATCTTATCGATATCGCGCGCATCGGCACGCCTGAAATAGAACTCAAGCAGGGCCTGCATGATCGCCGGGTTCTGCGTCTGTTCGCGCAGCTTAAGCAGCCGCTCTTCGAGTGAAAACCCCGGAGCCGTGCTTTCGTAGAGCTTGTCAAAAACTTCCGGCTTGTAGATGCCGGCAGTCAGAACATGCAGGTATTCTTCGAGCGCTTCGGCAGGCCGATTCACCGCATCGAGAACCGTGGCCTTCTCTTCTGAAAACAGGGTTGGGTCCTGCAGCATCCTGCGGGCTTCTTCGAAAGCCTGCAGCGCTTCTTCGTAGAGCTGATGCTCGATCAGTACGGTAGTAAACTCGGTAAAAAATTCACGGGCCGGCATGCTGCCGCCACCCAGCGGCCGGCGCCAGGTTTCGATCGCTTCTTTCTTCTGTCCGAGCACGAACCTGCAATGACCGAGTTTGCGCAGTGTCACCCAGTCGTCGGGCAAAATTTTCAAGGCCCGCTCATGTGTGGTTATGGCGTTTTCCATCGCATTCGTGTCGGTATAGAGATCGGCCAGCTTGCGCAGCAGCATCAGACTAAAATCCAGCTGTTCACCAGCCTCAAGAATTGCCGCAATTGCCTTGTCCTTGCGCCCGAGCGCTATATGACACTCAGAGGCATATTCGGCAAAAACCTCGCTGCGGTAGCGGGTTCGCCGGGTTTCGAGTGTATTGAGCAGTTTTTCGACCTCGCCGGTACGCACTGCCAGGTCGAGAAGTTCTTTGAAGGCATCAGGAGCATTGCCGGTCTCGACAAAGGTTTCAAGCAGCAGCCAGGCTTCATCCTTGCGGCCGGCCTGCAGATAGAAACGGGCCAGCTGTCGGCCAAGCAGCACATCCTGTTCCTTGCCTTTGCGCCAGCCCTCAATCAGTTCGATACCCTGCCTGAAACGCTGCAGTTCGAAAAGAATGTCGAGCAGCTCTTCACGGGCCATGCGCACAGTGTCTTCAGATCGGTCTTTGGCGATAATATCGTTGAGCAGCTCGATCGCCGCTTCGAATTCTTTCTGATCGCGCATGATCGCGGCAATCTGCCGACGCGCCAACGAAGCATGTACGTCGCCGGGGTATTTTTCCATGACTTCTTTCAGCTGCTGGCGCGCCAGGTTCAGCCGGCGCATGCGCAGCGCCCCCATGGCATTCTGATACAGATCAGCCGCTTCGGGCGAATAGGTCAGATTTTGCGCTTCGACCACCAGAGCAAGGCCGAAAAACATGAATATCAGCAGCACGGCGATTCTCGCCGTCATGCCTGCGAAAACAGGCATATCAAAAACATCTTCAGATTCCCGCCTGCGCGGGAATGACAGAAAAATGCGCGGGAATGACGTTTTTTTTCTCATTTTTCACCCCCGTAGATATTCAGGGATTTGTAATAATCGTTCAGCAGCGGCTTATACGACGGCGGAAACTCCTCTTTCAGGTCGCCGGTGAAGTCTTTGCTCAGATCTCTCGTATCTGAACCAATTTCGCCGATCGGCTTATCAGGCTGCTGCTGGATGATTTCACTCGCCTTGCGGGCCTTGCGTTCTTCGCTCTCTTCATCGCGATCTTTAATCGCTTTCTGTGCACGCAGCATGCGGTCATAGATAGACTTCTGCTTTTCGGCGACCTTCTGGCGCATTTCGGGGTTGAGAATCTGGGTTTCGACGTCCTGCATGTCTTTCATGACGTCTTCGAGGCGACCCATTGAATTCATCTGCTGGCGGCTTTCGCGCATCAGTTTTTCGAGGGCTTCACGAATCTGCCGCTGTTCCATAGCCAGGCGCTTCATTTCTTCCGGCGACTGGCCGCCTGGTGACATCTGGCGTTTCATCATCTGCTGATACAGGCTCAGCTGGCGACGGGTAAGGTTCTTGAACTGCTGCAGGGCATCCATCGGGTTCGACGACGAACCGCTGTTGCCCGATTTATCCTGAGCCCGCATCAGCTCAGCGGCCAGACGATTGAAGCTGCGAATGATTTCCTGCTGGTCTTCCCAGGCCTGGTCGAGAGCCCGATCTTCAAGCTTTTTGACAATATTCGAAAACAGCCGCTGTGAGCCCCTGATAGCCTCAACCGCAGTTGGATCTACAGCGAAACTGCTTTTTACCAGCTGATCGAGGTCGACCTCGAGTTCGGCACCCTGCTGTTTGACAAGCACCTGCAATAACGAAACCTGATCGATTACACCCTCGATCTGCGGCTGCTGGCCGCGCATAAACTGGTTCGGCATTTCATTGATTTCGTGATAAAGAAATTCCTGATCGTGCGAAACCCGCAACGCCCGCCTGATATAGGCAGAAAGATCGAGCTGCGACCCAGAACCACCCTGACACTGCTGGTTAATCTGTTCGGCATTTTTCTTCAACGCATCGAGAAACTTGAGCATGTTCTGCTGTTTTTCCGCAGCTGAATCAAGATTTTTCTGCGCCATATCCTGCTTGATATCTTCGCCGCGCTTCTGATAGTCGTCGTTTTTCATCTGATCGCGAATATTTTTCACGTCTTCAAGCATCGGGTTCTGCTTGTAATCTTCGCTCTTGCGGTTCGCGGTCATCTCTTCAGCCTGCTTCTGCAGCTCTTCAAGCTCTTTGTTGATCTTTTCCTGCTGGTCTTTGAGGTCTTTCAGCTGCGCCTCTTCTTCGGCGCTGAGCTCGCCGCTTTTCATTTTCTCGTTGAGGGCGGCGGTTTCCGATGCAATCTGCTCCTGACGCTTGTGCAGATCCTCAATGGCATTGGCGAGCGAATTGAATTTCTGCTGCTCACGTACCTGTTCGAGCAGATCGATGGTGCGGTCGAGCCCTTTGAGGTATTCTTCCATCTTGAAGGCCTCTTCGTATTTCTGAATGTCTTTCGGATCGATTTTCATTTCCTGCAGCGAATCGCGCAGCTGCTGCATCATCTTTTTCGTTTCGTCATCGAGCACTTCATTCATCAGTTCACTGACTTTCTGCATGCGCTCGAGGGCTTCGGGCGAACTGAACGGGTTATTTTCCATGTTCTGCTGCAGCTTCTTGAAATTTTCGAGAATATCTTCGGCTTCCTTGGCCGATTTTTCACCCTGTTCCAGGGCCTTTTCAATCGCCTGCTGCGCCTCGAAATCGAGCTTCTCTTCGTGCTTGATCTCTTCGTAGGCCTTCATCAACGCTTCTTTGCGCAACTTCTGGTTTTCGAGGTATTTTTCGAGCTGCTCGCTCACCTCACCATGCGAAGCCTCTTCGCCGCGATACATGTCATACATCGAGGGCATGTTGATAAAATAGGTCGTCGTCGAAGCCAGGTTCGGCCGCGGCTGTTGCGCATCTTCGACCTGCACGAAGTAGCTGACCCGGGTGCCGGGCTGCAGTGCCAGCGTATCGAGCATCCAGGGAAATTCGACTTCGTATTCCGGCATCGGCCTGAAATCAGACTTCATATTTTGCGGAATCAGCGAACTGCGCTCACCAACACTATAGTAAAGAACCATGGCTTTTATGCCATAATCGTCGCGGCCAACTGCCTTTATATCAAGCCTTTTTGATGTCGGGAAAGGGATATCGGCGGCCGGTTTGAGCAATTCGACGGTCGGCGACGCATCATGTCTGGCTTTCAGGCTGTAAATCACCGGCTTCTCGTTGATCAGGCCGATTTCGTTCTGCAGATAAATTGAATAGCTGGTATCGGTAGCCAGAGCAAACTCATAGCTGAATTCACTGCTGTTGCGGATTTCGCAGGTCTGAGTCGCACCTGCCTGCAGCACGATACCGCCGGCCGCCAGTTTCTGATCAGCAAAAATATCGAGTCGCACCCGACTGCCGGTCAGGGCCTCGCCGTCGCCGGCATTTTCCGGAAGTTTGACCGGGCCGGTAGCGACATAAGCTGGCTGGAAAAGCGTCACCTGCAGGCGCTTAACCTGCGGCCGCGGCATGACTTTGATCGAAAACCTCTGTGACACGAACTTTTCGCAGCGCACCTGGTAGTCGAGCGATGCCTGCAGCGAGTTGAGGGTGTAGACAAAGCGGCTCTGCGAGGCAGTGGTGTCGGGATACATTTCAACGCGGTTGCTTTCGGTTTTGTCGGGCTCGAAAAGTTCGAGAACGATCGGCTCGGTCACCGGCCGGCTCGGAACCGCTGAAACTTCGATACTTTCGCCCATTGCCGCCAGGCCATGCCCGGGCTCGACCTCGATAGACAGAGTCGACCACGGCGCAATCGCCGTGAACGGGAACAGCAGGCGGCGCGTACCGATGCCGACCTCTACGGGTGAAAGAAGATACCAGACGCAGGCAAGAACGGCGAAAACCAGCATGGTATAAGCCGAGCGCCGGCGCGAAAAGGCTTTAAGCGAGGCAGAAACATCGGCATCGCTGACCTCCTCTGCCATTTCGGCAATGGTGAGTCGGCGCATCGTCTCAGAAGTGCGGCTGTCACTGGCAGCATTGTCACCGGCGAGAAACTCGACTGCGCTTGACAGGCCCGTGTTGAAGCGGCCGGTTGCCGACTCGATTTCGACGGCGAGCGCAGTTGGCGACGGGGGCGAGAAAAGGGCTGTAAGCGCATGCCACAGCCACCAGAAGAGCATGTAATAAAGCACCGCCGAAGCCAGCAGTCTGAAACCCTCTGACTGCAGCGGCGTTCTTTCGGCAAGCAGAAAGACCAGCAGACCGATAAAAAATGAAACGGCGGCCCAGAAAGAGCATTTCATCATGACCCGCAGCTGCCGGCCCGAACGGTAGGCAGTCAGGCGAGTCTGCAGGCGTTCTTTCAGCTGCGGAAACTCACGCAGAAATTGGTTCAGCCGGTTGTCGTTCTGCATAGCAACCTCACTGCATCATCACGTAAACCAGGATATTGAGAGCCATCTGCATGGCTTTTTCCCTGATTTCGGGGGTATCGTTCGGATGAATACCAGCGTCTTCAAGACCATCGCCGATATCAGACTCATAAGTATAGAGAATTTTCATGCGCCCCTTGTCGAAAAGCGCATAGGCAGCCGGTGGCTTCGCGTCGTGCTCGTGAATTTTCGGTAGCCCGTCTTTAAAATCATACATCATCGAGAAAATCGGGTGATCGGTTGGGAGCAGCACCAGTTCACGGTCGGGGTAGAGACGCCTGATCTCGCGTCTGATGTATTTGTCGATACCATAGCTGTCGTTGACCCACAAAAATCCGCCATTATCGAGATAAATCAGCAGCGTATTGATTTCGTGGTCTTTGAAGCGCACCTGCCCGTGACCGGTGAGAAAAAGCATCGGGTAACGGAAAAGCTCCGGGTCAGAAATAGAAACCGCGACATTGTCGGCCTGTACCGGCATATTAAGCCGTTCGCCCGCCTGCTTGAGCAGATTCGGCATCGAGGTCGGGCCGACATACCAGTCGCCACCGCCATCGTATTTAACTCTCGGTATCACCATACGATCGAACTCGCCCGCCGCCAGTGGCAGTGTCATTGCAAGCAGCAGAAACAAAAGCAACACTACATTTGCAAACCTGATTTTTTTATCAGGAAATAAAGGATTCAGAGAATATTTCTGAACCAAGGCGCGGAGAGAAGCCGGGATTACTTTTTCGTAAGCTTGTGAGCGAAGCGAATCGCTGGAGAAAAAGTAACCCGGCTGATAGGACGCGCCGACGAATTGGGAAAAAACATTCAATGCACCTTTATATAAATTTCTGGCGCAATGGAAGTGACGGTTAAATATTGAGCGGGGGTTGGTCATCAGCTTAAACCTCCGGTGCGACGCAGATACCATTCTGCCATGGGCAGGAGCAGCAGAACCAGAAGCAGCAGCCAGCTGTCACGCAGGTCGAGACTGCGACTTTCAAGCTTCTGGCCCGGAACCGAATCGATGGCGGCGATGATTTTTTCAGCATCGGCATCGGTGGCGAACAGGCCGCCGGTTTCGCTGGCGAGCTGACGCAGCATGGCTTCTTTGATTATTGGCTCGTCGAATTCGGCGGTCGGCATTTCGACAAGCATTTCACCGATGGTACGACCGAGTTCCCGGCCCTGATAACGGGCTTCAGCCTCGATTCTGTGCAGGCCACGGAAAGCCGGCACAAAAGCGGCTTCATAGCAGCCACGCTCTGACGTTTCGATGCACTGAACGGTGTTGGCATTGTTCTTTTCATCTCTGACTGTAATCGCCACCTGGGCATTGGTCTGCAGCTGGTTTTTACTGTCGAGAACCCAGACCCTGACGCTGGTTGCCTGCCCAACGTAACCACGCGACGATGGCAGTTCGAGACTGATCTGCGCATCTTCACGTCGGTTGGCAAGCCATTTGAACATATTGACCACCATCGCCGAGAATGGCGAAATGCCACGATCGGTCGGCACCAGCCTGAATCCGAGCGGCCAGACCGGCCCGCCCGCAAGCATGATCACATGTCCCTGGCCAGCGCGACTCTGCAGCATGAACGGCAGCAGATCAGAAGCCCCGCGCACTGTCGATCCGATAAGTATTTCGGCGCCGGGTTTCAAACCGCTGTATTCATAAAGTCCGTCAAATTTCGGCAAAGTCGCGAAGAATTCAAGGTTCTGAATCGGGTCGTCGACGAGACGCAGAAAATTGTATGGCGTTTCACTCGATGGCAGCACCATATTGCCCGGGTTGCCGCGCCAGAGCTCATCGCCGATATTGACCGGCAGGCGCGCGCCGATTTCGGTTCCGGCATAGCCAAGCTCTGCAAAGGTCTGCCCTGAAGGCAGAACCAGCATACCGATGCTGCCGGCCTCCAGACGCTTGATAAGTTCTGCTTCAATTGACTGCAGAAAGCTGTGCGGCATGCCATTGAGCACAACCACGTCGGCGTTCTTCAGATCATCGCTGAGATTCAGCGCACTTACCGCCCGCTCGGGCTTGAAATCACGCGAACATACCCAGCGGTCATCACGAATTCTGACCCAGTGCGTCAGTCTGGCGTTCGGGTCGGTAGAGAGGGCGTTACCGATGAATTTCATGTCCCAGGTTGGCCGGCCGCTCAAAGCCAGTACATTCAGACGTTCTCTGACGACTTTCAGCAGAAAGCCGGCACTGTTGTTGTCGGCGGTCAACTCGTCAGCGACGCCCGGAATCGTCATCTCAAAACGGAAACTGCCTTCGGTATCACAGGGAATGCTGAAAGCGAAAGGCGCGCGACCGGTATCGGCAGCAAAACTGGCAATGGCGGTAGTGAATGGCTTGCCATCGCGGGTAATCGTTACTTCGACCGCCGAAGTGGCGAGACGGTGCAGACTGACTTCACCCCTGACCCTGACACTCGAATTAAGATAACCGAGTGCCGGCGGTTTTGGCAGGTGCAGAGCCAGATCAGGGGCCTCACCATCGGCGCCCGGTGCGACAAAATATATGGGCGTGCGCATATTGCTGAGTGCAGTCAGCGGGTTTTCACCGGTGGTGCTGACACCGTCGGTCAGCATGATGACACCAAGCAGACTGCCCTCGCCGAGATTGCCCATGAGATTGCGCAGGGCACCGCTGATATCGGTCTGGTTGCCTTCGGCGGCAAAATTGAACTGCTCGACTTCCTGGCGTGAAACCGGCGAAACATTGTCAGCAAAGCTGAAAACTTCGGGAAAAATGCCCGTTTTGTCTTCGATTTTTTTGACAAAACCTTTGTTAAAAAGCTTCTTAACTCGATCAAGGCGCGATTCACCCTGAAATTTGATGCTCATGCTGCGCGAAGTATCGAGCATCACCGCCAGCCGGTTCTTCTGGGGTATCCAGCCCGAAATAACCAGAACCGGGCCGGTTAAAAGCAGAGCCAACAGCAATACCCATACAAGACGCAGTGAAAGCAGGCGACGACGCATTGCGACCGGAATATTCTTGCCTTCACAGCGATAAGTAAACCAGGCTATCGGCAGCATTACCAGCAGGGTCAGGACCAGACCGGCCCAACCCCAGCCGAGATGCAGACCAGCCGATTCGATTGCCCGGATCGGCCCGGTATTGAAGCCTAACAGTCTTAGCAGAAACATTCAGTAATCCCCCTTTTTAGCGGCGGGGAGGTTGGCGGCCCAGCTTTCAAAGAGAGCCAGCAGAGCGAGAACGAGCAAAGCGGCACCACCGAGGTCATAGCCATCACGCAAGCGCGAGACTTTTTCCTTAACGCCGGGGCCACGGCCGGCCTCATGCGTCAACGGTATAAAACGCGGAATTTTTCGCAGATTGATACGTTCGAGGCGGCTTTCTTCGGGTGGCGGGTTGACCGCAAAGGCAGTGACCAGATTTTTGCCGCCGCCAGTGCGAATTTCGTAATAGCCGGCCTGATCGGTGTCGCGGGTCGTAAAATGAATCAGGCCCTGGGCGGCGACCTGCGTCGAAACGGCCTTTTCGCTGCCGTCAGGCAGTTTGAGAACTATCTTGTCGTTGGCTTCGGCGCTGATGGTGGCCGAGACCGGCATTCCGGGCCTGATGCTGCCTATGTTGACATCGCTGGCAGTGATCATCGAAATCAGTGTCTGATGCAGAAACGGCAGCCAGGTAGGGCGTACCGGCCAGTTGGTCCAGCTGGTGTCGGCGGTAAAGGTCACGAGCATCGAGCGGCCGCGGCCGCGCTTTTCTTCGACGATACCTGGCAGACCGTGGCTCATGCGACTCAGCAACATTGCGGTCGGGTTCGGCCGCACCTGAAAAAATTCAAAAATCTGCGCCCGGCCCGGGTCACCGTTGCCATCGCGTGCAAAAAGGCTGAAAGCCGGATGGCCGGCATCGAGATCGGTGAGCTGATAGCCGACCGTCTTGCTGACCGCATTGCCAACCCGCTTGAAGATGCGCGCCGGCAACAGATAGCCGCCGCCGAGATCGTCGATGAGGTGCTTGTTATACCAGTCAGGTTCACTGCGGTTGCCAAGAAACGTTATCAGATTGCCGCCGGCCAGCAGATAGTCAGACAGACGCCTCACAAAATCGGCATCGAGATGGCGCTGGTTGATCAGCACCACGGCCGCGTAATTTTTCGGATCGAGGGTCTTAACTTCGCCTGAACCACGCGATTCGACGACAAAGTTATTTTCTTTGCTTCGATTGAGCGGGTTCAGGGCGAATCTGACAAAAATATCCTCGCGGTTTTCGGGCTGGCCGGGGTTGTTGTCGGGCCGCACCAGCAGCACCCGGCAAGGCTCGAAAACCCGCGCCGCAATGTGCCGTTCGTCGTCGTAAGGCAGCGCATCGGCCGGCAGGGCCGCTACGAGATGATTCATGCCGGTTTTAGCAAAGGCAACCTCGATGGTGGTTTCCTTTTCCTGACCGGCTTCGATTTCGATTTCGCGGTCGAACTTGCGCTCACCGTTTACAGAAAGGGTCAGTCTGGCTTTGCGAGCCCGAACCGCATGGTTGGCCACTTTGATTTTGACCGGAACCTTACGACCGCTCATGATTACCGGCGCATCGACTTCGAGGCCGGTTACAGCCAGGTTTTCTGGCGCGGTGCCACCGGCCGGCACCATGATCAGGTCGATACCTTTGTCGACTCTTGCCAGGTCGTATTTTTCAACGAAGGGTTTCCAGGCCGATTCGGTCATGTCGGTAATCACGTAAACCGCCCGGCGGTAATTCGGCAACGGTGCCAGCAGCTTGAGAGCCGGCAATATCGACGAGGCGAGATTTGTTCCGGCCATGCTCTGGGGCGCGTTGGCGATGCTTTTCTTCAGGGCTTCACTGTCCCAGGTCAGCTGCGGAAAAACCAGCCGGCCGGGGTCATTGATCAGACCGACCGTGGCCCGATCGTCGGCCTGCATCTGATCGAGTATTTCAAGAGCCCGTGACCGGGCGGTGTTATAAACCGAAATGCCCTGATGAATACTGCCCATCGACATCGAGTTGTCGAGCAGCACGACAAAGGCGGCCGGCGTGGCCGAAGAAGCCCCGGCGCTGGCACTCTGCCCTATAAACGGCCGTGCCATGGTCATGACGACAAGAATTATGGCCAGCACCCGCAGCGCCAGCAGCAGCAGGTTGCGCATTTTGCGACGGCGCGCGACATATTCCACCGACAGTTTTATCAGCCGCAGGCTCGGAAATTCTTTGCGCACTGGAGTTTTGCGATAGTAAAGATGCAGATACACCGGTATGGCGATGCCGAGCAGGCCGAATAGAAACCAGGGGCTGATGAAACTCATGGCTGCTTACCTCTCACTTACAGCCTGACGCCGCGTGAAAAAGCTGCGCAGGTTGGCTTCGAGCGGTGTCGAGGTGTCGGCAATCAGGTAGTCGATACCGGATTTGCGCAGTGCTGACTTGAAAGTGTTCAGCAGGGTGCGCACCCGTTTGAGATATTCTTCACGCAGGGTGAAAGCATCGGTGGTGATTTCGCTGCGGTCTTCGAGGTCGCGGAAAATCGTCGTGTCATCGAACGGAAAATTGATTTCGTCGCGGTCAAGAACGTGATAAAGAACGATTTCGTGGCGGCGGGTCTTGAGCTGGCGCAATTTTTTGATGATGACTTCGGCGTTATCCATAAGGTCTGAGAACAGAATGAAAATGCCGCGTTTTTTCATGCTCTGGCCGACCATATCGAGGCTTTCGCCGATATTGGTGGTCTCACTGGCACGGGTCGCTTCAAGCTCGCCGCAAACCGCCTTTAAATGCGCCATGCCGGTGCGCGGTCTGATCATTTTACGCAGACCGTCAGCAAAGGTGACGAGACCGACAGAGTCTTGCTGTTTCAGCATCAGATAAGCAAGCGAAGCGGCGAGCGTCGAGGCGTAATCGATTTTGCTCAGCGCGCCGGCGCCTTTGTAAGACATCGAGCCGCTGGTGTCCATTACCAGATAACCGGAAAGGTTGGTTTCTTCTTCGTGTTCCTTGATGTAGAACTTGTCGGTGCGGGCATAGACTTTCCAGTCGATGTCTTTAAGCGGGTCACCCGGAACATACTGCCGGTATTCAGAAAACTCGACGTTAAAACCCTTGAAGGGGCTTTTATGCTGACCCTCGATCATGCCCTCAACGACTGTTCGCGCCCTGATCTCCATTGAAGACAGGGAAGCCAGCAGTTCGGGGTCGAGAAATCGCGATATGCGTCGGGTTTTTTCCATTTATCGGCTCAGGCGGCGGGTTCGGGCACGGCCTTGAGAATCTTTTCGATGATCGTATCGGCGCTGATGCCTTCGGCTTCGGCGCTGAAGTTGAGCATGATGCGGTGGCGCAGCACGGCAAAAGCGAGAGCGCGAATGTCTTCGCAGGCGACATAGAAGCGGCCATGCAGCACGGCGCGGGCTTTGGCACCGAGAATCAGATACTGGCTGGCGCGCGGGCCGGCGCCCCAGGTGATGAAGTCATTGACAAAGCCGGCTGATTTTTCGCGGCCCGGGCGGGTCGCTTCGGCAATTGACACGGCATAGCGGATAACCCGGTCGGAAACAGGCACGCGACGCACGATTTCCTGCAGCTCTCTGATGCGTATACCATCGAGAACCGGGCTCAGGCTGCCAACGGTGCCGCCGGTGGTGGCGCGCACCATCGTGATTTCTTCTTCGAGCGGTGGGTATTCCATGCGCACGTTGAACATGAAGCGGTCGAGCTGGGCTTCTGGCAACGGGTAGGTGCCTTCCTGCTCGATCGGGTTCTGCGTTGCGAGAACGAAAAATGGCTCTTCGAGCTGGTATGTGGTGCTGCCGCTGGTGATTTTGCGTTCCTGCATCGCCTGAAGCAGTGCTGCCTGAGTCTTTGGCGGTGTGCGGTTGATTTCGTCGGCGAGCAGAATCTGCGTGAACAGCGGGCCTTTAACGAAGCGGAAATTGCGTTCGCCGGTCTTCATGTTCTCTTCGATGATTTCAGTGCCGACGATGTCGGTCGGCATAAGATCGGGAGTGAACTGTACGCGCTTGAACTGCAGGTCGAGAAGCTGCGCCAGGCTGTTTACCAGGAGGGTTTTGCCGAGACCGGGTACGCCGATCAGCAGCACATGGCCCTGGGCAAACATGGCATAGAGAACCTCTTCGACGACTTTTGTCTGGCCGATGAATACCTTGCCGATTTCGGCAAGAATCTTTTTATGGGCCGCCTTGATGTCGGCGAGCGCCTTCACTTCATCGATTTTCGGTTCTGGTGTAGTCTGTGCAACGGTGGTTGTGATGTCCTCTGCCATGTGGGCACCTCCTGCGATTTCGCATAAACCTTAACACGAAACCACAGATGTGTACAAGCCATCAATTTGCCACACAGATTAACCCTGATAACTGGCAAGAAAAGAACAAGCCACGGATGAACGCCGATTAACCCGGATAAACTTCAAAAAAGGCGCAAGCAAACAGGCGCTGGTATGGGAAATATTGCCGGATTTGTAGAAGAGGCGCTCAGCTGTAATCTTCTACGGGCGCTTTAACTTTATAAACAGGTGGCCGGGCCGGAAAAACCTTTTTGAGATCAATGCTGAGACCGGGAAATCTCTCGACCTTTATTACCGCCTCATCATCAAACACCTCTTCAACATTGAAGCAGCCGGCGCTGCCCAGTTTATAAACCCTGACAAGGCGGTCAACCGGGCTGACGATCCAGAATTCATGAACACCCTCGCGCTCATAAAGAGCACGTTTTCTGATATTGTCGTGTGAAGCGGTCGATGGTGAGCTGACCTCGACAATCAGGTCAGGCGAGCCGATTATGCCGCGCTCTTCAATTTTTGCCCGATCGCAGACCACCATAATATCTGGCTGCACAACGGTTTTTATCTCGCTGTCAGCCCTGGCGGCACCGCAAAAAATTACATCGAGGGGAGCACAAAAAACTTCACACTCTTTGCCGGTAAAAAAGAGCGCCAGCTGGGTCGATATTTCGCGCACAATTCGCTGGTGGCTGCTGCCCGGTGAGTTCATGGCAAAGACGTCGCCGTCGATAATTTCGCAACGCTGGTCGTTTTCCCAGGTAAGGTATTCAGCGTAGGAATACTGCTTTTTTCTTTTGGCTGAGCCTGCCACAGTAAAGTCTCCGTTATTCGGCTTTTTTCACTTCGCCGTTTTCGAGGGTGAAGATGGCGGTCTCTTCGCGGGCGGGCTTTACTTCAGTGTTGGCGTATTCGATGTAGACGTTCGGGCGACCATCGCCGTCGCGGTCGGCAATCATGGCGTTGCCGGCGCAGAAACCGGTTTCTTCCCAGATCGGGGTGTATTTGCCGTCTTTATTATGCAGCAAGGTAAATTCTTTAAAACCGCCCGAGCCGCCAAGATCCATCTGGATCAGCAGTTCTTTTTCGCCGTCGAGGTCGAGATCTTCTTCGAGCACCTGCTCGATAGCGCGGCCTTCAGAGGCGAACAGTTCGACAGTGTCGCTGCCGTTTTCGAGAATGATGCGGTCCAGGCGGGCGATGCTGTCGTCGGCCTGGCGGCGTTCGAGCACGATGCGGCCGCGCTCGCTCACCGAAACATCGCTCTGTTCGAACAAAGCCGCTCTCAGTGAATCTGAGACCACGAAAACAGTGGCGGTGAGAGCGATTATGACAAGGGCGATTCTGGCGATATTTGAATTTTTCATGTTGGTTTCCTCAGCGGCCGATGCCTTTGGTGTTGGTGTAATTTTCTTCAATGAGGCTGTCGACGGTATGGCCGGGGGTTACCAGCCAGTCCTGCACGAGTTTACGCTCGTCGGCGGTCAGTTCGAGGCCGAGACACATCTTCAGTTTAAGGCCGTAACCACGGGTTTCGGTCGGCATCTTACGGCTGCTTTTAAAATCGTTCCATGACATTTTCATACTCTTCGAAAACGGCCCGAGGTTATAGGCGCAGGCAGCCATGATCAGCTTTTCAGCGCCGCTCTTTTTGCTGACGGCGCCGCTGTTGAAAATTTCGGTCAGGTATTTGGCACCACCCTTGAGATTCTGCGCCCCGTCTTTAGCGTCAATTTTCAGTCCACGGGCAGTATTCGGCATCAGCTGCATAAAGCCCTGAACGCCGGCCCAGCTTTTGGTAAGCTTGCCCTTCGCGTTCATGTGCACGCCGCGGCTTTCGATCCAGATGATGGCACGCATGTAGTCTTCGCGGGTGATCTTTTCGCCGTATTTGTTGGTGACTTCGGGAAATTCCCAGTCATCGCAGTGGGCGTCACAGGCGTTTTTGAACCATTCTTTGAATTTGGCTGAGCCGGTGGTGACAGCTTTTCCGGTTGCCGGGTCAGGGGAAACGGCGGCCGGAGCCTTGCTGCCAGTCGCAGTCGGAGTTGTCGAACCTGCAGTCTGCCTAGCGATTTCAGTATTCTTGACATCGCCGTAGGTAAGGCGGGTTCCGTTGGTGGTGGTCTGGTTCGCCGCCGGCATTTTTCCGATTGGCATTTCGTCGATTTCGGCGGCATTGGCTGACGGAATAATGCCGTCGACAACGGCTTTAAGAATATCGAGCACGCCTTTAAGAATCTTGAAAAAGCCGCGCAGTTCTTTTGTTTCGCCGGTCTGGGTTTGATTCTGCGGTTCATCGGCCGCCACGATTTTTTTCTGCGCCTGTGACCCAGTATTGTTGACTTCGAACGGAGTCTGGGCCGGCGCAACATTTATAGTCAGGCAAAATAACGCAATCAGAATAATTGCATAACGCTTCATGTGTTTGTCTCCGGAAAAGCCTTGTTTTGTATGTACGATTTGTTAATTCTAACCGAAATCCGGTTCAGGTAAAAGGGGGGGGGGCAAAAAAAATCCAGGCAGCCCTTGACCTCAAGCCTTGTTGAACCTTTTTTTTATAAAACTTTCGAAGAAAGACCCGGTTAACCGCCTGACCGGTCAACCAGTGCAAATTTTTTTTCGGCTGTAAAAGTTTTTTCCGGCCCTTAAATAGTGTAGAATTAAAAATAGGCAGGGATCAGCAGTTGTACTGTGTCACAAAAATAATCTGCAGGTACGCAACTTGCGTCGGACTGGTTGAGGCTTGAGCAAAGGGGTTGTTGGCATGAAAAAGATTTTCGCATTTCTCAAAAACCGCGGGTTCACCCTCGTAGAAGCTCTGGTGGCGACTATCATCGCAGGTTACTGCATACTGCCAATCATGGGCACCCTGCATATGGGTATTCAAAAAACGCAGAGTTTTGACCATTACGAAAAGCTGCGCCTGCTGGCCAGATCACGCCTCAATAAAGAACTTGCGGTCAGCGCATTCGACCACACCGCCATCGACACAACAACGACCTATCACTACATTTACTACAACAGTGATGCAGAGCCGAAATTACTGACTATTGATACAAACCTTGCATCTGGTGCCACAGAAGCCGGTATCGCCACCTCCCCACCGATCCCTGGAACTTTTCTTCATCCTGATTATTCCTCTGCGTCCAGTATTCTTTACAGCTACAAGGTCAGCGTCGCAATCAAAGAAAATCTGCAGCTCGGGACCTCAACCCAGAATATCCAGTCGGATTACCTCAAATCGATCAGCGGCTTAAAAGCACTGACAGTAAGAGCCGAACTCGAATATAACGACAATGTTGGCACCGAGCTCGAGATAGACCCATCAGACCCTGCGTCTCCAGCGCTTCCATCCATCAGTCTGTTTTCTATGCTGGCTTTGCCGAGTTACAGTGATAATTATCTCTGGATATCAAACGCCAAAAACGTCGAGGTTATCGGCATCGACCCAGATTCAAAGACTGCAGTTCACAACATTCTGCTTAGCTGCCCCAAACCAGGCGACAGACCCCATCCGGACAACAAGCACCATCGCCCATGGAATCTGGCTGTTCACCCGAACAACAAATTTCTGATCTGCCAGCGAAAAAACTCTCTGTATGCAGTAAATACAGATGTAAGCGACGAGGCTAACTTTGCCAGCGAAAAAGTCCTTGAAAGCACTGTTACCGGCTATGTAAAAGAAGACGCAGCAAAGAAAGATGAGGCCTTAAAAGACCTCGGAGTAGTTTTCCGGCCAGATGGCAAATATTGCTTTGCCACGGTGCACTCTGGCAAAGCCCTCTATTCATGGAAGGTCGAAAATGCCGGCAACTGGAGCACGCTGGCGCTGACAAACAAGACTCTGGTGGCAAATTTTAACAGCGGCGACTATGATACCGACCAGTATTCAGTATTGCACGCCGGTAACGACGGGTGGCTTTATGTCGGTCTTATGAATAAAAGGCGCGCTTTACGCTTTCCGATGTATGCTCCCAACCATAGCAACCTGCCGTTTCAGGAAATCGCCAGCACTTCCGTAGACCAGCTGGTCAGTCTGACGACTTCCCCTGACGGCCGCGACGTTTACGTCCTCTGGAACGATGCTTCGCCAAGGCCGTCTCTTTCGCGTTATTCTTCCCTGTCGCTTGAACAAACCGGCAACTGGCAGATTACATTCAAAGGTAAACCAAGCAGCATGGCCTTATCGAATGACGGCCGCCACCTGGGGATAGTGGACGAATTCGATGCCAAAAATGCCGCCAGTAATGAAGGCGGGCTGTATGTAACCGATCTCAGACAGACCCCGGTTTTGTTCCAGACTCTTGACTCAATAAGCCCCCTGGACACCACAACAGCATCTCCTCCATTGACCGCTGCCAAGCCATTCCGGGCGGCAAGAGCCGCGATAGGCGCTTCTAAAAAAGACAGAGAGCAGAACGACATAGTTATCTACGACCCATGGTCAAAAGAGTTCTACTTCGATGACAAAAAGAAACCACTTTTATTCAGTGTTGTCGCATCAGAAACCATGGTCGGCAACTTTACCAATTCCATTTCAGAAGAAAGAATTGTCGAATTCGCGCCGACGAATGATTCAAACATGGCAATGGCGGTGCGAAAACCGCAATATATACTTGTAGGCACTGACGCAAAAAAAGTCGAGCAGATAGATGTCCGCAGACGAAAAATCGATGAAAACCGGGTCATCGAAAATCTCAGAAATATACCACAGACCATTGCCCTCTCGCCCGACGGTGAAAACTTTAAGGTTGGATTCAATAATCTGGCACCTGGTCAGGACACCTACGAAACCAACTCTGGAGCAGTAGAAGATGGTTCTTGGTCCGCTGACTGCAGATTTGTTGCTTTTGCCCCGGATAAAGGTGCTTCTCATATTTTTGCGACCTTTGAAACAAGTTCAGATAACGCTTACTGGATGCCGGGTGCGCCCGTAGCAGCAACGACTCCTGCTTCAAAAGATTGTCGAGATATAGATTTCGACCCAAGCTGGGCAAGAAAATCGATGGTAACCATGAATAATGGTGGCTTTCTCATGCTATTCGCTCATGATGACGGCAGCTCGATGCTCGACTGGGTCGGTCGCCGCCAGTGGGGCAGCGATAAGGGTAAATACGAGCGCTTCGCGCGATGGTTCAATAATGCTAATGCGGTGATACTTAATCCCAGCACAATACCATCAGTCAGCGGCAGCACGGATGCCTGGTCTGGAAGAATCACCCTTCTGACAGAGACACCATTCCCCGAAGGCACACAAATTGCCCAGATAACGTATGTAGGGTCGGCGGTTGGCTACATAACTCCTGTCATTGTAGAAATTTCCGGTGGAACTCGAACGATAAGGGATGTGGCGAACACTTTTTCTGTTGCCAGCGGCCTAAACAACAGTCCAATGCTGACATGGTCCAATGGCGGAAAAATTAAACAAAACTACTTTGTAGGCTGGTGGAACGGCCAGCACGGAACAGCGAAGAATGCCGGCGTTATCAAATATCAAGATAACGGCGCGTTCAGAGCAGATTTTTCTTCTACGGCAAATGGAGATCTTGAAGCGGCTGATATAGTAACCGGCACCTCGCTTTCTGACTCTTTAACAGCTGCTTACATGACCAGATCGTATGAAATTTATTTCAAAGGTATGGCACCAAAAGACAATGCTTTCCCGCCTTTGAATTCCAAAAGCGTAGCAATCAGTGCTGATGATCGGTTTCTTGCCATTGAAACTCAGGGTAGTCCGAACAAAATCTACCTGTATGATTTTGCCGGCAATAATTTCGGCCATGAAACGCAGCTTGAAGGCTGGGTAACAGATTACCGCGTCGGCAATGCGACTTATTGGGCTTTCGGTAACCCGGCAGCCAACTGCTTTCTTTCTAATCCAACACCGACCACAGCCAATGGCATAAAATTGATGGATGCCATAACCAGTCGAGACACATGGACCGGCTATAAAAATTATCCGGCAAACTTTTATCTCGCTGCAGCCGATACAGTCTCAGGTGGTAACAATACTGACAAGCGTGATTCCAACCGCAGACATTTCGGTTACTTCAGACCGACATACGACGCAATGCAGGTGGCCGTAGCCAACCAGGATCATTCAAGACTGTTTGTGAACCATTCTTTTGCCGGTTCCAGAGCCGATACAGGCGCTGAAGGCTCCTTTGTCTACAAGGTTTCGCAGGCTTCTTATA
>OFEK01000516.1_pt1 | contig 40730 bp, 38 predicted proteins | sample 1521131 | NCBI WGS metagenome assembly OFEK01 (sample SAMN05720209, study PRJEB24109) | activated sludge metagenome | isolation source: Anaerobic digester | place: China | collected 2015-12-16
ATGTTTTTCAAGAGACGTCGGCAACAATTGTCGAGGCCCGTCAGTTGATCAACCGCGCTCGCCAGGAAGTTGAGGCGCTGAATCTGGCCCAAAAGACGGACCGGACGGGAGCAATTCTGGACACACTGGATAAACAAACCAAATCCATTACCCTTGAACTGCAGAACACGGCGGAGAATCTGCAGGTTGCATCGGATAATTTGCAAAAGCTTTCGGAAAGCCTGAACAACAATCCGGCGGAACTGATTTTCAGCAAACCTGCAGCGCCGAGAAAACCTATGGAATAACGGGGAGAAATTCAATGGAAAAAATTTCTTTGTTGGCGCGGCGATTCCGGCCGGGTTTATTTATCTTTCTTTCTTTTTCCCTTTGGTTTCTAATTGTTGCCGGCTGCGTCCGCACCGGGAAGCCTCAGGCTCCGGTGGAAATGTATTTGATGAATTACCCGGCGCCGGTTGTCGCGGCGGCCGAGAAAATCGACGACACAGTTCGCTTCAACCGCTTCACGATCGCAACTGCCTACAACAGTAATTCCATGATCTTTCGTCAGAATGATTACTCCTTTGATTCCTTCAATTATAACCGTTGGGCGGTCAATCCCGCCGATATGGTGGGCGATATTCTGCTGCGTGATTTGCAGTCCGCAAACCTTTTTCGCGCCGTTTTCTCCCGTTACGCCGTAGACGAAGGCCGTTACGTCGTTGCGGGCGGCATAGAAGAATTCTTTTTAAGGAAAGACAGCAGCGGCAATGCCGCCGTTCTCGGTTTGAATATAACGCTCAAAGATACAAAACAGCGCGAAAGCACCAGAAGAATTCTGTTCCAGAAAAAATATGTCCGCGAAGAGGTGCTGACCGAGCAATCACCGCGGGGCTACTGTCAGGCCATGAGCCGGGCGATGCAGCAGCTTTCCGTGCAGATCATCGATGATATTTATCAGGGCGTCAAAGCGTCTCAGAATGACGGAAAAAAATAAACAATACGGTGAGTGTAAATTCATGAAAGAAATCAATATCCGCACAAATTCGCAGGTAGAAATGATTGATATTACCGCCGCCGTGCGCGATGCAGTGAAAAAGGAAGATGCCCGGGACGGCTTTTGCATCGTTTTTACAAAGCACACAACCGCCGCCGTCACCATCAACGAAAACGCCGACCCGGATGTGCCCCGCGATATAATCAACGCCCTGGAAAGGGCTGTTCCGCAAAATGCTTCCTACCGGCACAGGGAAGGCAATTCTCCCGCGCATGTCAAATCATCGCTGGTCGGAGCGTCGGAAATAGTCTTAATTGAAAACGGCCGGCTGGTTTTGGGAACATGGCAGTCCATTTTTTTCTGCGAATTCGACGGCCCGCGAAACCGGAAGGTTGTCGTCAAAATCATAAAAGGTTAAATATTCCCTCCTGAGGCGTTTAAACTATTGGCAAGCATATACATATAAACACTGTTTAGGAGGTGTTGATGAAAATCAAGAAGGTTCAAGGCATTATTTGTTTACTAATCTTTTTCTTATTCTCCACCCAGGCATGGCCAGCAAATATTCTAAATTATGATTCCGATCAAACAGCTGAAGGCGCTGATCTTTTGCTTCGCCAGGATTCATGGCAAGAACGCTTCCAATGGCCGCTCCAAAGAGATTTGGGCAACAGGCTGTCGATATTTCACAAGGATAGAATTCTGCGTTTGAAAATAAGAAGAGGAGGTAAATATGGGAAAAACCGGGACTAATGATTTGAGCTCATGTATTCGTTCCGACAAATTATTCATCGCCTTTTGGAATGTGGAAAACCTTTTTGATGCGGAATCTGCGGACAGACCGGAGAAGCTGCGCCGAATGATCGGCAAAGACCTCACCGGTTGGAATGACGCTCTGCTCGATTCCAAGCTGGGTCAGTTATCAAAGATAATTCGCTCCATGAACTCGGGTGCCGGTCCGGATATTTTAGGGGTATGCGAAGCAGAGAACAGGAATGTGTTGATCAAACTGACGAAAAAAATTTTCAGCGAAGGCGGACGAAAATATCAGGTTGCTCATGCCGACGCCAGCGACAACAGAGGAGTTGACGTTGCCTTTCTCTATGACCCGAATATTGCCGGCACCTCGCCGGACAAGATGTTCCAGCATTGGATAATCAAGCGCTATGCGACGCGCGAGCTGTTCCAGGTTAATTTTGACATAGACGGGCGGACGATCGTTGTGGTCGGCAATCATTGGCCGGCCAGATCTGCCGGGCAGTATGAATCAGAGCCGTATCGAATGACGGCCGGAGAAACGTTGTCTTATTGCATAGAGCGCATTCAACAGGAGCTTGGCGATGATATTGCGATAATTGTGCTTGGGGACTTCAACGATGAACCGTTCAACCGTTCCATCACCGAATATGCTTTGTCGCTCAATGATCGTCGCCGGGTGACGGAGGGGAAAAATCCTTATTTGCTGAACCTCATGTGGCCTATTCTGGCGTCCGGCGCCGGTTCGTATGTTTATGAAGGCCAATGGTATATGCTGGATCAAATTATGGTCAGTCGTGGAGTTGTGAATGGTAATTGCGGCTGGCAACTGCAGGGGGATGCGCAAATAGAAGCAGTTACCTTGATGTCATACCCCAAAAAAATCGGTCCGCGCCGGTTCGGTATTAAATCGAGTGAGAGAGACACGGCCGGATTCAGCGACCATTATCCGGTGAGTGTTACCCTGCAGCGGAAAAAATGACATCGCTCAAAATAACGATCAACGGTTATTTCCATCAAAGGAAAAGGGAGGCTTGGTCAGAGCCTCCCTTAATCTGAAGAGTGAAGGTTGGTAACCTTCTTAGTTAGTCTTGTTGTCGGCTAATCATGCCCGTTATGTTTAGTCGATACATGTAACTTGCCCATTATTTAATGCATGTACCATGCCAAAGACTCGGTTAATGTTGTAAGCTGTTGTTATTAAATGTTTATTGGCAATAATTGGCTTTATTTCTGTGAGAGGTAATGACGGTTTCCGGCAATAAATGTCGAATTACATTTTCGCACTTATAGAGAAATTGCTAATAATAACAGCCATGTGTTGTTCCGGCTGAATTATGCACTTGTTCGACAAAAATGTCGGTCATACCTGGTATTGAACGTTGCTTCTCTTTTTTGACAATAATTTTAGCCGTCATTAAATTATTAAAAAGATTTGACGAACCTGAGAAAATTATACTGAAGCACAACTTCAAAAAGAATAATAGAAAGGGGATGTCTTTATGGAAACAAGAAGAGAGAAAAAGCGAACAATTTTAACCATTCCGAGGAGCCTGTGGTTTAACAGAAAAAGCAGACTGGTGAATACTCAGAAAAAAACAAGGGTTAAAAGGGTTGCGCACAGGTAGAGAGTGTCGAGTGTCCTATGCTTTCGAGGAAACAGGTAAGTAATAGGAAAAGGAGGTAATTTAATGCCGATATTCATGATGTTCGGAAAATATAACCCGGCTTCGCTGAAGGATGTATCGCCGCAGCGGACAAAAAAAGCCGTCAGGATCATCGAAAAAAACGGCGGGAAGGTAATTTCCATGTATGCTCTAATGGGTGAGCATGATTTGGTTCTGACCCTGGATTTTCCGGATGTGGAAAAAGCGATGTCCACATCGATGTCGTTAAATATGCTGACGGGAATTACCTTTATCACGTCACCGGTTGTTGAAGTCGAAAAATTTGACCGCCTGATGTCCAAACTGGAAAATCTTTAGTCGAAAACATGCTGTCGCCGCTCCTCAAATAGCTTTGGCAATCGCCGCCGGAACTTCAACCTTTTCGTTGTTATAAAAAGCCCTTCAGAGGATTTTCTTCCCCTGAAGGGCTAAAACAAAATTCGCTTGTGCCGTTTTTTCTACTACTTGGAGCCACGATCCTTGAACATTTCATTTTCCCAGCGTTACCGTCACCGCTGGGAAATTACGTCTCTTGGCTAAATGCGTTTCCGGTAGCATGGCTCCTAACGGGCACTGTAGAATCTTGTTATCTTTAAACTAAGACTGATATTAACTGTTGTCAAGAGGACGTAAATTCATGTATGTGCTTTGCAGATGAAAGAAAAAAGGAGCTGGCGCGAAGGTATCCCTGATGAAGAATCGTAAATTATAAGATTGTTCTAGAGACTTCGCAGAAAGGTGGCACTGAAATTTCAATATGCTTATTAAAGCGGTTATATTTGACCTCGATGGAACGATAACGCAGCCGTTTTTTGATTTTGATGCGATCCGCGAGGAAATGGGTTATCCGCCGGAGGCCGAACCGATTCTGGAATTGATGAAAAAAATGACGCACCGGGAGCGGGAAAATGCGGAAAGAATTTTGCAGGTGCATGAGGACAGGGCGGTTACTGAATCGATATTAAATCCCGGTGCAAAAGAAACGCTTACGGAATTGCGCAGCAGAGGAATTCTGATCGGCGTCTTGACCCGCAACAAGCGTGATAACGCCGTTGCCGTCGCCGACAAGCACGGCTTGATATTTGACGCCATTGTAGGTCGGGAAGAAGGGCCGGTCAAACCCGATCCCTTCGGAATTTTTTATCTCTGCGAACACTTTGCGGTCAAGCCCCATGAATCGCTGGTTGTCGGGGACTATCTTTTTGATTTGCTCTGCGCCAGGGCGGCGGACGCAATCGCCGTGCTGTTGAAGAATCATCAGAAGGCCAATGATTTTATGCACCATGCCGATTTTGTCATTGAAAATATAGCGGATGTTCTCGATATTATCGATTGCACATAAAAATTACGCTTCCTGTTTTTTCACCTTCTGGAAAACGGAAAGCATTTGTTCGTGAATCCGGCCGTTGGACGCAAGAATATGCGGAGAAAGAAGGTTCCAGTGGCGGCCAGAGATATCGCTTATTTTTCCCCCGGCTTCTTCGATCATTAAGCACGCGGCTGCCGTATCCCAGGGGTTGAGCTTCAATTCCCAGAAACCGTCGAAGCGGCCGGCGGCAACATACGCCATGTCCAGCGCGGCGGCCCCGGCGCGGCGTATGGCCTGCACTTCTTTTGCCATGGTATTGAAGTTGTCGAGATTATTTTCCCTGCTGTCCCGAATATCATATGGAAAACCGGTGGCGAGCAGACTTCCGGTCAGTTCGCTTGTCTGCGATACGGCTAATTTCTTGCCGTTTAAGTATGCTCCCTCATTGCGCACGGCCACAAATGTGTCGTTTCGCGTCGGGTCGTACACCACGCCCAGTATAATCGATCCGTTTTTTTCCAGCGCAATAGATACACAGAATACCGGATAACCGTGAGCATAATTGGTGGTGCCGTCCAGAGGATCGATGATCCACCGCATGGTCGATCCGTCGAGGATTGCCGGTGATTCTTCCGACAGAATGCCATGATCCGGAAATTGGCGCCGGATTGCGCCAATGATTAAATTTTCCGACATCTTGTCGGCTTCCGTGACCAGATTGATATCTCCTTTGTAGTGTATCTCCAGGGAAGAATGAAGTTTTTCCATCAGCAATCCGCCTGCTTTGTGGGCTAAATCAACGGCAAAATCTTTCATCTGCTGCATAATATTTTTACTCCGATCCAGAGGTCTTGTTTAATTTTTGCACTTGCTTGTAATAAACTTTAGCGGGAAAATAAAGAATTAAAACAACAGGAATACTTTCATAAAAAGTTGCGCTTCCCCAAAATTAATGCTAGAGAACGCCAAATAAACATTTTTGTTAGAATTTTTTTATGACCCAGGAACAACCTGCGACAAAATATTTTTTAGGCATCAGGGCAAAAAGAGAAGCTTTAGGGATGACGCTCAAGGATGTCTATGCCGTTACCCGGATAAGCGTAGTAAATCTGGAAGCTATAGAAAACGGAGCTTTTCAGGATCTTCCGGTTCCGACGTATACGAGAAACTTTATTAAAACTTATGCCCGGGCGCTGGGTATGGATAGTAAGCCCATCCTGGACAGTTACGAAGCTTATCTTACTTCTTTGCAGACGCCGCCGCTGCCAGCGCAGCAACGGGCAGAAAAGGAAAATGCCCGCGAAGAGGAAAATAAGCCGAATCAGCCGGAGCGAAAATCTCCCGTTGCCGGTAAAGGATCTGTTCGCTATAAAGCATACATAGGAGTGGCTGCCGTTTTAGGAATTGCCGCCGTTGCGGGTATCTTTGTATACCAGCAACAGCAAGTTCCACCGCTGGTTACCGGCATAGCGTCATCGACAGACCAGCCTGCCGGGCAGGTCACGGTCAGCACGCCGGCGACTGGGCCCGCAACTCAGGCCGTTGCTCCTGCAACTGCTTTGCCGGCACCGTCAGTGCAGACTACTCCGTCCGGCGCTGTACAACCTGTTGTCACGGAAGCAAATAAACAGGTTCCAGTGCAGCCGGGAGTGCCGCAGCAAAGAGACGCGGCACCGGCGGAAAAAAAGCAAACAATCGGCGCCGTTGAAGGGGACGATGTGCTGGTAATCAGAGCAACCGAAGAAACATGGCTGCGGATTAAGATCGATCAAAATCCACCCTTTCAAGTCCTTTTAAAGCCGGGGGAAGTAATTCAGCGCAAAGGCTCCGCAGTGGAAATGGATATCGGAAATGCCGGTGGAATAAAGGTGCAGTTTAAAGGGAAAGTTATTGAAAATATTGGTAAGTCGGGCGAAGTGGTCCACTTGCAGCTACCATAAAAAAGTGTCAAAGAGGTGAAAAATGTTTGGAATTGGTGTGCCGGAACTTTTAATAATATTAGTAATTATAATAATTATTTTTGGCGTCGGCAAATTGCCGGAAATTGGTTCGGCGCTGGGAAAAGGAATTAAAAATTTCAAGAAATCCATAAATGGCGGTGAGAGTGATGCCGCCAACACACCTGCCAGAAAAGAGGAAGACGAGAAAAAGTAGTTCGTTACTATTATTGATGGACTCGTAAAAAGCCGCAGGCAAGGCGCGCGAATCATGAGGAAGGAGGCGTACTTAACGTACACCGCAGTGACGAAGGATGAAGCGCAACACAGCATCCGGTTTTTTTACGAGTCTGTCATTCTTTAATTTTTAAATTACCTTGCAAATACTTTCTAAAAGTGTCGTAGTCGCCCGCAAGTTCTATTGCACTGCCTTCACGCTGGTCAATCCCCTGCATGCTTGGGGGCAGCTCCGGGGTGAATCCTAAAAGCTTCTTAACTTCTTCCGGGAATTTGGCGGGGTGGGCGGTTTCCAGGGATACGGCTAAATTTTTGTCTCCGGTGGCATTCCGGTAAGCTGTAAGTCCCGCCCAGCCGACTGCTCCGTGCTGTTCCAGAACCACTCTGTAGAGCTCATAAGTCTTTTTGATGGTTTGCCGGGTTTCTTCGTCGGTAACACTGACCGAGAAAATGCGCCGCCGCATTTCCTCTAGATCAGGATAGCCGTGGACAAAGCCCGCCCGATCGACGTTGCCGCCGTATAACTCAAAGAAACGCGCCAGATTGCTGGGATGGCCCACATTCATAGCATTGGAGATGCAGGCCCGCGACGGCGAAACCTTCCGGTAGCTTCCTGTCTTTAAATAAGAAGGGAATTCATCGTTTTCATTGGTCGGCATTACCAGTTTGGCCACCGGCAGGCCCATGCGGCGTGCGTATTCACAGCCCAGGGCATTGCCGAAATTGCCGGATGGTACGGAAAAGACAATTTGTTCACCGGGAACGGCAAGCTGCGCATAAGCATAAATGTAATAAATCATCTGCGGCAGGATGCGGCCGAAATTGATCGAATTGGCCGATGTCAGATTAAATTTTGCGAGTTCAGGGTCGGAAAACGCCTGTTTGACCAGATTCTGGCAATCATCAAATTTACCGTCCACGGAAAGCGCCTGTACATTGCCGCCGATGGTGTCGAGCTGCTTTTTTTGTCGCTGGCTTACTTCCGCCACCGGATAAAGAATAGTGACGTCAATGCCCGCGACGCCCTTGAATGCTTCACCAACGGCGCTGCCGGTGTCGCCTGATGTGGCTACAAGAATATTGAGCCTCTCTCCCTGCGGCCGGCAATGGCTCATCAGGCGCGCCATCATCCGGGCGGCAAAATCCTTGAAAGATGCTGTCGGTCCCTGATCGAGCCGCATCACATATGCCCGCGGATAGACTTCTTCCAGCGGCACCGGATAGTTATAGGCGTCCTCAACTACTTTCGTTAAAATTTCTATGGAAAATTCATCGGCCAGGAACGTTCGAGCTACAAGCAGAGCCGTTTCCCAATAAGGTTTTCCCTTGAGGCTGTAGATATCTTTTAAAGCAAGCTGCGGGATGATGTCGGGCACGAATAATCCTTCGTCCGGCGCCTGCCCGGCCAGAAGCGCTTCTTTGAAGGAGACGGAGCCGGTGAAAGGGGTAATTCCGGCGACATTATTTAAATTGCGATTGGTGCTGTAATATTGAATGGACATTTTTATCCTCTGATTAGGTTTTCTTTCTTTAAACTTATTGTGAAGAATAAATCAACGAAAAACAGGAGGCGTATCCGCAAAGCAACTGCAGCAAAAAATACAGTATTTCCGATTGGAAAATATAACCGCATGTGTTAAAAAAAGAGTGAAGAAGTAAAAGAAGTCGGCGACGTCGATTCAGATCATTTGAACGGAATATTTATCGTATCGGCTGGCAGCTTTTAATTCATGAATAGAGAATCGATTCTCATCAAAAAGCAAACAGAGTTGAATTTGGCCAGGATGATGGATATCGCCGTGCCCGACGATTCTCTGCTACTGCTTTTATACGGCAGTCCTGATCCCGATTCCATCGCCTCGGCGATGGCCCTCCAGGAACTGCTGCAACGGACCTGCGGACTGGCCAAAAGTGTTATCGCCTCAACGGAGCCGCTCTCCCGGCAGCAGAACTACGATTTTATTTTTTCCATGCGGATCAATGTTCAACTTGTCAATAATGTCGATCTGTCTTCCTATCGCTTAATCGCCCTTGTTGATGCTCAACCTTCCTTTCTGAACGGTCTGTCAGGTTCCTTGCAGCCGCATATAGTTTTCGACCATCATCCCCGAGAGGGTGACTGGCATGCGCCGGTCGAAGATATCCGCCCCCACTACGGGGCGCTCTCCAGCGTAATGACGGAGTATCTGCTTTGCGCCGGGTTGAAGGTGTCCCGCCGCCTCCATACGGCTCTGCTGTATGGAATTAAGACGGATACCGACAACTTTGACCGTGACACGATTGCCGAAGACATCAGCGCCTATACCTATCATTTGAAATATGCCAACATGCCGCTTATCCGCCGCATCGAGCTTAATTCGACTCCCTGCCGCTACTTGAAATATTTCGATCATGCTTTCCATCATATCAATAATTTTCGCGGGCGCCGCGTTTGTTTTCTGGGAAATATAGAAAGTGCCGATGCCTGCGTTCAGGTTGCCGATTTTTATTTGCATATAATCGGTACATATTATGTTGTCGTCGCCGGCATCGTTAAGGACAAATTGATAATTGTTTTTCGCGGCGACGGATACAGGCAGGATTGCGGGGCGCTGGCTCACAAAGCCTTTGGCTTGTACGGCAACGGCGGCGGACACAAAAGTGCCGCCCGGATGGAAATTCCCCTCGAAGTTTTAAAGCAGCATTTGAACAATGATTTGTCGCAGCAAACAGTTGATCAGTTTCTCATAAAAAACCTCAAAAGCGCCCAGAGAATGAAGCGCGAAAGAAGAAGTGATGAAAGACCCCGGGTTTAGAAAAGATACGGCTACAGGCCGCTACCTCGATCCTTTTAATAACTTTCAGGAAAAACTGGTCAATTTTGAGGTGCGCTACAATGCAGTCACCGGCGTATCGAGCCGCATTTTGCCGTATCGCGTCCGGATCATGCAAAAGCCGGACTTTGCCTGCTATCTGGAGAAATCACCGGAATCGCTGTGTCCCTTTTGCCCCGACCTTTTTGAAAAGCTGACGCCCAAATTTCCACCGGATATCATTGATGCCGGAAATTTTCAGCGTGACGGCGCTTTCTTATTTCCCAACGCTTTTCCGTGCGATCAGAATAATTGCGTCGCTCTATTTTCATCGCGGCACTTTGTCCCCCTCGATGAGTTGACACCATCCTTCATGCAGGCCGGATTCAAAGTTTGCGGTGACTATTTTCATCGCTTGGCGCAAATGGACCTGGGATATAAGTACTGCTCCATCAACTGGAATTACATGCCGCCGGCCGGCGGTGGAATGATTCATCCGCATTTGCAGACCCTGGTCGGGATGAAGCCGACAAATTATATGCAGCGTCTCCTGAACTGCGCTCAAAATTATGCCGCAGCTTCAGGCGGCAATTTATGGCGCAACTTGATTGTACTGGAAAGAGAAGCAAAGGAAAGATTTATCGGTTCTACGGGATGTATAAGCTGGCTGGTCAGTTTCGCGCCCAAAGGCATGGCGGGGGAAATTGATTTTATTTTCCAGGAAAAAACATCCTTTTTTGATTTGACGGAGGCAAATTTTGACGAACTTCTAGCCGGTTTGGCGAAAATATTCGGTTATCTGTATTTGAATAATTTCATGAGTTTCAACATGTCCCTCTACGCACCGATGATCAATGATAAAAATTTCTGGGTGCAGGGAACGATTGTGCCGCGTTTCGAAATTAATCCCCTGGGTACAAGCGACGTCAACTATTTTGAAAAGTTGCATAATGAAGTTATCTGTCCGGTTGTGCCGGAAGAATTATGCCGAGAACTGCAGCCCTGTTTCCGGTAAATAAAAAAGGACGGTGCTTTTGCCACCGTCCCCCGAGGAAATAAACCGAAAAAAACAATTGTTAATCTTTTTTGCCGTTAATAACGGCTTCCTGTTGCTGATTGACTGTGTTCAGATAATTTGCAGCTTTTGCTTTTTCTTCGTCTGAAGGCGCTGCGGCTGTTGCAGCTTTTGCTTTTTTTCCGCCGTAGTCTGTTGCATACCACCCTGATCCCTTCAGCGTGAAAGAAGTCATGGAAACAAGCCTGTCAACTTTGCCGTCGCAATATTGACAGCTGTTCAATTCCGGATCGGTAATACCCTGGAATGCTTCAAACTGCTTGCCGCATTTCCGGCATTTATATTCGTAGATTGGCATAAATAGAAACCTCCTCCGTTAATACTTGTAATTTTAATTAAATAATTCGTAAATATTAAAACTGCTGCTGAAGCAGTCCAAAACTATGTCCAGATCATGATGTTTAACCGGCTGCAGAACGATCTTCGTCAAATTGTGAACGATCGCCTCTTCCCGTTCCTTTTCTTCCACGGATGCATCGAAATCAATTTCGCCGTTGCTGAAGCGCAAAACATGGATCAACTCATGTGTGGCGATATAAAGCATCAAGGGATTGAGCTTGATAAAGGAATTTGCCCTTTCCACCGCATCCAGAATGATATTGTCCTGCAGACAGATCCGATAAAAATCGAAGCTTTCTTTGTCCGCATTGGGCGACCGAGCCGGTCTTTCGTAAACATATTTGCACAGGTGCGCGAAAGCACCTTCTCTTATTTCGTGTTCTTCCAGATGGGCAAGGGTTTTTACATCGTATCTTTTTCTTTTCAGCTCCCCCTCGCTTATTCTAAAATTGCGCGAAACCAATTTTTCAGCATCATTAAATGCCTTGTTAGTCAACGGTATCTGCGCTGCGTTAAAATAGCGAGGCATAAAAAACCCAACAATTTTATTCGATGTGACAGCATTATATGCATTGATTCCTTTGCTGTCAACAGCGGGATGTTGAAATATTAGGCGAACTGGAGTAAATTTGGGGGAAATCGTTTGACATTTTTAAAAGTCGCAGATTATATCTTTCGGGAATTACATAACAAAACATTATGAGGATAAAATAATGCAACAGGAATCGGCAAAAATAAAAATCGGTGTGTTATACGGCGGCAGATCGGGAGAACATGATGTTTCGCTTTGCTCGGCGGCGTCGGCGGTTTTGGCTCTGAATACCAAAAAATACGAAATAATAGCCATTGGCATAGACAAAGACGGCAAATGGTATGTCCAGGATAAACCGGAAATAGTTCCCCACAAAGATTTCGGGAAGGTTCTGTCTTTAAAAAAACGGGGAATGTGGCTGGTTAATCACTTTGAGCAGGAAAACAAGCTTTCTCTCTATAATTTGGAGGCCAACGGCGAAAAGGTTACGGTTGATATTGTTTTTCCCGTCCTGCATGGGACTTTCTGCGAAGACGGCACGTTGCAGGGGCTTTTGGAGCTGGCCATGGTGCCTTACGTCGGCGCTGACGTGATCGGCTCTGCGGTCGGTATGGACAAAGATGTGGCCAAAAGACTGCTGCACGAGGCCGGTATTCCGGTAGTGCCGTCGTTAACCGTTAATCGGCAACAGTGGCAAGACAATCAGCAATCAATTATGGAAAACGCCGTAAATAAATTCGGTCTGCCGCTTTTTGTCAAACCGGTCTGCGCCGGCTCTTCTGTCGGGGTAAAAAAAGTGAAAGAGCAGGCAATGTTTGCCGAGGCGATGGATTTTGCCCTGCAGTTTGACGTGCGGGTAATAATTGAACAAGCCATCGACTGCCGTGAAATTGAATGCGCCGTGCTGGGCAACGAAGATCCCGCCGCCTCCGTGCTGGGAGAAATAACTTCTAATCATGAATTTTATTCCTATGAAGCCAAATATATTGACCCTGCCGGTGCAGTATCCAGAATACCGGCGCAAATTGACGGATCTCTGGCCGAAGCCATCAGGAAAACGGCGGTCGCCGGCTATTTAGCCCTGGGCTGCAGTTCCATGGCCCGCGTCGATTTCTTTCTGGATAAAAAGAGCAATGAATTTTATTTAAACGAAATAAATACTCTGCCCGGCTTTACCAGTATCAGCATGTACCCCAAGCTGTGGGAAGCCACCGGACTGAAATACAGTGACCTTCTGGATCGGCTGATTGCCCTGGCGCAGGAAAGGCATAAACGGAAACTGGATATAAAGACGGAAGTCAGTTAATCATACCAAGCCGCATTCTTTGCCTAACTTTGTTGGCTGCGTCGTGCTTGGAATGCAGCTTGGTATAGTAAGTGTATCGAGGTGAAAAGTACATGAAGCGCAAAATAATTAAAATAGACGAAGAAAAATGCAACGGCTGTGGTTTGTGTATAACACACTGTGATGAAAAGGCGCTGGAAATTAACAACGGCAAAGCGCGTTTGATCGATGAGAGCATGTGTGATGGGCTGGGTCCCTGTTTGGACGAATGTCCGGAAGGGGCTCTCTCGGTGGAAGAACGAGAGGCCGAGCCGTTTAGTGGCGGGAAGTTGTGGGAAGAACTTATGCAAAAAGAAACCATTATCATGGAGGATTATTTAAGAAAGATGTCCGAAAGCGGCGATTCGGAATTTCATCAGGAGTACGGCAAATATTTGAAATTAATGAAGGATGATTTCAATGAGCCGGCATATCCCGATTTCCAGTCCCCATTCGGGGGCAAAATGGTTCCACAGGCCGCAAATTTACCTCCGGAGGAAAAGCAGCAATCCGAACTTGCGCACTGGCCGATTCAACTGCATTTGATAAATCCAATGGATGATATCTTCACCGGCAAAGATGTTGTTCTGGCCGCAGATTGTGTTGCTTACATGCTGGCTGATTTCCACAATAAGTTATTGAAAGATAAAAAACTTGTTGTTGCCTGTGCCCGAATTGACCGCGATGTTGAACTTTATACCGAAGAGCTTCGGTTGATGGTGGACGAGGCGCGGATTAATACATTAACTGCCGTCATTATGCAGGTTCCCTGCTGCAGCGGTCTTCTCCGGATTGCCCAGGAAGCGCTGCAAAAGGCAGCCAGAAAAGTTCCCTTGAAGGCAGTAGTCGTCAGCATTAAGGGAGAAGTGCTTTCTGAAGAGTGGGTCTGACCCGCCTCGATTTTGAATTTACGAATAATCTTCATGCATTGACTGGCTGCACCGGTTCATTATTAACCGGAGAAGGCGGCGTAGCTGCGGGCAGATCTTTGCGATTAAAGAGGGCGAGCAGCACTCCGCCCAGGCCGAATGTCAGGGCGAAGAATTTAATAAGCCAGCCGACATAAGGTATCCAGCCGACCAACCACAGTAAAATCAAGCCCAGGATCGTTTCCCCGGTTAGTGATTTCGCTTGTCGGTGGGATATCTTTGTCAGAACGAAAGCGCCGATGATTTTTCCGGAAGCAATATAACCAAGGATGAAGGCCAAAAGCAGCAGGGTAAAGATCAAGGGAATAAGGGTGATGCCGATAATGGAGATTGTCAGCAGCATGAAAAAGGGTGCTATTGTCAAAGTTGCCAGAAATCCCCAGAGGAAGGATTTGAATTTATAGGTTTGAATTTCCCGGACAATAAAAATCAATGGCCGGGGAATAAAAAGAACCATAATTAGGGCGATAATAAAGATGACGGCAAAAAAGCACAACGAAATGATGTTTAAAATTAATGACCATCCTTCCAGGTCTCCCCGCAGGGCGGAAGAAACAGCGGAGGAAATATTCTCTGCATTAATTTCTGTAATATCACCGAATACCTGTGCATCGTTGCCTCGAACAACAACTCCGCCGACGCAGATAACATCGCCGCGCACAATAGATTCATTGGCCAGCACGATCGATCCGCCGATGGCGATAACGTCCTGCTCGACCAGTCCCTGCACTGTTACCTGTCCGCCGATGTCAATAACGCTGTCCACCGTCTGATCCGGTTTTACAAATACGTCGCCGCCGATTTTAAAGATACTCTTTGCTTCAGCGGAGACGGCCGCCAAAAGGATGATCAGCAAGAAACCGGTGATGACCGGCATAAATTTCTTTGTCATGGTTGATCCTGTAAAATTGAATTTTATTGGCGGACGGCAACAAGTCGCCGGCGCCAATACTCTATAATACCGGGCATGATGGACAGAATAATGATGGCCAGTATTACCAACGTGAAATTATTTTTTACTGACGGTATATTGCCGAAAAAATAACCACCCAGGAGAAACGTACAAACCCAGGCAACGCCCCCGACTATGTTATATAAGGTAAATTTGGGATATGTCATCGCACCGATACCGGCGACAAAGGGAGCAAAGGTACGGACAATCGGCATGAAACGGGTAATTATAATTGTTTTTCCGCCGTGTTTTTCATAAAATTGATGCGTCTTGATCAGATACTCTTTCTTAAAAAAGCGGTTGTTTTCATAATGGAAAACCTTGGGGCCGAGAAAATGGCCGATGGTATAATTAACCATATTGCCGGCGATGGCGGCGATGCATAACAAAATCAGCAGAAGTTCCAAATTCAGGGCGCCAAGGGCGGCGATGCTGCCTAAGGCAAACAGGAGCGAGTCGCCCGGCAGAATAGGAGCAACCACTAAACCTGTTTCGCAGAAGATAACCAGAAAAACGATAACATAAGCCCAAACGCCGAAGCTCTGAATGATCACCGGCAGGTATTTATCGAGATGAACAAAAAAATCAACGAGATAGATTATAATATCCATAATTTAATGCTATAATGAAAAAAAAGATATTTGGGCTGATGACCGCAGGCTCAAGAATAATATCTCTGAATTTTTTCCGTCTGCACGCCTTCAAGTCATTTGCTCCTATATAGGCAGAAGAGGGAGGGTGTCAACATGAAAAAACTGCTATTTTTTATATTGGTTATTATTGTTGCCGCCGCTGTCGGCGGATATTATGCGTTCCCCGACAAAGTGGCTGATTTCTTAATCAGTTACGCCAGACATAATGCCGGTCTGGATAAAAAAATTGTGCACGTCGATGACCATCAGATTGTTTATCTGGAAAGTCCAAGGGGCAAAGAAACAATCCTGCTGCTGCACGGTTATTCGGCCAATAAGTATAACTGGCTGCTTTTCTCCTCTTATTTAAAGGATTACCATCTGGTGATACCTGATATTCCGGGATACGGTGAAAGTTCCAAACTGGGCAACGAAAATTATGGTGTGGACAACCAGATTGAACGTCTGCACAAGTTCTGTCAAAGAATTAAAATTAATAAATTCCATATTGTCGGTAATTCCATGGGGGGATGGTTTGCCGGCGCTTATGCGGTTCGTTTCCCTGACGAAGTCCTCAGTATCGGCTTTTTTAACGCCGCGGGAGTAAAATCACCCCGGCTGAGTGAGGTGATGAAAATAATGGCGACAGGTGCAAACCCACTTTTGCTGAAAGATGAAAATGATTATTCACGCCTGATGAGCCTGATTTTTTTAGATCCTCCCTTTACACCTTATCCAATCAAGAAAATGTTCATCAGCGAAGCCCTTGCTAATAGAAAATTTTATGAAAAAACGATTAGTGAAATCATACCGGACATATTCTCCCTGGAGAAGAATTTGCCGAAAATAAAGGCGCCGGCGTTAATTATCTGGGGAGCTCAAGACAGAATTATCGATGTTTCCAGCGTAAGTGTTTTCGAAAGGGGGTTGAAAAAGTCGCAAACGGTAATTATCGATAATTGCGGCCACGCTCCGATGCTGGAAAAACCGCATCAGGCGGCAACCGCTTATCTGGCCTTTATAAAGAGCATCAAAAACTGAAGACAATAACTGCGAAATGTCAAGTGATGGAGGGGGCTTCCGGGGGGTATAGGGGGTATAATACCTGGGAACTCCCGGAAGCCTGAGGGCTTTAATCCGTTAAGTCAGCTTTGGACTGCAGCCGACATCTATAATATTCGATTATCCGCGGCTGCCGATAACATCGGCAAGAGCTGCAACATGGTTGCGCAGATTTTCCACCTGGTGATTCATTTTATCGGAGGCGACTTTCGATTGTTCCGCATTATTTGCCGAATCCTGAGTGACTTTGTCGATTTCGGAGATTGCCACATTAATGCCCCGTATTCCATCGGCCTGTTCTTTTGATGCGGAGGCGATTTCATCAACTACCTGTCCAATTTTTTCAAGAATTTCCATGTTTTCGCGAAATGCATCCTGTGTTGATTTAGTCAGGGCATCGCCATGCTCAACGGCCTTGATAGTATTTTCAATCAGGTGGGTTGTGTTCTTCGCGGCTTCCGATGCGCGCATGGCCAGGTTTCTCACTTCATCGGCGACCACGGCGAAGCCTGCTCCGACTTCTCCCGCCCGTGCTGCCTCCACTGCCGCGTTCAAAGCTAAGAGATTGGTCTGGAAGGCAATTTCATCAATTGTCTTAATGATTTTGTTTGTTTCCTGATTCGATTTGGTGATGTTCGCTATGGCGTCTCTCATATCCTCCATGTGGTTGCTGACTTTATCGACAACCTGCTTGGCTTCGTCCATCATCTTCTTGGCATGATTGGCGCTGTTAGCGTTGTTCGCGGTCATGGAGGACATTTCATTAAGAGATGCGGCCGTTTCTTCGAGAGAAGACGCCTGATGACCGGCGCCCTCGGCCAGTTGTTCGGCGGAAGTGGAAACCTCGCCGGAGACGACCGCCGCCTGCTCGGCGCTTTCGGACAGCCCCGATATAACTTTGGAAATGGGGCTGACAACCGAGTAGTAAAGAAAATATCCCAGAGCAAATACAATGATAAAGCCAAAAAAGCCGCAGATGCCGACCTTGAGGGAAATAGATTTGATTACGCCGTCATAATGAGTGTTGGGAACGCCGACAAAAACCATGCCGATGATTTCGCGCTGGGCATTCATAATCGGTTCATATGCAGTCTGGTTCCAGACGCCGACAACCTGCGCTTTGCCAATATACTTTTCACCTTTTTTCAATACGGAATCAATGATATTGTCCGCGGCCTTTGTACCTGTCGCCCTTCCGCCGGACTGGTTCTTCACATTGGTGGCGATGCGTGTATCGCGCTGAAAGATGGTGACGTTGTCACCGGTTGCTTCGCCGATCTTATCAATCATGACAAAATTGTCGTTCATTTGCGTTTCGCCTTTGAACAATTTGTCTCCCCGCAGAGACCATTCACCGGGGTATTTTTCGTTGAGCATGGCTTTGGTCATCGCTAAATCACCCTTTAACTTTTGATGAGCGGTTACGATTACCTGACTGTGGACGGTGAAGAGCGTGTATAAGCCTATCGTTGCAAAGGTTAGGGTAAAGACTGCAAAAATCACCATCATCTTCGACTTCAATTTCCATGATTTCATAGATATTCTCCTTGATCTGGTCAGATTTAAACCTGAAACTTCAGGTCGCTGCTATATTATATTGTGAATTTTAAGACCCTGGATTTTAAGGCAGAATATAATCAACAGTCGCTTAGGTAACATCAGAACGCAAGTGGTATAATCAGGGTGTCATAGCTTTTTATCCACAAATTTAATGAACATGGAAAAAAGACTTGCAGCGCTTGTATTTGCAGCCGCGGATTTTATCGTCACATCTTTTTGAATACTTTAATTGATTGGTGGGAAAGATTTTATAAGATTTTCAGAACTTTGGCGCCGCGGATTTTGCCTTCTTTTAATTCGAGCAGGGCGCGATTGGCTTCGGCAAGCGGGTATTCTTCAAATTCCGGCGCCAGTGGTATTTGTGCGGCCAGCGACAAGAATTCTTCAATGTCCCGGCGCGCGACATTGGCCACACTTTTTATTTCTTTTTCCAGCCACATATGCCGGGCATAATCGAGTTGTAAAAGATAATTTTTGTCAGCATCTTCCTTGCGGATGGCGTTGATGACCAATCGTCCGGCGGGAGCAAGATTTTTCATCGCTGCGACAACCGGTTTCCAGGCCGGTGTTGTATCGATGATGGCGTGCAGTTTTTGCGGGCATTCCTCATCCGTGTCCCCCGCCCAGACAGCCCCCAATTCGCGGGCAAAGCGGCGTTCCGGTTCTTTCCGCGCAAAAATAAATACCTGGGACTGGGGATAGAGATGGCGCACCATTTTGAGGACCAGATGGGCGGAAGCGCCGAAACCTGTCAGGCCGAGATTGGAACCGTTCTTGAAATTGGCCAGTCGCAGGGAGCGATAACCTATGGCTCCGGCGCACAACAGCGGCGCCGCCTGGGCGTCGGTGAATACGGCGGGAATGGCAAAAGCGAATTTTTCCGCAACAGCCGTGAATTCCGCGTATCCGCCGGGAACATCCCGACCGGTGGCCTGAAAATCCCTGCAGAGATTTTCCATGCCGGAAAGGCAGTATTCGCAAGACCCGCAGGAAGAATTGATCCAGCCTATCCCGACCCGGTCGCCGATGGAGAATTTGTGGGCTTCCGCTCCCCGGTCAACGACTGTGCCGACTACCTGATGCCCCAGGATACAGGGAAGTTTCGCCGGCGGTGTCCGGCCTTCAATTTCATCCAGTTCGGTATGACAGACACCACAGGCGGAGACTTTAACCAGGATTTGCCGGTCGCCGATTTCCGGCACCGGCAAGTCAACCATTTTCAGAGGCTGGTTGTTGTCTTTAATATTCGTTATTTTTTCGAGTATTGCCGCCTTCATTTATAACAGGGATTACCCTTTTAACGCTGCGGGCATTTCCACGCTGACATCCACCGGCTGAATATATTGTTTCATAAGCTCAGACGTGGAGTTTACCTTCAGTTTATCGAATAAAAAGGAAAGTTGTTTTTCCAGCTGGTCGCCCAGTTTCTGAATCGTCGGCGCCGGCAGATTCCACATTTCCGGCTTGAACGGACCGCAGCCTTTTTTCCGGGTTTTATAAATGAACTGTTCCTCGGTATCTTTTTCTTTCCACTCTTCCTTTAAATCCGTCTTTAAGTAGTTATAAATTCGATCTTTCAGGTCTTGCGGAAAATCGGGGCTGTCATAAACTATATTCTGAAAACCGGTGGCCAGATGGATTTCAGCGGTGCCGACGGCCGGGAATTTATCAAAAGCTTCATCCGGCAGCGTGGATGCGCCGTGCTGGACAGCGCCGGCCAATCCATATTGCTTTCTGGCGACTTCCGACAGTTTTTGCAAAACGTCAAAATCGATTTTAACTTCCGCTATACTGCCGTCGGCCAGCGGAACACCTCCGTGCGCTGTTCCCGTCTGAACGCTGATCTTACTAATGGGAGGAGAAGTCTGACTTTCTTTTCGAAGAGTCTCCAGATAACCTTCCATGAAGGCCTGCAGTTCTTCCACGGTGCTGTTTTTCCCGCCGACTTCGCCGATTTCACCGCCCACGGAAATGGAAATGCCTTCCGGTTCCAGATCCCTGATCATTGTTGTCAATTCCGCCGCCAGAGTGTAATTGGTTTCCTGCTGCTGCCGAACAGTTTCCCGGCTTAAATCCACCAGGGTTGATGTATCAATGTCAATATTGTAGAAACCGGCTTCGATTGCTTCCCAGATCAGATTTTTTACCGCCTGAGTTTCTTTGGCCGGATCGGCGGCAAATTTTTTGGCGTTGATCTGAAAATGATCTCCCTGCAGAAAAACCGCTCCCGAAAAACCGGTCTTGATGGCCGCCGCCATGACGGCGCAGGTGTATTCGAGAGGTCGTTGCAAAGTATAATCTATTTCCGACCGGGCAATCTCAAAGATAACCGGGCCTACGTGGCCTTTGAGAGCCGCACGGAATACGGCCTGAGCGCTGTAATACGTCATCGCCCGCAGATTGATCGCCGGGACGGTAAAGCCTTGCACTTCACCGCGTCCCATTGCTTCATAGAGTGCTTGGATGGAAGAAGATATTATTCCCAGGGCGGCGGCAGAGCGGCGAATAAGCCAGCAGGCGGCGTCCGCTGTGGCCTTATCCGGGCTGAAGACCGCTGTATAAATCAAGTCATCAATCAATTCACTTTTAAGCTTTTCCTCGTCCAGTATACGGACATCACCGCCGTCGAGTTGAATAATCGGGGAACATTTGCTTTTTAATTGATCCTTGTTTTCGTAAATCATCAGAGCTCCTTTAATGTAGATTTATGCTGTAACGTTATTTACAGCGGCAGGAAGTTCAATTTTCCGTTCGCAACAACAACGGTATCTTCTAAGGCAAAAATTGCTGAGCCATTTGAACTTCGGTGGTGCTGCCGATATAAATTGGCGAACGTTGATCAACATTTTGTACTTTTAAAGACAGAATATCTTCTTTGCCGTCGGTCGCCCGCCCGCCTGCCTGCTCCATAATAAACGCCATGGGCTGCAGTTCAAACAGCAGCCGCAGCTTGCCCTGAGGCGCTTTCTGCAGGGCCGGGTAGGTGAACAACCCTCCTTTTTTTATCAGCACCTGATTGATATCCGGTACAAATCCGCCGCTGTAGCGCAGTTTGTAGCCGTCTTGTTCCAGTGCTTCAATGAATTTCAGATGCTCCGGCGTCCATTCATTGCGCAGACCGCCGGGGGAAAAGATCGAACCTTTTTCTTTCAGTTTAATGTTGTTTTGCGAAAGAACATATTCGCCTTCCCGATTGAGCACAAACTCGTGGGAGCCGAAGCCCGCTGAATAAACCATTGTAATCAGAGGGCCGTAAGTAATGTAGAGAGCGGCGACCATGGTGTTTTTGCCGGTATCAAAAACCGATTCCTTGTGAATGCCGATAATCGTGCCGATGGCCAGATTGGTATCCACCAGCGAAGAGCCGTCCAGCGGGTCAGCCGTGACAATATATTTTTCATGGCCTTTGCCGATCTGAATTATCTGTTCCTGCTCTTCCGACGCATATTCCCGGACAAAACCGGAAAACTGCAATTGATTTTTCAGGATTTCATCCGCACTGCGATCCAGGGAAAGCTGTTCTTCTCCATAAATGTTTTTAAATCCCGCGAGCTTACGGTTGGCTTCATGAATTTTGGCGGAAATATATTTGCCGACCACGGCAATCTGCCAGATGAGGCGGCGCAATTCCACTTCCACTCCCGCCATCCACATGTGCCTGCGTAAATCGACCATGTTTTTTGTATAGTCACCAATTCCTTCGCCCATATTCCTTCCTTTCCATGACAGAGGATCGAATTAATTAAAATGTCAGGATGCGGCGGATGTCGCCCTTTGTTTATTACAGAATATTCATTGTTGTGACAAGCAAATATTGACGGCCTCGTAAAAAGGCCGGATGCTGCGTTGTGCTTCATCCTTCGTCACTGCGGCATACGCTAAATATTTCTCATTCCTCATGATTCACGCGCCTTGCCTGCAGCCTTTTTACGAGGTCGTCAAATTATGGCTGATTAGAATTGCCTGTTATCCACCACCGGTGTTATCTTTCCCGCCGTTCGGGGTAAACTGTTGGCTTCGACCAGTCTTACGGACACGCCAATGCCGGTCACGGAACTGATGCGCTTTTTTACTGATTCCAAAAAAGAGCGCTGCTTCTGCAATTCCAGGGAAAATATTTTGCCGGTAACCTCGATTACTACTTCGAGGCTGTCCATCGCACCCCGGCGGTCAACGACAATCTGGCAGGGGGCCTGGCCTCCGGCGACGTCGCCGATTGCTTCCTCGATCTGGGAAGGATACACATTCACCCCGCGGATAATGAGCATGTCGTCGGAACGCTGCAGCACTCTCTGCATCCGCACCAGAGTTCTGCCGCAGGCACAGGGAGCATAGTCGAGTCTGGTAATATCACCGGTGCGGTAACGAATCATCGGAAAGGCTTCTTTGGACAGCGTCGTCAGCACCAGTTCACCTTCGCTGCCGGGGGACAGCAGGGCGCCGCTTTGCGGATCGATAATTTCCGGAATGAAGGCGTCTTCGTAAATATGCAGGCCGGTTCGGCATCGGCATTCGCCGGCGACGCCGGGGCCAATTACTTCGGAAACGCCGTAATTATCCGTTGCGTTCAAACAGAGTCCGGCCTCGATTTCCCCACGCATTTTTTCCGACCAGGGCTCCCCACCAAAAAGTCCGACCTTCAGATAAAGAGATTTCGGATCGATTCCGGCCTGAGCAATACGGGAGGCGATCTCCAGAGCATAACTGGGAGTGCCGACCAACACTGTTGATCTATAATCCTGCATGATCATAATTTGCTTTTCCGTGTTGCCCGTGCTCATCGGAATTACGGAAGCGCCGATGGCCTCCGCACCGTAATGGATGCCGAAGGCGCCGGTGAAGAGGCCGTAGCTGAAAGCTATCTGCACCAGATCGTCGGAAGTGACGCCGGCCGAAGTCATAAAACGGGCAACCAGATTAGACCAGATGCGGACATCATTTTTGGTATAACCGACGACAATCGGCCTGCTGGTTGTTCCCGACGAAGAATGGATGCGGACTACTTCGCGCAGCGGCACGGCAAACATTCCATAGGGATAGTCGGTGAGTAAATCATCTTTAGTGGTGAAGGGAAGTTTGGTCAAATCGGCGAGGGAACCAATATCCTCCGGGATGATGCCCCGTTCAGCAAATTTTTTCCGGTAATGGGTGACGTTTTTATGCACTCGATTGATGGTCGCCTGAAGTCTCTCCAGTTGCAGTTGTTCCAATTCATCGCGCGATATACACTCATGGGTCGGATCCCAGATCTTCATAAATTAAAACCTCCCGGAAAATTTGAGCTGTTAAAATTCCCTCATTTTTGGTGCTGTTCAAAAATGCTCAGGTACAAGGCGCGCAAAAACCGAAGCGCGAGGCGTATGTGAACATACGTTGAGCGGTTAGGTTTGCAGCGCAACGCCGTAGATAAGCGTTTTTCAACAGCACCCTTTATTGCAATTCCAAATCAAGCGCTACCTTTGTTGGCGTTGTCGTCGGCTTCCTCAATGTATGTATAATACGCCTCGTCGCCTCCTCCTAGCCGCCGCGGTATCATCTATGATTTGGAAATGGAATTACCGTTCCCAGATTTCTTTCTTATCCCTGCCCAGATAGGCCCGCTGCACATCTCTATTTTCCAATAATTCAGAAGCGCTGCCCTCCAGAATCATCTTCCCCGTCTCCAGCACGTAGCCGCGATGGGCTATTTTTAGCGCTGCGCGGGCATTTTGTTCCACCAGCAGCACAGTTGTTTTCTTTTCCCCGGACAGATTTTCGATGACCCGGAATATTTCCTGGACAACCATGGGAGCAAGTCCCATTGACGGTTCATCGAGCAGCAACAGTTTTGGTTTGGCCATCAACGCCCGACCGACGGCCAGCATCTGCTGTTCTCCGCCTGACAGTGTTCCGGCCAGTTGTTTTCTCCTGGTCTGCAGTATGGGAAATAAATCGTAGATCATGGAGGCGGTGTTTTTTGCTTCCGCTCTGCCTGCCCTGGAGCCGTAATGCTGATACGCCCCCAGCTCCAGGTTATCTTCCACAGAAAGCGGCTTGAATACCTGTCTGCCTTCCGGAACCTGCGATACGCCCAGCCTGACGATGCGGCTCGGGGCAAAATTGATCATTGATGACCCGGAGAAAAAAATCTCACCGCTTTGCACCGGAACAATGCCGGATAAAGAATTGAGCAGAGTAGTTTTACCCGCTCCATTGGCGCCGATCAGCGTGACTATCTCGCCTTCATTCAAATGCAGGGAAATATTCTTTAAAGCATGAACCTGACCGTAGTAGGTATTGATGTTTTTTATTTTCAGCATAGCTTTAGTTATAATTTTAATAAGCCGTTGTCATGCGTCACCCAGGTAGGCCGCGATCACCGCCGGATTCTCCTGTATTTCACGCGGAGTACCCACCGCCAGCAGTTTCCCCAAGTTTAACACAATGATGGAATCACAGACATCCATGACCAGCTCCATATCGTGTTCCACCAGCACAATGGTTATGCCCGATTCGCGAATTTTCCGAATGAGCTTCGCTAGTTCCGCCGTTTCCAGGCTGTTTAATCCCGCGGCCGGCTCATCCATCAGGATAAGCTGCGGTTCCACGGCCAGCGTCCGGGCGATCTCCAGAAGCCGTCCTTTGCCGAAGGGCAGATTGTCGGCCGTGATCCCGGCTTCATCGGCCAGGCCGGTGAATTCCAGCCAGTGCAGAGCGTTTTCCCGGATCTGCTTTTCTTCCCTGATCTGCCAGGGCAGTTTAAAAGCGCAGGAAATAATGCCGCTGCTGCTTTTCGTATGCAGTCCGACCATTACGTTTTCCAGTACCGTCATTCGCCCGAAGAGTTCTACGTTTTGAAAGGTGCGCACGAGGCCAAGCGGAGCCAGCGATTCCGCCGCAAAAAAAGAAATATTTTTTTCACCCAGATAAACTGTCCCGGATGTCTGGGTGTAAAGGCCGGTGACAATATTAAAGAGTGTTGTTTTGCCCGCGCCATTGGGTCCGATAACACCGGTGATTGAACCTTTTTGGACTTCCAGGGATACGTCTTCAAGAGCAGTAAGTCCGCCGAACACTTTAGTTATGCCGTTTAGTTTAAGCATGACTTCCGCCTCTGCCTTTTATTTTGCCGCCGATAAATCCGGTTATCTGGTTAAAACCGCTGATCAGGCCGCCGGGCATATACATGGTCATGATTATCAGCAGCAAACCGTAGACGATAATGTCAAAATCCTGTAAAACCCGCAGGAATTCCGGCATCATGGTTAAAATGGCCGCGCCGAGGAAGGAGCCGTAAATGCTGCCCAGGCCGCCGATGATGACCATTGTCACCAGTTCTACGGAAAAATTAAATCCGAAAGAAGCCGGAGAAATAAAAGTCATGGTATGGGCATATAAGCTTCCGGCAACAGCTGAAATCACTGCGGAAACGGTAAATATTTGAACCTTGAGCACCCGGGCGTTGACGCCCATGACCCGCGCCGCCACTTCCGAATCAGCAATAGCCCGAAGCGCCCGGCCGATGCGCGACTGCGACAAATTGATCGACAGCAGCATTGTAACCAGCGTCACCGACCAGATCAGATAGTAATTGTGCATATCATTGTCGAAAACCAGAGAGCTGATATGAAGGTTGGGAATTCCGGAAAGTCCGGAAGGACCTCCGGTGACGGCGACTGTTTCATTGAAAACAATGAACATTATGATGCCGAAACCCAGCGTCGCCATCGCCAGGAAATGCCCCCTCAATTTTAAAATGGGGAAGCCGATGACAAAAGCCAGTCCGCCGTTGGCGCCGGCGGCTACAGCCAGGGCCGACCAGGGATTAAGTTCGTAAGTGGTTGTCAGAACGCCGGAAATATATGCCCCCAGTCCGAAGAAAGCGGCATGGCCCAGTGAAATCTGGCCGGCATAACCCATCAGAAGATTCAAACCGACGGCCAGCATGGTGTTAATGCCGATAAACACCAGGACATTCATAAAATAACTGCCCTGAAGGAAAAACGGCACAGCCAGCACAGCCAGAGTGAAGATCAGAAACATTATTATTTCGCGTTTTTCTTTTGTCATAATCCGTGCGTCGATTAAACTCTTTCCGTTTCCTTTGTCGCAAATAAGCCTTGCGGGCGGACAAAGAGAATTAATAATAAAATTATAAACGCAATGGCGTCCTTATAGCTGGCGGAAATATAACCCGCGCCGAGTGATTCGAGCAACCCCAGAAGCAAGCCGCCCATGATGGTTCCCAACCCGCTGCTCATGCCGCCGATAATCACGGCGCAGAAACCCTTTAACCCCAGCATGACGCCGACGTCGTAGGCAGTCATGGTCAGCGGCGCGATGATGATTCCCGCCATTGAGCCGATGGCCGAACTGATGGCGAAAGAAAGAAGAATCATTGTCTTGACATTGATGCCGACGAGGCTCGCCGCCTGACTGTTGTAGGCACAGGCCAGCATTGCCTTGCCGGCGATAGTAAAATTGAAAAATATTTTATTGGCGATGATAATCAAAACGGTAATGGCGAAGATCCAGAGGTGCTGGGGCAGAATCGTAGCTCCGGCGATATGAAGCGGTTCATTTCCGGAAAAAGCGGGGAGGGCGTGCGTATCTTTTCCCCAGACCACCATACTGATGCCGCGGATCAAAATACTGGCGCCGATCGTTATAATCACCATGCTTAAAGGTTTGGCGTTTTTAAGCGGCCGGATCGCCAGCCTTTCAAAGGCAATGCCGACCATAGTGGAAAAAAGAATGGAAAGAATAATTGCCGGAACCAGGGGAAGATGGAAAAAAGACAGAAAAAAAATAGTGAACATACCGCCCAGCATGACAAATTCACCCTGAGCAAAATTAATGATTCCGGTGGCGTTATGAATGATAGCGAAGCCAAAACCGATCAACGCATAAATTGCGCCGTTGGAAAGGCCGGATAAAATATATTGAAACAGTTGCTGGGAATTATCCATTTATTTCGTCGTCGAGCTGAAAGTATAAGAGCAACGCAGACAGCAGGCCGGCGTTGCTCTTATTTAAAAAATACAATCTTATTTAATCAGTTTCCAGTTGCCCTGCTTGACTTGCACTAGGACGAAAGCGTCGCTGGTCAAACCGGCATGATCCGTCGGCGAAAACGTGAATGTTCCGCCGATACCGGGCAACTTGTTGGTTTTTTCCAGTTGATCGCGAATGGCGGCCGGTGTCTGCGCACCGCGGGCGATGGCATTTTGCAGCAGCATGATGGCGTCGTAAGCATGGCCGCCGAAATGATCGCCTTCCACTTTATAGTATTTTTTGTAGTTATTGACATAATTCAGCAGCGTTTTTTTCTGGGGGTCGCTCTTGGGCAGCTGGTTGGCGACAATAACGCGTCCTGAGGGCAGAATAATGCCTTCCGCGGCCGGGCCGGCCAGTTCGATGAATTTCCTGGAGGAAACACCGTGGCTCATGTACAGGGGCAGTTTAATGCCTAATTGTTTGACATTGCGGGCCACAACCGCCGGACCGGGGTTGGTTCCCCAGCAGACAATGGCCTGGGCATTGCTGGCGCGGATTTTAGTCAACTGAGCTGTCATGTCCGTATCTTTGGGGCCGTAAGTTTCATTGGAAACTATTTGGATACCGAAAGATTTGGCCTTGGCAACAAGCTGTTCCCTGCCGGAAGAACCGAAACCATCGGAAACGGTCAGAATGGCAATCCGGCTGATTTTCTGCTTTTTCATGTAGTCAAATATTCTTAACACCGCTAGGGCGTCGTTTTGTGCAGTCTTAAAAACCCATTTCTTTACCGGTTCGGTAATTTTGACACCGGCAGCACAGGAAATAAGGGGTATCTGCGCTTTTTCGACGACCGGTATTATCGCCATGGTATCGCCGGTTATGCTGGGGCCAATGATCGCGGCGACTTTATCATCTTTAATAAGTTTGTTGGCTCCCTGAACCGCTTTGGTGGCGTCGCCCTGCGTGTCGATAACGATTAATTCCAGTTTGCGGCCTTGAATTCCGCCGGCCTTATTGATTTCATCGACCATCATTTTGGCGGTGTTGCGTTCCGGCTCACCTAAAAAAGAAGCCGGTCCGGACACGGAAAAGAGCGCTCCGATCTTAATCGGGGGAGCGGCAAACACTGATCCGGCCGTAAAAGACAGAAACAACATTGAAAGAACAATCCAAAAAAATTTTTTTGACATAAATCCCTCCTTTTTAAGAAAATTACTTCTTGACCAGCTTCCCGGCAACAAACTGCATGTTCATACGGTCCGCTACAAACAAAAAGCCACGGTTTCGATCTACCCGTGGCTTTTTTGCAACCTATTTTGAGTTGTCTCAGTGTCGGGTAAATCGATGTAGGGCAGTATAATAATAGTAATTACCATAGCCATAATATGTCCGGCTTAATTTGCTATTCATACTGGAATCGTTTCCGCCGATCACCTGCCACTCAAGACTACTTGATATGTTTAAATAATTGAGTGCAACCGTAAATCACATATATGCCACCGTGTCAAACAAAAAAATGGACTGCCTCGTAAAAAACGGTCATGCATCACGATACACCACGAAGCATGAAAATAACTTAATACGATTCTATTTTCATAGTAAGGCCGGATGCTGCGTTGCGCTTCATCATTTGTCACTGCGGCATACGCTAAATATGCCTCATTCCAAATGATTCACGCGCCTTGCCTGCAGCATTTTTACAAGGCCGTCCGTAAATCGCCGCTTTTATGAATTTTTACTGGTCGATCAAAAATGAATGGCGTCAAAGCAGTTGATTCCGTTAAAAAAGCGGGGTGGTTATCTTCATATTCCGTCATCATTATTATCTTCAGGAAGCACAGCGGCGGGGGTTTCCGGCAGAACTTCCACGGAGCGTAATTTATTTTGAATTTTTTTTGATTTCCGGCGAGCGTCGTCCACCGAATTAGTAGCCTGCTCCAGCCTCTTGTGAACGGCATCCAGCGTATCCCCGAATTTGCCGAATGCTGTTTTGACTTCACCGAGCACCTTCCAGACTTCGCCGGATCGTTGCTGAATCGCCAGACTGCGGAAACCCATTTGCAGACTGTTTAAAAAAGCGGCAAAGGTGGAGGGGCCCGACACGGCGATGTGATAGTCCCGCTGCAAAAACTGAATCAAGGCAGTTCGACGGATTACCTCGGCGTAAAGTCCTTCGGAGGGTAAAAACATAATCCCGAAATCAGTCGTTCGGGGTGGAGCCAGATACTTTTGGGAGATGTCCCGGGCCGCTTTTTTAATGGCGGCTTCCAATTGTCTGGCCGCATCATCCGCCGCCGAGGTATCGGCTTTTTCCTGGGCGTCCAGGAGCCGTGTATAATCTTCTACCGGAAACTTGGCATCGACAGGAATTAACACATGCTCGGAATGCAAATCCCCGTGGCCGGGGAGTTTGATGGCAAATTCCACCAGATCACCGCCGTGTTCGTGTATTTTGACGTTTTTGGCATATTGCTCCGGGGCCAGCATTTCTTCCAGCAGCGCTCCCAACTGCACTTCACCCCAGGTGCCGCGTAATTTCACATTTTTCAGAACCTTTCCCAGATCTCCCACATCCGCCGCCAGCGAACGCATATCGCCTAACCCCTGATGCACCATTTCGAGACGTTCGGATACCTGCTGGAAAGATTCGCCCAGTCTTTTTTCCAGCGTACCCTGCAATTTTTCATCAACGGTTTCGCGCATCCGGTCGAGCTGGCGGGCGTTGTCTTCCTGAATTTGCTTTAATTTTTCGTCAACAATCAGCCGCACGGCTTCCATCTTTTGATCGTTCGTTGTGGTTAAGACGGCCAGTTGAGCGGCAAATCCTTCCATCTGGCTGTGCTGCAGGCCGGCGCTTTGTGCCATGCGCGCCTCTACAGTATCGCCAAACGATTTCAGTGCCTGCGTCAGCTCCGCTCTTTCCTGGTAAGCTCCGGTTTGCATCTCAGCGCGAAATTTGGCAATTTCATCCCGCACGGAACGGTCGGTTCTTTCCTGAAGATTTTGCAAGGCATCCAGTTTAGAGGTAAGCGGGGAAAGATCAACGGCGCTGTTCTTCAGCTGCCAGATCTGCAGCACAAGCACAACCGCAAGCAGGATTAAAATTACAATCAGGATTATTTCCATTTGGTTGGTATCCTTACATATGTCTCAACGGCTTTTCTTAAGCGACGAAAGTACATAGCGGTCAAGAGATACAAGTGTCAAGGAAAACAAATTCCAATTCGGCTGCATACTTCCTCGATAAAGAATAATGATGAAATTATATAGAGCTTCCTGTATTCAAGGAACCGTCAATCTCAGCCAAGATGCAAGGCTTTAATCTGTAATCAATGAGGCTGTGTAATTACCTCTTTTAAAAAAAATTAATAATGCTATTATGATGTTCAACTCATCAGAAAAACCGAAGTTTGTATATCAATATTTAAAGCCCACAAGGACGTGCAGTGAAGAAGAATTACGTGCTTATTGATTATGAGAATGTCCAGCCCACGGCTATTGAGGCGCTGGAGCATGAGAACTTTCACGTCATAGTGTTTGTGGGTGCAAGCCAGTCAAAGGTTACGTATGAGGTTGCCTCGGTGGTGCAACGCATGGGCGATCGAGCTTCCTACATCAAAATTTCCGGAAGCGGCAGCAATACCCTTGATTTCCATATCGCGTATTACATTGGGCGACTAGCTGCAAAGGAACCGGAGGCCTACTTTCACATCGTGTCTAAAGACACCGGCTTTGATCCATTGCTTCAGCATCTAAAGAGCAAAAAGATTTGTGCACGTCGTGTAAACAGCGTTAAAGATCTTCCTCTCGTTAAGGTCGAAGCATCAAAGTCCAATCCTGATCGGGTTTCGGTAGTCATCACGAACCTGAACCAGCGTAGAGCATCGAAGCCTAGAACTCTTAAGACCCTTGCCAGTACTATTAATTCACTGTTTCAAAAGTCGCTTTCTGAGGCAGAGATAGAAGACATCATCTCAGAGCTTACTAAGAAGGGCATCGTCGTAAACAATCAGTCCAGGGTATCCTATGTTTTACCAGTTGAACCCAAAGGTTGATCAAGTATTTAAAATTAAATGAGCTTTTCAAATCGGAAGGACAGCGATAGACCGTCGAAACTTATTCGACTCGCTTGATAGTCCGCAAGATGTAACAAGCATCGCGGTACCACCAAATTAAAATGTATCAGGCTGATGCGCAGCGCTTCAGCAACCCTTCAGTCTTATAACAGCTTAAAATCTATCGAAATTAATATACTTACTCATCAGCTCAAAGTGCTTATCCAGGGAATAAAGGCATAAATTATGATCCCGGGCATTTTGTACAATAATCAAATCGGCGATTCCGACCTTGTTGATCCCGTTGCGCAAATTAATTTCCTGAAAATCAATAATTTCTTCCCAATCAATTTTGATGGCTGTATTTTTGATCGTCAGCAAAATATTGATCAATGAGTTTTCTTTTTTTATTCTTAAAAACGGAATTAGTTCGCTAAGAATTAAGTTGTTGATGCACAACAGGTTTTTGTCAATTAATTCGTCCAGCGCCGCGGCTTCGTTCCGGCCGCGAAAATATTCGATCCAGACTGAAGAATCCACCAGTACATTTTTCATCTTTTCCTCAAAGCAGCAAGATCAATATCCAGATCAACTTTTCCAAAGTACTTCTTTAAATCCTTGATCTTTTCTTTTTCAATAAGATTTCTCAGCGCGATTTTTATGACACCTGTTTTAGTTTTTTCGTGGGTCAGCTCCATGGCTTCATTGATGAGCTGGTCGGGTAAATTTAAAGTTGTTCTCATAATAACGCCTCCAATTATGCATACTATACAATGTCTGTATGCATTGTCAATAAAGATTGTGTGTATCATGTTGAGAGTAATTTGCATCTGAGTACTTATAAATTTGCCGAATACTTTGCGGCACATATTTGCAAGTTGCATAATTTAGAGCTTTTGGGTATAAACGCACCGTCGTCTGACCCAATTTATTCCATTTTGGATTCAAGATGACGCCGCCAATAGAGGCGCCGTTTGAAGGCAAAAGGGAATCAGGCAGATCAAAATATCGGAATAACATCTAAGGTAAATCATGGCGGATAGAATTGAAGTCGGTTTTAAGGAAGGCATTCGCGACGCGTTGGGCGAGAAGACCAGAAAGCGTATTATCGACAATCTGGGTCTCCAAGTCACAAAAGTTGCAACAATTGAAGTTTATACAATCGCCGGAGGATTAAGCGCTGCGGAGTTGGACGATGCCGCCGCGGGGCCGCTTTCCGATCCGGTCATTCAGGAATACACCATTAATCAGCCGCTGGCGAAAAACTTCGACTGGCTCATTGAGGTGGGTTTTCGTCCCGGCGTTACGGATAATGTCGGCAAAACAGCCCGCGAAGCGATCACACTTTTGCTGGGCGAAAATATTGGTGAACGTAAAGTCAACGTTTACACCTCCCGCCAGTACTTAATCAGCGGGGAAATTTCACCGGCGGATGCGGAAAGAATCGCCGCGGGTGTGCTGGCCAATGATCTTATCGAACGCTATCAGGTTGTCTGGTCGGGTGATTTTGATTTTAACCGCGGTATGCCGGCCTACGTTCCGCAGGTGGCGGGCAAAGACGAAATACTGGTGGAAGAAATTCCTCTGGCCTCGCTGGATGCCGATGCACTGATTAAAATCAGCCAGGAAAAACTCCTTGCCCTCAATCTGGAAGAGATGCAGGAACTGCAGCGCTACTATCAAAATCCGGATGTGATTAAAAACCGCAAAAAGGTAGGCTTGAACGAAAACATAACGGATGTCGAGCTGGAATGCCTGGCGCAGACCTGGTCGGAGCATTGCAAACACAAAATATTCAACAGCCAAATCACCTATACTACATCCGGTGCAAAGCTCACCATCGACTCGCTTTTCAAAACGTATATCAAAGGCTCCACCGCGCAGGTCCGCAAAAACAAAGGCAAGAAAGATTTCTGCCTCTCCGTGTTTGTCGATAATGCCGGAGTGATCAAATTCAATGATGACCATAACCTGGTTTTTAAAGTCGAAACACATAATTCACCGTCGGCGCTTGATCCCTACGGCGGCGCGCTAACGGGAATTGTCGGCGTTAACCGCGATCCTTTCGGCACCGGCATCGGTGCGAAACTCATTTTCAATACCGACGTTTTCTGTTTTGCCTCGCCTTTTTATAAAAAGAAACTGCCGCCCCGGATTCTTCATCCGCGCCGGATTTATGAAGGCGTGCGGGAAGGCGTCGAGCACGGCGGCAACAAAAGCGGTATTCCCACGGTCAACGGGAGCCTTGTCTTTGATGACCGCTTTTTAGGCAAGCCGCTGGTTTATTGCGGCACAGGCGGCATTATGCCCGCCGAGCTTAACGGCAAGCCAACCCATACCAAAGAAATAATGCCAGGCGACGCCATCATCATGACGGGCGGTCGGATCGGCAAAGACGGAATTCACGGCGCCACCTTCTCGTCGGAGGAGTTGCATGAAGGATCGCCGGTCACGGCGGTGCAAATCGGCGACCCGATCACCCAGAAAAAAATGACGGACTTTTTGCTTGTCGCCCGCAACCGCGGGCTGTATCGCGCCCTCACCGACAACGGCGCCGGCGGGCTTTCTTCTTCGGTAGGCGAAATGGCCACGTACTGCGGCGGCTGCGAGATTGATCTGGCCCGTGCTCCCTTGAAATATTCCGGCCTGCAGCCGTGGGAAATTCTTGTTTCCGAAGCCCAGGAACGCATGACGCTGGCGGTTGATCCCAAAAAAGTTAAACAATTCATGGCGCTGGCGAAAAAGATGAATGTGGAAGCCACGGTGCTCGGCAAATTTACCGACTCCGGGAAGTTCCATGTACTTTACGGCAAAAAGACTGTTGCCTTCCTCGACATGGAATTTCTGCATGAAGGTGTTCCGCAATTACAACTGGCCGCCAAATGGAAACAGCCGAAATATCAGGAGCCGGATTTTCCCGAACCGGCAAATTTCAACAAGGCGCTGGAGCAGATGTTGACCAGGTTAAATATCTGTTCAAAGGAATCCGTCGTGCGCCAGTACGATCATGAAGTGCAGGCGGGGTCGGTTGTCAAGCCTCTTGTCGGCGTTGCCAACGACGGTCCGTCGGATGCCGCCGTAATCCGGCCGCTGCTCGATTCCATGGAAGGTGTGGTGGTCGCGCACGGTATTTGTCCGCGTTACAGCGATATCGATACCTACGCCATGACGGCCTGCGCCATTGATGAGGCCGTGCGCAATGCCGTGGCGGTCGGCGCCGACCTGGATCACCTGGCCGGGTTGGATAACTTCTGCTGGTGCGATCCGGTCCAGTCCGCCAAAACGCCCGACGGCGAATACAAGCTGGCTCAACTGGTGCGCTCCAATATGGCTATCTTTGATTACACCACCGCCTACGGCGTGCCCTGCATTTCGGGCAAGGACAGCATGAAGAACGACTACTCGATAGGTAAAACCAAAATTTCCATTCCGCCCACGCTGCTTTATTCGGTCATCGGTAAAATTGAAGATGTCCGCAAAGCCATAACAATGGATGCCAAGCGGCCGCAGGATCTGGTTTATATTCTGGGTGAAACCAGAGATGAACTGGGCGGTTCGGAATGGTTTGCCCTGCACAAAGCAATCGGCAACAAGGTTCCCAGGGTGGACGCCGCCGGCGCTTTAAAGATGTACCGGGCGCTGCACAAGGCAATTCAGGCCGGTCTCGTTGCCTCGTGCCATGACTGCTCGGATGGTGGCTTGGCTGTAGCGCTGATCGAAACAGCGTTTGCCGGCGGCCTGGGCATGAACATCGATTTGCAGGACGTGCCGTATCGGGGCAAAAAGAGAAACGATTATATTTTGTTTTCCGAGACGGCCAGCCGCTTTGTCGTAACCATTCATCCGCAGGATAAAAAAAGATTCGAAAAAATTCTGGCCGGAAATATCGTCAGTGAAATCGGTTTTGTCACCGGCGACGAATTCTTCCGGATTACCGGATTAAAAGGCCGGCTAATTATTAACGAAAAGATCGGCAAATTGAAAAAAGCCTGGCAGACGCCGCTCGATTTTTAGACAGGAATAAATATATGAACCGCAAAGTGAAAGCAATTGTCTTAACCGGCAACGGCACCAATTGTGAAATGGAAATGGCGCATGCCTGCAAGCTGGCGGGCGCCGATCAAGTTGATATTGTCCACATCAGCGAACTGCTCTACGGAGAAAAACGCTTGTCGAAATACTCGTTCCTGAATCTGCCGGGTGGGTTTCTTGACGGCGACGATTTGGGTTCGGCCAAAGCCGGCGCCAATCGGTTTTTGCATGCGCGGATTGACGATGAAAAAGAGATGCTCATCGAAGAGCTGCTGCATTTCATCAATACCGGCGGTTTGATTCTGGGAGTCTGCAACGGTTTTCAACTGATGGTGAAACTGGGGCTGCTGCCGGCGCTGGGTGGTAATTTCACCAGACAAAGCTCAACATTGACCTTCAACGATTCCGGACGTTTCGAGGATCGGTGGGTGTATCTGCAGGCCAACAGGCAAAGTCCCTGCGTCTTCACCCGCGATATCGAACTGGCTTATTATCCCGTACGCCACGGGGAAGGAAAGTTTGTTCCGGAAAATGACAGCGTTCTTGAACAAATCGAGAAGAAGAATCTGGTCGCTTTTCGCTACTGCCTGCCCGACGGTTCTCCGACGATCGATTATCCGGCCAATCCCAACGGGTCGGTTAACGCGATTGCCGGCATCTGCAACGAAACAGGACGGCTTTTCGGCTTAATGCCCCACCCCGAGGCCTATTTGCACTGCACCAATCACCCCCGCTGGACGCGCGAGGATCTTCCCGAAGAAGGACAGGGCGTTGCTATTTTCCGCAATGCTGTGAACTTCATTCGCAGCAAAGAATTCTGATACCAAGCCGCATTCTTTGCCTAACTTTGTTGGCTGCGTCGTCAGCTTCCTCAACGTATGAGGAATACGCCTGCGGAGCCTCCTCCTTGCCGCCGCGTTATGCTTTGAATGCAACTTGGCATGACGACCTCGTAAAAAGTCTGGATGCTGCGTTGCGTTTCATCCTTCGTCACTGCGGCGTACGCCAAGTACGCCTTGTTCCTCATGATTTACGCGCCTTGCCTGCAGCCTTTTTGCGAGGCCGTCCATAAATCGTCACTGTTATGACTTTTTGTGAGGTCCTTAATTCAAGAAAGAATCTAAATTGATAAACTGGCGATGAGAAAAGCACCGGGGGAGCGGGTTTATCTCCCGCTCCCTGATGGTGATGATTGAATTACTCTTGAGTTGTTTTATTTTCTTTTTTCGCACCTTGTCTGGGCGCTGGAGCGGCGGGTACCGGGAAATTGGATGCCGCGCCAACTTTTACCTCCAGCAATTCCACATCAAAGATCAGTGCCGCGCCGCCCGGAATGATGGGCGGTCGACCGTTGTCGCCGTAAGCCAGATCAGACGGGCAGGCAATTCTGGCTTTGCCGCCTACCTTCATCATGCCTACGCCTTCCGACCAGCAGGGAATAACCTGTCCCAGCGGAAACTCCACAGGCTGGCCGCGCTTCACGGAGCTGTCAAATTCCTTGCCGTCAATAAAAGTGCCGGTGTAGTGAACTTTGACGACATCCGTGGCTTGAGGCTGAGTGCCCGTGCCGGCCTTGATTTCTTTGTAGATCAAGCCGCTGGCTGTTTTTTGCGCACCTTTTTCAGTAGCAGCTTTTTCTAAAAACGGCTTGGCCAGAGCTTTTTGTTTTTCCGTGATGCGGGCCATGCGGGCCTTCGCCAGTTCATTGAGCTTCTGCATGCTGGCTTCCGGCTCCGTCGCCAGCTTCACGCCTGTAGTTGCATCGGCCATGCCCTGTTGAACATACTTCAACTCTTCCGGGGACATGTCGAAAATGGAAAGTTGTTTTTGAATATTCACGCCCAGGGAATAGAAGGCCTTTTGTTCATCGGTTTTTGGCTCCTTGGAACAGCCCATTATGAGCAGCAGAGCAACAAAAACAACACACATTAATTTACGCATAATAATCCTTTCTTTGTTATAAATTCAGTTAGTGAAACACTCCTTTTCAGGTTGAGGAAATATAGGGAAATTGTGTTGGTATGTCAATTATTTTATCTGGAACTCAGATGCGGAAAGAGAACATTTGCCGGCTTTTCGCGGGAAGGTCCACCGGAGGGAAAAAGGCGTTGCACCCTGCAGGACGGCAACGCCTTTTTGACCGGTTTAAGAACAATGCGCCGGAAGTAATTATTTTTTCTTCGCGGCCGGTTTGATTGCGGCGGGTGCGGCCGGTTGAGGAGCGGCGGCCAGTTCTTTAAAAGTGGCATCCCATTTATCGACGACGGCTTTCAGTTCATCAATTTTTGCCTTGGCGCCGGCCGGCTCAGCGGCAATTGCATCCTTGGTCGCTTTCACCCGTTCGGGAAAGAGAGCGGCATCGGCGATCCAGGCGTCTTTTCTGTCCAGCATCTTCGTTTCCAGAGTCTTGGCGGTGGCGTCGAGTTGCCGCCAGGCTTCTTCCAGAGCAGCCACAGCAGAACTGGCCTGCGCGGCGGCAGCCTGTTTGCCGGCGGCCACAGCAACGGCGGCCTTGTCGAAGGCTGCCTTGGCATCAATGTAAGCCTGTTTGGCTTCTTTATACTTCTTGTCCTTCATCAGCGCTTCGGCCTGTTCCATAATTTTCTGGGCTGCTTCCAGATCGGCGGCGGCGTATTTGTCGGCGCCTGCGGTTACAGCTGCAGTTATGGCTGCAGCTGCGGAGGCCTTCTCCGCTTCAGGGGGCTTGGCGCAACCAATGATCATTAAACTAAATGCAAGAACTACCATCAACGGTAAAGAATACTTAAAATGCTTCATTTCATTCCTCCTTAATTTTACAGATAATGTGCGGTCGGCGACCGAAAATATGTGACAAAGTATTGTTCTTCCCCGTCATTGTCAATGTTTTTTAATGCAACACATTTTCCTCCGTAGCCCGGAAAGATGCCGTTCGTTGGTTAACCGCTGATGGCTCCGGCCAGTAAATCGCCCATAACTTTGCTGAACCGGGAAGGATTATCCAGCTTGCCGCCTTCGGAGATGATCGCCATGTCAAAGAGCAAATTCGTGTATTCTTTGAGCTCAGGCGCTTCCTTGTCCTTCTCATAGAGGGACTTGATCTTGGCGAGAAGGGGATGATCCATATTTAGCTCCAGCACCCGCTTGGTTTGGGGAACGTTCTGGCCGCTGGCTTTCAGGATCTTTTCCATGTACGCGCTCATGTCATAGGCATCTCCCGACAGACAGGCCACCGAATCTTTCAGATGGGTGGAGGGTTTGACTTCCTTTATCTTTTCATCAAGGCTGGTTTTAATAAAATCGAAGAGGGCGGAGAATTCCTCTTTTTTCTTATCGTCCACCGTATCCAGCTCAAGATCTCCCTTTTCGGCGCTCTTGAAGGGCTTTTTCTCAAATTCGTGCAGGTCGCGAATAACCCATTCATCGATGGGATCGGTCATGAGGAGGACTTCCAGATCTTTTTCTTTCAGCCGTTCCAGATGGGGGCTGTTCAACAGCGAAGTCAGGTTTTCCCCGGTAATATAGTAGATATCCTTCTGGTCCGGTTTCATCCGGCTGACATAATCGGCAAGCGTGGAGTATTTGCCGTCGGAATGGGTGGTCTTGTAGCGCAGCAGCGAAGCAATTTTATCCCTGTTTTCAAAATCCTGGGAAATACCGGCTTTAAAGAGATGGCCGAATTCCTTATAAAAGGCCTCGTATTTCTCCTGTTCCAGGCCCGCCAGGAGATCCAGTATCTTTTTGACCAGATTCTTCTTGATGTTCCGGACAAGGGAATCCTGCTGGAGAATTTCCCGGCTGACGTTCAGGTTGAGATCCGGGGCGTCAACAACACCCTTGACGAAGGCCAGGTACTGGGGCATGAGCTCCCTGCAGTTCTCCATGATGAAAACCCGCCTCGAATAAAGCTGAATGCCGTGCTTCTGCTCGTGGGTAAAGAGATCAAAGGGAATTTTGGAAGGAATGTACAGAAGTGCGTTGTATTCTGTCGTGCCCTCGAGCTTCAGGTGGAGATGGGCGAGAGGGGGATTCCAGTCATGGCTGATGTGTTGATAGAATTCACTGTGCTCCTCTTCCGTGACCTCTTTTTTGTCTTTGGTCCAGATTGCTTTCATGGAATTTAAGGTTTCTTCCCGGATGACCTTCCGGGTTTTGTCCCCGTCAGGCTTGCCTTCCGCATCGAGAACCGGCTCAGTTCTTTCCACATCCATTACTATGGGATAGGCAACAAAGTCGGAGTGCTTCTTCACGATACTGCGGATAGTCCACTCGTCGGTGAAATCCTGCTCGTCATTTTCCGGTTTTTTCAGCTTCAGGATGATGGTTGTCCCACGGCTTTTCTTGTCCACGGATTCGATGGTGTATGATCCGTCCCCGGCGGATTCCCACTTTGTACTCCGCTCTCCGTCGGCGGCGCGGGTGATCAGCGTTACCTTGTCGGCCACAATAAAGGCGCTGTAAAAGCCCAGACCGAACTGACCGATGAGCTCAGGCGTCACTGCGCCTTGTTTATCGTTTGTATTGAGGGAGGCGAGAAAATCCGCCGTCCCGCTCCGGGCGATGGTTCCTATATTTTCAATGACTTCTTCGTGGGTCATGCCGATGCCGTTGTCGGCGATTTCCAGAGTCATGTTCTCTTTATGGGGGGTAAGCTTGATTTTCAGTTCCGTGTCGTCGCTGAGGAGTTCCGGCTCCGTCTGCGCCCGGAATCGAAGCTTGTCAATGGCGTCCGACGCATTGGAGATAAGTTCCCGCAGGAAGATTTCCCGGTGGGAATAGAGTGAATTGATAATGACGTTCATGAGTTGTTGAACTTCAGTTTGAAATTGACGGGTTTCAACTTTTCCTTCCATGATGCCTCCAAACATGTATTTGTAATTTTTTCAGGTAACTGTGCAGATAATACCAAGTTGCATTCAAAGCATAACGCGGCAGCGAGGAGGAGGTTCCGCAGGCGTATTATTTATAAGTTGAGGAAGCCAACGACGCAGCCAACAAAGTTAGGCAAAGAATGCAACTTGGTATAAGCAGTTGTTGCGGCGATATAATGTTCATCAATTGCGGATTGTCAAGTTTTAGCGACCCCATAATAAACAAGGATTATAAGAAATTTATCTCCACGGGCGTGCCGCGGGCCGCATCAAAATGTCCGGCTGCGCTTCCCCGAAAGCAGGCGATTTCGAGCCGGTCGGAGCTGCCGACAATAGCCAGGGCATTACCGGCGGGAACAGCCGAGTAGGCCGCCGAAAGGCCGCAAATGGCAATACCGTTAATCGTGACGGTCAGCTTTTGAGTATCATAAGGTCTGAGGATTTCGCCGGTGATGTTGGTAATAAGGTTGCCAAAGGTGTCCACGCTGATGATCTCGCCAAGGATTTTTTTCTCTTTAAGCAACGGCCGGGGTATCAGCAGTTTCTCTAAGTCATCAATTTCGGGTCCAAAATTTCGCGGTTGCACTCCCCGGCTCAGGTGGGCGGCGACAGGCGCAAAGATGTCCCGGCCATGAAAGGTGGCGCTTACCGGCTGGAGCAGAAATTCCTGATTTGTTATTCGCCAGGCTTTTTCCAACCCGCCCCAGCGTTCAAAGGCCGGCCAGAACAGACCGT